>ENA-OUQW01000002-OUQW01000002.1-human-gut-metagenome-genome-assembly--contig:-NODE-2-length-355874-cov-19.644746_pt1 | contig 355874 bp, 334 predicted proteins | sample MGYA00248464_ERZ548849 | MGnify/ENA primary metagenome ERZ548849 (study PRJEB26491, sample SAMN04978193) | human gut metagenome | host: Homo sapiens | study: EMG produced TPA metagenomics assembly of... | reverse complement strand
ACCAGATCATCTCGTTTGCCGCTCCGCTGGCCATGGGAATCACTTCTGATGGCGAATACTTTGACGGAGAATTTGAATCCGTTACAACATCCAGAGAGATGATCGATGCATTGAATGCCGTATCGGTTGATGAGATGAAGGTCACTGAGTGTGTACTTCTTCCCGATGATGCAAAGAACTCCATGTCAGTTGTGTCAGCATCGGACTATGTCATCTCATTCCTTGACAAAGCAGGAACTGAAGAACGGCATAATATACTGGACAGTGTGGAATCCTTCATGTCGCAGGATCAGATCGTCATTCTGAAAAAAACAAAGAAGAGCGAACGCGAGGAGAATATAAAACCTGGTATCATGACCTGCGAACTGAGGGACGATCAGATATATATGCTGCTGTCAACCGGAAGTGAATACAACCTCAAGCCGGAGCTCGTCATGCAGGCTCTCTGCGCGTATGCGGGTGTCAGTCACAACCAGTTCCATTATCATATTCACAGACTGGAGACGTACATGGATGGCCCTGATGGCAATATAATACCTCTATACAAGGCCGGTTCACCATTCTAAGAGTCTGCCTGACCGCATATTTGAAAGATTATAAGGGGAATATCACATGAGAAAGCTGGTAGTTTCACACTACGACAACAAAATATTACAGGCTGTTATACAGGATGGCAAAGTCACAGATCTTAACCTGTCAGAGGGCAGTACAGTCCTCGGCAATATCTATGTGGGCAAGGTGGCCAACATCGTAAACAATATAAATGCCTGCTTCGTGGATTACGGTGACAGACTTCCCTGCTACTACAGTCTGGATGACAATGATATTATATACGCCGATGGCAGGGAGCACACAAAGCTCAGGATCGGCGATGAGATAGTCGTTCAGATCAGCCGTGACGCAGTCAAGACCAAGAACCCTGTTGGTTCATCGGAGCTCACCCTCCGCGGGGATTACTGTGTGGTCCACACCGGGGAACAGATCGGTGTATCGAACAAGATAAGCAGCAGAAAGCTCCGGGACGAGCTTAAGGACATCGCGCGAAATACCCTCCCGGCGGGTATAGGTTGTATCATTAGGACAAATGCTGTGGATGCGGACCCTGAACTCATAAAACGTGAACTGAATGAGCTGGGCGGTCGTCTCACGCAGATCCTGAAGGCCGCAGCAACCAGAAAATGCTTTTCCTGTCTGTACCGGAATCCACCGGAATATATAGAAAACATAACTTTCATGGGAAGTAATAAGCTAGATTCACTGGTAACCGATGATGAAGAAATATTCCACGTATTTGAGGATTACATAGAGAAAAAACAGCCTGGAACAATAGACTTAACGCTTCATACCGATACGGAATGTCCGCTTACGGCAATCTACAATCTCAATAAAGAAGTGGAGGGAGCTCTAAAGGAGAGAGTATGGCTTAAGTCAGGTGCCTACCTTATAATCCAGCAGACTGAGGCCATGGTAGTTGTGGATGTGAATACAGGCAAGGCTATATCAGGCAGAGATATGGAACAGCACATGCTGAAGGTCAACACCGAGGCTGCCATCGAAACCTGCCGTCAGTTAAGACTCCGCAATCTGTCAGGGATAGTAGTCATAGACTTTATAAACATGAAGAATCCCGATGATATCCTCAGGATACGTGATACCCTGATAAGAGAGCTGGCAGACGATCCTGTACCAGCCAAATTCGTAGATATCACCAAGCTTGGACTTATAGAACTGACCAGAAAGAAGTTAAAGAGACCGCTTCACGAAATGGTTAAGCTTTGATGAAAATAAATCAAAAAATATTGTAAAAATATATCAGAAAATTATTGACAAATAATCATCTCAATGGTAGATTATATGAGTGTGCCGCACAGTTAGGTATAAGTGTGTCAACAGACACCACCAAAACTGGCGAGTTTGATTAAGGAGGTATTAACCATGTACGCAATTATAGCAACAGGCGGTAAGCAGTACAAGGTAGCTGAAGGAGACGTGATCAAGGTTGAGAAGCTCGCAGCAGAGGCTGGAAGCGAAGTAACATTTGATGATGTTATCTTAGTAAGCACTGATTCAGACGTTAAGTGTGGAGATGCAGTTGCTAATGCATCTGTAACAGCATCAGTAGTTGGTGAAGGCAAGTCTAAGAAAGTTATTGTTTACAAGTACAAGAGAAAGACTGGCTATCACAAGAAGAATGGTCACAGACAGTCATATACTAAGGTTGAGATCAAGAAGATCAACGCTTAATTGGTATTGATTGTATCGATTATAAGACATGATTGATGTAGTTATTTATCAGAACAGCAATTCGGAATATATAGGATTTAAGACAGATGGACATGCGGAATATGATGATCCTGGACAAGATATCGTCTGTAGCGCAGTTTCAGCGATCACGATAACTATCCTGAACTCTGTTGAGAAGCTTTCAGATGTGAATTTCACACTTGACTGCGATCAGGAGAGCGGACATATGGATTTCATATTCACAGAGGAGCCGGATATCAAGGCACAGACTTTGATGCAGGCGCTTGTGATCGGTATATCCGGAATCGAAGAATCCTATGGCGATTATATTTGTATGACCTTTAAGGAGGTGTAATTGACATGATGAAGATGGAACTTCAGTTTTTCGCTCATAAGAAAGGTGTAGGTTCTACAAAAAACGGCAGAGACTCAGAGTCCAAGAGACTTGGCGCTAAGAGAGCTGACGGTCAGTTCGTAAAGGCTGGTAACATCCTTTACAGACAGCGTGGAACAAAGATTCACCCAGGTCTTAACGTTGGTATCGGCGGAGATGACACACTGTTCGCTACAGCTGATGGTATCGTTAGATTTGAGAGAAAGGGTAGAGACAAGAAGCAGGTTTCTATCTATCCAGTAGTTAACGAGTAATATTGGATATATATAAGTAATACTATCAAGAGACTGGAGTAATTTTTATTATTCCAGTCTTTTTTTACAGACAAAAGTGCAGATATGGGGTATACTATAAAATAGTGTGCAGATGTATCTGCAGAACTTGACACAGGTAGTTTAGACATTGAATATTCGGTATAGAATATCTGACATAGAAAGGCGGTATATTATGTTTGCCGATAGAGCCAGAATATATGTGAGATCAGGCAAGGGCGGTGACGGACATGTATCCTTCAGAAGAGAGAAATATGTTCCAAACGGCGGTCCTGACGGCGGTGACGGAGGTAATGGCGGTGACGTTATCTTTGTTGTCGACGAGGGAATGAACACGCTCACTAACTATAGACATGTGACAAAATACAAAGCCGGAGACGGTGAAGAGGGCGGCAAGAAGAACTGCCATGGCAGCAATGGTGCCGATATCGTGCTCAAGGTTCCACCTGGAACTGTTGTCAAAGATTCAGAGACAGGTAAGGTTATTCTAGATATGGCATACAAGAAGGAACCTGTTGTTTTCCTTAAAGGAGGCCGTGGTGGCCGTGGCAACAGAACATATGTAACTTCGACCATGCAGGCGCCAAAGTATGCACAGCCTGGTCAGCCAGCCAAGGAGCTTACAGTAGATCTTGAACTCAAGTGTATAGCTGACGTAGGACTTGTCGGATACCCAAGTGTAGGTAAATCAACCTTCCTTGCAAGAGTTACGAATGCCCGTCCTAAGATCGCGGCATATCATTTTACCACTTTAGTTCCGAACCTGGGTGTGGTGGATCTCGGGGATAAGAACGGCTTCGTGATCGCAGACATTCCAGGAATAATTGAAGGTGCGTCAGAAGGAACAGGTCTTGGACTTCAGTTCTTAAGACATATAGAGCGTACAAAGGTTATAATCCACATCGTGGATGCAGCCTCGGTGGATGGAAGAGATCCGATCAATGATATCCACGTAATCAATGAAGAGCTCAAGAAGTACAATAAAGACATCGAGAACCGTCCACAGGTTATAGCAGCCAACAAGGTCGATCTTCTGGATGATATGGGCTATGAGACTGTCATAGAGATGCTTAAGGAGGAATTCCCGGAGGATGAAGGATATAAGATATTCCCTATATCTGCAGTATCAGGAAAGGGTATCAATGAACTTCTCTGGTATGTCAATGACCTTGTAAAGCAGTCTCCAAGGGAGATCATCGAATTTGAACCTGAGATAGATCTGTCCATGCAGGATGATCCTGAGCTTCCATTTGAAGTCAGAAAGTCAGACGAGGAGGAGGGTGTATATATCGTCGAGGGTCCACGAATCGAGAAGATGCTCGGATATACGAACCTTGAATCTGAGAAGGGCTTTGATTTCTTCCAGAAGTTCCTCAGAGACAATGGAATACTTGCACAGCTTGAGGAGCTTGGCTGTGTAGACGGAGATACTGTAAGAATGTATTTCCTTGAATTTGATTATTATAAGTAAAGGAATAAATATATATGAATAGCAAACAGAGAGCATATTTAAAGGGGCTGGCACAGACCATCCAGCCTATACTCAACATAGGCAAATCATCACTCACACCTGAGTTCACAGAATCTGTTGCAGAGGCTCTTGAGGCGAGAGAACTAATCAAGATCTCTGTTCTCAAGAACTGTCTTGACGATCCTCGTGAGATAGCAGCTATGCTCGGTGAGAGAACCCACTCACAGGTAGTTCAGGTGATCGGCAGAAAGATCGTTCTGTACAAGGAGTCAAAGGAACATAAGAAAATCGAACTTCCATAGGGGGGAATAAGCCATGCTGGCACAAAAAGCAGGACATGTAGGTATACTCGGCGGAACATTCAATCCTATACACTATGGACATATAGAGCTTGGCGTACAGGCACTGGAACAGTTTAGACTGGATAAAGTGCTTGTGATGCCCAACAATAAGCCTGGTTATAAAGATATTTCCAACGAAGTTACAACAGATCACCGGGTCAACATGATAAAACTTGCCATAGATGGCATAAAAGGGTTGGAGTATTCTGATTTTGAGCTCAGACGTCCCGGGATCACATACACCTCAGATACGCTTGAGGCCCTTCATGAGTTATATCCTGACGTTCACTGGTATTTTATCATGGGCGGGGATTCCATTATGTATTTTGACCACTGGCACAGACCTGACATCATATCAAGGCATGCAACGCTGCTTGTCACAACAAGAAGTGGAGCTCCTGAGGATATGATCAACGACAAGATAGCAAGCCTGCAAAGCCTGTTTCCGGCTTCTGATATCCGCCGGGAGTACATCCACCAGCACGATATATCCTCAAGTGATATAAGAGCTGCTGTGCGGTCAGGAGAAGATATCAGGGATATGGTTCCCGACAGCGTGATAACATATATCAGGGACAATGGTCTATATCACGTTTGATCTGGCAGGTATAACAACATATATTGAATATTACTTATACTTGAACATTTGCAACAGATAGGAGATAAGATGAACAGATTTGAGATGCGTGAGCGCCTTGAAAACAAGCTCACAAAGAAAAGATTTGAACATTCACTTGGTGTGGAATATGTATCAGGCTGCCTGGCCATGGTTCACGGAGCAGATGTGAACAAAGCTTTGACTGCCGGACTTCTACATGACTGCGCCAAATGTCTGCCTGCAGACGAGAAGATAGCAAGATGCCAAAAACACGGACTTCCAATAAGCCAGGTCGAATTTGCTAACCCTGAGCTTTTACACGCAAAGCTGGGAGCATATTACGCAAGAGAAAAATACGGAGTTGACGATGAGGACATCCGATCGGCTATAGAATTCCATACCACTGGAAGACCGGCTATGTCGCTTCTGGAAAAGATTGTTTTTGTGGCTGACTATATAGAGCCGAACCGTAAGCCTTTGCCGGAGATAGATGAAATAAGAAATGAGGCATTCTCCGATATTGACGCTTCGGTGGCCCACATATTAAAGAATACTTTAACTTATCTGGACAGTGGCAGCTGTGGAGACACGGACGAAATGTCTGTCCGGACATATAAATATTATACATCATTGAACAGTGAGGACTAATATGGCAGATTCCAGAGAGATGCTCAAGATAGCATGTGCTGCTCTTGAGGATAAAAAAGCATTTGACATTAAGATCATAGACATAAGCAGAATTTCAACCTTATGTGATTATATAGTGATAGCTGACGGAACAAATAAAAAACAGGTTCAGGCACTCAGCGATAATGTTGAGGACCATATGCACGAAGCTGGATATTCCCACAAGGGAGTGGAGGGATATTCTGAAGGTGGATGGATTTTGCTGGATTATTATGATATAATAATCCATATATTTTCTGAAGAATCAAGAAGATTCTACAACATAGAGAAGATATGGAGTGACGGAGATATTATATCTCTGGACAGCATATAAGATATTCAGTTTAAAATAAGATTGGGTTGCAAGTAAGAATTTGGGGATTAAAACATGGAGAGTAACAGGCTATTAAGCGACAATTATATCAAGATCAATCATATTGCCTCCAAATGTATGAGGCTTTTTGCTATATTGATACTTTTGTACTGGGTATTTACATATATTGGAGGGCAGTGCAATATAGTGCTCCTGTGTTCCTGCATGGGAGTATGCTGTATTCTGACCCTTATACCTACGATTTTTATTGATCTACTTAAGAACAATGAGGGCAAATGTATAAAATATGTGGTAATTGCATTGGCTGTACTCATATGCTCCATACTCAATACAACTTTATCGTACACAGCTATGATCGTCTGGATATTTCCTATGCTTGTAGCTTCCCTTTATTATAACAAAACAATGGTTCTCTATACTGCGCTTTTATCTACAGTCGGTGTATTCGCTGCAGATATAGTCAATTACAGATTATGTGATCTTGTTATTCCACCCGCACATGATGATTTTGCTGACAATATGATACTGGTCATAGCGCCATGTGTTATAGCCATTTTTATCATGTCATTTGTATCATATTTCATAGTATCAAGAAACTCAACAATGCTCAATAATGTTATAGACCATGCTGAAGAGGTCAAAACTAATCAGAAGGAACTCATATATGCGTTTGCCGAGCTCTCAGAGAGCAAGTCAAAATCAACAGGTGAGCACATCAAGAGAGTTGCAAAATACATGGAGGTTCTTGGAAAGGCATCCGGTTTTGATGACGATTATGTTGACATGCTTTCAACCGCAGCCATGATGCACGATATCGGCAAACTGATGATCAGCGAGGAAATACTCAACAAACCTTCCCGTCTTACAGATGAGGAGTTCGCCATTATGAAGAGTCATGTATTATATGGTGACGCACTTCTCTCAAAATGTCCGGGACAGATCCTTCAGATTGCAAGAACGATCGCCAAGGAACATCATGAGAAGTGGGATGGCTCTGGATATCTGCATATGAAGGGAGAAGAGATCGCATATATCAGCAGGCTTATGGCTGTATGTGATGTATTCGATGCCCTTACATCAGCAAGATACTACAAGAAAGGCTGGTCTATGGAGGAGGCTTATACCGAGATAGTAAGCCAGAGTGGTAAACAGTTTGATCCAAAGGTAGTATTATTATTCCAGGCTCATTTCAAGGAATTCAAACAGATAGCAGAACAGAATGCTGATAAGCACATATACTAAAATGTGATTACTTAAAAATAGGCTAAATATACATTAAGCTAATAGGCTAAAAAACTGTTTTTTATGGTTTTTTAGCCTATTTTTGTTGAATTTAGGCTTGAAATAAGCTAATTAATTGGTATAATGTAATTAACAAGTTGATATAAATTAACTATTTTGAAGTTAATTTACTTTTAATAAGCCCCCTCTTAAAAAATATGACATAAATTGATCCCCAGGTCATATACGTAAATGTTGCTGACGTATGTTGACCTGGGGATCTCTTTCTTAATGGATTTATTATATTATATTGTAATTACATCTGCCTAAATAATCCGATAACCTTTCCGAGTATATCGCAGTGGTCTACGATAATTGGATCCATATAATCATTTTCCGGCTGAAGTCTTATATGACCATTCTCCTTAAAATATCTCTTTACTGTAGCCCCATCATCGATAAGTGCAACCACAATATCACGATTGGAAGCAGAAGAGCATTGTTCAACAATAAGGAGATCACCATCGTTGATTCCGATGTTGATCATACTTTCGCCCTTAACGCGAAGCATGAATGTCTGATTATTGGTGTTATGTAAATATTCCGGTGGAATAGGAAAATAATCCATAATATTCTGTGTGGCAAGGATAGGAAGTCCCGCTGCAACCTGTCCAACAACAGGTATATTAATAACCTCACGCCTTGACAATGCAAAATCATCATCTATTATCTCTATAGCCCTTGGTTTTGTTGGATCACGCCTTATATATCCGTTCTCCTCAAGAGATGCGAGATGAGCATGTACTGATGATGTAGACTTGAGTCCAACAGCCTTGCAGATCTCTCTTACTGAAGGTGGATAGCCCTTCTTAAGCTGTTCTTCCTTGATATATTCCAAAATCTCTGTCTGTTTATCAGATATCTTTCCTTTTCCCATGTATATTGAACCTCCACAAATAAATTCTATTTAACATAATCTGTTGTATACAAAATATGATAGCACATATGTTCTGATATTGCAAACGAATGTTCTGTTTTAATTTTGCTTTGTTTTGAATATTCTTGACCGGATCTATTCTTTCGTGGGAATAAAAATGGACACCTGATAGTGCATAATATAGGAGTATTAAGGATTCAGAGTTACAATACGAACTGCAGTCGTACAAGTGTTCGAAAATCACTTGACAACAAAACATCTGTTCGATATAATACGAACATAGTAACAAACATACGTTCAGGAGGGATAGAGATGAATAGATTATTTAATTTCATTAGCAATAAAAAGGTGACAATAATTGTAGCCATAATCATAGCAGCAGTATTATATGTTTCGATCACACACATGGATGCATCCGAAGCTGATGCCACCAATGCCAGCACCAAGTATTACACATGTATATCCGTTGAGTCTGGCGATTCACTTTGGGATATAGCCCAGAAGTATATGACTGATGAATATACATCAACCCAGGATTATATCGATGAAGTTGTCTCGATCAACAATCTGAACAACGATTCATCGATAGTAGCCGGAACCAACCTGGTAATACCATATTATGAAGTGACTGATCTCAATTAAACAAGGAATTAGATGTTCTTGATTAACGCATATAGATTCTATTAAATGATAGATTCTATATGCGTTTTCTGTTTAGATTTTTGCTTAGAGAGTCGTAAGAATCAGTGAAAGAAGTGCAGTTGGAATGTATTTTAGTCTATATGTTTCTATTCGCTAAACTCAGGTTTTACGAAAAAATATAGCATATTATATTAGATTATGCTATAATCCATTTAGTCATATACATGAATATGCCCACAAATTAACATATATCAGGAGGTTTCAAATATAACGATGCCAGCCAAGCCATACAACAAACAGGTCGATGAGAATAATATATTATTGCTCAGAGATATTCTTTCCGAGTTACCACAATACGCAACGATCGCTTTTCGTGGAATTGAGAATACTACATCCACAAGAACACGCCTTGGTTACGCCAGGGATATAAAAACATTCTACGAGTATTTATGTGAAAATAACCCATTCTTTCGTGATAAAACTCCACTTGATATTACTACTGAGGATCTCAGCAGACTTGAGGCCGAGGACATCGAGGAGTTCCTGCATGCCATGAAGCTTTACACTAAAAACGGACGTACATACACCAACGGTGAACAGGCGTTAAAACGCAAATTATCTGCACTCCGGGTATTTTTTGCATACCTGTATAAAAACGACCGTATAAGCTCAAACGCTGCAGAAAAGGTCGACATGCCAAAGATACACGATAAGAAAATTATACGAATGGAGCCAAACGAGGTTGCAGATTTTCTTGATAATGTTGAGTATGGCAGCGGCCTGACTGAACGCCAGAAAAAATATCATGAGAAAAATAAAGTCCGTGACCTGGCGCTTTTATCACTTATGCTCAGCACCGGCATGCGTGTATCCGAATGCGTTGGAATTGATATACGTGACGTTGATTTCGATAATATGCGGATTAAAATCGTTCGAAAAGGTGGCAAGGAGGCATACGTATACTTCAGTGATGAGGCAAGTGAAGCTTTGCTTGAATATCTTGATGAAAGGAAAAAACTGATACCGGAAAAAGGCCATGAGGATGCGTTATTTCTGTCCGGTCAATTAAAAAGAATATCTGTCAGATCAGTTGAGAATATTGTAAAAAAATACTCTCTTACCTCCGTTCCTTTAAAGCATATAACACCTCACAAACTCAGGAGTACGTTTGGCACTGAGCTTTATAGGGCTACAGACGACATATACCTGGTGGCGGACGTATTAGGCCACTCGGATGTAAATACAACAAGAAAACACTACGCTGATATGGATGAGGACAGAAAACGTCGTTTCAGGAACGAAGTACAGCTTCGTGAAAAACGCACAATTAAACCATAATAATATTATGTTAACTTAAGGAGTATTTTTATGAAATCACAAAAGCTTTTATCATATACAAGACGAGCTATAAATGATTACGATATGATCAGTCCCGGTGACAAGATAGCCATAGGAATATCCGGAGGCAAAGACAGTCTGACACTTTTATATGCAATGTCCAAACTGAAAAAGTTTTATCCCATACCATTTGAAATTGAAGCTATAACCGTAGATCTTGGATTTAAGGATTTTGACACGTCCAGACTTAAGGAATATTGCGAGTCACTTGGAGTCAATTATACGGTATGCAAAACTCATATAGGCGAGATCGTTTTCGATTACAGGAAGGAACCTAATCCATGTTCTCTCTGCAGCCGTATGCGTAAAGGAGCCTTCAATGATTGTGCTGCAGAACTTGGCTGCAACAAGATCGCATATGCCCATCACAAGGATGACGTTATAGACAGCTTCCTGATGTCCATGCTGTATGAGGGGCGCATTCACACCTTCTCTCCTGTCACTCATCTGGAGAAATCAGGTGTCACACTCATAAGACCTCTTATATACGCCCTAGAAGGCGAAATAAGAGCATTTGCACGCGCCAACGATATTCCAGTCTGCAAGAACCCTTGCCCCGCTGACGGCGTCACAAAGCGTCAGGAAAGCAAAGACATTATAGACGAACTCAAATTACGCGTGCCTGATGTAAAAGATCGTATATTTTCCTCCATCGAGGGTGCCGGAATAGACGGATGGTCAAGGCACTGATTAATAGCTTATAGATATAAAAAATGAATCCAATCACAAAACAAAAATGACAGTAAGCGTTTAACAAATAACCTACTGTCATTTTTATATACAAGATTTTATAATAACATTATTATGATGATATATTACAATTTTCAATAATAATCATGACTGAGATCAATAATTATTTACAATGTCATATAACAGATCTATCGTCTTATCTATGCCGTACTTCGAAGTATTGATACATATGTCGTATCCCTTCATCTCGCCCCATCTCTTGGATGTATAATAGTTGTAATATGAAGCTCTTGCCTTGTCTTCCTTCTTGATCATATCCTTGGCCTTCGATTCACTTATGTTGTACTTCTTGGCGATTCTGGCTGTTCTGTCATCCATGTCTGCATACAGGAATATATTCACCACGTTGTCCAGATCCCTGAGTGCGTAATCAGCACATCTGCCGACAAATACACATGAACCATCTTTCTCTGCAAGATTCTTGATGGTGTCAAATGCCGCAAGGAAAACTTTGTGGTTGAGAGGAAGCTCTGTTGAACTGCCAAATCCCAGTGAATATGGATCCATCACCAGTGAGTAAAGAAAGCTATTCGTAGGCTTTTCGTCAAAGCTGTCAAAAATCTCTTCACATATTCCACTGTTCTTTGCTGCCTCTTTAAGTAACTCCTTGTCATAAAATGGTATGTTCATCTTTTCTGCAAGAGCTTCTCCGATCTGCTTGCCTCCACTTCCGAACTGTCTACCTATAGTAATAATCTTCTTCTCTGCCATAGTAACCACTCCCATCTTCTCGTATTCTCCATGTAAGAAATATCAAAATATATTACTTATGTACAAAATACTTAAATTCCTATATGGGTTATTATAACATTTATACAATAAACTGTAAATAAAAAAGTATAGACAATTGCACGTAATTTGTGACAATTGTCTATACTCGTTTGTTACATTATATTAATTTAACAGTTTTAGCTTCTTTATAAGATCTTCAAAATATTCCGGCAGATCAGCCTTGAACTCAACGTATTCCCCGGTTGAGGGATGTTCAAAACCGAGAATACCAGCATGCAGCGTCTGTCCCTGCAGCTTAAACGGACATTTCTTCGGTCCATAAACTTCATCCCCAAGTATGGGATGTCCAATGGATGCCATATGAACTCGGATCTGATGTGTCCTGCCGGTCTCAAGCTGACACTCAATAAAGGTATACTTTCCTCCAAAACGCTCCAGAACTCTGTAATGTGTGACGGCATGTCTGCCATTTCTGGTATTGATCGCCATCTTCTTCCGATCCTTAGGACTTCTTCCGATCGGCGCATCCACAGTACCATCATCCTGTGCGATATTTCCATGGACTATGGCATAATACTTTCTGGTTATACTATGCTCGTGAAGCTGCTCAGACAATGATCTATGGGCATTATCGTTCTTACACACCACAAGTACACCTGTTGTATCCATATCTATCCTGTGAACGATTCCCGGCCTGAATTCTCCATTTATACCGGAAAGGGAATCCTTAAAATGGTACATCAGTCCGTTGACCAGAGTCCCACTGTAGTGTCCCGGTGCCGGATGGACCACCATTCCCTTTGGTTTATTCACAAGTATCACATCATCATCCTCATATATGATGTCGAGCGGTACATTCTCAGGCTCAATGTCAATGCTGACCGGGTCCGGCACAGATATATCAAAAATATCTCCGGTACGTACACTGTAGCTCGGCTTTGAAGCCTTACCGTTGACCTGAATATATCCGTCATCAAATAACTTCTTTATGAAAGATCTCGAATAATCGCTGAAATACCCGCTGAGAACCTTGTCTATTCTTTTCCCTGCCCAGTCGTCGCTGGCTTCGATGTTATATTCTTCCATATACTATTCCTGTCCATCTGTCTGTTTTTGGTGTATGATCTCTGAGAGCTCATCATCCTTATACTTGAACAGCACCAGAATAACTATAACAATAAAACTGCATGTGACAAATATATCTGCGACATTGAATACCGGGAAGTTAATAAGGCAGAAGTCAAACATGTCAACCACATATCCACGGGCAACTCTGTCGATCATATTGCCGACAGCTCCCGATATGAGAAATACCAGTGATATCCTGAGCGGTGTATATTTCTTTTCCTGATTGCCTGCAAGCCTGATGTATACATATATAGCCGCAAGCAGGATCACAAATGTTATCGCAAGCAGGAAAACGATCTTACCTGAGAAACTTCCCCAGGCCGCACCTCTGTTCTGAACATAGTTGAGCTGGAAAACTCCATCGATTATTTTCCTTGTCTGTCCAACCTGAAAGTTGGTTGATATGAGATGTTTCACCAGTTGATCTAAAGCTGTAAGAATAATAATGGCAAGTATAGCCATCGGTATTCTCTTTTTCATAATATCCGTTCCTCCTTTGAACATCAATGCCACTCAAATGCCTTTTTCATATCATCAGGAACGACATTGGTATTGATATATGCATCGCCAATAGTGTGAAGAAGGATAAATTTTATCTTGTCCCCAACCATCTTCTTATCGTTCTTAGTGTACTCTATGACAGCATCTGCATCGACAGGGTAATCCTTGAGAGTAGGGAAACCAAACATATCAAATGCATGTATGATCTTATGAAGCTCGTCCTCTGTGATGTCACCCCTATTGTATGAGATAACAGACGCAAGGCAGCATCCGATGCCGACACATGCCCCATGACTCAGCTTAAGGTCGAGGTATCTCTCTATGGCATGCCCAAGAGTATGTCCAAAATTGAGCAGAGCTCTGTCGCCCTTCTCCGTAGGATCGTTCTCCACAACAACTCTCTTGATGTTGCAACTCACCCTGATCATCTCCATCAGGACATCCTTATCCCTTGCAAGTATTCTGTCGTGGTTTTCTATAAGCCAGTCAAAATATGCAGAATCCTTTATGAGTCCATGTTTTATGATCTCACCCATTCCCGAAATAAACTGCTCATCGGATAACGTGGTGAGTGTTGACACATTGATATACACAAGCTTTGGCATGTGAAAGGCTCCGACCATGTTCTTATATGAATCAAAGTCAACGCCTGTCTTTCCACCAATACTGCTGTCCACCTGTGCCAGAAGACTTGTAGGTATCTGTACAAAGTCTATGCCTCTGAGATACGTTGCAGCAGTAAATCCGGTTATATCGCCCGTCACGCCGCCTCCAAGAGCCACCAGAAGATCTTTTCTGTCAAACTTTGCAAGAATAAGCTTCTCGTAGATCATCTTTACTGTATCAAGATTCTTCTGAGACTCACCGGCCTCAAATATAATAGATATCAATTCTTTGCATTTTCCATCAAGCTGATTCCTGATCTCATCGAGATAAAGAGGCGCAACATTACTCTCTGTAACGATGCATACCCTTCTATCAGCAATTCCCTGTCCGGCTAAAAGCTCAGGCAGGGAATTAAAATCGTTTGCAAAGAAAATGTCATAGATTGGTTCATCATTCAGATGAACTGTGAGTGCATTACACATATAAACATTCTCCATTAGTATAAAATATATTGTTAGTTTCCAAATGGATTAACAAATGACTTACCGCCAAGATTCTTTGTGTATACAGATGAATCACTTGTAACACTTCCGCCACCGGCACCGCCAAGTGTTGAATCACCCATGGCTGAGCCGCCTCCTGATCCGAGAGTTGATTCCTCGCGGCCCTGTGGATCGCCGTCATAGGAGTTCATAAACGAATTCATAGCTGCGCTCTGTGTCGACTGTGAATAAGAAGCATTTGAACTGCCCTCGCTTAATACATCGTCGAAATTAAGTCCCATCTCCTCATTGATAGGATTCTGGGCAAGGTAATTCATATGGGCTTCCATCAGAGCCTTGAATGCACATACATAGTCCTTGTACTGCTGTTTTATTCCATCAATACTTCCCTCTATGCGCTCAAGCTCCTCCCTGGCCTCCTGCACTATATTATTAGCCTTGATCTTGGCATCATTCTCTATCAGTCTCGCCTTATCAGTGGCGTTCTTTGTAGACTCCTCAGCATTCTTCTCTGCTAGCATGAGAGATTTCTGGAGCTTTGACTCGGTTGTTCTGTAATGTACTAAACTGTCGGTCAGAGTTTTCACCTGATTGGTAAGATCTGCATTGGACTTATACAGTTCTGTGTAGCTGAGCACAACTATGTCAAAAAATGCATCTACATCTTTTCGCGCATATCCCATTCCATGCGTGAACTTCTTCTGTTGTAAATCAACTGGTGTAAGCATATGTAATCCCCCGTAAAAACATATATTAGTAAGTTGCCTTACTTGAAAGAGTTTCCCCCTGAAGAGATCCTCCAGCCAATTCCTCCCTTAAATCACCAGATACGTAGGTTCCATTAGGTGTGGCAAGGAATATGTTGCCTGAAATAGCCTGAAACAGACCATCCACAGCATAACTTGCTCCTCCAATGAAATCCGCTATTCTCTGTGCAGTTGGAAGATCAAGATCCTCCATGTTTATTACGATTATCTGTCCTCGATTGAGATGATCGATTATCATCTGCGCATCGTCAAACTCGTCCGGCTTGATAACAAATACTTCACTGTCATCCATTGCTCTGGATCTGCTGTTGATCGATACGAGCTTTCCATTACCTGCTCCTGACTGCTGACCATGAGAAGATCTTGCAGCTTTTGATCTGGCCGATCCATTGTCAGATGATGCAGAACCTTTGTACTTATTAAAGGACTTGAGCGGTGAAGCCTTCACTCTGGACTCTGTCTGAGGCGCATCGTAATCATCCTCATCATCGTACTCATCGTCTAAGCGATCGTCCATATCGTCTTCATCTTCATAGTCATCTTCATCTTCATCAAACAAATCATCATCAAAGTCATCGTCGCTTGAATCACTTAATTTGAAATAATCAAGAAAACTTTTCTTTGTATTTCCCTTTGCCATGATTGTTCTCCTTTAAATATTATAATTTCTGGCACCGAATATTCCCGTGCCAACTCTAACCAACGTTGCACCTTCTTCAACTGCAACTTCATAGTCGTTTGTCATACCCATCGACAAGACGCTCATATCGATATTATCAATGCTTTTAGATTGTATGTCAAGTGATAAATCTTTCAATTTGCGGAAATAGACCCTGTTGTCCTCGGGATCATCCACAAATGGAGCGATAGTCATAAGACCCTTAACCCTGATATGAGGGAAATCTTTTATCTCCTGGATAAGCGGAAGTACCTCGTCACATGACAGTCCAAATTTTGTTTCTTCCTGTGCAACATTTACCTCAATGAGAATATTGACTGTGACATCATGCTTTGCAGCCTCCTTCTCAATGGTTTTGGCAAGATTTAACGAATCAACGGAGTGTATCATACACACCTTATCTACAATGTATTTTACCTTGTTCGTCTGCAGGTGACCTATCATATGCCAGTTTACAGGTCTTGAGACATTCTCGTATTTGTCCACAAGCTCCTGAACCTTATTCTCACCAAAATCAACGGCATCCGTATCACTGAGCAATTCCTCTATATCTGACAAAGGCTTTGTCTTGCTAACGGCGATCAGAGTGACATCCTCCGGTGATCTGCCGGCCTTTTCACATGCCCTGACTATGTTCTCTTTTACTTTTTCGTAATTTTCTTTAAGCATATTATCATCTCCTGTGTCTGTACTATTGATATATAAGCTCTCCCTCTTTCATGGAATGTCCGTCCAGTAATATTCTGTCATATCTGGATATTCCATATGAAAGATCCGGCTTGATGATCGAGTAATCATCGCCCGATACGATAACCTCTATTCTTCTGAATTCCGCAGTTCCTCTTGATACACACAGAACACCATCCATCGTATACTTGGCGGCTGTGGCAACGGAAAATGTCTCCTTGGAATTATTCTTCTGCAGTACCGCATCGGAATCTATACTTGACGGATCAACATAACAGAATCTCTTGTCGGTAAAATATATTATCGGTGATATCTGTTTTATTGAAGTGCTTCCCGAATTGCCATATGTTACCTGATTAAAATGAGTCAGATCTGAATCACCACTGCCTCCTGTCAGGTAATCCACAGGTATCATATATACATCCTTTGTTATTACGGATGAAGCCGGTATCTTCAGACCGCTGGATTCCTCGAACATGAAGTTGATGTCCAGAAATCTTTCATTTACATACTGCGCGATATATTTGTTGAATGATACCACTATATAATAATGACCATCTTTTTCGATCTTATCGTATGTCGATCTGATCTTTCTGCTCGAATTATTGATGGTAAATGAAGCATATTCATTCTGTGTAACCTTGTCAAATTCATCCTTGCTGAGCGATATGGCAATATTCCATTCCTCATCGTTGATAAGCTTACATACAGCGCTGCCCGCAGAAACCTGTCCATCTGACTTGAGTGACTGTTTTGTATACACAGTTTTATCAAAAAGCTCAGGTGTCAGATTCTTCACATCGACGCTCTCATATCCATCCTGATAGTATGTGACAAGTCCGCTGAATGGCGCCTTCTGGGCATCAAGTGAAAATGATGAAGAACCATTGCTGACCTGCTCAAGAGCAAGCTCCTCATAGAGCTCTAAAAGCTTGTTGTCGATGCTTGTCTTGAAATTATATACATTACCAAAATTGGATGCCGAAAATCCATTTTTGAACATCTTTATCTGATTGTTCAGACTTGTGTAATCTGCGCTCGTGAGAAGTGCTGAACCATTCTCCTGCATGTCGCTCATTGCTGCCTGCATGGAGCCCGAGCTGTCAATGGCATATATATTTGCACCCTTGGATACCTTCTCGCCATCTCTTATATAGTAGCATGGTGTTCCCGTCGCCGAGGCGGTTATGACAGTCTCACTTCTTACCGCAAGCCCTGTAGCCGTGAAATCAGTATCGTACGTACTCTGCTCAACCGTGAATATTATCGGATCAGAATCATTAACATACGCAACGACCCTGATGAGTATATATATGAATACGAGTGCAAAAAGGAATGTTCCAAAGCCCGGCATTTTAAGCTTTGGAAGTTCGATCTTTGTCTTTTGTTTTTTTCGTTTTATTGTCGCCATAATATGTCTCCCGTAATTTACTCTGGCACAGAAAATGGCTGGCAACATACATATGCCAACCACATTCTATCTAAAATATAAGGCGGCATCCAGCTTATAATGCCGCAATAACGCAGTCCTTGAAATCCTCTGGTACGTCATTGACATCTGTTGCCAGACAGATCACTATATCAACATTGAACATATCGGATATGTTCTTTATCTCGTCCAATGCCTCAACGATATGTGACTCTCCAACGTATGCAACCGTCTTAAAATTATCTATATAAATCTTCTCAATATCACTGTTCTGGGAGATTATTCCTCGCACGAATCCGGTGAACGAATCCAGCTTGCTAATTCCATAGCTTGTACAGTTGATCATCTTGACTCTGTTGCTGAGCTCATAGAGATGCTTGTTGTTATTATCAAGAAATACTACCGTACCGGAAACAACCTTTACTTCATTGTTGACCTTATCTATCAGTGCCTTTGTCTTTCCCTTACCCTTATCTCCTGCAATAATGTGAATCATTTTTCATGCCTCCTGAATCTTGATGTAAAATTTATACAAATAATGTCCGTATCATATATGTCAGATACACACATCACTTTGCCTTATTTATAAGTTCAGTCATGGCGCTGTACAGTGCCTCTTTTCCATCTGCTCCGGCTACAAGAGCAATATACTCTTCACCGGTGGAATCGTTCTTAAGCTCCATGATAAGACAGTTGAGTGCCTCCTCTGTGGTTCCGGTCTTCCACGAACCTATCGAGTATCCATCTGGAAAATTTACCTCACCAGTTAAGAATTCATTTGTCGGCTCTATGGTTACCACCTGTTCATTGCCATCTGCATCCGTGTATGTGAAATCATATGTATCAAGTGAATCTATCACATACGCAAGGTCATGCTTTGAAAATTCCTTTATTATAAGATACAGATCATACGCTGTAGTGTAATGGTCATCGTCGTGAAGTCCATGACAGTTGACAAAGTGGGTATTTGTAGCACCGATCTCCTTCGCCTTTTCATTCATCATGTCACAAAATGCTGATTCGCTGCCGGCTATCAGCTCTGCAAGTATAACACCACAGTCATTATATGATGTTATCATGAGACCGTACAGCAGGTTCTTGACCGTCAGGCTGCAGCCTCCGACCAGGTCACTGGCCATGGCATCCCAATCGTCAAATGTGACCTTTCTGTTGAGAGTTACCACATCGTCAAGGGATATATCTCCCTTTTCTATGCTCTCCATAACGAGTATACCTGTCATGATCTTTGTCATACTTGCCGGATATATCTTTCCATGTACATTATGGGCCACTATGGTATCCTTGGTTGTCTCATCGACAAGCATAGCGGCATAACATCCTTTGTAGTTTGCGGCATCTATCTCCTCGCCCTGTGCTATCACAGCGTTATCGTATGCCATTCCGAGCTCCCCATACACCGGAAGATCAGGCAACACACCTATGTCGAGCTGTTTTCCAGCTTTGTAGGTCTTGCTTCCGCAGCCGGTCAGAAGGACCATCGACAACACAAGTATCAAAGAGATACTTCTTCGCATGTATTTTCCTATTCTGCTTTGATTAAACATAATATAACCTCCGAAATATATTCAACAGCCTGATAACGGTGCTGAAATATATTTACTTGTAGAATTCACGCCAGTCAAGATCTCCTCTGTCAAGTGCCAGTATAAGGAGCTCGGCAGTTGCCAGATTAGTCGCAAGCGGAATATTATGTGTATCACACAATGTAAATATGTTGTTTATATCAGGTTCATGATTCTTTGGATGAAGCGGATCTCTCAGAAAGATGACCATATCGATGTCATTGTTCTCTATCTGTGATCCGAGCTGCTGCTCACCGCCAAGATGTCCTGCAATATATTTGTGAACTGTAAGATTGGTAACCTCCTCAATAAGTCTTCCGGTAGTTCCTGTTGCGTAAAGCTCATGCTTATTAAGAATTCCTCTATATGCTATACAGAAGTTCTGCATCAGTTTTTTCTTAGCATCATGTGCTATCAAACCAATATTCATGAAAATCCTCCTAATACTTTTTCTTTTGCAAATTTATATTGAGAACCATGCCCATTCCGGCACACAAACTGACGAGTGAACTCAGTCCGTAACTTATGAATGGCAAAGGTAATCCCGTGTTCGGAAGTATGGATGTGGCAACACCAATATTGATAAATGACTGGATGCTGACCAGTGCTGCCATACCTGTTGCTATATACATTCCCTTTTTATCACCGGAACGCCTAGCAACCCTAATACATTGTAACACTATGAGCAGTAAAATTGCAATAATAATAACACTTCCGATGAAACCTAATTCTTCTCCCACTGCCGAGAATATAAAGTCTGTCTGCTGCTCAGATATGAGATTTGTATCTTTTACGGTTGCCACATCAGAGCTGTTGATCCCCTTACCGGTCAACTGTCCCGATCCTATGGCCATGATAGAGTTGTTCTGCTGATCCTGGGTGGATCCGCCTCCATACATATGTCCAAGTATACGCTGTCTCTGATATCCGTTCAGGAACTGAGGCAGGTTGTCCTGCTGGATATACCAGAAGAAGCCTCCAAAGAATGGTATGAGTATCAGTACCGCAATACCTATTATCTTGAGTGAGAGCCCCGCTATAAATATGACTATAAACAATGTTGCACATATACATATCGTGGTTGAAAGATCCGGCTCGGCAAATATAAGTCCGATCGGTATTGCAAGGAAAGCTGCAAGCTTCAGCAGCGTCTTTGCCGTGTTCAGATCATCCGCATGTTTTTCAAGAAAAACAGCCGTGCAGATTATCAGTATTATCTTGGCAAACTCCGATGGCTGTATGGTAAATGAATCGGATATCTGGAACCATCTGCTGGCTCCATGGGAATCCGCACCTGATCCTACCACCAGTACAAGTCCCAGCAGCACTATATTTGCAGCGTATAGTACCATGTAGTATTTGCATATGAAATTATAGTCTATGAGTGATACTATTATCATTCCCAGTATACACACCCCGGCACCGATCAACTGCTTTGTGAGTTTTGTCTCATCTACGCTCACTATGATCACAGTACCCATGGCCATGGCTGCTATTATCAGGAAAAACAATTTGAAATTGTAATCCAGTATACTGTATTTTTTTTGATCCTGATCAAGACTGAATTGTTTTAAGTTCAGTTGATCCTTCTTGAATAAGTTCATAATTCACTGATCCTCGTCCTGTTGTTCTATATGTATATTCGTTATCCTTCTTCTCTGTATCCACGCTTAACAATGGAATATATGCCACTAGCATACGCTCCTTGACCTGGATATCGATATCTGATTCCTTTACATTGATGTATCTGTCTATCTCCTGCTTTATGGTATGCTTCATATCGTCCAGGAAATCCGGATTACACCCTATCCTGTCTGAAGCCAGCATGCTTATAAGCCTTTCTTTGGCATAACTTCCTGTGTTATATAAATATATCTTATTCATCCCCACATTCCTCCCTTCAGGCTCTTTTACGTCTGAAAAGCGAACGCAGTGAGCGGTTCTTCCCTGAATAATAATCTTCAACTTCAAGGGAATCATCAACTATCTTTCTGCATATATTCATATATGCATGTCCCGATTTCGTGTTGCTGCACACGACCGGTTCTCCTTTGTTTGTCGATATAACTATGTCCTCATCGTCGGCGATCACTCCAAGCAGATCCACTGCAAGTATATCAACCACATCATCGACGGACATCATATTGCCCTTTTTGACCATATCATATCTTATCCTGTTGATTATGAGGTGCTGTTTTTCAATTCCATACGCCTCGAGCAAACCGATTATCCTGTCTGCATCCCTTATGGCCGAGACCTCGGGAGTTGTCACTATGACAGCCCTGTCAGCAGCAGCTATGGCGTTCTTAAAGCCCTGTTCTATACCGGCCGGGCAGTCAATGATTATGTAGTCATACTCGTCTCTTATCTCGTCTATGAGCTTGATTATCTGTTCCGGGCTGACCGCTGTCTTATCCCTGGTCTGCGCGCAAGGCAGCAGGTACAGATTGTTGTAATTCCTCGCCTTTATAAGAGCCTGCTTATATCTGCAGTTTCCCTCTATTACATCTATCAGATTATAGACTATGCGGTTTTCCAGGCCAAGCACAACATCCAGGTTTCTGAGACCTATATCTGTATCTATCATCACCACTCTGTTCCCGAGGGACGCAAGACCGGTTCCTATGTTCGCCGATGTGGTCGTCTTGCCAACTCCGCCTTTTCCTGATGTAACAACAATAACTTCACACATAATAAAAATCCTCCTAAATTTACTATCATATGTAGGTTATATTTATGATTCCTTCATCATTCGTAGCTATCATTGGCATTCTTTTTGCACCCGGAAGTCTGATTCCTGTACTTTTCGCTTTCCCTATCTGCAAAAGCTGTGGGCACATTCTCATCGCTATTATGAAATTGTTTCCAGCCGCCAGCTTACCCGCTATGGCAGCTCCCGCCAGTTCCCCAACGACCACGATATTCTTACCGGATACAACCCTGGCATCCCTGGCAACATCTCCGAGGATAATGACATTTCCCCTGATCTCAAGGGTCTGCTTTCTCCCTATGTCACCGCGGAAGATATATGGTCTTTCATTGTCACTGTGCGTTTTAGTCATATCCGGCAAAGCCATACTGACTTTTGCCTGTTGTGGTTCACGATCCCCATCATCCCGGACACCGGAACCTGTATATTGATCTATGTCAGGTTTAGCTGCAAATCTGACATGAATCTTATCAATGCTGTTTAAAAAACTGATTATCTCCTCCGTGTCTCCACGCTCCAGGGTACATCCCCTGAAAGATATACATACAGTTCCTTTTTTCTGGAAGGCACTTATATTATCGAGGATCCTGCAATACAGATCGCAGCAGATATCATTTACAGACATAGCCGCCGGTACATAGACAACTATGCCTGATCTGTCTGCCTTGATTGATAATCTGTCCATACCATCCATATCATCTGCTCCTGTCATATTATTTCCTACACACAGGTTCTGTGATATATCTTTGGTATCTCAATTAATCTGACATCTGGTTGTTTCCTGTTATGTCAAGCGTATCAAGCTTGTCAGGGTCATACATATATGCGTACACCATTCCGGCAAGCTCCTCTGCGTTACCCGATGTATATCCATGTGGAATAACACATGTTACACTGACCTCAGGGTTCTCATAAGGCGCAAATGACACAAACAATGCGTGATCCGGCCTTGTGGTATCCTCCTCTGCTGTTCCCGTCTTGCCGGCAACATTGACATTTATCTGATTTATAAGAGCCGATGGACTTGTGTGGTCACTTACCATCTGACGCATTCCCTGTTTTATGACCGCCCACTGGCTGTCCGTCAGATCAACTGTATTCTTAGGAACGTTGTCACTCTTATACACTGTTCTTCCATCTATATTTTTTATCTCGTTCACCAGTGTCAGGTCATAACAGTTGCCCTCATTGGCGATGGTTGTCACATATCTGGCAAGCTGGACAGGCGCATAGTTATTTGTACCCTGTCCGATAGAAGAACGTACCGCATCAGTATCTGACACATGCGGATCCATCTCTTCTATCTCCACACCTGACTTCTGGTCAAGTCCAAATAACGAAGCGTACTTCTGTATCTTATCTATACCTTGTGCATCCTGATATACTCCCTTGCTGTCTGTGGCAAGGCGGTATCCAACCTCATAGAAGAAACCGTTACACGATACCTCTATGGCGTCAGCGAGACCAAGTGTTCCGTGTCCGCTTCTGAGCCAGCAGGCCGGTGAAGGAACAACCTTTGAGAATGTACCGTAATCAGTTATAACTGATCCAACGTCTATAACGCCCTCCTGCAGACCAGCTGCAGCAATGAGCATCTTGTATGTGGAACCCGGTGCAGTTCTCTGCATGGTTGCACGATTGTACATAGGGGTCGTCTTATCTTCTGTTATCTTGGCATAATAGTCAGGATCGATCACATTTGTGAGCTTGTTGTTGTCGTAGCTTGGGTAGCTTACCATAGCCCTTACAGTTCCTGTCGCCGGATCGACCACCACGATGGATCCCGAGCATGGGTCAAGAGCAAGCATGGCAGGTGTTATCTCAAGCTTTTTGATCTTTCTGTAAATAAATTCAAAATTGCTGAGGACACCTGACGTAAATTCCTCGTAATCTTCGTCTGTTGTACTATTAAGGATTCCCTGGTCGTATAACAGGTATATTACCTGGGAACCTGTTATTTCACCTGATAATATCATATATTTGAAGACTCGTTTGTCGAAATCGGAGTCATCCTCAAATTCTTTGAGTACATAATCGACAATAACATTGTATATCTCATCCGTATCATAATAATCACTGCTTGTCTGAATGCCGGTTATGTCTATTACTCCCTGGCTTATGCAGTATTTCAGATACTCATATAATGATATCTTGTCATTTACATAGTTGTTATATGTGTCACTGTCCTTATCCACTGCACTGCTGTCATATATGCCGTTTGAGCTCAGCGTCTCGCATATAAACTCCATATAATCCTTGTACTGATCCGAAAGATTATACAGTTCCGTGTGACTGCTCTTCAGAATGTCCGAAAGCGCATTGAGTGTGTACTGCTTGCTTGATACAAATGTGTTGTACACATTCTTTTCATTGTCAGTTGCATTCGCAGCATTAAGGGCCTTTATGTCTATAATGTTGTTGTCAAAGAATGCCGAGTACACATCCGTTATAGGTATATCCTCTTTCTCCTTGGATGTCGTCACGTTCTTGAGATTTGCAAGGAGAATATACGACAATTCCTTTTCAAGTGCGTTGTAGCAGTATTTCTGAAGATCAGAGTCAAGTGTGAGGTAAATATCGTTTCCTGCAACAGAATCAGTCTTTTCTATAATCTCAAGGACTTTTCCCATGTTGTCAACGTACATCTTCTGGGAACCGTCAACACCACGAAGCTGATCCTCGTACGACTGTTCCAAACCAAGCTTTCCAACCATATCATTGGAATCATACTGCTGATTCTCGTCAAGCTTCGCATTGTACTCCTCGAGCTCCTCATTTGAAATGTTGCCGATATATCCGATTATATGCGAAAAATATATTGCATCATTGTATACTCTGTTTGATTCAATACTCACATCCATTCCGAGCAGTGTATCCATATTCTCAGTTATCGCAGCATAGCTCTGCTGACTTATATTGTTGGCGATATCCACTGTCATGTACTGCTGGTATCTGTTGAGCCATACCTCATATCTCACGGCAAGGATCTTGAGCACATAGGCATCCGAATAATCACCCGAGATATTGAAAAGTTCATCACTTCTCATATAGTCAAATACTTCCCTTGCTGTAGCATTCTTCTGTGCATCGGTGAGGGCATCAACTGAGCTTGCACCATAAACATTCATATAAAATGTATTGAGCTGTGAGCCGCTTATCGTGAATTTCATGTTGCCATTTGCATCCAGCTTGATCGGAAGCTCCACGGACAGACTGTCTCCATTCTGCTCAAGTATAAGTATCGTCTTATAAACTATCTCATTTCTTAGCTCATTGACCGACATATTCTTCTTGTCTGCCGCCTCAGTGAGGTCTGCATTGCTGGTGAAACTCAGACTGTATGAAGATTCGTTATATGCAAGCAGTTTTCCGTTGCAGTCGAAAATCTTTCCTCTGGTGGCCTTGACCGACACCGTCTTAAGTGATTTGTACTGGAAGCTGGACTGATATTTTTCTCCATTTATGATCTGAAGATTAAACAATCTGTACACAAGCACGCCTGACAGGCACAAAAAAAACAGAGTGACATAAAAAATACGGCTCTTTAACTTTTCTACTATAAAATCTTTGATTATCTCTAATATATCTCTGATCACTATGTCTCACTTCCTTTTTCAGCGCGCTTCAGCCGCTTGTTTATAAAGACAAACAGCTTGAATACTATCATCGTAAGTATGGCTGTGTATATCATATCCGGCAAAATAATATCCTTCATGTACAGCCCAAAACTGAGTCTGTTACGCATTACAAAGAATATTATAAATGTTATGAAATTAAATATGAAATCATCAAGTGTTATGATGATGATAGGCAGCAGTACATCCTCCACGAGGTACAGTCTGTGGAAAAATCCGTTACAGTATCCAATGAGCATATATATGATCATAAAAGGGCCTATGGCAAAGCCAAAGTACAGATCATATAAAAAGCCACAGAAAAATCCCACCAGCATTCCCTCTTTTCGACCTCTCATAAGTCCAAAGGACACCGTGAGGATGAGCATCAGATTGGGAGTCGCACCCGCAACTGAAATATATGGAAAAAGTGCTGACTGAAGCACAAAACATATTATGATTAATAATCCAAGTGTGATAACTCTTCTCAATGTCTGTTTAACCTCTTTACTTCTACTCCGAAACAGTTTTCTTGGTCTGGAGGACTATGAGTACCTCCTGTATCTTTGAAAAATCACATGCCGGAGTGATATATGCAGTCTTTGTAAGATTGTTGGAATCTTCCTCTATTTTTGTTACATACCCTATGTTAATTCCCGACAGATATTTGCTTGACACATAGGATGTGACGACCTGATCGCCGACTCCGACCTCTGCGTCCTTGTCAATGTTTTCAGCGATAAGATAGCCATTCTCATAATTGCTGGCGCTTCCCTCAACATTACAAATAGCCTCTGACGGTAATATCATTCCGTTTACATTTGATGTATCGTCTATGATGGCTCTTACCTTGGCATAATCCTTTCCGGCCTCTGTGACTATTCCACACAGGCCGTTGCCATACATGACATTGCAGCCCTCGACAACACCATCATCTGTTCCCTTGTCGACATAGAACACCTGAAACCATCCGCCGGTATCCTTTGATATGACTCTGGCAGCAGTCTTCTTATAATCGTAATACTGGAGATCAAGCTCATAAAGTGCCTGAAGACGTTCGAGTTCATACGAATTCTGCTGGTACTGTGCCACCTGCTTCTGACTCTGTTCAAGCTGATCCTTGAGTGTTTCATTCTCCTTTAACAGTGCGTCGTAATTCTGGAATGCCTCAGTTTTGCTCTGAACCCATCTGCCTATGGTATTTACCCCTTTCTGCATGGGCTGGACAAATATGTTGGTAAAATTCCTCACCGGTGCAAATATTCCCCCCGCAAAGAGAGATACAAGCATGAGCACAACGCAAAAGCCTGTGAGTCCAAGCAAAAAATATCTCGGTGTGATCTCTATTCTTTTTCTGTTCCTATTTCGTCTTCGTTTCATTATAAAATACCTCGCTCAGCTAAGCTGACATAGCAGTTATTTCCTAAAATAATATGATCTGAAAGCTCTATCCCTATCAGTTCCCCGGCTCTGTCCATCTCTCTGGTGATATCTATATCCTGACCGCTCGGAGTCGGATCTCCGGATGGGTGGTTATGCACAAGTATGATATAGACAGCATCGTATCTGAGCGCCTCCACAAACACCTCTCTCGGAGATAACATCGAACTGTTCACTGTTCCCTCTGAAATGCGGACATCCTTTATGAGCTTATGCTTCGCATCAAACATGAGGAGATACACGTATTCCTTTTCGAGATATCTTGTGTTCTCCATGAAATAATCCGCAATGCTCTGTGGGGACTGGAACGACAAAAACGGCTTAAATGAAGCCCTGGCCATCCTCCTGGATATCTCAGCCAGACATTTCATCTGTATCGCTTTTACCTTTCCAACTCCGCTTATCTCTTCAAGTTCACTCACAGTCAGGTAATTAAGCCCCACTATCCCCTTGTGGACCGGATGGGCATCCAGTATCCTGTAGGCTGTGGACAGCGCATTTGCCTTCCTGCTTCCGGTTCTGAGGATGACTGCCAGAAGTTCAGCATCTGTGAGAACCTCAACTCCATACTTAAAGCTCTTCTCATACGGTCTCTCAGTCTCCGACATTTCTTTCATGGAGACCGAAAGTCCTCCTGCAAAATTCTCTTTGCAATAATTTTTATCCATATTTCCTCCTTCCGCCTCTCCAAGCTCCAGAGAAAATTTTATATGACCGACTAATTAATCTACCATACTATAAGGTTTTTTTCTACCATTTTCTGTAATGACATTATTATGCCGTACTTGGCATGGGGATATGTAAGTCCCCCCTGAAAATATACCGCGTAAGGTGAGCGCATAGGTGCATCCGCTGAGAGCTCAATGGATGAACCAGACACAAATGCTCCAGCGGCCATGATGACCGGTGAATCATAGCCCGGCATGTCCCAAGGCTCAGGTCTTACATAACTGTCAACCGGCGCTGCAGCCTGGATTCCTTCACAGAATGCCACGACCCTCTCAGGAGTCTGAAGCTCAACAGCCTGAATAATATCGTATCTGTCCTCTGTGCTGTCAGGAACAGCCTTAAAGCCCAGTCCCTCGTATACATTTGCTGCAAATATCGCACCCTTAAGCGCACTTGCAGTAACTGTAGGTGCCATGAAAAGTCCCTGAGTGAGAGCCTTTGTATTGCCAAGTGAGGCTCCAACCTCCTTGCCGAGTCCCGGAGTTGTGAGTCTGTATGAAGCATTCTCCACGTACTCCTTCTTTCCGCATATATAACCTCCTATCGGTGCAAGACCGCCACCCGGATTCTTGATGAGAGAACCGACCACAAGATCGGCACCCACATCCGACGGCTCTATATCCTGTACGAATTCTCCGTAACAGTTGTCTACCATGCATATGATGTCAGGATTTACACTCTTGACCGCTTTTATGGCCTCACCGATCTGCTGTACAGACAGCGTCTTTCTGACCGCATATCCCTTGGATCTCTGTATCTCCACAAGCCTTGTGCGGCTATTGATCGCATTCTTTATTCCATCAATGTCAAAGTCTCCGTTCGGCAACAGATCCACCTGGGCATATGTGACACCATACTCTGCAAGTGAGCCCCTTGACTCCCTGATACCAATGATCTCATCCAATGTGTCGTACGGCTTTCCCGCTATGGCAAGGATCTCATCTCCCGGGCGCAGATTACCGAACATGGCCGTGCAGAGTGCATGGGTTCCGCACACTATCTGTGTCCTGACAAGGGCATCCTCCGTGTGAAATACGTCTGCATATATCCTCTCAAGGGCATCTCTTCCGTCATCCGTATAACCATAACCCGAAGAGCCTGCAAAATGTGCCTCAGACAATCTGTTGTCCTGCATGGCCTTAAGGACCTTGAGCTGGTTGAGCTCACTCACAGCATCGATGGCTGCAAATCTATCCTTAAGTTTCTCCTCCACACTGTTGCAGTATTCAAACACCTTTTCATCCACATTCAGTGATCTGTAGTAATCCTTTAACATATCTTTCATTTCTATATAATCTCCTTTTCGTGAAGCCTGTCCAGCATAAATGACAATATTTCAGACTCGCTGTCGTACTCACTTTTATCAACCCAGGTCACATGTTTTTCCCTCTTGAACCATGTGATCTGTCTCTTGGCAAAATGCCTTGTATCTCTCTTTAGCGTATATACTGCCTCATCCAGAGTGCATCTGCCCTGAATATAATCGATTATCTCCTTGTAGCCAAGCCCCTGCATTGACACCAGCTCCCTGCTGTAACCCTCGCTCACAAGCAGTTTTACCTCGTCCAGAAGCCCTGCCTCAAGCATGATATCTATCCGTCTGTCTATTCTATCATATAATTTCTGTCTGTCATCATTTAACACAAAATATTCAAAATTATATGGTGACTTCTTCTGCGACTCAGTCTCGTTATGTTCAGATATCTTCATACCTGTTTTTTTATAAAATTCAAGAGCCCGTATCACTCTTTTTACATTGTTCTCATGTATCTTTTCAGCGGATTCAGGGTCGACCTCCGCTAGCATGTCATGAAGGAATGTCTTGCCGTGGGTATCTGCAAGGTTCTGCAGCTTTTCCCTGTATGACATATCATTGTCATTTTCCTCAAAATCTATATCATACAAAAGCGCCTGGATATAGAAGCCAGTACCACCTACTATGATTGGAATTTTTCCACGGGAATATATATCCTCCATAGCACGAAGAGCATATTTCTTGAAAAGCACAACGTTGAACTCTTCTGCCGGATCCAGAATATCTATCAGATGATGCCTTACCCCCTGCATCTCCTCCGGCTCTATCTTCGCCGTTCCAATATTCATCTTTCTATATACCTGCATGGAATCTGCGGATATGATCTCGCCATCCACCGCCTTTGCCAGTCCTATGGACAGTGCCGTCTTGCCGACAGCTGTGGGGCCGGTGAGGATTATCAGTGGTTTCATATTCTTATCCATCCTGTTATCTCCTATACTATTCGCTTAAACTTCTTCTCAATCTCCGCCTCCGTCATGGATATGACAGTCGGACGTCCATGAGGACATGTGTATGGATTTTCAAGCTTTAATAGCTGATCTATAAGTGCGTCAGCCTCCTTGAAACTTATCTCCGTGTTACCCTTTATCGCAGCTTTGCACGCCATGGTGGAAAGCTTGTGTATAAATGTATCTATGGTCACCTTTTTAGCACTGCTGCTTGCATCCGCTATGAAGTCTATGAAAAGCTCTCTGCCATCAAGGCCAAACAGGTTGTCAGGAACAGCGTTCAGCTTGAACTCCCTGCCTCCAAAGTTCTCGATCTGATATCCAAGTGCCTCGAACATATCCATGTTCTCATGAAGGAACTCTATCTCTGCAGCACTGAGTGTAACGACCGCTGGAGGCATAAGATACTGTGAATATATCTTCTTATTTTTGTAATTCTCCATGAGTTCCTCATACTTGACTTTCTCATGGGCAGCATGCTGATCCATTATGAAGAACTTGCCGTCATACTCTATGAGCCAGTATGTCTTGAACAGCTGTCCTATGAGTCTATGCTTAGCACGTGCCTCCTTTGTCAGGAACTTCTCCTGGAACATATCCTGCTGTACATATTTTTTCCCGGCTTCCTCAATATAAGCTGCAGCTGAAGCTGCAGATACTGTTGAGTCTTGTGTCGCCGCTGTGACCGAAGGTCTAGCTGGTGCCGGAGCTGTATATGCCGGACTCTCGTTTACCACATTCCTGTTTTGTACTATATCTCTCTCAAGATCATTATTTCTATCCGCATATATATAGTTTCCTGCCGGCTTCTCCATCTTGTTATTATCTATGACGTCTGATCCTTTATTGTTTGAGCTGCTAGTCTCATCTATGATTTCTATAACCGGGTGGACCGGCTGTGATGATGTCTGTGGTTCGATCGGGCAAAGCTGCTGTGGTGATGTCTGCGTCTCCGCCGAGCGAAGCTGCTCAGGCTGATTCTGCGGTTCTGCCGGACGATGCTGCTCAGGCTGACTCTGCGGTACAGTCCGCTCCTCTGCCCTGACTATCGCCTCACGCCTCTTATTCTCGAACGCCTCCGGTGCCTTGCCAACATCCCTCTGCTTGAAGGTCTCCGGCTTTGGATCCTTCCCTGGCGCCACATCAGGAATGAGCTCCTTGAATAACAGTGTCTCCCTTATGGCATTGTAGGTGAAGCTGTATATATCCTGACTGTTGGCGAATTTCAACTCCATCTTGGTCGGATGTACATTTACATCAAGGAGATCAGGTCTCACCTGGAAATTGATCTCGGTGAATGGAAACTTGTGTATCATGACAAATGTCCTGAAAGCATCCTCGATCGCCTTGGTGAGCACCGCACTCTTTATATATCTGTGATTTACATAGTAGCCCTCAAATGATCTGTTGCCCCTTGATATACAAGGTCTTGCTATATATCCGGAGATCTTCATATAGTCATTTTCCGCATTTATCTCAAGAAGATTTGAGGTGATGTCTCTTCCATAGATATGGTAGATTATGTCTCTGAGTTTGCCATTGCCTGATGTGAACAGCTTGTCTGTTCCATTTGCAATGAACTTAAATGAGATCTCCGGGTGTGACATGCATATACGGCACATCAAATCGTAGATATAGCTTGTCTCCGTGGCATCAGTCTTCATGAACTTCTTTCTCGCCGGTGTATTGTAGAAAAGATTTCTGACAATTATGGTTGTTCCACCCGGAGCACCTATCTCCTCGCTGGATATCTCCTTACCGCCATGTATCTGGTATCTGAGACCGGTCACATCATCAGCGGTCTTGGTGATCATCTCAACCTGTGCAACCGCCGCTATACTTGCAAGTGCCTCACCACGGAAACCAAGAGAAGAGATACTCAGGAGATCCTCGACTGTCACAAGCTTACTTGTGGCATGTCTGAGGAATGCAAGCTTGACCTCATCCTTCTTTATGCCTGCTCCGTTGTCGGTGACTCTGAGAAATGACAGTCCGCCTCCCTTTACCTCGACGGTTACCGCTGTGGCACCTGAGTCTATGGAATTTTCCACAAGCTCCTTGATGACCGAGCTCGGCTTCTCTATAACCTCACCGGCTGCTATCTTGTTAATCGTATTTTGGTCTAATACTTTTATCATTACTTATCGCTCCTTATTATTTAAGTCGCTCCTGCAATTCATTTAAATAAAGCAACGCCTTCATAGGTGTCATGTTGGACAGATCAACACACTTTATGTCCTCGATCACCTGTGATTCGGCAAGTGAGCCGAACATTGACATCTGGGTGTCTTCTTTCTTCGGCTTGAAATCATTTGTAACCTTTATCTCCTTCAGCTTGGTGGTTATGTCCTTGTCTATAAGCTGATTACATATCTCATTTGCTCTCGCTATAACGACATCCGGCACACCGGCAAGCTTTGCAACCTGTATACCGTAGCTTCTGTCGGCACCGCCCTTGACGATCTTTCTGAGGAACACTATGTCGTCTCCGTCTTCCTTGACCGCTATACAGTAGTTGTTGACTGCCGACAGCTTACCCTCAAGCTCCGTGAGCTCATGGTAATGTGTCGCAAACAGAGTTTTTGCTCCGAGCAGTTCACTGTTGCTTATATACTCAACGACAGCCCAGGCGATCGCCAGACCGTCATATGTGCTTGTTCCTCGACCTATCTCATCAAGGATGAGAAGGCTGTTCTTCGTGGCATTTCTGAGTATATTTGCGACCTCGCTCATCTCCACCATAAATGTGGACTGTCCTGATGCAAGGTCGTCGGAAGCTCCCACTCTTGTAAATATCCTGTCGCATATGCCTATATTGGCAGATGCCGCAGGGACAAAGCTTCCAACCTGAGCCATGAGAACTATGAGCGCAGTCTGTCTCATATATGTGGATTTACCAGCCATGTTAGGACCGGTGATGATAGATATCCTGCTCTCATGGTTGTTCAGATATGTGTCGTTTGTGATGAACATATCGTTGTTCAGCATCTTCTCAACGACCGGATGACGTCCGTCCTTTATGTCGATGACTCCATCTGTATTGATCTCAGGTCTAACATACCCATTTGCAACAGCCACATATGAGAGTGAACACAGAGCATCGAGCATGGCTATGCTGTGTGCTGTTCTCTGTACCCTTGTGAGCTCTGCAGCAAGGGTGTCCCTGAGCTCAACATATGTGTTGTACTCCAGCGCAACAAGCTTGTCGGATGATCCGAGTATAACTCCAGCCAGTCTGTCAAGCTCCTCGGTTGTGTATCTCTCAGAATTGGCAAGTGTCTGCTTTCTGATGAAATAATCCGGCACAAGACTCTTATATGAATTGGTTACATCAAAATAATATCCGAACACCTTATTAAACTTTATCTTGAGATTCTTGATTCCGGTCTTTTCCTTCTCTCTGACCTCAAGCTCTGCGATCCAGTTCTTGCCATCAGTTGTGGCATTCTTCAGAGTATCTATGTCCTCAAGATAGCCATCTTTGAATATTCCGCCCTCTCTGATAAGTATAGGCGGCTCATCAACTATGGCACGGTCAAGAAGGTCATAGAGATCCTGCAGATCATCTATTCCATCCCTGATCTCGGTGAGCTCATCCGAATGGAATTCACCGAGAAGCTGTATTATAAATGGAAGAAGCTGTATGGACGTCTTAAATGCCAGAAGATCTCTCGGATTCGCTGTTCTTAACGATATCCTCGTCATAAGTCTCTCGAGATCGTATATGGTATTCATGTACTCACGGAGTTCGTCTCTGGTTATGACAGAGTCGTTGAGCTCTGTTATCGCGTCAAGTCTGGCTTCTATATCATCTTTGTGGATAAGGGGCTGCTCTATCATATTTCTGAGCATTCTCGCTCCCATGGCCGTTTTGGTCTTGTCAAGCACCCAGAGTAGTGAGCCTCTCTTCTGCTTATCCCTGAGTGTCTCTGTCAGCTCCAGATTTCTTCTGGATGAGCTGTCTATGATCATGAAGTCCTCTATGGAATATATATCTATCCTGTTGATATGATCCAGTGAGTTCTTCTGTGTCTCATGTAGATACTGGAGAAGTGCGCCCGCTGACAGCAGCATATCCTCCTGCTCATCTATGCCGAGACCATCTATTGATCCGACCTTAAACTGTCTTTTAATGAAATCCTCACAGGTGTCATCGTTAAAATAATGAGACGGAGCCTCCGATATCGTTATCTTCATCTTCTCCTTCATGTAATCAAAGTTCAGGCCACATGACAGAAAAACCTCATTCCCTATGATCTCCGTCGGTGAATATTTGTTGATCTCATCGTACAGCTTGGATGTGGATGAGATATGACATGATCTGAACTCTCCGGTAGTGATATCACACACTGCCACGCCATACTCATCATTACAGCCAAATATACACATGAGATAATTATTCCTCGTCTCATCAAGAATAGCCTGGGACATATTTGTACCAGGCGTAACTATACGTATAACTTCTCTTTTTACTATACCCTTTGCGAGCTTCGGATCTTCCATCTGCTCACATATGGCTACCTTGTAGCCCTTCTCTATCAGCTTGTTCAGGTATATGTCACAAGCATGATACGGAACACCGCACATCGGTGCGCGCTCCTCCTGACCACAGTCCCTGCCGGTCAGTGTTATCTCAAGTTCCCTGGATGCCGTCAGGGCATCGTCGAAGAACATCTCGTAGAAATCTCCCAGTCTGTAGAAGAGAATACAGTCCTTATACTGATTCTTAACTTCCATATACTGAGCCATCATTGGTGTTAATGCTGCCACTTCAACTACTCCTATTCTGCTAATTCACCCATGTAATAAAATCCCTTACACTCAACAAGCTTTACATTCAGAATCTTTCCAACCATCTCCGCACACCCAGGGAAATGGACAAGTATGTTGTTGGAGAGTCTTCCGGTCAGAAGGCCGTCGCCCTTCTCGTCAAAGCCCTCAACCAGAACCGGCTGTGTCTGTCCCTTTATCGCAATGGTCTTCACATCACTTATCTCCTGCACACGCCTTAAAAGCCTGTTGTATCTATCCTGTATCTCTTCCTTTGTGGAACCATTCTCCATTCCGGCGGCAGGAGTTCCTGTTCTCTTTGAATATATAAATGTAAATGCGGTGTCATACTGTACTTTCTCAACCACGTCCATGGTCTCAAGGAAATCCTCCTCGGTCTCACCAGGGAATCCCACGATTATATCAGTGGTGAGTGATATCTCCGGAATCTTCGCCCTTATGCGGTCAACCAGTGCAAGATATGACTCCTTTGTGTACCGTCTGTTCATCGCATTCAGTATCTTTGTCGAGCCCGACTGTACCGGCAGATGGAGATGTCTACAGATCTTTTGATTCTCCGCGATGACATCTATCAGTTCATCCGACAGATCCTTTGGATGTGAGGTCATGAATCTTACTCTCTGTATCTTCTCTATGGCACACACACGCCTCAGCAGTTCCGCAAATGTGATCGGATGCTCAAGATTCTTGCCATATGAATTGACATTCTGCCCGAGGAGCATGATCTCCACCACTCCGTCGTCAGCAAGCCTCTCACACTCAGCTATGATATCCTCCGGATTTCTGCTTCGCTCCCTTCCTCTTACATATGGAACTATACAGTAGGTACAGAAATTGTTGCATCCAAACATGATATTTACACCTGATTTGAATGGGAATTCCCTCACCGCAGGAAGATCCTCCACGACCTCCTTGGCATCCTTCCAGATATCTATGACCATGCTTCCGGATTCTATCCTGCTCACAAATATCTCAGCAAGCTTATATACATTGTGTGTTCCAAATACCATATCGACAAACCTATAGCTCTTGCTTATGGTTGTCACCACATGCTGCTCCTGCATCATGCATCCACACAGAGCTATCTTCATCTCAGGATTTTTCTCCTTGAGGTGCTTCATGAGACCAAGGTGACCATAAACCTTTCTGTTGGCATTCTCCCTGACCGTACATGTGTTATATATTATAAAGTCCGCATGTTCGGACTCGGTCCTAACATATCCCATCTGCTCAAGTATTCCGGCAAGCTTCTCAGAATCCCGGACATTCATCTGACAGCCAAATGTCTGTATGGAACAGGTAAGGTCACGTCCCAGCTCTTTGCTTCTTGCTGTGACATACTCCCTGCCCTTTTTTATAAAATAATACTGCCTCTCCGGTTCCTCAAACGGAGCTGGAAGCCCCAGATCTATGCCGTCAATAACTTTTTCCAAATCATTCATAATCTCTATGTATCCTTATCTATTTCTTTAAAGCTGCGTAAATCCTTCTGGAGTTATTCCTCTATGCCCAGCTTACCAAGTATCCTGCCTATGTTATCCATAGTATTTTTCACGCTGGAATCCGCGGCATCCATCCTCATCTGAGTCTGTATATCCGCAAGATCAATATCCTTGTAATGATCCAGCGCCGCGATGTAATCAGAATCATTCTCAAAATGAACCTTAAGTGCCCTCATGGCATCCTTATAACCGAGCAGGCTTCTGAATTTTACTGAATTTGCAGAGAAATTCAAGGTTCCATCTATCAGATCTCCCAGGCTTACACTTGGATATATCTCTATGATATCCGCATCTGTATATGCAGATATGTCTTTCTTTGAGTCGGGATTAAGGCCGCACACAACGATATTCCTGTATCCCATATCATACAGAGGCTTCACCGGAACATTGTCGGCAAGACCGCCATCACAATACTCCTTACCGTTATAAGTCACAGACTCATAGAGCATAGGCAGGGTGGATGATGCCATGACGACTGTCCTGATCTCCTCCGCATCCATTCCTGCAAGGCTTATATACTCAGCCTGTCTTTCACCTTCCTGCGCGCACTCAGCTATGGCTGCATACACGGTGACCTGCCCATCAGACAGCTTTCCGTAATCCACATAGCTGTCCATGAGCTTTATCATCTCCCTGCGCGACATGAATCCCGATTTGTCGTTGAACATCAGATCAGGATCAACGTCAAACACCGTCTCAAAATGTATCTTCTTCCATGCCTCCTCGCTTCTGTCAGGATCATTGCACGCGAAAAGCACGGCATTTATCGCACCTATGGAAGTTCCTGATATGGCTGTGACCTTGTCCATAAGTCCATACTCTGCAAGTGCTCTGTACACCCCGAGCTGGTACGCACCTTTACCGCCGCCACCGCCAAGGCACAGCGCATAGCTGTCAGCCATATCACCGGACTGAGTGCGTCCTGCAACTTTTCCGGCATCATCCGCCCCGGCATTTTGCAGCTTATCCATCTGTATCTTCTTTTCAAGTTCAGCGATCTTTGCTGTTATCTCGTCTCTGTTCATTGACCCTCCATTATGATATAACTTCCGATTCTGTTACTATGATATGTGGTCTGATATCTGTAGGTTCACTGTCTATCTTATCAACTATCTGGAATTCATACGCCAGTGCCACCGTGACAAGCCCTGCATGCCTCGCCAGATATCTGTCGTAATACCCTCCGCCAAAGCCTATGCGGTTGCGGCTGTGATCAAATGCAATCCCGGGCATGAACATAAGCCCATCTTCGATCTCCTCAAAATCATCAGAAACCGGTTCGAGTATCCCAAAGTTTCCGGATGCAAGTTCCTCGTAGTCTGTGATCTCAATAAACTCCATGTCTTGTCCATAAACCTTTGGAACATATACATGCTTTCCATCCGCCCACGCCCTCTCAACTATGAGCCTTGTATCCACTTCGTTCCCTTTGGAGATGTATGCACATATATTGATGGCATTCACATATTCAGGAAGCGCTGACAGCCGTCTGCATATAAGTTTTGATCTCTGCGCACGATCATCCCTGTCCATGTCATTTCTGACTGCTTTTATTCTTTTTCTTATAACTTCCTTGCTGCCGGAATTTACACTATCCTCGCTATTCATAAGCCAGCCTATGCCTTTCTGGTAGGATCAAGGTCCTGAAGTCTGGTTATGGAGCCGTCCTTCTCTTTGATATCTATATTGTTGAGCGTGCTCCTGAGATTATTCTTCACAGCAAATATATATTCCTGCCTTAACTGCTGCTGTTCCTTCTTCTCAGCGTCGGTGAGCCCCTCAGCCTTGGACTTGTGATATAACTCATTTATACGTGCGATCTTTGCCGCATCGATTATCGTCTCTTTCATAACTATATAAGATACTCCTTATTCAAAATAAATCTGACAACGTCAAAGTCATGATCCTTATATTCTGTGAACAGAGTTCCTATACTTTCTCCGTTCATTACCTTAACAATATTGTCCATATCCGCTCCGGATACTATGACCATATCCGAGTTGGAGTTGGTTGCTATCCTGGCGGCTGCGATCTTGGTCGTCATTCCGCCGGTTCCGTACTTGGAGCCTGCACCTTTACCCATATCCATTATATGGTCGTCTATACAGTTCACCTCTGGTATAAGCTTTGCATCAGGGTTATTGTGTGGATCATCAGTGTACAGACCGTCTATATCCGTGAGAAGTATCAGGAGATCTGCATGGATCATGGATGCAACTATGGCAGACAGTGTATCATTGTCGCCAAATGCCACGCTGTCATCCAGCTCATCGATGGCAACCGTATCGTTCTCATTGACGATCGGTACGACACCGAGCTGAAGAAGCTCGTTGAATGTGTTGATGGCATTCTTTCTCCTCTCATCCGACGATATAACATCAAATGTTAGCAGAACCTGAGCTGCTGTGCTGTGATACTCTTGAAAAAGCTTCTGATATATCATCATTAGCTGTCCCTGTCCCACTGCAGCACACGCCTGTCTGAGCGAGGTCGTCTTAGGTCTTCTGGCAAGTCCCAGCGCCTGTACTCCGACTCCGATGGCTCCCGATGATACGAGGACCACATCCTTGTCCTGATTTCTCAGATCACATATGATGCGCACCAGCTTCTCAAGCTTTGTATAGTCAAGTCCACCCGTCTCCTCGTGAATAAGTGAAGATGAACCAATCTTTATTACTATCTTTTTCTTGTCTTTCAAATACTCTCTATCCATTTATATTCTCCTGTGTACCGTCTGTTATTGCCTCATTGCTGAATCTGGATGCTATGGCCTCGGCCACCTTCATACCATCGACAGCGGCTGAGGTTATTCCCCCTGCATAGCCCGCGCCTTCCCCGCACGGGTATATACATGTCCCCTCACAGCGCAGCTCATCGCCTCGTATCATACGAACAGGTGATGAGGTTCTGGCCTCGATTCCTGAGAGAACTGCATCGTCAGATGAATATCCCGGCATCCTCTTATCAAAGGACACAACTCCTTCTATTATAGCATCCTTTATATACTCTGGCAAACAGCATTTGAGGCTTGTAAGCCTGTACTTACCCTTAATCTGAGGCTTAACACCGCCCAGCTTTTCCGTAGGAATGTCCCTTCTGTAATCTCCGAAGAGCTGCACCGGAACAGCCCCCTGTCCGGCCTCGTATGCGGCCTTCTCCCATCTTCTCTGAAACTTCATTCCCGCAAGAGGATGATCTGACCCGTAATCTTCCGGGGTAACATTTACCACAATGGCGCTGTTGGAATTCTCACCATCCCTGCCGCTGTAGCTCATACCATTCACACACGTCTCACCGTGCTCGGATGATGCATTCACCACGTAACCTCCAGGGCACATACAGAATGAATATACAGCCCTGCCATTTGACGCCTGATGCGTCATCTTGTAGTCTGCCGCCGGCAGCAGCTTTGCATACGCCGGATCATCGCCATACTTCATGACATCTATATCTGCTCGCTTGTGTTCGATACGAAGTCCCATGGCAAATGGCTTTGGCTCCATCGGAACACCTTTTTTGTAAAGCATCTCCACAGTATCCCTTGAGCTGTGTCCAAGTGCCAGAACAAGGGCATTTGTCCTGTATTCCTTCTCACTGCCATCTGAAAGGTTCTTTATATGTACACACACCTCATCCTGTGTGATCTGATCATAACCGGTAAAAAGTGAATCAAAATGTACCTCTCCGCCAAGTCTCTTTATATCCTCACGCATATTCCTTACAATACCAGACAGCACATCAGTGCCCACATGTGGCTTATTTATATACATTATGGACGGATCTGCACCATACTCCACAAATGTCCGCATGACCTCAGTGCGTCTGCCCGAGCCATCCTTTATGACCGTATTCAGCTTGCCGTCCGAAAAGGTTCCTGCGCCGCCCTCTCCAAACTGTACATTACAATTTGGATCAAGTCCTTCCTCACCCTTCCAGAATCTCTCTATATGCTCCATTCTCCTGTCAACATCCATGCCGCGCTCAAAAACAACCGGTCTGTATCCGGCTCTGGCAAGATACAGTGCAGCAAATAAGCCACCCGGTCCTGTTCCTATCACCACAGGCCTATAGGTCATTTTGACATTTCCCGGCTCCGGAAATCTATATTGGGCAGCATTTGTTAACATAACATTATTATTGTGAAGTCTTTTCAATAATTTTTCCGGATTCGGAACATCCACATCTATGGATGCAATATATTTCACCTGGTTTCTCCGCCTGTCATCAAGAGACAGCTTGAAAAAAATATACTCAAACTCCTTATCTGTCTTCAGCGTCTTTTTAATAACACTTCTAACATCTGCCTCTGTAAATCCAAGCTGCAGTTTTACATTGTTAATTCTGATCATCTTTTATTCTCTTTCCTGCAGACTCCCCGGCTCTCATGCCGCTTATAACAGCCCACATTATATTATATCCACCACATTTGCCGGTCACATCGACATACTCTCCAGCGGCGTATAAGCCTCTGTGTCCAGCAAGTTCCAGGTTATCTGCCCTGAGCTGCAATGTGTCAACTCCACCGCTTGCCGCCTGGCTGTCCTCATAGCTGCCGAATCCATCTATGTTGAATCTCATATGTTTGAGCATATCACATATGGATGTTATATCAGCCGCGTCAAGTCCGGCCGCTTCAGAAGCTTTGATACCAAGACTTTTTATAATATACCCAGCGATCTTCTCGTTGACAATACCATTGAGCATCGCCTCGACTCTCCGTCTGCCATTTACCTCGGCAAATCGTCTCATCCTGTCCGCCAGCATATCATCACTGATGTCCGGAACAAGTTCAAGTTCTATGTATGGCTTTTTGCCAGTCTCCATCAGGTCTATACACTGTATACTCATATTAAAAACCGCTATGCCCGAAAGATATCCCGATGCAAACTGAACCTCGCCTCTCTCGTGGTCATACTCCTCTCCATCACACATTAGGCGGACAACAGCCTTTGCACGTACCCCTGACATATCAGATATATATTCATGGCATTTTAATTTACACAGAGCCGGATGCGATTTCACAAACCGTACATTCAGATCATCCAGAAGTCTGTATACTCTATCAGATCCGCCAAGCTTTGGCGCAGCCGCACCTCCGGGTGCAAGTATCACCTGGGTCGTCCTATACCCGCCTTTGTCTGTGTCTACAATATATGTACCATCTTTTCCCTGTTTTATACTCAGGACTTCCTCCGATGTGCTGTTTTCTATACCAAGAATTTTGAGCCTGTCCGTCAGTGCCCACACTATGGTAGATGCCTGCAACGATGCAGGATATATATATCCATTATCATCATAGCTGGAAACACCAAGGCTTTCAAAAAAATCCATGACATCATTATGACTGTCCGTTGTTACGAACTGAAATGGGAAAAATTCATTTGCACTGGAATAGCATGACAGATCAAGCTTCGTATTTGCAATGTTACATTTGCCATTTCCCGTCGCATACAGCTTCTTTCCGAGTTTTTTGTTTTTATCTATAAGCTTTACCGAAGCCGATGGTGCTGTCTCTTTTGCTTTTATTGCGGCTGTCATCCCAGCCGGGCCACCGCCGATAACTATAATATCATAAATCATTCCGATACACCTTTCCCATAATCATTTATCATACGTTTTACAGGCTGTCAATAAACCTGTTCATGTCATCTATATCATTGAAATACACGTGCTTGTGGATCAGTTCTCTTATACGTTTGTCCAATGAATCCACTGTACGAGTCGTCTCCCTGCAAAGACTGCCAAATCTGTTGTACACCGCCACATGTCCATTATAAGTGCTCACATAGAAATTGCCATGTGGTGTTCCACCCTCAGCAGCAATCACGAGCCCTCCGTAAAGCTCCGGTTCACTCTCATTTGATATGGGTAATATATGCCCGCTATCCATACCATCAAATTCTCTATACACACTTTTACTGTCTCCGGATCTGCACGCCGTGCTCACCACGATCTCTCTAGTTATAAAAGATAACACAAATACCGCTATAATGATAACAAAAAAATACATAATTCTTTTAAACATTACCACACCTTCTCTTCATAACAAAAAACAGAAGACAGGATATTCCATCCCATCTTCTGTCTTTGTTAATATATGTGGTTTATGTCTGTATTATTCCCATACAACTCCGGCCTTATTATCACTCTCAAATACTGTGACATAGGTCTTGCCCGGATTGAGCTGAAGTTCTTTTCCATCTGCTGTTGAATACTTTGTCACGGAGTCATCGGTTGACTTTGTCCATGTGATAGGAACGATCTTTCCATCTGAAACATAGTATCCGTCTCCTGTGCCAACGAGATCGATCATCTGTCTGTCGTGATCATCAATGCTGGTGTAGTGAGCAAACTGTATGATGATATTCTTAAATGTGAGCTGCTTTCCTGTGAGGTCATCGATCTGCTTGTCACCATACTGGAATCTGTTATATACCTTATTCTTTGAATCATATTCAAACCAAGGCTGTGTGTAAACTGACATGTTGAGTGTGAGCTTGTTTACAGACTCGCCCTCAGGAACCGTATCTTCCTCATTGAACTCAAACTTGCTCTTGTATCCCTTGTTGTGGGTAGTTGAGCATCCAAGATAATCAAGACCAGCCTTGATCATATCGCTGTTTGTGTACACATTGTGTGGAGCCTCGCGGTCTGATGATCTGTAGAAAGATACAGATCCTTCTCCACCAAGTCCGCTTATATGATCTATTCCTGTCCTGTCAAGCTCCTCCTGTCCCTGTGGAGACTGACCATAATGCATGTATATAGCATCAAACTCCATGGCAGTTGTAACATAGTAAGGTCTGCAGCTTCTGATCGAACCGACCTTCTCAAGATTGTCATAGTCGTTGAATATTGCAAGCATTCTTGTTATTCCGCCCTCAACGACAAACTCATATAAAACATCAGCCTGGCCTATGCCTGACTGAGGAATCGCATTCTCAATATTGTTGATCATTATAGCGATCGGTCTTCCGTACTCTTCCTTTCTGTCGGTGTTCCACTCGCCTGTAAGATCATTATATACTCCCTCATGGTAAGTCTCATCAACCGCTGTGGCAGACTTCATCATATCGGCCTGTGATACATCCACCTCTGCCTTAGCCTCCGTTGTAGTGACATTCTCCTCCGTTTTCTTCGAGCCGCATCCAAAAAGTGATAATCCCATCACAAGAGCGGTTGCCAGAACTAATCCCGTCTTAATTCTCCTCATAGTCTCTTGTATATCCTTTCATTGTAAGTATTTTTTCCTGCATCTCTTCCATGACCCTGCGCTCATCGTCCTCCATATGGTCATATCCTGACAAATGGAGCATGCTGTGGGCTACAAGAAAAGCCAGCTCTCTCGTCTTTGAGTGATTGTACTCAGTTGCCTGCTCATACACCTTATCAATAGATATAACGATATCTCCCAATAGCAGTTCATCTGTAGTAAGATCAAAGTAGTCACACCGGCTATCCTCGAGACCATCAAAGTTTCCAGGAATTGTATAATCAATCAGTGGAAATGACAGAACATCTGTCGCCCTGTCTATATCCCTCTGCTGGTTATTGATTTCATGTATGGAGTCATTGTCCGTGAGCAGCACGTTCACCTCGCAGGGATATGGACACCCAACGAATTCCAGCGAAGCCTGGACGATACTTGTTATGACATCCTCATAATTCTTAATATCAATATCTCCATACTCATTCTCAATATTAACTGACATATTATTTTCCTCTGTTTTTCTGAGCAGTTGTGGTTTTTCTAGGCTTTGCCTGTCTGCTCCTCTTATCCTCATATTTCTCATACGCATTTACGATCTTCTGCACCAAAGGATGTCTCACAACATCAAGACTCGTCAGATGGCAAATGCTTATGTCATCAATATCCTTTAACACCTTGAGTGCAACATCAAGACCTGACTGCGCGTCGTGTGGAAGATCCTTCTGTGAAAGGTCTCCTGTTATTATGGCCTTTGAGCCAAATCCTATTCTGGTAAGGAACATCTTCATCTGGGCAGGAGTGGTATTCTGGGCCTCATCCAGCACAATATACGCATTATCAAGAGTTCTTCCTCTCATGTAGGCAAGAGGAGCAACCTCGATCAGTCCCTTTTCCATATTCTTCATAAATGCATCAGCACCCATTATCTCATACAATGCATCATAGAGCGGCCTAAGATAAGGATCAACCTTGCTCTGAAGGTCACCCGGAAGAAATCCCAGTTTCTCACCGGCCTCTATGGCCGGCCTTGTAAGTATGATCCTTCCAACCTCATTATTCTTAAATGCCGTTATGGCTTTTGCCATGGCAAGATAAGTCTTTCCTGTTCCGGCAGGGCCCACTCCGAATACTATCATGGACTTTTCTATTGAATTGACATATGTTCTCTGTCCGACAGTCTTCGGTTTGATCGGCTTGCCGCTCATCGTGTGACAGATTATGTCCCTGTCAAGCTCAGCAAGACTCTCCTTAGCCTCCTGCGGGTGTTCATTGACTATCGATATAGTGTAGTCTACCTTCTGTTCATCGATGGACGAGCCACGGTCTGCCATCTGGAAGAGCTGTTCTATAACCTGAATAGACTTCTTCACGCCTTCCTCGGAGCCGCTGACCTTAAGCTTGTCATCGCGAAGTATCATTGACACACTGTATTCTTTCTCAATCTTTTTTATATTGGCATCAAACTGTCCAAACACAGTCTGTATATAGTTTGATGCAACAGTTACGGATTCTGAATATTCGCTCAATACTTGTATCCCCTGTCATTATTATTTGTCAGTCAGGCTCCACCTCTTCGCTCCCCGATGTATTGTTTACGTCAATATATCTCGGCACAGCAACCGGGAGTCTGATACTGATATCGCCTTCAGCCGAAGCCTCACCGCTTTCATTAGTAATAATAACATTTTTTCGGACAATTTGCACCCCTTTTTCTTGCATTTTGCCAATATAAACATGCAGATGCTGGTTAAGTCTGTCTTTCTGCTCCTTATCCGTAAGCTTACGTGTATTTACTTTATAGAACACTTTTCGCTCTATATTCACGGATAACGGAAAATACATATCGCCGATATGCAGCCGTTTTTCCTCGGCGGAAAGGTCGTATGAGCCGTCGGAGGCAGCAGTTTTATACGGAGTAAATACCCGGCGTCCAATTTTTATATCTACTTTGTTTACCTTCCTGTCTGTAGTCTCCTTTTCCTGGAGCTCACTCTCAACCACATCTCTGTACTCTACATCACAAAGACCATATATCTCTCCGGAAGCAGGTACAAACACCGTATCCACAACCTCACTGTCATCATTGTATATGTTAACTGTTCCCGATATAAGAGTATCCCCTTTTTTCACTTCATCTCCAACCGATGCAACAGGCGTCCCCGCCGATGCAACAAGGGAATAGATCGTACAATCCATTGTGGCCACGAGATCACACGGTCTGCCATCTTCCGGAACTGTAAATACATCCACGGACTCCTTGAGCGCAACTGTAAGCTTTGTCCCACTGATGCTGCAGGATGCCCAACATATCTCCCCAAGATTATCCGTCAGCATGTCTGTCAGTTCGCTCAGATCAATACTCTTTTTTCTATGTCCATAGCACGGATACTCCATCTCGATAAGATCTGCAATTTCCTCACTTGTATAATCCTCACATCCGTCAATTTCTATGTACCATACATACCCTGATTCCCAGTATACAAACAGCAAAAATAATAAAACTCCGAGTAATATCGAGATCCTCTTCCTATTGCCCAGCAAACCGGTTCTCAGAGTCTTCTTCTCAGCTATTCGGATATCTATCATACATTTGTCCGCTATCTCTTCAAGTCTTTTTCTGTCATCGGAGTATATGAAGAAGTTTTCTGCCTTGCCATTCCATTTACTGTCATTCTGTTTACTGCCATTCTTTTTTCTGTTCTTCTTTACATCCCTCTCGCACCATGTACGTATTCCTTTATGGCTGCATATATTCATCAGGCGCAGAGCTGCGCGGCTGTCACAGCTCACATAGCACACACCTCTTATTTCCCTTCTAATATTCATGCAGTCACACTGTCAGCCAATCTACACTGTTTATCGAACCGCATATTTTCACTTCATAGGATGCGTAGTAAGCAATCTGTAATCTTTTCCCATATATATTCAATATCCCTTTCCGGGTCTTAACAGACACTCTCTCGTCGTCAGAGTAGATCACATGTCTGAAATTCTCTATCACCAGCTCATCATTGTTGAACATGGTGAGTCTGGAGGTCGTTCCCGCCGAGTCCGGACACCAGCACGGAGGTTCAAATGCTATAACTTTTTTCGCTCTGTCTTTCATGAATACCACCATAACGCTTTTGGAACATTATATGAATACACATAAAAAAAGAGTACCGAATAAACTCGGTACTCTTAGAAATCAATTTAAAATCAAATATATATACTATGATTTATTTGTACTTGCGCTTTCTAGCTGCCTCTGACTTCTTCTTACGCTTTACACTAGGCTTTTCGTAATGCTCTCTCTTACGAATCTCCTGCTGAATACCAGCCTTCGCACAATTTCTCTTAAATCTGCGAAGAGCGCTATCTAAGTTTTCGTTCTCTTTAACTATTACACTTGACATTCTCTCACCTGACCTCCCTCCAGTTGTAAAATTATGCTACCAAATAACAACTGATTGGGTATTTTTAAGCACAAAATGTATTATATACATAAAATTCCTAATCGTCAACAGGAAAATGACAAATTAATAAAATATCTGTCACGAAACCTTAAGCTATCTGATTCTGAGCCTCTGTAACCGCCTGGGCAAGAGCTGCTTCGATTCCGTCAGGATTCTTTCCACCGGCCTGAGCCATGTTAGGACGACCACCGCCGCCACCACCTACAAGGCCAGCCACGGCCTTGATGATATTACCGGCATGGGCTCCCTTAGCAACTGCGCCGTCTGTAGCCATGGCAATGAGATTTACCTTGCCATCCTTTGCAGATGCAAGAACAACAACGCTGTCACCAAGCTTGCTCTTGAAGTCATCTCCGAGGTTTCTCAGTGAATTCATATCTGTATCCGGGATAGCCGCTGTGAGGATCTTGATTCCGTCCTTGTCTATAGCACTTGAAAGAACGTCTCCAGCTGCCTCCTTTGCCATCTTATCCTTGAGCTTCTTATTCTCATTCGTAAGTTCCTTAACCTCTGCAAGAAGCTGTTCTATTCTTGATGCCACACCATAGATATCAGTCTTAGCTGCCTTTGCAGCATCCATGAGCTCCTGCTCTACATTTCTGTAGTAATCAAGTGCTCCGACAGATGTAAGTGCCTCGATACGTCTTGTACCTGCGGCCACACCTGCCTCTGATATGATCTTGAATGTTTTTATAGCTCCTGTGCTGGCAACATGTGTACCACCGCAGAGCTCCTTTGAGAAGTCTCCCATTGATACCACACGGACCTTCTCACCATACTTCTCACCAAACAGAGCCATGGCTCCGGTCTCCTTAGCCTCATCTACAGACATTACATCCGTGCATACAGGTATATCGAGCTGGATCTGCTCATTTACAATATCCTCAACCTTCTTGATCTCTTCCTTAGTCATCGCCTGATCATGTGAGAAGTCAAATCTCAGTCTTCCCGGCTCAACGAGTGAACCTGCCTGCTCTACATGATCTCCGAGAACCATCTTGAGTGCTCTCTGAAGAAGATGTGTTGCGGAATGGTTGTTACATATGAGTGCTCTGTTCTCAGCATCAACTGTGAGTTCTGCCTCATCACCAACATTGAGTTCGCCTGACTCAACATAACCGATATGTGCGATCTTGCCGCCTACAACCTTGACAGTATCCTCAACAACGAATGTACCGTTCTCTGTCTTGATGATTCCCTTATCACCGATCTGACCACCCATGGTAGCGTAGAAAGGTGTCTCAGGAACTATAACTGAAGCCTGTGCTCCCTCAGATACAGTATCTGCAAGAACTGACTTCTTATCATCACCCTCACCAACCTCTGTTGTGATGGCTGATATAGTTGACTTGTATGTCAGCTTGTCATATCCGACAAACTCAGATGTCATGTCAACAGGAAGCTGCTCATATACGGTTGCGTCTGCACCCATGTATGTTGTGGTCTTTCTGGCCTTTCTTGCAGTCTCCTTCTGGATATTCATGCACTCGGTGAATCTGTCCTCATCAACCTCGATCCCCTCCTCCTCGAGGATCTCCTTTGTGAGATCAAGAGGGAATCCATAGGTGTCATAGAGCTTGAATGCCTTGTCACCTGAGAGAACCTTCTCACCTGCAGCCTTAGTCTCGTCTATATAATCCTTGAGGATCGCAAGACCTGTATCTATGGTCTTATTGAAACTCTCCTCTTCCTTGTCTATCTTATTGAAGATATATTCCTTCTTCTCACTGAGCTCAGGATATGCATCCTCTGACACCTCGATAACTGTCTTTGCAAGCTCTGACAGGAACTTGCCCTTGATGCCGAGAAGTCTTCCGTGTCTTGCAGCACGTCTGAGAAGACGTCTAAGAACATAACCACGGCCCTCGTTCGATGGAACGATACCATCTGATGTCATGAATGTAACTGAACGGATATGATCAGTTATAAGTCTGATCGATACATCCTTCTCATGATCTGTCTCATATTCCACGCCTGCCATCTCACATACCTTGTCGCGGAGAGCCTTGATCGTATCAACATCAAATATAGAATCAACATCCTGAACAACAACTGCGAGTCTCTCAAGGCCCATACCTGTATCTATGTTCTTCTGCTCAAGCTCTGTGTAGTTGTTGTGTCCGTCATTGTTGAACTGTGTAAATACGTTGTTCCAAACCTCCATGTATCTGTCACAGTCACAGCCTACAGTACAGCCAGGCTTACCGCAGCCATACTTCTCGCCTCTGTCATAGTAAACCTCTGAACAAGGACCACAAGGACCAGCTCCGTGCTCCCAGAAGTTGTCCTCCTTGCCGAATCTGAATATACGGTCAGCATCGACACCGATCTCCTTATTCCATATATCAAATGCCTCATCGTCATCCTGATAAACCGATGGATAGAGTCTGTTCTTGTCAAGTCCTACAACCTCTGTGAGGAACTCCCATGTCCATGATATAGCCTCATGCTTGAAATAATCGCCAAATGAGAAATTACCCAGCATCTCAAAGAATGTACCATGACGGGCTGTCTTACCTACATTCTCGATATCTCCTGTTCTGATACACTTCTGACATGTTGTCACACGTCTTCTAGGTGGTACCTCCTGACCTGTAAAGTAAGGCTTAAGTGGTGCCATACCTGAATTGATCAGCAGTAAGCTGTTGTCATTGTGTGGAATAAGTGAAAAGCTCTTCATTCTAAGATGACCCTTGCTCTCCATGAATTCCAGGAACATTTTTCTCAGTTCGTTCACGCCATAATTTTGCATTGTCTAATATCCTCCACTCTATCTTCTGTCAGCCAGTTCTTCTGTAATATCTTTCCAGCTGATTCCTCTCTCTACCATCAGACACATGAGATGATAAAGGAAGTCAGATATTTCATATTTTATATCCTCTGAATCAGGATTCTTGGCAGCTATGACTATCTCCGTAGCTCCCTCACCGACCTTCTTCAGGATCTTGTCAATACCCTTGCCGAACAGATAATTGGTATAAGAATCATCTCCTGGCTGATCCTTTCTGTCGCGTATGGTATTGTATACCTCCTCGAATACCTTCATAGGATTGGTATCATTGTACTCCTTTCTCACCAGATCTGTAAAGAAACAAGTACGGCTGCCTGTATGACACGCAGCTCCTATCTGTGACACCTTGGCAAGTATGGTGTCCTTGTCACAGTCTATCGTAAGAGATTTGACAAACTGATAATGACCGGATGTATCACCCTTGGTCCACAGCTCATTGCGGCTGCGGCTCCAGTATGTCATGCGCCCTGTTCTGATGGTCTTCTCATACGACTCCTTGTTCATATAAGCGACCATGAGCACTTCACCGGTCTTATAGTGCTGTGTAACACATGGAATAAGTCCATCCGAATTGAGTTTGAACGCCTCAAAAGGCATGGACGATTCAAACAGATCCACATCTATATTTGCCTCACGGCAATGCTGTTTAATCTCCATTATATCCATCTTCTGGAGATTGTACAGAGAAATTGATTCAGCATTTGTCTCATTGAGCATCTCTGCCACAGCTTCCCCGTTAGTGGAATAGGTAGAAACTATAACAGGAAGTGCAACATTTTCTCTTATGGATTTTACTATATCCAGATATTCCGGCACCATGTTGTTGTGAAGCAGCAGAAGTTCTCCCGCTCCAAGCGCCTTCAGTTTTCTGGCATATCCGACAGGATCATCACACTCACTAAGATCTATAGTACAGATTATTCGCTCTGAACCAAATCTGTCAGAAGCCTCAGTGACAAGCTCCGGCGTGTTCAGTGCCGCAGATTTCATACATACCTTGGATGCACCTGCATACAGAAGCTTCTTGACATCTTCAAGCTCCCTCACACCGCCACAGGCAATAAGTGGAATATCAACACTGTCACATATCTGTCTTATAATGGCAACATTGGGTTCTCTGCCATCTTTTGTTGCCTTGCTGTCAAAATAAGCTATCTCATCAGCTCCGGCATCATTGTAATATTTTGCCATCTCGACCGCATTGTTCAGATCCAGACATGGAATTATCTTTTTGCAGATCATATCATTATCCATAGTGAACCAGCACCTCCTTAAAGTGTGCCCTTGGTAGAAAGCACCTTTCCGTTTAATCTTCTGTCATAAGTTGTCGCCTCATCAAGAGCCTTCGCAAATGCCTTGAATGCGGCCTCTATGATGTGGTGATCGTTCTCCCCTGAGAACTGCTTAATATTGAGATTCATCTCAGCAGCGTATGATACTGCATAGAAGAATTCCTTGACCATCTGTGTGTCGAAGTATCCAACCCTCTCTGTGCGGAGGTTCAGATCATAGACAAGATATGGTCTTCCCGACAGATCTATGGCACACATTACGAGAGTCTCGTCCATCGGCAGGAAGAAATTGCCAAATCTCTTGATGGCCTTCTTGTCTCCAAGAGCCTCCTTGATGGCCTTGCCCAGCACAATTCCCACATCCTCAATGGTGTGGTGACAATCCACATACAGATCTCCCTTGACTGTAACGTTGAGATCAAAGAAACCATGCTTCGCAAAACTTGTGAGCATGTGGTCAAAGAAACCGATTCCTGTGTCGATCTTTGACTGTCCTTTTCCATCTATATTAAACTCGAGGGTTATGTCTGTCTCGTTTGTCGTTCTTGTACATTTGGCGATTCTAGCTGCTTTCTCTGCCATATCCCTGTCTCCTTCCCATATTCTATATCATTATGTCTTATTTTTCAAATCTTACTGCTATTGAATTGGCATGTGCTGTGAGCTGCTCAGCCTTGGCAAATGCTTCAATGTCAGTGTGAACTGCCTCAAGTGCCTCTCTTGAATAGTAGATTATGCTGGATTTCTTGATGAAATCGTCTACTGAAAGCGGTGAGAAGAACTTTGCTGTACCGTTTGTTGGAAGTACATGGTTAGGGCCTGCAAAGTAATCTCCAAGAGGCTCTGATGAGTATTCTCCGATAAATATAGCTCCAGCATTCTTCACTCTTGTCATCACGTCAAATGGATTGGCTGTGACGATCTCGAGATGCTCTGATGCAATGTCGTTGACAGCATCTATGGCATCGCTCATGTTGTCTGCAAGAAGAATATATCCGTAATTGTCTATAGACTTTCTCATTATCTCTTTTCTTGAAAGCTCATCGATGAACTTGTCAACCTGAACTGATACCTTCTCGGCAAGCTCCTCTGATGTGGTCACAAGTATGGCTGATGCCATCTCGTCATGCTCTGCCTGTGACAGCAGATCTGCAGCCACGTATCTAGAATTGGCAGTCTCATCGGCAAGTACCATTACCTCTGATGGGCCGGCTATGGAATCTATGCTGACATGTCCGTATACGGCACGCTTTGCAAGAGCGACAAATATGTTTCCAGGGCCAACTATCTTGTCAACCTTAGGTACTGACTCTGTTCCGTATGCAAGGGCAGCTATGGCCTGCGCACCGCCTGCCTTGTATATCTCATCCACTCCTGCTTCCTTTGCTGCAACGAGTGTTGTGGCGTACACCTCACCCTCAGCATTACATGGAGTTGTCATGACTATCTTCTCAACGCCTGCAACCTTTGCCGGCATAACATTCATCAGAACTGATGAAGGGTAAACAGCCTTTCCACCCGGAACATAGACACCTACAGATGCAAGTGCTGTAACCTTCTGTCCGAGAAGAGTTCCATTTGGCTTGGAGTCAAACCAGCTATACTGCTTCTGCTTTTCATGGTACTCCCAAATGTTCTTCTTGGCTTTTCTGATAACGTCAAGGAGCTCAGGGCTGACCTGTGTATATGCGTAGTCTATCTCTTCCTGTGTAACCTTGACATTTTCTGCTGTTATATCTGCCTTGTCGAACTTCTTTGTGTATGAGAAGAGTGCGGCATCACCGTTATCTCTCACATCGTCAACTATTCCCTGTACAGTCTCTGCATAGTTACCGAAATTACTTGGACTTCTCTTCAGAAGATTCTTCAGAAGATCCTTCTTTGTCTCTGCGTTAAGCTTTACGATTCTCATCTCTGTTATGCCTCCGTGTGATTATCAATTTGTTATATCATAGGTCGTCGTGCGTGAGCGCGATGACATGCGCATGCCTCAGCGTGCTTCATTATATCATGATTCGCACCTACGGTGCTTTCCGTTGCTTTCGCAACTATCATGATCCAATTCGCTGCTCGCCAATAATGCAGGCATGTTGGCTCACTTGCGCTCATTATATCATCTATATATGCTACTTGTTCTCTTCCTTTATAAGTCTGTTGAGATCTTCCAACAGCTTGTGTATCCTCTCATTCTCCATCTTGAGACTTACCTGGTTCACAACCATGCGGGCTGAGAGTGGACAAACTTCCTCAAGCACCTCAAGTCCGTTCTCCCTGAGTGTGCTTCCTGTCTCAACTATATCTACGATCACCTCTGAAAGTCCAACTATAGGAGCGAGCTCCACTGAACCATTGAGCTTGATTATCTCAACTGTCTGGTGCTTACGGTTGTTGAAGTAATCCTTTGCGATCACCGGATACTTACTTGCAACTCTTATGATCTCATTCTTCTTGAGAAGCTCTCTGGCAGATGCCGGTCCGCATACACACATGCGGCACTTTCCGAAACCGAGATCCATGACCTCATACAGGTTTCTTCCCTCCTCAAGTATTGTGTCCTTACCTACAACGCCTATATCGGCCGCACCATATTCTACGTAAGTAGGAACATCTGTGGCCTTTGACAGGAAGAACTTCATCTTAAGCTCCTCGTTCACAAATATAAGCTTTCTTGTGTCGGGATCCTTCATCTCCTCACATGTTATACCTATCTGTTCAAGCAGCGCAAGTGTCTTTTTTGCAAGTCGCCCCTTAGCAAGGGCAAATGTTAAATATCTCATCTCTCCATAACCTTTCATCTAATTCAATCTATTCTCAATCAAGCCGTAAAAGTTTCTTCTATAAATTGCCATCCCACTTGGAGTGTGATCGGCTTATCAGATCGTATGCCACCGCATCGCCTGACTGTTCAAAATATATAAGGCCTGAGAAATGCTCTCTACCCGCATACTCGATATAGTCATCAACCGATTTCTTCTGTGACTTTCTTATGAGCTCTATCTTGCGTCCCTCACTTCTGAGCTTCATACCGGCCTTGATAGCCTTGCCCTGATTCTCTATATCATAGAGGATGATCGTGTTTGAATAATCCACATCTATGTCTATATTCTGTCTGTTCATGGCCATTATGAGCTCCTCAACAGTGAAGGCAAAACCGATAGACGGTGCATCCTTTCCAAACTGCTTGAGAAGATTATTGTAACGGCCGCCCTTGACAACAGCATCACCGGTTCCATAAGTATATCCGCGGAATATGATTCCTGTATAATAGTTGTATCCGTCAAGCATACCGAGATCAAAGCTTATGTGATCCTGATATCCGTAGCACTCAAGGGCTGCATATACTCTTCTGAGCCTCTTCACAGCCTCAAGTGATGTCTCATTTGACACATATCCCTCAGCCTTGTCAAGCATGGATATTCCGCCGAACAGAGAATCAAATGCAACAAATGCTTTCTTAAGAGAGTCACTTATATCAAGTGCATCCACATACTCCTCAAGTCCGAAAAAGTTCTTGATATGGATGTACTCTTTTATCTGATCCTCCTCGTCCTCACTGATACCAGATTCAGCAACCAGACCCTTGAAGTAGTCTATCTGGCCTATCTCTATCTGGAAATCACTGATCCCGATCTCGTTGAAGCAGTCTATCACAGTTGCGATTATCTCAGCGTCAGCAGCGGATGAATCATCATTTACAAGCTCGGCACCGATCTGTGTGACCTCCTTGAGTTTTCCCTGAAGCTTGAGTGTGTTTGTATAGGTATTGCCTGTATAGCAGAGTCTGACAGGAAGCTCCTCATCTGCATAATATTTTGCAACACATCTCGCTATTGAAGGTGTTATATCCGGCCTGAGCACCAAAGTATTGTTGTCCCTGTCAAAGAACTTGTACATCTCATTGGAAGGTGCTGAACCCTTATCCCTGTTAAATATATCAAAAAACTCAAATGTAGGTGTCTCTATATCGTGATAGCTGTATAACTCCAGAATATGATGGAGTTCATGCATAACCTTTCTCTTCTTCTTACATTCTACATCGTAGGTGTCTCTCACTCCATCCGGGGTCTGTAACAGTTTGTCCTGCATAATCATATCTCCTTGTCAATTAAACTTTGCCATGCTTCACGTTCTTTTTTTGCTTTATCGCATTAAAGTGGTAATTTGCTACTTTGGTAGCATGTCAACGTGCACATTATATTAAAGCGGATTGTATTTGTCAACCTCTATCATCAAGATCCCTGCTTAGAGGTTCAAGATAATGTACCAATGCACCACCCTTGGCTCTTATAAAGAAATTGGGATCAAGTTCATTGTACTTGAAGTTGTTGGCATGCCCATTCTGGACTCTCTCAAGATACCCCTTAAGCTCCTCGAATCTCATATAATACAGTTCATTTCGTCCGGAGAACATTATGATAAGAAAGCTTACACCGTTCTGTCTCTCGAAATCCTCCATGAACCTTATCTGATGCTCATGAATGTTACGCATTGTAAATGTATCAGTGGCACATTCCTTTGCATCGAAACATACCGGAACTCCCTGGACAACACCTATATAGTCGACGGTTGAATCCTTCTCGAAATACGCCAGGGTGATCTGGCTGCTGTCCTTGTCAATCTTTATCGGCGTGATAGGTGTCGGGATCTTCTGGACCAGCGCGAGGTTCTTCTGTCTGTAATATTCATTTGTGTTGTTTATCATATCCTCCAGTGTGGAGCCACGAAGCCCTCGCGAATTCCATGTAGCCATCTATTCAAACAAATCCTTTTCTATTCTTTTATACATATCAGGCTTGAATGCTGAGAAGCTCTTGCCCGTCAGATAATCCAGTCCACCGACAACATCGGTAAACTCCACCTCGCCGCAGTGCAGAATCTGGTTTCTAAGCTTGTATGTCTGTCTGAAATGTATGTTTGTCTCCCTGTCACCATACTTCTGGTCACCGATCACCGGATACCCCATGTGCTGGAGCTGTGCCCTTATCTGGTGAGTCTTACCCGTTATGAGCTTTACCTTAAGCTCTGTATATTTTCCATTTGTTCTGACCGGCTGGAATATGGTGTGGATCTTATCATAGCCCAAGTCCCCGGCAGCCCTGCGTATCTCCTCCACGCTGTCACGTATTGTCACAGTGTTCTTCTTATCATCCTTCACGAGATATGCCGTAATATCCTGCGTCTCTGTCATATTTCCCTTGACTATGGTGTAGTAATATTTGTCTATGCGTCTCTCCCTTATGATCCTCGAAAGCTCCTGACTTCCCATAAGTGACACTCCACACAGAACAAGGCCGGAGGTATTCCTGTCCAGCCTGTTGCATACAGAAGGCTTGAAGGTTCTGAGCTGAGTCTCAGTTATATACTCATTGTCAAGCAGATAATCGATGACACTCTCATTGATCGAGTAATCGTCCTTCGATGCCTTCTGTGACAATACACCCGCCGGCTTATTGACTATAAGTATGTTGTGGTCGTGATATATGATCTCCGGTTTAAACCTGTTTCCACCTGTGGAAGCACCGGCTCTCACGCTGTCATCCCTGAATGATTCTATGGTCTCATCCGACAGATAGAGCTGTATCACATCTCCAACATACACGATCTCATTTCCAACCGCCTTGCCGTTATTAAGTTTTATGTTTTTCTTTCTTATCATCCTGTAGACGAAGCTTGAAGGAGCCTTGTTAAGGTACTTCATGACCAGCTTGTTAAGCCTCTGGCCGGCTTCGTTCTTTGAAATAACTATCTCTCTCATTTTTGTCTATATTCCCAGCTCATATAATCTGTTTCTGATCTTCTCATCGGCACCGACAAATTCATCTGAAGGTGCTTTGATCTTCTCGGCCTTTGCCACAAAACCATCAATGTCTGTGGCTATGATCACAACATATTTTTTCTGGTCTGCCAGAGCCTCTGTAATGATCTTCTTGAGCGCTGCCTCATCAGGTATCTTTTTGCCATATCCACCATTGTAGTAAAACAGCATTCTGCCATCTCTTATGACCGCAGCAGGGAAATACACTATTCCCTCGTACCTGCTTATCGACACATCATATACAAGTGACAGATCTCCAAAGTATGATAACTTCTCAAGTTTAGCGTACTCATCCTTCGTGAGTTCCTTGAACCCTGCACACATTATGTATGCCACAAGCTGTTTTGCAAGCGGCAGGGCGACGAGTATCGGTATGACTATAAATACAGTCTTTCTTGTGTCAAACATAGCCACAGTAAAGAATACTCCGGCTATAACAAACAATCCAAGTACAATGATACTTATAAGAACATTTCTCTTATGCCTGTTCATGTATCCGTGTTGTCCTTTTTCCATATCATCCTCCATTTATCTCTGGTCTGGCTGTAGAGCTATGTCCGCCTGCAGCCCATATATCTACTTCATAAATCTGATCAGCAAACTGTGAGGCAGGTACTTGCTCACAAGTCTGAACGCCTTCATAAGCGGCGAATACACCGATATATCGCTCATATAATACGCGTCAAACAGTGCCTTTTTTACAACCTTCACAGGATCTGCTCTTAGAATCATCTTATACGGCTTGGACTTTGTGTACTTCTGCGCAACATCGAAGAACTCTGTCTTGACAGGTCCCGGGCAGACAGCCGTAACAGTTATCCCCTTTTCCTCAAGCTCTCTGTTAAGTGCTCTTGAAAAGCTCAGCACCATTGATTTGGATGCCGCATATATAGCAAATGATGGCTGAGGCAGAAAAGCTGCAGATGAAGCAAGATTGATTATATTTGAAGGGCCTGACATATATGGCAGAGATATATGTGTTATGGCAGCCAGCGCCCTGCAGTTGAGATTCAACATTCCAGTCACGTCGTCCACTGTCATATTCTCAAAATGGCCTGCTATTCCGTATCCAGCTGCATTTACAAGTACTCTTATTGATGGAGCCTGTCTCTCAAGAAGATTTCTGTAGAACTTGATATCAGTCTCATCGGTTAGGTCAAGCGCAAGTATCCTTACAAGCTTTCCACTTACCGCGTTTATCTCGGTCTTAACCTCAGCAAGCCTGTCTTTTCTCCTTGCTATAAGCCATATCTCGTCGATTGTCCTGTATCGCTGTGCTATCTGAAGTGCAAATTCTCTTCCAATCCCTGAAGATGCTCCTGTGATTATCGCTACCTTTCTCATGACATCATCCTCCATCCCGATAAATATTTGTTTTTTAATACTCCTCTGTTGTTCTTGGCCCACCCGAGCGGATATCCATCCACGCAGACAAGCACATACCCATTCTCTATATCCTGATCATCTTCCAGCTCGACGGTCTCTCCCTTTAAATACTTTATGACCCTTATGTCATCCGCCAAAAAACTCACAACATTGTCAAACTGATCTGACTTGAGATACATCGCAAGTGACTGACTCGGTTCAAATCTGTTCTTCTTGACCTCACCGAGGAACAGTCCATGCCTCAAAAGCCTGAGTCCCTTAACATCAGGCATTCCCTCTGATATATAATAAAGTCTTCCATTATTTTCCTCTATCCTGTCTGTCTTTATACCCGCAGACTCAGATACATGCTTTATAAATGCGATGAAATCCTCATCCGGCCTGTACGACTTGAACGAGTATGTTGAGTTTCCTCTATATGAGTCATCCTGATCCTTTTCAAACAGAGCTATGAAATGACCTTCGCCCTTCACGTGATGAGGCCACAGTCTTGAACATTTCACAAGCTCAGGATTGCCGGTCTCTCCCCAGGCCGGATTGCCGTCATCAAATTTCTCATATTTAGGAAAATCCACAAGATGCATACTGTCATCTATCGACAGCAGATACTCCACCGACCTCTCATCCTCCTCGGGGGAAAATGTACATGTGGAATAAAGCAGCTTTCCGCCCGGTTTCAACATCTTGCACGCTTCATTTAATATTCCTCTCTGCAGTCCGGCAAAAAGTTCAGTTCCGTTGTTCTCCCATGCAGTCATCATCGATGAAGATTTTCTGAACATGCCCTCTCCGGAACACGGTGCATCTATAAGTATCTTATCGAATGTACCCTCAAATGCCTTTGACAGATTATTTGGAGGTTCACTTACCACACACATGTTTCCTATTCCGAAAAGTTCCAGGTTCTTCAGAAGCGCCTTGGCTCTCGAGTTGCTTATATCATTGGATATAAGTATTCCCGTGCCATTAAGCTTTGCCGCAAGCTCGGTGGATTTGCCTCCCGGTGCCGCGCATATATCTAGTACCACATCTCCATCCTCTATATCCAGAACGCTGGCAGGTGTCATGGCACTTGGCTCCTGTATATAATAGAGCCCCGCATAATAGTATGGATGCTTGGACGGCGTATACTTCCTGTGATCATAGTAAAAACCATTCTTAGTCCACGGCACAGGCTCCAGCTCGAAAGGACTTATCTTAAGAAAGTCCTCCACGGATATCTTGGATGTATTCACCCTGATTCCATGATACATATCACTGTCAAAACACTTTATATAATCCTCGTATTCATCGCCAAGCTGTATTCTGATCCTCTCGTCAAACGCCTTTGGTAAAGCCATAACAAACTCCTTTATCTTACGCTCTGGGCCTTGTAACCCTCAGCTATTATGTCAAGCTGCTTTGCAAAATTCTCAAGCAGCTCCATATCATCCTTCTTATATATAGAATAAAACTCATCCTGAATCTTCTGGATCTCTCTTGGATTTCCCACCTTGTACAGATTCTGGATGTTAACAATGATCTCCGAAACTATATTCGCCTTGATATTGAACGAATTCTGTGCATCCATGATCTCTCCGCGGACATATGACATCTCCCTGTCAAGTGCAACGGTGGCATCCGCAGCGTTCTTGAGCTTCGCCCTTATATCCTCTGGAATTCCCTTCCTGTACTTGTACTGCAATGAATGTTCTATGGTTGCCCAGAAGTTCATCGCCATTGTCCTTATCTGGATCTCCGCCTGTATGGTGGTGCATCCATTTACCGTATATACATCGTAATCAAGTATGATGTGATAGCTCTGATAGCCGCTGGCCTTGGCATTTGCTATATAATCCTTCTCCTCACGTATCCTCATGTCCTGTCTGCCACGTATAATCTCAACCACCTTGCTGATATCCTCGGTGAACTGGCACATGATCCTGATTCCGGCTATGTCATCCATCTCCTCAACGATCCGGTCCATAGGAATATTCTTCTTCTGAAGCTTATCGATAATACTGGAGACCGTTTTCACCCTTCCGGTCACACTCTCTATAGGTGAGTACTTTCCCATACTCTTGTACTGCATTATTATGTGGTTGAACTTCACGAGAAGCTCATCAACCGCCTGCTCGTAAGGAGACAGTATCTCCTTCCAAAGCTGAATCTCCATATAAAATAACTCCTCCCAATACAAATACTACTGTGACACTCTTGTGCTCAGGAATGTATACTCCTTCTGTCCTTTCTCATAATCCGGATACTCAGACACAAGCTGTCCCGCTATCTCATAAGCCTTATTGTAATCCTCGTTCTTCTCATAATATGTTATCTCAAGCATCAGGAGCTCTTTTCTGTATATCTTGTCTCCACTGTCAAGTCCATTTGTAATATATGCGATCGCAGACTCCATATCACCGTTATTCAGATAATATGAACCGTACATGGCATATACATACGAGTTGAATCCAAATGTCTGGACATATTTTTCATAGCTCTCAAACATCTTATCGGACTCATCAGTAACTGCGTAGCATGTTCCTATGTACATATAAAGCTCCGGATATGTCTCCGCCTGCTTCAGAAGCACATCGAGAGCACCGCCATAATTTCCCTGTGAGAAATCACTGAGCGCAGTTGCCAGTTCCTTCAGATCTTTTACATTTGATCCGGTAAATGAATCCTGTATCAATTCGTTGTATGTATTTGCGGCCTCTGTGTACTGCGCGCTCTTGAGATATGCATCAGCCAGATACAGCTTTATATTCTGATCCTTTTTCTTTGAGAACAACTGATTCTCTGCCAAGGCATTGTCAAATGAATCTATTGCCTCCTGATACGAACCTGACTTGTAATATTTTACGCCCTGATCGTAAAGTTCATCCTTCTGTGACACTATTGCCGATATAGCGTATGAGATCAGCAATACAGCCACACACGCAAGTATCACCAATGCAAAAATTAGTTTATAGTTGATCTTTCTTCTCTCTTTAAATATGCTGCGTTTACGTCTAGACATATGTTATCTCCTTTGAATCACAGTATTTTTATTACACGGCATAGCTACCGCAGTTTATACATCATTTTATATTAGCACAATCCAACAAATATATAAAGTAAAAAAGCGGCTTTGCTGATTTTCATCAGCAAAACCGCTCTCAATTCTTCTATAAATACAATATCTGACGCCGACAGGTCTGGCAGATTAGTGATGGAATAATCTGATTCCTGTAAATACCATGACCATATCGTACTTGTCAGCACACTCGATAACAAGATCGTCACGAACTGATCCGCCAGGCTGTGCAATGTACTTGACACCGCTCTTGTGAGCTCTCTCTATATTGTCTGAGAATGGGAAGAATGCATCTGATCCAAGGACAACATCTGTGTTCTGCGCAAGCCATGCCTTCTTCTGCTCTGCTGTGAACACCTCAGGCTTAACCTTGAATCTCTTCTGCCACTCGCCTTCCTTAAGAACGTCCTCATACTCATCACCCATGTATACGTCGATGGCATTGTCTCTGTCGGCTCTTCCAAGTCCGTCAACAAACTGAAGTCCCATAACCTGTGGTGACTGACGAAGGAACCAGTTGTCTGCCTTCTGTCCTGCAAGTCTTGTACAGTGGATTCTTGACTGCTGTCCGGCTCCGATACCTATAGCCTGTCCGCCCTTTACATAGCATACTGAGTTTGACTGTGTATACTTGAGTGTGATGAGCGCGATCTTCATATCGATCTCAGCCTGCTCTGGAAGATCCTTGTTCTTTGTAACAAAGTTTGACAGAAGATCCTTGTCGATCTTGAGCTCATTTCTTCCCTGCTCAAATGTAACACCGTATACCTGCTTTCTCTCGATCTCAGCAGGAACATAGTTCTCATCTATCTGGATGATGTTGTAATTTCCCTTCTTCTTTGCAAGAAGAAGTTCCATAGCCTCATCTGTGTATCCAGGAGCGATAACACCATCTGATACCTCTCTCTTGATAAGGCGTGCTGTGTCTGCGTCACATACATCTGAAAGTGCGATGAAATCGCCGAATGATGACATTCTGTCAGCACCTCTTGCTCTTGCATATGCGCATGCAAGTGGTGAGAGCTCTCCGAGATCATCTACCCAGTAGATCTTTGCAAGTGTATCTGTAAGTGGAAGTCCAACTGCAGCGCCTGCTGGTGAAACATGCTTGAATGATGTTGCTGCTGGAAGTCCTGTTGCCGCCTTGAGTTCCTTTACGAGCTGCCATCCGTTAAATGCATCAAGGAAGTTGATGTATCCAGGCTTGCCGTTTAAAACCTTAACAGGAAGATCACTGCCATCCTCCATATATATTCTTGATGGCTTCTGATTTGGATTACAACCGTACTTTAACTGAATCTCGTTCATGATCAAATATCTCCTTTATTCTTTAATTACTTATTCTTGTTCACGATCTTTGTCTCATACTCACCTGTTGCGATGTCAATATATCTGACGAACAGTGACACCTTGTTGTCCTCATTGAGGCTGTTCCATACCTTGTCTGTGAACTCATCGATATCACCGGATATCTTAACCCACTTTGGCTCACCCTCGAAGCTTGGGAGCGGATTGCCATCATGCATATATGTGTGAATGAAATGTCCCTCACCGGCTACAGGGTTCTCGTATGAGAATGTGTATCTGTTATTTGCAGCAGGGTTGCCGTTGTTGCTCTTAAGTATGGACATTGAATAGTCGAACACACCATTCTTTATGTGCATAACACCTGAGATTCTAGGTGTGTAGTTAGGGCCGTCAGGCTCAAACTGTCTGCTTCTGAGTGACTGCTCAAATGTGAGCTCATCGTCAAGTCCGTCATATATAGTGTCTGTCTGATCGCCATTTGTAACTATAGTCTTGTTGCCAAGAACTCTTACAGGTGCATAGATGATAAGGCTTGGATCCTCAAGCTTTGATGGATCAAACGCCTCTGTTCTGATTCCTTCGCCCTCTGTCACAAATACTCTGTTACGGCTGTTTGAGCTTCTTCCCATGATGAAATAAGCTGTCACTGCCTTCTTACCATCCTCGGACACACCGATAACGATTCCGCGTCCTGGATATGCATTTTCGCTAAGTTCCTTCTCAAGTGATAACATTTCCATTTTCTGTTGTACCTCCATGTGTTTTCTCGTACCTGTGAGCTGATGTTATGCTGCAAAGCATCCTAAAAAAGAAAGCCGGCCACCTGCGCACACAAATACATGTCTTGATATATTTGCTTGCCCAGGCGGTCGGCTTGTCTTAACAGTACACTCCCTGTAGGTAATTCCTACCAGCCATCGGCTGTCTCCGCCAGTCGTGTACCAACATGTTTTTATAATATAGTAAATCCTTCCTTATTGCAAGCACATTGTAAATAAATGTGCGCCGTAATTTTTTACGACGCACATTCTATTTAAAACTACAACTATTATTTTATTTAGAGCTTGTGACTACATCCGCCATGACAGTTCGAACAGTCGCCACCACATATGTGTTTGCCCTTTTTTCTATCCTTTACCATACCTCTGACAATGAAGAACACCATCAGAACGATTATGGCTGCCACAATGATTGTACCAAGATACTCTGACATAAGTCACCACTCCTTTTATATTATATGGAGCAGACGCATTTAAATGCGCTTACGCGCGGCGTCTGCGTGCTTCATAAGGATTCCTCCCACTTACGTGGGTCCCTCCTTATGAAAAGTTAAGCGTTGAGGAACTCCTTGCTTGTCTTTACCTTCTTGTTTGGATCCGGACGGAACAGCATGAAGAAGAACAGAACAACAAGTGCAATTGCTACTACTGACCATACACCGAATGTACAAGCTCCTGTGAAGAGACCTGCGATTCTGTATACAACAAGTGCTACAAGGTAAGCAAATCCACACTGATATCCGATTGCGAACCAGAACCACTTAGCACTGTTCATCTCTCTCTTGATAGCACCCATAGCTGCGAAACATGGTGCGCAGAGAAGGTTGAATACAAGGAATGAGAATCCGCTTGCTGTTGTGAATGCGCCTGCAAGTGCCTGGTAAACTGTACCATCTCCACCACCGTAGAGGATACCCATTGTACCAACGATGTTCTCCTTGGCAACAAGACCTGTGATAGATGCTACAGTTGCCTGCCAGTTGCCCCAGCCCTGTGGAACGAAGATCCATGCTATCGCATTACCGATCTTTGCAAGGATACTGTAATCGATCTGGCTCTCATCAAGCATCTGGAATGAACCATCAACAAATCCGAAGTATGTTGTGAACCATACAGCAATTGTTGAAAGTGTGATTATCGTACCAGCCTTCTTGATGAATGACCAGCCACGCTCCCACATACTTCTGAGTACAGAACCTACTGTTGGGATATGATAAGGTGGAAGCTCCATAACGAATGGTGATGGATCTCCGGCGAACATCTTTGTCTTTTTAAGTATTATACCAGAACATATAATTGCTGCAATACCAATAAAGTAAGCACTTGTTGCAACTATTGATGAACCACCGAATATAGCACCGGCGATCATAGCGATAAATGGAACCTTAGCACCACATGGTATAAATGTTGTTGTCATGACTGTCATACGACGGTCTTTCTCATTCTCAATTGTACGTGAAGCCATGATACCTGGCACACCACAACCTGTACCTACAAGGATAGGTATGAATGACTTTCCTGAGAGACCGAACTTTCTGAAGATACGGTCCATGATGAAGGTGATACGTGCCATATATCCACAGTACTCAAGGATTGCAAGTAAGATGAACAGTACGAGCATCTGAGGTACGAAACCAAGTACAGCACCAACACCGGCTACAATACCATCGATGATAAGTCCATGTAACCAATCTGCACATCCAATCTTGTCAAGTCCTGCAGAGATGAGATCTGGGATTGAAGGAACAAATACGCCATAATCAGCAGGATCAATCTCTGCCATCTGTGTCTCGTTGAAGTAATCAACTGCATCAAGATATGACATTGCGTTTGTTGTCTCTTCGTCAGCATTTGCTGGAACCTCTGAGTAGTATACATCGATATCGTATGTATCGAGTGTCTCCTCATCTTCCATCTCATACTTAACGCTTGCCTCTGTGTTTGTGTTTGCCTCGATAGCTGCCTTTGTGGCATCTACATCAACAGCATCCTCGTCATCTGTTACGAGTACGCCGTATGCATCAAGTGCTGTTGTTGCTGCATCATAGTCACCTGATGCATCTTCATAAGCTGAGCTTCCGATGCCGAAGAGATGGAAACCATCGCCGAACAGGTTATCATTTGTCCAGTCTGTGCACCATGCACCTACTGTTGACATTGCTATATAATATACGAGCCACATGATGAGAACGAATATAGGAAGTGCAAGGATACGGTTTGTTACAACACGGTCGATCTTATCTGATATTGTAAGCTTCTGTCCATTTGCAGCCTTCTTTACACACTTGTCAATGATTGATGAAATGTATGAATATCTCTCACTTGTGATAATACTCTCTGTGTCATCATCGAAGTCATCCTCAAGCTTCTTGATCTCTGCTGAGCAATCTGGAGCATTCTTCATCTGCTCTATGATCTTGCTATCCTTCTCGATGAGCTTGATCGCGAAGAATCTCTTTCTGTTCTCCTCCATGTCAAGCTTAGTGCTTACGCTCTCGATTGCAGCCTCAACAGCCTCATCAAAGTTGTGAACTCTTGCATTTGCTGTCTTGGACTTTGCTGCTGCGATAGCCTTCTCTTTAACATCGTCAATACCGGTACCCTTAAGAGCTGAGATCTCAACGACCTCACATCCAAGAGCTTCCTTCAGGTTCTTGATGCTGATGGAGTCGCCGTTCTTCTTTACAAGATCCATCATGTTAACAGCCATGACAACAGGGATTCCGAGCTCAATAAGCTGTGTTGAGAGATAAAGGTTTCTCTCTATGTTAGTACCATCGATAATGTTGATGATGGCATCAGGATATTCTTGAATAAGATAATTTCTGGCAACAACTTCCTCAAGAGTGTATGGAGAAAGTGAATAGATACCAGGAAGGTCGGTTATGATAACATCCTTGTTACCCTTAAGCTTACCCTCTTTCTTCTCAACTGTAACACCTGGCCAGTTACCTACGTACTGGTTAGCGCCAGTTAAAGCATTGAATAATGTTGTTTTACCGCAGTTAGGATTTCCTGCAAGTGCAATCTTTACTGACATTGTTTACCCTCTTTCCTATTGTATTGTGCAGACGCATTTAAAGGGGCTTACGCACGGCGTCTGCGTACTTCATATTAGCCTTTTCTATCATATGTTAGCATATACTAACGTATGAACAAAAAAATAAGCTGTTACTCTACCTCTATGATCTCAGCATCAGCTTTACGTATTGATAACTCATAGCCTCTTACAGTAACCTCTACAGGATCACCGAGAGGGGCAACCTTACGAACATAAACCTGTACACCCTTTGTGATGCCCATGTCCATGATACGTCTCTTTACAGGACCCTCGCCTGCAATCTTCTTGACAGTGACAGTACTGCCAACCTTGACATCTTTTAATGTGCTCATGATCTTACTCCTTTTACATACTTTTGTCGTCAGTCAGATACATGTAATCGTACCTATACAAGTATCTTGCTGGCCATATCTTTATCAATGGCAACACGGGAATCTTTGATATTAACTATAAGATTTCCTGCATTCTCTGCCACGACAGTTACAACACTGCCTTCAACAAAGCCCAGCTTTTCAAGAAACAATCGTGTTTTCTCTCTCCCGCCAACCTTTTTGATCACATTGGCTTCTCCCGGTTTTGCAAATGTTAATGGCATAATTGCACCTCCTTAACTAGCAACTTAAACCACTGATTTTCATATCGTGGTTAGTATATACTAACATCAATTAGATGTCAATAATATTAATCATTTTGGACTAATTGAACAAAACACGGCTCTTTTATTGATAAAAAGTGCCTATTTGTCGAAATTCGTATTTCAATTATCAAATTGAATAAAAAATTCATTTATGATATATTATTTATAATTGCTACATTGATACAGATACATTTATAATGTTAAATATAAGGGGGATATATAATAATGTTGACCACGAATGAATCAGTAGAGAATTATCTTGAAACCATTCTCGTTCTCAGCCAGAAGCTTCCGGTCGTCCGAAGCGTTGATGTTGCCAACGAGACTGGCTATAAGAAATCAAGTGTAAGCGTTGCTATGAAGAATCTCAGGGAGATGTGTTATATAGAAGTAAGCGATTCAGGATACATAACTCTCACAGCAGCCGGTAAAAAAATTGCAGAGATGATATATGAGAGGCACCAGCTTCTGTCTTCATGGTTCACAAGTCTCGGCGTTGCAAAAGAGACCGCAGCCGAGGATGCCTGCAAGATCGAACACGTTATAAGCCAGGAGACTTTTGAGGCCATCAAGAGGCATGTGAATTCTACAAATGCATAACATAGAATATAAGTTCTGACACAGACAGGATAAACAACAAAACAGGAACAGCGTATAGCTCCATAGCAAGCTATACGCTGTTCCTGTTTTATATGGAATATATAATATTGCTCTTAACGTACATATCCAACCAGCTCGCCCTGTCTGACTCTGGTCTCAATATCTTTTCTAGAATTTTCAACTATTCTGTCTAAAGGAGCGACTTTGTCCTTCTGGATGAGAAGAATGATTGTTGAGCCACCAAACTCAAAATAGCCCTTTTCCTCTCCTCTTCTGACATCCGTGGAATCCACATACCTGTTAACTATACGACCAACCAGAAGTGCTCCAACCTCCATATCAATGATGGTTCCCGCATCCTGCGTCCTTATAAGACAATACTCTCTGGTATTTTCTTTGTAAATGTCGTAATATTCACTGGCTATAGGGTTAACTGTGTGATATAAGCCTTCTATACGTCTGACATCAGACTGCTTTCCAGACACGTTATATATGTATCTGTGATAATCATCGACACACAGTCTGAACAGCCACAATTTTCCACCTCTGTAGTGTCTCGCAAGCTTTTTGTCCCTGAGGAGGGATGCCACCGTGTACTCTGAATCCTTTATATTGAAAGTCTGTCGTTCTGTGTCTTCTATATCATATACCGTAAGCCTGCTGTCACATGGACTCACAAAACCTTCATCGGTCATATCTATGGTCCTTGCTCCCGGCACCAGCTTTCTCTTGAAGAAATCGTTATATGAGTCAAACTCATTCTTCTGACACACAGATATATCAATATCATTTTTCTTAATGAATGGATTGATCATGATTCTGGATAATCCAGTGTCCATGAATCTTCCCACAAGCTTTGACACCTCTGGTCTGATCAGCCATCCCAGCACCATACGACCCGCTCTGTTGCCATATAACAGGCGCAGGACTCTGTCCTGTGTCGATACACACTCATTATGTTTTGATCTTTTGTATATTGCATATTTGTTCTTTATCATATCTTATACATCATCCTTCATCGCTTCTGTATATCCGGTATAGCCAAATTACTTCTATATCTTTTATTTTCCATAGCTCCTATACACTTATAATAGAAGGGATATAAAATAAGGAATAGTTATGATATGACGTCTGACTATGTATCTTATCATAAGCCAAACTACGGCAACTGCCACAATGACAATTATCACCATAAGTTCCTTTGTGGTTGGCTTAGGGAATCTGAAATCTGTTATGAAAAGTATCATTGCAAGTATCATGATTCCATGAAGCAGAATTGGGAAAGAGGACCCAAGCAAAGGTGACGTAACGTATATTATAGGAAGCCCCACCGATATTGCGGTGATCGGCATTCCATGGAAATACTTTCTTCCATCTGGCTGCTCTATGACCTCAGCATCATCATCGTCATTGTTCTTCTTCTCCTCGAGCACGTTATAGTATGCAAGTCTTATCATTCCAGCCAGACAGTACAGTGCAAGAATAACCATTCCAAACGGCGTGTTCATTCCTGAATACCAGCACAATACAACAGGAAAAACTCCAAAACTCACCAGGTCACAGAGAGAATCTATCTGGATACCAAATCTCTTCTCATCCATAGTCCTATCCTTCTTGCTCCTTGCGACTTTTCCGTCAAATGCATCAAACAGACCGGAAAGTGCAAGACACAATATTCCTATGCTAAGGTGTCCGGTAAATGTAAAGAACATGCCTGTGATAGATGACACCAGGCTCATATATGTCAAAATAACTGTATAATTATAAAATCCTACCATGTGTGAAATACCCCGTTTTTTTCTTTTATACTTGCAAAAAGCACGTATGAATCAAATTATACACAATTACTTGACATAAAACCACATCTTTTTGCAAATCTTTCATACAATTAATCCTTTGAAGCTGTTTTCCATACACACGGTCCCCCAGCCTGTATATCTGTTCGGGTAACTGCCCAGTGAACCGAGAGGCTTTGCTCCCCTTATAAGCTGAGCCTTAACCCTCTCTCCGTACATATATGGATCGTTCCCCAGGACTATCCCCCATTCCATGATAAGTGCCGCACAGCCAGACACAAATGCCGCCGCCAGCGATGTGCCATCGGCATTTCCGTATCCATACTCACCATAGCTGACAGTCACTCCGACACCCGGAGCTGCAATATCCGGTTTTATGGCATTATCCGACGTAAAACCCCTGCCTGAAAATCCCGTTATGGATGCATTTACCTGATCATAGGCAGCCACCGTTATTATATTTGATGCCGTACCCGGGATCGTGAGGGTTCCATACACCGAAGGATTCTCAAATGCAACCTGCCCCGTCACATAACTGTCACCGGGTAGATACGCATTGAATATCCCATTTGCAATGCTCTTCGGTGCAATCCTCACATGCCATATCCCCTGCTCTATATCCCCGGTCCCAGACTGGAAAAATACATATATGAGCTGCTTGACATTGTAAGGTGAAGGTCCCTGGAATATCCCAAGCAACTCCGTGCTCCCATAATACGCCCCGGATACTATCTGTCCCTCCGTGAGATACGCCACAAGGTCGTAGGACGGCGAATAGACGAGCACATCGAAGCTGTCGATATAGTTTTTCCATATCTGCAGGCCAAAGTTTTTCACACCGGCCGCCACCGCAATGTCAATACTCGCATAGCTTACATTTCCAAGCATACCGCTGGTATGCAGTTGTCTTCCACCGTCATTTCCTGAACCCGTGACAACACACACCTTAGCCATCTGGGCCACAGAATTAACAAACAGCTCAAGTGTCGACGTGCCATCATGGGCTCCAAAGTTATTTCCATATGAAAGATTTATCACTACCGGAGTTCCAGTCTCCATGCTGTATCTCACAAGTAGATCTATCCCCATCATTATACCTATCGTGTCCGGCAGCGCGCGTTCAAGCGACTGTTCAACGACAATGATCCGGGCTTTTCCCGCCACTCCTATATTGCTCCCGGCGGCCACAGATGCAACCTCCGTGCCATGCTGCTCTCCCATGACACCAGGCAGCCGCCTGTCCTCATACATTTGCCCGATCTCACTTTGATCATATATCCGTCCAAGGCCATAGCGGTTTGGGTAAGTCCTTTCATAATCTGTATTCTGGTTCCAATACATGACTATCCTGGAGCCGGCGTCATCTGCAAATTCCCGGTTGAGGATATTCACGCCGCTATCTATAATTCCGATACATACGCCTTCGCCTGTGAGCCCATACTTCGACATGAAATTTTCCGTTATGCAGGATATGTATCTGTCATAGGCGACACCCGCACCATAACTGTAATATTGAGCTTTATCGATATAAAGTACCCTCGGCTCCTCCTGAAGCCTTTTTATATTGTAGGAATACACGTTCACTATGGCATATCCCCCGAGCAGATAAACGCAGCTATTCAGAATATCTCCCTCAAGATCATCTATGTCACCGGAATGTCTGATTATCAGCATCCACGAATCATCGGATGCGTTATATCCAAGATAAAGACTGCTGTACGGCATGTAACCATCCGCATCCATGGCAAGTTTAAGTTCAGGGCTTATTTTGTCATCCATACATATACATTTCTCATTTTTTATCATTATATTGCACAAAATATCGCTCTATGTCGCAAATTGTTTGCTTATTTCGCACTTTTTAGGATGTTTTAGCACTTTTCCACATTATCCACAGATTTATACACATTTTTCAAATATATAGTCGTATATTGAAAAACTTAACCACATTTCCATCAACAAATTAAAAATTCAATCGAAATATCGATGCTTCATTTATTGTAATACGACCATTTTCTTACCGGCCCACATATATAATTCCAATTGCACTACATGAAAAGAAGTGAATTATTTGAACTTTCTGACAAATGTATTACTAGGCAGACATTCAAGGATCACCAATGCTATCGGTTACCTGGACACAGGTAACACGCTAAGATGCAATCTCACAGGACGCAACGTCGCCGTGACTACATACGCCGTAGCCATCGAACTGGCTCCACCGGAACTGACTCCACTGCTCGATGACTACATCAAAAAACCGTCTTCCATATATGAATATGATTACCGTGATGACATTCCGGCCGGAATACACATAATTCCCTACAATACGATATGCTCCGGAAATCAGCTTATGCTCGCCATGGACATTGACTACATGTTCATCGACAGCTCATACATGGAACACAGACCACTGATCGGTATCAGCCCAAATACATTTAATATACTTCACACAGACAAATGTATTCTTTTAAGCAAATATTATATGAAAAGAGGCAAAAGACATGTTAAACACAATAAGGGGTAACGACTTCAAATTTACTGTTGCCAGCAATATTTCACTGCGCTCCCTGAAAAGCGGCAAAGATATATATTATATTGGAGGAACCGAGGTACTTCCCGCCCCGCTGGAACCCCACGAGGAGGCCGTGGTCATAAACGAACTCACAAACAACCAGTCGGATTCCGCAAAGAAAATGCTGATAGAGCGAAATCTGCGACTTGTCGTATACATTGCTAAAAAATTTGACAACACGGGTGTCGGAATTGAGGATCTGATATCCATAGGCACGATCGGTCTCATCAAGGCCATAAACACCTTCAAAAATGACAAAAACATAAAGCTTGCTACCTACGCATCAAGATGTATTGAAAATGAGATACTCATGTTTCTCCGTCGCAACAGCAAGCTCAGAACAGAGGTGTCCATCGATGAACCGCTGAATGTTGACTGGGACGGCAACGAACTGCTTCTGTCCGACATTCTGGGAACGGATGAGGACGTAGTCTACCGTGATCTGGAGACAGAGGTAGACTACAATCTCCTCGACAATGCCATATCAAAGCTCTGTGAAAAGGAACGCACCATCATAGAACTGCGGTATGGAATAAACACCATAGGTGGGGTAGAAAAGACTCAGAAGGAGGTGGCTGATCTCCTGGGAATATCCCAGTCCTACATATCCAGGCTGGAAAAAAGAATAATCAAGAAGCTTCGCAGAGAGATAATGAAGCAATACTGATACACACAGACAAATATGACCGGGAAGCTACATACATCCGTTGTTCTGCAGTCTCCCGGTCATAATCTTTCAGTGACGATATTATGTCATTATGACATACTGTCAGTGATGATATCCCGCCATACGTCTCTTGTAATCATCCACTTTATCCCTCAGTTTGGTGTAGTCCTTTTCCTTGAGCTGCCCCTCCTCATTAAGCTTCGTAACCAGCTCATCAAGTTCCTTCAAGGCTTTATGCGCCAGATCCTTGTAGTTGTTCGCCAGATTCATATCCAACTCATTCACAGCCGAATTCACCTGCTGTTTTACTTTTCTACTCATCATAATATATCACCGCCCATTCATTTCAAGATCTTATTCCCACGTATACCAAAAGAGCCTGAAACCCTTGATTCTACTCAGGTTTCAGGCTCAATATAATGCCGGCTGCGGGACTTGAACCCGCACGATGTTGCCACCAACAGATTTTGAGTCTGCCTCGTCTGCCAATTCCGACAAGCCGGCGCTTGCGACATTTGTTATATTAACACATGCCCCATTTAGTGTCAACTACTTATCATCCCCTGTTATCCTTCGCGCAACCACGACAAATCTGCCATCCTCAGTGTGTGAAGCGCATGTTGAAAGTGTGATGAGTTCATCACCGTACTCAGCCGTAACACCGCTGTCATATGATGTGTTTGACTTGACAAAATCAATATATTCATCAAATTCCGCCTTATCCGCAGCGTTAAAGAACTCATAATAATGATAGTGCTCCGTGTCATCGTCAGGATATATCTCCGATCGGAATGCACCGATGACCTCGTATGTTCCGGTCTCATACAACGTGTCAAACTTGATATTCTTATGCTTCTTATAAAAGCTCTCGTCCTCATACTGAAGCAGCTCTCTGAACATTATTCCCGACTTCATGTTATGTCCGTATATGAGAACATTGTCCGTTCTGTCATCAAACGGTCTGCAGTTCATATCTATGAACGGTGTACCCGGATCACTCCAGTTCTTATCGAAGTCCAGATGCAGATAATAATCGTTGTCATCGGGAGTGTACATGACCGGATAATCTATGGTCGTACCATCGATCGTGAGCCATCCTGCAATATCACTGTTCTTCTCGTATAACTTCTCGAACTTCTTGAGTATCTTCTTCTCGCCATTGTCCTTACTTTTATCCGAGACCTCCACCGTAACCTTTTCGGTATCATCCCCATCGGTATCGAGCATTCCTTTAAGATCATTGAAGTTATTCTGCGCATTCTTCGCAATATAATAATACCTTCCAAGATACGCACCGCTCCCAACTGCTATAAGTAAAAAAACGACCAACAGTATGTCCAGAACTATATCCTTTGCTGTTCTCTTTTTCTTTTGTTTTGATCTGTCTGCATTCTTTCTGTTCATGTCTTACCCTCAAAAGAAAACTAAAAAGGCTTCTGTACCTGCATACAGAAGTCCTTTTGTTGATTAATAATACTTCTTGTTTCCCCACAGATTCTTTTTCTTAAGATCAACATACTCTGAATATGCCTGTTCAAGTATCTGCTTCTCGTTAGGAAATTTCAGAAGGTGGTAGGCTTCATGGTATTTGTAGTAACCGGAATCCACGAAATACTCTTCTCTCTGTGGCTTGCTGTAATAGCTGTCAGACATCATGAGATACCAATGAACATCCTTATTTACCACATCAAATGCCGTGTTAAAAGTGTAATTGCTCTTTCCCACGTATTTGATTATAGATGCGCTTACACCTGTCTCCTCTTTCACTTCTCGCAAGGCGGTCTCATCGTGCTCCTCGCCCTTTTCAACAGTTCCCTTGGGGAGAACCCATCCTTCGTATTTGTTCTTGTAGTTCTTATACAACAACAATACTTTTCCTCTGAAGATTACCACCCCTCCACAGCTTGTTGCTTCTATCACTGCAATTCCTCCTGTTTCTTCCGGGTGTGTAATTAAAACTTGAAGTCAGTATATCATATGTCAAATTATTTTTAAAGTAAATATGATCACGTATTAATGGCATACGCATCATTTTGTGCAATTATTTCACATAATTATAGTATGCGTCAAAGAGCTGTCTGGCAATATACTTTGCTGAAGCTCCAGTTGAGCTTGCATTCTCAACTATGACACATACGACTATATCCGGATCATCAACATTTGAGAATCCAACAAACCACGAATGTGAATCCATGTTGTCGTTGAACTCCGCAGTACCTGTCTTTCCGGCTATGGTATATGAGCAATCTGCAAATGCATCCGATGCCGTACCATATGATGTTACGCCAAGCATCAGATCCTTCAGAAGTCTTGCGTCAGATGCAGATATGATCTTACCGTAGGTGTTCGGCTTGAATGTCTTTACAAGATTGCCATCGCATGTCTCTATCCTGTCGATGAGATATGGGGACATCATGACTCCTCCGTTTGCTATGGTGCTCATGATCATGGCACTGTGCAGAGGTGTTATAAGTGTGTCGCCCTGTCCTATGGCTGTCTGAGGTATCTCCGAATCATCTGAGGTTGCATTTAACTCGAATACTGATTTTCTGTAATATCCGTCATAAGGAAGATCCTTGTTAAACAGGAACTTCTCACACAGATCCTTGTACGACTGCTTGTTGAGCTTCATTCCTATATTGGCAAATGAAGTGTTACAAGATTTCGCCAGTGAGTCCGCCAGATCCACAGTTCCATGAACCGCATAATCTGAGCAGTGTATCTGTACTCCGTCAAATATATCCTCGCCCTCGCACTCATACGAATATTTCTGATAATTGCTGTTCTCATGAATATACTCCAGAGCCGTGAGTACCTTGAAGGTTGAACCAGGTGGATACAGACCCTGTGTTGCACGATTCAACAGATAAGAGCTGTCAGAATCCTGTGAATCCTCTATCACACTGTCTATATAGTTCGGATCAAAATCAGGCTTTGAGACCATGGCAAGGATCTTTCCAGTATCCGGTTCCATAACCACAACAGCGCCGTCATTATATCCCAGTGCATCGTAAGCCGTGCTCTGCAGCGTGGTATTCAGTGTACTTATGACATTGTTTCCCAGACTCTTCTCATTCCTGAGCTTGTTGTATGTCTGCGTGATTATGTTCTGGTTTGATGTCAGGAGATAGTACGCGGAGCTCATCTCAAGTCCCGCCTGTCCGTTGCTGTCATATCCGACAACATGTGCGAACACATTGGAATATGGATAATTTCTGTACTCATTTCCATCATCATCCGTCAATGTCTCCGCAAGGACATTTCCATCGCTGGATATGATGCTTCCCTTCTTTATCTTCTCCGCATAGAGAGACTGTCTCCCATTGTATGAATTGGCGATGAATGTTCTTGAATCCCTCACCATAAACACGATAATATATGCAAACATACAGATAAAGATTATGACAACAAAATATGTTATAACCAGAACAGGCACATTCTTTTTGTCATTTGTCTTCTTGTCCAGAATGTCACTATTCTCCCCAGAATTCATCTGAGTTCGTCTCTTTCCTGTCATATCCTGTCTTTGCTTTGCGCTGGACTGGCTTTTTCTGTTTGCGTTGTTTTTCACCGCTGTTTGACTGACCCCTGACCGCGACTGGGGTCTCTGGCCACTCTTCCCTGCTGATACTTTCCTGTCTGACATTTTTATCAACTCCACTGTTCTCTAATACACATATACCCTGAATTATTCCAAATATAATGAGTGTGCTGACAACCGAACTCACTCCATAGCTCACAAGCGGCAGCGTCACACCCGTAGATGGTATGAACTTCACAACACCGCCAACGTTCAGGAATATCTGGAATATGAAGCATATTGTAAAACCAAAGGCTACATTCTTATAAAAAGCATCTCTTATCTTCATCGATATATTGATGAAATATATGAAGCAGCTCAGATACATAAGAAGCAGGCAGAGTCCAAATATAACTCCAAGCTCCTCACATATCGCAGCAAATATAAAATCACTGGACACGACCGGTATCGATGTCGGAAGTCCCTGGCACAGACCCGTTCCCTCGAATCCGCCCGAGCCTATCGCAAACAGACTCTGTGCAACCTGATATCCACTTCCATCTATATATTCGATCGGGTTAAGCCATGCATCGATTCTCATGGTGACATGGCTGAAATGATTCTTCAAAAGCATATATCCAACCACAGCAAGAACCGAACCTCCGAGGCCTCCGCCTATAAGTATGCTGTGCTTACCAGTGGCAAGGTACAGCATCATGACAAATACCATGAAGAAGATCACCGCACCACCGAGATCCGTCTCAGCCACCAGAACCAGCATGAAAAGTCCTGCTACACAGATCGTTTTCATCATATCCTTAAAGTTCTTTGCCTTTTCAAATGAGCTGGCAAGGAAGAATACGAATATGATCTTGACGATCTCCATAGGCTGCATCGATATTCCGCCTATGCTTATCCAGTTGTTTGAACCATATTTATCAACTCCCACATGCGGGATGAACACCGTGCACAGGAAGCCTATACCAAACACCGCATAGAATATATTCCATTTCTTTATCTGCGGGAACTTTACCACGAACAACGGCACAAATGCCGTCACCACCAACATGATCGTGGCAAATATAAACTGCTTCTTCGCCAGGTCAAAATCAAGTCTTGTCAGCATGACATAACCTATGAGAAGAAGGAATGACATATTGTTCGTTATAAGTCTCGATGAGCCCTTATAAATGGCATGATATGAAACCATATATGTTATGGATACTATCATCTGCAGCAGATAAAATATAAGTATGCTCTTCTTCTCATAATGCAGATATAATGTCAGATAGCAAAGAAAATGTATCATGAACACATAAAATATCTGCACATTAAGCGCCCGCCGCTTCTTATCGGCAGGCACAGGCTTTAAAACCGTAAAGCATTTTACGGTGTATAAAACCATAAAAAATATGATCAAATACTTCGCTATCTCCGTTACTATTGTTATCATGTTTCCACCTTTATCAAAAAGTCTTAATCGATTCCTTTGTAATAATGTCCCCTGGTATACTGATCTACAGACATGGATAACGCTTTTTCCCCTGACAGGGCAAGCTCCAGACTGTCCATTATATCCTTCACTTTATTAGTATCCTCAATTGTAAATTCAATATAACAGTCTTTATCTGAAATACCGGTTTCAGCCAGTCTGTCTATCATATTTGTAGGAACACCATTATATATAATGTTATAGCAGTGCGCACAGTCATTTCTGACATAGAATCTGTTTCCCCTGTCATCCGTCAGGACATTCCGGGACATCTTCCTTGAGGCACAGCCGTTCATGTAATTACCAACTATACAGTTTGCAGTGATCATAACCTTCTGATGACCATAGAGCTTTATGAGTGTCTCATATGAAAGACCATGTATCTCATCAAGTGTGAGCTCGTTTGAGCACATAAAGCACACATCACCCATATTCTCTCTATAGAAATCAAACGCATTGTCATTATACGCATAGAGACTGGCATCTGCGATCACGAGTCCCTTATAGTCCAACTTCTTTAGAATTCCCAGCTCGTCATAATTTCTGATCATCACACCGTCAAATGAACCAAGTTCACCGGAAAGGCCTGAATATCTGTCAAGCTCCCTCTGCCGCAATATCTCAGGCAGAGCAAGGATCACTCTGAATCCGGCCTGCTTCAACTCATCTGCATATTTTCTGACATTATAATCTACTATCACATTGCTGACCCATTTATAATTCTTAACAATATTTACATGGTCAGCGTCCGACACTCCAACTGTAACACCGTGAACAGTGTTGTTTTTCACATTTTCAAGAGGTCTTTCAGCGCCAGGCAGGCCAGTTCTTACTGCACCGCCATCCCGCCTGTAACTCTGTGAGATCTGCAGTCCAAGCTGTTCAAGCGCCTCCCGCCTCAGGTTGTTCACTGCGCTTATCTGTACAAACAGGTTTTCAGATACATCAGCAGCTATATCCCCGAGCACATAATCTGTACCGCCTGTCTTTTTGATCTTGTCAACTATCTGTGACTCTGTGACAGGCTTGTTAAGTGCCTGTGTACACACAGGCCCCTCGACTGAGACAGAACACTTTCCTTCTACAGTTGAAAGCTTAAGCTCTAATGGCTGATCCGCATACGCACTGACATGTGCAGCGAGCTCTATCTTCCTGTCGGCATTTATTATATTATTCTGTATATCTTCCCGAAGCTTACCGTTTCTTGTACGGTATACATCATTGAACTTTGCAATGCTCCTGAATGACTTCGCCTTAAGTCTGACATTCTTTCCCGCTTTTGCCGCCACATTGCATGTGAGCTCCACATCACCATTTCTGCCTCTTATCTCAAGGACATCGCCTGCGGATACATTCTCGTCAAGTTTTATATCCACATATGGCTTTTCTACTGCATTCACATGCCCAACCTTAATTCCTGTGTGGTTCGGTCTGCTGTTCGCAAGCATCTTTTTGCCATTGGATGTGTAATAATAACCTGAGCAGAATCCGCCCCTGTTATATATGTCGAGAAGCTTCTTCTCCTGCTCCTCTGCCAGTTTCTCCACTGATTCGCCCGCCAGATAAGCATCTCTGACCTCACGGTACGCAGTCACGGTTGCAGCCACATACTCTGGCTTTTTCATTCTTCCCTCTATCTTGAAAGAATCAATTCCCGCATCTATGAGCCTGCTCAGACTCTTCAACATGCACATATCCTTCAGGCTGAGCATATACTCATTTACATCATTTGAGGCATACTGCTTTCTGCACGGCTGGGCACACCTTCCCCTGTTACCGCTTCTTCCTCCGGCAAAGCTGCTCATCAGGCACCTTCCGGAATAGCTATAACACATCGCTCCGTGGACAAATGTCTCCACCTCTATATCAACATTTTTCTTGATCTCTGTGATTTCTGACAATGACAATTCTCTCGATGGCACAAATCTGGTCATGCCTATGCTTTTCAGAAACGCAGCGCCCTGTGAACTGGACACGCTGAGCTGTGTACTTCCATGCAGTGGAAGGTCTGGAAACGACTTGCCCAGAACGGAGACAACTCCCATATCCTGTACAATTATCCCATCCACGCCCTGCCTGTAATAAGGCTCCACATATGATGGGAGCCTTTGTATCTCTTCATTCTTAAGCAGTGTGTTGATCGCCATATAGACCTTCACTCCGAATCTGTGACAATAGTCTATGGTATCAAGCAATTCTTTTTCATCAAAATTACCGGCAAATGCCCGGGCACTGAACATACTGCCTCCAAGATATACCGCGTCTGCATATGCATTGACTGCAGCTCTCACCGCCTCCGTGTTGCCCGCCGGCGCCAAAATTTCAGTCTTATTTAACATTTTTCTCCGCTTCAAGTTTTATGATCTGTCTCTGAAGTTCACTTATCTTCTCTTTGTATTCCTCTATCATCTTCTGTGCAGACTCATACTTTATCTGCACCTCGATAACCTCATGTCTCAGATCATATATCTGCTTATCCTTGTCGTCATCCTCGGTGAGCATCTGATTGACCTGATCCTTTGCCTTAAAGTAGTCATCGGCTATATTCAGTGCAAGCAAAACATTCTGATACTCTGCGTTAAATCTCCTGTACGCCTCAGATGACTGACATTCTGCTATCTTGCCATTGATATATGTCGCCACATTCTGGAGATAGTCCTCGCTCTCCTGGCCACTCAATGTATATACTTTATTGTTGATTACCACCTTGATATCATTCTTCTGTGCCATATCCCATTCTCCTTTACTTATCCTTTATAAATGCATCCAGTCCAAAATGTCTGTAACATAGATCAGTGACAACTCTTCCCCGGGGAGTTCTGTTTATGAATCCATTCATTATGAAATACGGCTCATACACATCCTCTATCGTGCCCGGATCCTCACCAACGGCAGCCGCCAGTGTATCCAGACCGACAGGCCCTCCTGCAAATTTCTCTATCATTGTCATTAATATATTTCTATCGTTCACGTCCAGTCCCATGGAATCGACCTGAAGCTTGTCCAGAGCGGCCTTAGCAACATCGTGATCTATATGGCCGTCATGACACACCTCAGCATAATCCCTGCAGCGCTTGAGAAGTCTGTTCGCAAGTCTCGGTGTACCTCTTGATCTTCTTGCGATCTCAAGTGCACCCTCCTCGTCTATGTCAACTCCAAGAACCTCCGCTGACCTCATCACTATCTCTCTCAGATCGTCATGGGTATAAAATTCCAGCTTGTCCACCATTCCAAATCTGTCCCTTAGGGGAGCCGACAACATTCCGACCCTCGTCGTTGCACCTATCAGGGTAAATCTTGGCAGATCAAGTCTGATCGACCTTGCACCTGCGCCCTTGCCTATCACAACATCTATTGCGTAATCCTCCATAGCCGGATAGAGCACCTCCTCAACCTGTGTGCTGAGTCTGTGTATCTCATCGATAAACAAAATGTCGTTGTCCGACAGATTGTTGAGTATCGCGGCAAGCTCACCGGGCTTTTCTATGGCAGGTCCCGAGGTGATCTTGATATTTACCCCCATCTCATTTGCCACAATGGTCGACAGCGTCGTCTTACCAAGTCCCGGCGGTCCATACAGAAGCAGATGATCCAGTGGCTCATTTCTCTTCTTCGCCGCCTCTATGAATATGTGCAGATTATCCTTGACCTTTTTCTGTCCAATATACTCCGACAGATACTGAGGTCTGAGATTATATTCACTTTTCTGTTCTTCTATGTCCAAGCTTTCTGTTGAAATAATTCTGCCCATTTTTTCTACCTATCTGATCAATATTCTATATCATAAATCTGAGTGCCGCCTTAAGAAGCTGCTCCTCATCCATATCCGCTGAACCATCTACACGCGAAACAGCACGTCCCGCCTCAACACCTGAATATCCAAGTGCTGTGAGAGCCGATATGACATTTGTTCTCACATCGCCTGCAGCGGTCTGCACAGCAACCGAATCATTGTATGCTGCATCTATCATATCCTCCATACTCAGCTTATCCTTGAGCTCCAGAATGATCCTCGAAGCGCCCTTTGCCCCGATTCCATTAGCCTTTGATATGGCCTTTACATCCTCAGATATGACCGCAAGCCTGAGCTCGTTCACGGTGAGTGTTGACAGAAGAGACATGGCTACCTTTGGTCCCACACCACTCACTCCCAGCAGTATCTTGAACACATTGAGTTCATCTGCGTTCTCAAAGCCAAACAGACTTATCTCATCCTCGCGTATATACATGTATGTGCTTACTTTTATCTCTGAATGTACCGGTGGAAGCTTCTCCATAAACTTTCCGGATACCATGAGATGATACCCTATTCCACCACACTCGATCACTATATAATTGTCACCCTTTATTTCAAGTGCTCCTCGAATATATGAAATCATCCGTTAACTTTTCCTGTCCTGTAATATATGACGGTATCTCAAAATCGCATAGAAACCGACATTAAATCTTCGTAATTATATCATATTATTTATCAATTGTGAATATATGTTTGCTTTTTTGAAAAACGACAGCTACTATATATATTGCAGAACAATGCATGTTCTATAATGTACCTTACGCAAGGAACCAAAAGGAGCCATTATGATAATTTTTGAATATACTGAAGACATAAATGTAGATACAGCTCACATATCGGACGAGCTGTCGGATATACTCTATTTTGATATAGAAACAACCGGCCTCAGCGCCAAACGTTCGGATCTCTATCTGATCGGATGTTCATATTTCTCAGACAGTGCATTTCGCACCCAGTTGATATTCAATGACAACGGAACTTCAGAGCCTGAAATGCTGTCCCATTTTGAACAGATCCTAAAGAATCACAAAATACTGGTGTCATACAACGGCGATACCTTTGACATCCCCTACTTGCTGAAAAAGATGGAGCAATTCGACGTGGACACTACGCTTGACAATATACAGAGCGTGGATATATATAGAACAACCAGAAAATACAAAAAGCTTCTGCGTCTGGACTCGGCTAAGCAGTTTGACATAGAGCATCTGATTGACTTCCAGAGAAATACTTTTATATCAGGAGGCGATCTTATATCCGCCTACAAGCATTATCTGAGTTCTCACGACGAATCTCTGCTTGACGATATGCTCACCCATAACCATGACGATATAAGAGGGCTTATATCTATATCTGAATTTGTGAATATCCCTCATATTCCTGATGACTTTCAGATAGATGATATATCCGATACCATCGATTCAATAACATACAACTGTTCCATTCCAAAGCTTCCATGCCGCATAACGGAATCCCTGAATGGAATTCTTGTAAATGCATGTGACACACATATGCATGTGGTCGTTCCAAAGACCCGGGACACCGAAATGAAATACTTCTTCAAGGACTACAAAAATTATTACTATCTACCTATGGAGCACATGGCCATACACAAATCAATGGCGGCTTATGTGGACGATGCCCACAAGGAAAAAGCGACAAAGGACAATGCTTTCACCACCAAGACCGGCAGCTTCATACCCTGTCCACCAGGATTTCACGGAGAGATATTCTATGATACAGATCTTAAAGGAAACCGTTTTCTTTCGGACAGCACCGAATTACACGAAAAATGTGAGCAATCCCACGCCTATATCCTTGCAGTCCTGAACAAACTATTCTGATATAAATATTCTGACATAAAAAAACCGTAGTCATTATCGACTACGGTTTTCTTAACTGTCTATATATCAGATTACTCCTCTGTGTCCTCTGCTACATCATCTGTATACTCTGGAGCTGGAAGTAATTCCTTTACGCTGAGACTGATCTTCTTGTCATCTGCATTGCACTCAACAACAACTGCCTCAACCTCATCGCCTACCTTGTATACATCCTCTGGCTTGTTAACATGCTCATATGAGATCTGTGATACATGGAGAAGTGCGTCAACACCTGGCTCAAGCTCGATAAATGCACCGAAATCAGCCATTCTTGCTACCTTACCTGTAACTACTGTTCCAGGAGCATACTTCTCTGCTGCGTTAAGCCATGGGTTTGTATCATCAAACTTAAGGCTGAGAGCGATCTTCTCGCCGTCAATGTTCTTGATGAATGCCTTAACAGTATCACCAACCTTGAGAACTGACTTAGGATCGTCAACTCTTCCCCATGACATCTCTGAGATGTGAAGAAGTCCATCTGCTCCACCGAGATCTATGAATGCACCGAAGCTTGTAACGTTCTTTACAACACCCTCAACTATCATTCCAACTTCTATTCTATCAAACAGAGCCTTTGCAGCCTCTGCCTTTCTTGCTGCAACGATCTGCTTTCTGTTACCAATTATTCTTCTCTTCTTTGGCTGGTACTCTGTGAGTACAAACTCGATATCCTGATCAAGGTACTTGTCAAGATTCTTCTCATATGTATCTGAAACAAGACTAGCAGGGATAAATACTCTTGTCTCATCGTACATAACGTTAAGTCCACCGCTTACAACCTGAACAACCTTACCTGTAAGGATCTCTCCTGACTCAAGAGCAGCCTCAAGCTTCTCATTAGCCTTCTCTGCAGCAACTCTCTTGTATGAGAGAAGAACTGATCCCTCGCCATCGTTTGTCTTAACAACCTTGGCTGTTATCGGATCATCAACATGTACAAGCTCTGTCAGATCTGCATTAGGTGTGTTGGTATACTCGCTTCTAGGAATAATACCATCTGACTTGTAGCTGATGTCTACCAGAATCTCATCAGGTTTAACATCGATAACTCTACCTTCTACTATCTCTCCTGTCTTGATTGAGACTCTGCTCTCATCATTCTTTAATAATTCTTCAAAATTCATCTCGTCCATCCTACCATGAACCTCCTTAATAATTTTGTTTGGGGTAGATGCCCCAGCTGTAATACCTACCCTACTAACGGATTCAAAAGTAGTCAAATCCAAATCAACGAGTGTCTGTATATAGTAAGTATTCTCACATTCTTTTTTACTAATCTCATATAACTTCTGAGTATTAGAGCTGTTCCGACCACCTATAACAATCATGGCATCTACCTTTGATGCAATCTCCTGCGCCTCCCTTTGACGCACAGACGTAGCATTACAGATAGTCTTATAAGCAGTAACATTATACAATTTATTTCGAATAATATCAACAATATAATTAAATTTTCTGTAATTAAAAGTTGTCTGACTAACTATCGATATATTATCCGCTGTTTTGACCTCTCCGTCAATATATTTTCTTACAAAAGCCTCAGCCTCCTCCTCGGAACCTATGACTACCGGAGGCTCTACACACCAGCCCACGATTCCTTTCACCTCGGGATGGCTTGAGTCGCCTATGATGACGACTGTATTTCCTTTCTGCCCTTCCTCGCGCACTATGTTGTGTATCTTCTTGACAAATGGACAGGTCGCATCTATCACCATATTCCCACCAGCCTCCAGAATGTCATATATCCTTTTCTCAGCGCCATGGGATCTGATTATGACCTTGCTGTCTTTTATCTCAAGCAATTCGTCATCACTGTCGATCACCTGCACTCCGTGCTTTGTAAGGTCACCAACCACCTCTTCATTGTGTATTATCTGACCATAAGTATACACATTTTCCTCGTCAGCATGTTCGTATGCTGTATCCACCGCACGCTGAACGCCAAAGCAGAATCCGGCACTCTTTGCAAGTAATATCTCCATATCTAAACCACCTGTATTACATTCTCTCTCTTGCAAGTCCGACTATAGTGTCTGTAACCTGCTCTATCGTCATATCTGAGCTGTCGATAAGAACCGCGTCATCAGCCCTCTTTAAAGGAGCTGTTTTTCTCTCCATATCCTGCTTATCCCTCTGGATTATATCCTGCTCTATCTTCTCTATATCAATATTCTCAGCGCCCTTTGCGACAAGCTCGTCATATCTTCTTTTGGCCCTCACTGCCGAAGAGGCGGTAAGGTATACCTTGAGCTCTGCTGAAGGAAGTATATTTGTTCCTATATCCCTTCCATCCATGACAACATCATTTGAAGCAGCGAGATCCCGCTGGAGTGACAAAAGCTTTTCCCTGACGCATGGAAGTGCAGATGCCTTTGAAGCCATATTACCGGCAGCCTCAGTTCTCAGCTTTCCTGTTACATTCTCGCCGTTAAGGTAGACCTGCTGTGCTCCATCCTCATATTTTATCTCCACGGAAATGTCCGCTATGCTTTTCTCCACCAGGTTTTCATCGCTGGCAGATATATCGCTTTCTGTGAGATATACAGCCACCGCCCTGTACATGGCACCTGTATCCACATATATAAAACCAAGCTCGCCTGCCGCCTTTTTTGCTATCGTGCTTTTGCCTGCACCTGCAGGTCCATCTATTGCTATATTCATATCTTCGTCTCCCTGTAATTAAATTGACTGTCGTCCACGCCTATTGTAAACTCTCGGAAGCAGAAAGTCCAGCCAGATATCCAGTCGACCACGCCACCTGCAGGTTAAATCCACCTGTCAGCGCATCGATATCCAGCAGTTCTCCGGCAAAATACACGCCCCCCACAAGCTTAGACTCCATGGTGGAAGGATTTACCTCTTTTACGCTCACTCCGCCTCTTGTGATTATAGCCTCATCATATCCCCGAAGCCCCACAAATGTAAGTCTGAATTCCTTCAGCACATCTATAAGTCTCTGTCTTTCTTCCCTGGTCACTGAGTTGACCTTCTTATACGGATCGATACCGGATCTCTCCACAACCACATCTATCATCTTGATCGGAAGCAGATCTCCAAGAGAATTCTTGAAGTCTTTGTTTGCATATTTCTTGAAATCCTTGAGGAGTCTGGCATCAAGCATATCTCTGTCCATAGCCGGCTTCAGATCTATGTACATGTCTATATCTTTTCCAATATACCTGTGTATATATGCGGAGGCCTTGATCACCAGCGGCCCACTTATGCCAAAGTGGGTAAACAGCATCTCCCCCTGTTCGTCAAATATTTTCTTCTTTCCACTGCTTATGTGAAGTGCCACGTTTTTAAGCGACAGTCCCATCATCATGGAGCAGCATTTCTCTTCTATCTCAAACGGAACCAGTGATGGACTTAACGGCTTTATCGTATGACCCATATGTTCTGCCAGTCTGTATCCGTCTCCGGTAGATCCCGTGAGTGGATACGATCTTCCGCCGGTACAAATTATAACAGCATCACAGTATATCCTGTCATTGCCTGTCCCGCCGTTATCTCCTGATACGTCAACACTCTTTATCCTGCCATCCTCTATATTGATTCCTGTAACCTTCGTATTCAAATACAGACTTATATTTTTATTTCTGTTTATAAGAGTTTTGAATGCTCCTATAACGTCTGAAGAATGATCGCTTGTCGGGAACACTCTTCCTCCGCGTTCTATCTTGAGCGGACATCCGGCCTTCTCCAGATAGTCCATTATCATATTGTTGTCAAATGTATAAAAGGAGCTGTACATAAACTTGCTGTTCGTGACCACTGAATTAAAAAATCCGTCAGCGTCACATGCATTTGTCACATTACAACGTCCCTTACCTGTTATAAATAACTTTTTTCCGATCCTGTCATTCTTTTCAATGAGAATGACCTTATTCTTCTGTGCCGCTGTCAGTGCAGCCATTACCCCTGCAGCTCCTGCTCCTATAACCACTATTTTTCCTGTCATATTATCTCCATATATTAAACAAAAGGACAGAGACTCCGCTCGCGGAGCTCCGTCCCTTTTTATGATCATTTATATATCTGACCTTATGAATTCAGTTATTAAACTGGATAAGCTGTGCTGTCCTTGTCAGCAAGTGTGACATCGACCTTCTTATCCTGAGCCTCTCTGTACTTGAAGAAGTCAGTTGCAACCTGTGGGAACAGTGCATATGTGAGTACATCCTCATCCTGCTTCTTGTACTGGATCATCTCCTTCTCAATCTTGTCGAGCTCGTTCTCAAGAAGATCTGCTGGACGGCATGTGATCTGCTTCTCATCGCCGATAACCTTCTTCTTAACCTCTGGATCAACAGGCTTTACTGACTGACCATACTCGCCACGTACAAGTGCCTTTGACTCCTTTGTACACATCTTGTATCTCTCGCCTGTTACAACGTTGAGAACTGCCTGTGTGCCAACGATCTGGCTTGAAGGAGTAACAAGTGGTGGCTCACCATAGTCCTTACGAACTCTTGGAACCTCCTCAAGAACGGCCTCAAACTTATCCTCAGCACCCATCTCCTTGAGCTGTGATACGAGGTTTGAAAGCATTCCACCAGGTACCTGGTAGAGAAGCGTCTTAACGTTAACACCAAGAACCTTTGGATTTAAGAGACCGCTTGCGATCCACTCTTCTCTGAGTGGTCTGAAGTAGTCTGCTATCTCAGCCAGAAGCTTCTGATCCAGACCTGGATCAAACTCTGTTCCCTCAAATGTCTTGGCCATAACCTCTGTTGCAGGCTGTGATGTACCAAGCGCAAGAGGTGAGATTGCTGTATCGATGACATCACATCCAGCCTCTACAGCCTTGAGATATGTCATTGAAGCTACACCTGATGTGTAATGTGTATGAAGCTGAATTGGAAGGCTTGAACCATCCTTGAGTGCCTGTACAAGCTCTGTAGCCTTATTTGGAACAAGAAGTCCAGCCATATCCTTGATACAGATTGAATCTGCTCCCATATCCTCGATTCTCTTTGCCATATCCTTCCAGTAATCCAGAGTATATGCATCACCGAGTGTATATGAAAGAGCTACCTGGGCATGTCCACCCTCTTTGTTACAAGCCTTAACTGATGTCTGAAGGTTTCTAAGATCGTTCAGACAGTCAAATATTCTGATGATATCAATACCATTTGCGATTGACTTCTGTACGAAATACTCTACAACATCATCTGCATAATGACGGTATCCGAGGATATTCTGTCCTCTGAAGAGCATCTGCAGCTTTGTATTCTTGAATCCATCTCTGAGCTTTCTGAGTCTCTCCCATGGATCCTCCTTAAGGAATCTGAGTGATGCATCAAATGTTGCGCCGCCCCAGCACTCTACTGAATGATAACCAACCTTATCCATCTTGTCGATGATAGGAAGCATCTGCTCGGTTGTCATACGAGTAGCTATAAGTGACTGATGCGCATCACGCAGTACAGTTTCCGTAATCTTTATCGGTTTCTTATCTGCCATTTTATCGTCCTCCTATATAATTTCATTGCCTAAATTCTTAATTAAATTCCAAATATTGCAAGGAATGTACCAGCTGCTACGGCTGTACCGATAACACCTGCAACGTTTGGTCCCATAGCGTTCATCAGAAGGAAGTTTGTAGGATCATACTGTGCTCCAACCTTCTGTGATACTCTGGCTGCCATTGGAACGGCTGATACACCAGCTGAACCGATAAGCGGATTAACCTTGCCCTTTGTAGCCCAACACATGAGCTTACCGAATAGAACTCCGGCTGCTGTACCAACTGCGAATGCTACAAGACCAAGGAATACTATCTTAAGTGTACTCATCTTTAGGAATGCCTCTGCACTTGTAGATGCACCTACTGAAGTACCAAGTAAGATAACTACGATATACATAAGAGCGTTTGAAGCTGTCTCTGTGAGCTGCTTAACAACGCCGCACTCTCTGAAGAGGTTACCAAGCATCAGCATACCTACAAGTGGTGCTGTTGTTGGAAGTATAAGAACTACCACAAGTGTAACGATGATAGGGAAGAGGATCTTCTCGATCTTGGTTACAGGTCTGAGCTGTGGCATTCTAACAAGTCTCTCCTTCTTTGTTGTGAGAGCCTTCATGATAGGTGGCTGTATAACAGGTACAAGTGACATATATGAATATGCCGCAACTGCTATAGGTCCGAGAAGTGTTCCACCCATGCCGAGCTTACCGGCAAGGTAGATAGATGTAGGACCATCTGCACCACCGATGATCGATATAGCCGCAGCCTCTTTGCCGTTGAATCCCATAAGGAATGCAAGGAAGTAAGCTGTATAGATACCGAACTGAGCTGCAGCGCCGAGCAGGAAACTCTTCGGGTTCGCGATAAGCGGACCAAAGTCTGTCATGGCACCTACGCCCATGAATATAAGTGAAGGTAAGATACTCCACTCATCAAGCAGGTAAAAATAATGTAACAAGCCGCCCTCTGCCATAATATCTGGGAACATGTTTACAAGAAACATACCAAATGAGATAGGGACAAGAAGAAGTGGCTCAAAACCCTTTCCGATTGCAAGATACATGAAAGCAAACGCTATAAGGATCATAACGTAATTCTTCCAGTCAAGACTTGCAAAACCGGTCTGATTAGCTAAATTTGTCAAAACGTCAACTATTGTGCTGCCCATTTAGTTGTTTCCTCCTATAAGATTTATTCTAATTCAAGCAATTAGTTGAGTGTTGCAAGTGTGTCGCCTGACTCAACACTAGCGCCTACTGTAACATCTATGCTTGCGATAGTACCATCTTCCGGAGCAACAACTTCGTTTTCCATCTTCATAGCCTCAAGGATAAGGATTACCTGACCCTTCTTTACTGAGTCGCCAACATTAGCCTTTACTGCAAGGATCTTACCAGGCATAGGTGATGAAACCTTAACGCTTCCTGCGCCGCCTGCTGCTGGTGCTGGAGCTGCAGGAGCTGCTGCAGGTGCTGCCACTGGAGCTGCTGCTACAGGTGCTGCTACTGGAGCTGCGCCACCTGATAATTCTTCAACTGATACATCGTATGATGTGCCATTAACTGTGATTCTATAATTCTTCATAACAATTATCCTCCTATAATTATCTCTTATTCTTTTTTCTTGGTCTTACAACCAACTTATCGTTACTTGGATAGTTTACACGAACTCTTGTCTTTCCGCCCTGTGCCGCCATAACCGCTGCTGATATAACCGCAACAAGCTCTGAGTCGTTCATAACGCTCTCACCGGTCGCTGTGTTGACAATGTCTACTATTCCAGCTGGAGCAGGTGCGCTTCCTGCAGGAGTCTCATCCTCCTTGTCAACATTTAATGTTGCAACGCTTCCAAGAGCCTTCTTTGCCTTCTCAGCCTTTCTCTTCTCTCTTGTCTCCTTGTCCAAAAGAGCCGGAACATACTTGAGAAGTGAAATTATGAATGATATGAAGATAAGTGCTATAAACACGATACCCATACCTATGAGGGTATTTGCTCCCGCATCCTTCATCTTGTCCTTAAGTGTCTGATTAGCAGCAACTTCAAATTCGGAAATCTTGTATGGATAAACACCATTTGATGCAAGCATCTGATCAGCCTCTTCTTCTGAATACTTATTCTGAGCCATCACTGAATACTTCTGGAAATTGTAAGTTACCGAATTGTCTACAAATGTTGCCTTTACTATAGCTTCTTTTTCTGCACATTCTGCATATAATGTAACAACAACCTTGTCATCAACTTCTTGTATTGTTTTATCATCTTCATCTTCGAGATTGACCGGCTTAAACTGCTGGAATTTACCATAGTCAGACTCAATCGTTGAAAAAACCTTTAATGCATCAGCAGTCGTTTCATCTACCTGACCGCCATTTGCCTCTTCATCCACATAGAAATTATATACATCTTCAACCTGCGCAATCTGCATGTAATTCGTAGCCTGTGTTTCTGCTATCTGAACCAATGTGTTTCCGTCATAGTCAAATTCTACTTTCTTGTCTGAAGACGAACATCCGGCAAGTGCAAATGTAACAGCTAACATAGAAACTATCAATAATAACTTTTTCTTTATTATCTTTTCCATTAAGTTGTCACTCCTTTATATTGTTCCATGCTTCTTGAATGGTCTGTCCTCACTCTTTGAAAAAAGCATATCGAGTGCTGCTATAACTCTCTTTCTTGTTGCATCAGGCTCGATGATATCATCCACGTAGCCTCTTCTCGCTGCAGATACGGCACCTGAAAGAGCATCTGTGTACTCAGCCTTCTTCTCCTTGATATAAGCAAGCTTGTCACCGGCTGCTGCGATCTCATCTTCATACATGATCTTTACAGCCATCTCTGGATCCATTGTTCCGATAACTGACTTAGGCCAAGCAAATACAACATCAGCTCCGATAGCCTTTGAACACATAACTGTGTAGGCTGTACCATATGCCTTGTCAAGCATAACAGTTACCTTTGGCACTGTTGCGTTGGCATAAGCGTAAGTAAGCTTTGCAACAGCCTTTGAGATAGTCTTCTCTTCCTTTACAGTTGCTGCAAATCCCTTGATGTTTACAAGTGTGACAACTGGGATATTGAATGAATCACAAAGCTTTACGAAATCCTCTGCCTTATATGCACCGGCTGTTGTCATGACATCCTTCTGGTTTCCGACAACACCGACTGTCTCACCGTTAAGTCTGATAAATGCAGTAACAACGTCATCTGCAAAATCCTTCTTGAGCTCGAATACAAACTCATCATCAGTGATATCTGCTATAACAGCCTTCACATCCCCTGCCTTTGTAGCAAGATCTGGGATGATTCTGTTCACATCATCCTCACATACTGCGCAGTCGCCATCATCCTCATTGTTTGATGGAAGAAGACCTACCATAGTTCTCACTGCACCGAGAAGCTCTGCCTCTGTGTCGTATACTGCGTCAACATTTGCTGTGTTCTCTGCAACATAATCTGCTGCTGCAGTGTCAAGCTTCTCTGCACGGTTCTCATCCAGTGCATTTGGACTGTTAACAAAGAGCTTAGCTCCTTCCTTAGTCATGAATGTTACGTCTGTGAGATTAGGTATAAGTGCTGCACCACCACCGCATGTACCAAATATAGCTGTGATCTGTGGTATTACACCTGATGCAAGAGTCTGCTTCATGAATACCTCTCCAAATGCATTAAGAGCATCTGTAGCCTCCTGAAGTCTGAGTCCGGCACAATCGATCAGCCCGATAACAGGTGCACCCATCTTCATTGCCATGTCGTAAAGGTTTGCGATCTTCTTGGCATGCATCTCGCCTATAGAACCGCCGAGCACCTTTGCATCCTGGCTGTAAACATAAACTAAATTGCCATCGATCACTCCATAACCGGTTATTACGCCGTCTTTTGGAGTATCCTTGTCCTGAATGTTGAAATCTGTATTTCTAGCAGTTACATATGCGCCGATTTCAACAAAACTTGAGTCATCAAGTAACATTGAAATTCTGTCACTTGCTGACAAGCTTGGTGTGTTGCTCATTTTTAGCCCTCCGTTTAATTTATTTTAGGACTATATATAGTCCAATTTTCGCCGAGTATAATTGTAAAGCCTTTGTCGTCATATTTCAAGTAAAATCGAAAAAACCACCAAAGGTTTATCGGCGTTGTAAGCAATTATTTTTCAAAATAAAACAGGGAATCTGTGTAAAATATACCCCCAAACAAAAGTATACCCCAAATTCCCCGTTGAATTATAAAATCTGTTTTATTTTTTACTGTTTTAGTCCTTGAGAACTTCTCTGTTGTGATACAGATAATCTCCAAGAGATATAAGTGTCAGTGCAAGTGCAAGGTAGATGAGCACCTGATCAAAGATGTAGAACACCTTGAGATCAGCTATCAGAAATCCTACCATGATCATCTGAACCGTTGTCTTGATCTTTCCCCACCATCCGGCAGCAATAACAATTCCCTTTTCTGCCGCAATAAGTCTGAATCCGCTTATTATGAAATCACGCGCTATGATCACTATAACGATCCATGCCGGGATCCTGTTCAGATCCGACAGTGCTATGAGTGCCGAACATACCAGCAGCTTATCTGCCAGAGGATCCATGAATTTTCCAAAATTGGTGACCAGATTGTATTTTCTTGCAATCTTTCCGTCAAGCATATCTGTAAGTGATGCGGCTATGAATATTCCAAGTGCCACCCACTTCGACCATCCCGGTGACATATATAAAAACACGAGAAAGAATGGAATCATTATAGCTCTTAGTATTGTCAATTTGTTTGGTAAATTCATTCTACTATCACTCCTGTCAAGTCATATTCATTTGCCTCGGTTATCTTCACATCCACAAATGAACCGGATATCAATTCATATGGTGCGCTGACGAACACTATTCCGTCAACCCCCGGAGCATCTCTGTAGGTTCTTCCCACATATACATCATCGTCGACCAGATATCCCTCAATGAGAACCTTCTGGGTGCTTCCGATCATCTGCTGGTTCTTCTCATAGGAAATCTCCTGCTGAAACTCCATGATCTCATCGCGCCACTTTACAGCCAGCTCTCCATCCACCTGATCCTCGTACTCCGCAGCCGGAGTGCCCTCCTCAGGCGAATAAGTGAATACTCCAAGCCTGTCAAACTCGCACTCGTCAACAAAGTCGACCAGACCATCGTGCAGTTCCTGTGTCTCACCTGGGAAACCAGATATGAGCGTGGTTCTGATGGCTATATCCGGCATGGCTGTCCTCAGTCTGCCGACAAGCTCCACAATGTCCTCTCTGCTGGTCCGTCTGCCCATTCTCTTAAGTATCGCATTCTCAGAATGCTGGATAGGTATATCGACATAATGGCAGATCTTCGGATTCGTGGCCATAACCTCTATTAGTTCATCTGTTATCTCCTCCGGATAACAGTACAGAAGTCTTATCCACTCTATGCCTTCTATCTCACTGAGTTTTGTGAGAAGCTCTGGAAGCTTCTTCTCACCATACAGATCAACTCCGTACAGCGTAGTCTCCTGTGCCACAAGGACAAGCTCCTTTATACCATCAGACGCAAGCTTTTCAGCGGATGCGATCAGGCTGTCCATCGGCATGCTTCTGTATCTGCCTCGTATGTGAGGTATTATACAATAAGTGCACAGTTTATTACAACCTTCTGCGATCTTAAAATACGCCATCGACGCATTTGTCGTTACTATTCTCTCGGCAATCGGCCTTGGAGTATAATTTATATCATCTATGATCGACTCCTCGTCGGTTCCTATTGCCTCAACTATCTTATCGTAATTGGTCGCACCAATAATGACATCGATCTCCGGAAGCTCCTTCATTATCTCGTCCTTGTATCTCTGGGACAGACATCCCGCAACGATAAGCTTTTTTAGTTTTCCGGTTTTCTTCAGTTCTCCCATCTCGATGATGGTGTTGATGCTTTCCTCTTTCGCATCGCTGATGAACGCACAGGTATTTACAACTACTACATCTGCCTCTGTCTCATCATTTGTAAGCTGGTGGCCGGCTTTGTTCAGCAAACCGAGCATGACCTCGCTGTCCACCAGATTTTTATCACAGCCTAGTGATATGAGTAATACTTTCATCTGTTCTCCAATAATTTTGCACTTGTTCTTAGTTTATATTTATTGATTCTACACAGTTTGACATGAGCATGGCTATGGTCATAGGGCCGACTCCGCCAGGTACAGGAGTTATCGCTCCGGCAACCTCCTTGGCTGATTCAAAATCCACATCACCGCAGAGCTTATTATTCTCATCCCTGTGGATTCCCACATCTATAACTGTTGCGCCTTCCTTGATGTAAGATGCATCGATCATTTCTGGCTTTCCTATTGCCACCACGAGTATATCAGCACGTCTGCACACTTCCTTGAGATTCCTTGTTCTGGAATGGCACACGGTTACGGTTCCGTTCTCACGGAGCAGCAGCATGCTCATAGGCTTGCCTACTATATTGCTTCTGCCGAGTACCACGCACTCCTTACCCTCTATCTCTATTCCTGATCTCTTGATGAGCTGGATAACTCCGGCTGGTGTACATGACACAAAGCCCGGCTGTCCTATGCTGAGTGCACCAACACTCATCGGATGGAAGCCGTCCACATCCTTCTTTGGAGATATGGTCTTTATGACCTTATCCTCATCTATATGCTTTGGAAGCGGGAGCTGTACAAGTATTCCGTTCACCTTGTCGTCAGAGTTGAGCTTCTCTATAAGTGCAAGAAGCTCCTCCTCAGTTGTCTCCTCTGGGAGCTCATATGACAGTGAACCTATTCCTATATACTCACATGCCTTCTTCTTATTTCCAACATATACTGACGATGCAGGATCATTTCCGACCTGAATGACAGCAAGGCATATCTCTACGCCCTCTGCCTTGAGTCCCGCAACCTTCTCCTTGAGCTCATCCTTTATCTGTTTTGATATAACCTTACCATCTATAAGCTTATACATTTATTTGTCCTCCTAGAATAATCCGACGATCTTACCGTCATCATCAACATAAATCCTTTCTGCCGCCGGGGATTTTGGAAGTCCAGGCATGGTCATGATCGTTCCGGTAATCGCTACCACAAATCCTGCTCCTGCACTGACATAAACCTCACGGATATTTATATCGAATCCTGTAGGCCTTCCAAGCTTCTTTGGATCATCTGACAGAGAATACTGGTTCTTTGCCATACATACAGGGAAGTTACCAAATCCCATCTCCTCGATCTTGGCGATGGCCTTGCTGGCCTCTGCGCTGTATGTAACACCATCCGCGCCATATATCTCTGTAGCGATACAATTTATCTTATCCTTTATTGAAAGGCTGTCATCGTAGAGCACCTTGAAGTTGCTCTTCTTGTTCTCCAGCGTGTTGAGCACTGCATTTGCAAGGTCTATACCACCCTTGCCTCCCTGCTCCCATACATTTGCAAGGGCAAAATCGCAATCTCTGTCCTCGCAGAACTTCTTGACAAAGTCAAGCTCTGCCTGGCTGTCTGTGACAAATCTATTCAAAGTTACAACAACAGGAACGCCATACTTCTGAAGATTCTCAATATGCTTCTCAAGGTTTACTATACCAGCCTTAAGCGCGTCGAGATTCTCCTCGCCGAGATCTGCCTTTGCAACTCCGCCATTGTACTTGAGTGCTCTTACTGTAGCAACCAGAACCACCGCATCCGGCTTAAGGTTGTTCATACGGCACTTGATATCGAAGAACTTCTCAGCTCCGAGATCTGCGCCAAATCCTGCCTCTGTTATTACATAATCTGCAAGCTTTAATGCTGTCTTTGTAGCCATTACACTGTTACATCCATGTGCTATATTTGCAAATGGTCCGCCGTGTACGATTGCCGGTGTATGCTCAAGTGTCTGGATAAGGTTTGGCTTGATTGCATCCTTTAAGAGTGCTGCCATAGCTCCTACAGCCTTGAGATCAGCCGCTGTCACAGGCTCATTGTCCATGTTGTATGCAACGATTATTCTGCCAAGTCTCTCCTGAAGATCCTTCATGTCACTTGCAAGACAGAGAATAGCCATGATCTCCGATGCAACTGTGATGACAAATCCGTCCTCTCTAGGCACTCCGTCGACACGCTTTCCAAGTCCGACAACTGTGTGTCTGAGAACTCTGTCGTTCATATCCATACATCTCTTGAACACTATTCTGTTCACATCTATTCTCAGTGCATTTCCCTGCTGGATATGGTTATCCATCATGGCTGCAAGGAGATTGTTTGCAGATGTTATAGCATGAAAATCTCCTGTAAAGTGGAGGTTGAGATCCTCCATAGGTACTACCTGTGCATATCCGCCGCCGGCTGCACCACCCTTGATTCCAAAACATGGTCCAAGTGATGGCTCACGAAGTGCGATAACCGCCTTCTTTCCAAGCTGTCCCATAGCCTCACCAAGTCCTACAGTGATTGTCGTCTTTCCCTCTCCTGCAGGTGTTGGATTGATGGCTGTAACGAGGATAAGCTTTCCGTTCTCGTTGCCCTCAACCTTCTTTATAAGCTCATCTGAGAGCTTTGCCTTATACTTTCCATAGAGATCGAGGTCATCCTCTGATATTCCGAGCTTTGCAGCAACCTCCCTTATGTGCTTCATCTCAGCCTTCTGTGCAATTTCAATGTCTGTCATCATAGCTCTTATCCTCCGCTTTTTATAAATTAGTGTCTATATATTCATCAAACTGTTCCTGAGTCATCAGGATCTTTCTGGCCTTTGTGCCCTCCTCCGGGCCAACTACTCCCGCGGCCATCAACTGATCCATGATCCTTGCGGCTCTGTTAAAGCCTATCTTGAACGTTCTCTGAAGCATACCTATAGAAGCTTTTTCTTTCTCTATAATGAATCTTCCCGCTTCCACGAAATATTCATCCTTATCACTGGCTGAAGCCCCACCTATCGCTGTGGCGCCTGATCCACCATTTCCGGATATTGATTTGGATATCTCCTCATCATATGTTCCCACGCCATTGTTCTTCTTGAGGAAATCAACAACCGCTGTAACCTCATCATCCGACACAAATGCGCCCTGTACTCTGACCGGCTTAGGATAGCCTGTCGGATAGAACAGCATATCTCCCTTTCCAAGAAGTTTCTCTGCTCCTACCATATCAAGTATGGTTCTGGAATCAACTCCCGACGAAACTGCAAATGCTATTCTCGATGGAACATTTGCCTTTATGAGACCTGTTATGACATCAACCGACGGTCTCTGTGTTGCTATGACAAGATGTATACCCGCTGCTCTGGCAAGCTGTGAAAGTCTCACTATAGCATCCTCGACTTCGCCGTGGGCAACCATCATAAGATCTGCAAGCTCATCCACTATGACCACTATCTGTGGCATCTTGGTCAGCTTTTCTCCATCAGCTCCCGCTATAACGGCATTTTCAACCTTGTCATTATATCCCTGTATATTACGTACACTGTGCTCAGCAAAAAGCTGGTATCTTCTTGTCATCTCCATGACAGCCCAGTTGAGTGCCCCTGCCGCCTTCTTTGGATCTGTTACGACCGGTATCAGAAGGTGTGGTATGCCATTGTAGCATGCAAGCTCAACCATCTTAGGATCTATCATTATGAGCTTTACCTCCTCCGGTGTGGCTTTGTACAGTATACTCATTATAAGTGTATTGATACACACTGATTTACCCGAACCTGTGGCTCCGGCGATCAGAAGATGAGGCATCTTGGCAATATCCGTTGCGATGACCTGTCCACTTATATCCTTACCAACCGCAAATGCCACTTTGGACTTGAGGTTCTTGAAATTATCTGATTCTATAAGCTCCCGGAACGCCACAATTGAGTTCTCCTTGTTAGGGACCTCTATTCCTATGGCTGCCTTGCCAGGTATCGGTGCCTCTATACGTATATCCGCAGCCGCAAGGTTGAGCTTTATGTCGTCCGCAAGGTTCAGTATCTTGCTGACCTTGACACCCTGCTCCGGCTGCATCTCAAATCTCGTTACAGCAGGACCGCAGCTATAGTTTGTTATGGTTACATTGACGCCAAATGTCTCGAGGGTATTCTTAAGCTTGATGGCTGTCTCCCTGACATGGGCATCCCTGTTGGAATTGTTCGTCTTTTTAGGCTGGGACAGCAGATCTGCCGTTGGGAATTTATATTTTCTTCCCTCCTGATACTGCTTTGAGCTCTCAGTCTGTACCGCCGGCTTCTTTTTGCTTTGAGCCGCGGTATCCGTCTTCTCCTCCTCCGCAAATGCAGAGTCGTAGAGCGGATTGTAATCTGACACACTCTCTGGATGCATATTGCCATTTACCGCTCCCGCAAGGACATCCTCCGCATCATCAGTAAATGAAAGTATCTCTGCATCCTCCATATCAGTGTCCACAGCAGCCAGCTTTGGTTCTTCAGGAGTTACGACCATCGGCTTTCTTCTCTTCACAGGTGCATGCTTCCGCACCGGTTTATGCACAGGATCCTCTCTGTCTATCTGAACTGGATTGACGATCTCCTCTCTGTCGGTCATGACGATCTTCTCTATATCATTGTTAAATTCATCATAGGACATATCCACAGCGCCATCTCCAGGTGTGAGCTCGTGGACATCCTCCATGGCAAAGAAATCCCTGGCAGGCTCCCTCTCTACATTCTTCTGTGGCTTTGTCTTCCTTGGCTTGACCTGCGTTACAGCAGTCCTGTCGGAAGCTCTGTCATCCTTGGACTTATCGCTGCTGTACACATTGAGATTTGCCATCGATGGTCTCACTCTGCGAACCGGAGTATCATTTACATCATGTGAGTAATAACCATCGTCATATCTGTCACTTTGATACTCCTCATCTTCATACTGTTCGTCATCATCGCTTTCTCTGCGCTCACGGATAGATGCTATGAAAAGTTTGATCTCGTCTATAACTGATATCTCCGTTATGAGAATGAACATGATAACCGCAGCTATAAATATTACTATGCACGCACCCGGAACTCCAAGCAGTGTCCTTATCGCAAAGAATATTCCTCCGCATATAACTCCTCCGCCCGATCTGTCCTTATACCCATCCATGTACAGAACCTTGACCGACTCAAAGGTCGATGAATATATAGCCTGAAATACCATGGACAACAGGATGAGCACAACGCCAAAATATACAACCTTTTTGACAATCTTCCCCCTGAAATCATTTGATATAAGATAGGCAGCCGACACAAACAGATATACCGGGAATATGTACTCGCTGAAACCGATTATTCCAAAGAAAAATCCCGATACTGTATCTCCCACTATTCCGCAGATCCTGAAGTTTGCAAGTAGCAGAAATACTGAAAATGCAAAGAGAACTATGAGTATGATCTCACTTCTCATCTGCTTCTGCCTTGCCAGTTCCTCTTCCCGGGCTTTGCGTTCTATGGCAGCCTTTGATCTGGCAGATGTTTTTTTCGATGCAGTATTCTTCTTCGCAGATGTCCTGTTATTTGATCCACCTTTTGAAGAGTTCTTTGCCACAGTCTTTTTAGACGCAGCGTTTTTGGACGTGCCATTCTTTGATGTATTGTTCTTGTATGACTTTTTATTACCAGCAGCCATTTTCTACCTCTATTCTAAATCTTAAGCAACAAAATACCATATTACAGACACGATTCCCGCGATCATACAATATATGGAAAAGCCCTTAAAATTCTTTTTCTTGACCGTATAAAGCATAAATTTTATACATAAATATCCAACAACACCTGCAACTACCATTCCAACTATGTAATTTACAACATCAGTTCCTGAAATAGATGACTTAAACAGATCAGGTATCTCCAGTATGACTGCTCCCAGAACAGCCGGTATCGACATTATAAATGAATACTTTACCGTGAATTTTCTTGTGTAGCCGCATGCCAGGCCTGCAGTTATCGTACTTCCGGATCTTGATATTCCCGGAAGCGTAGCAACAGCCTGTGCCAGACCTACAAATATGGCGTTTCTGTATGTAGCCTTTGCCGCACTCTTCTTACCAACCGGCAGTCTGTCCGCAAAATACAGGATAACAGATGTTATACACAGACAGATACCCGGTATCAAAAGTGTATCTCCCGCATGTCCTATAGCTTTGTCAAATGGGACTGCGATCACCGTCGTCGTAAGAGTTGACACGAGTATGAGCATAACAAACTTTCTGTATGCCGTACACACAATCTTCCTATACGGATATATCTGTTCCTCCTTCGAGGTCTTGTTCTTTATGAAATTTACCAGATTGACACAGCAATCTCCAACTATCTTGAGTCCCTCTATAACAAGCTTCTTTATATCTGCCCAGTAGACTATAAATATGGCAACCAGCGTGCCAAAATGGAGCAGTATGTCAAATAATATACCCGTATCGGTCTCCACTCCAAAAATATTCTTGAAAATAGCCAGATGTCCCGAACTGCTGACTGGAAGAAATTCTGTAGCTCCCTGTATTATTCCCATCAAAATTGCCTGTAATAAGCTCATGACCAACCTCCCTTGATCGATGTTTATACAATATCCTATGGAATTTTACTATCATTTTCTTAATTAATCAAGTCATACAGCGTTTTTAAAGCCGCCGACATACCACCGATCCTGTCTATAACCCTTTTTTCGACAGCCTGTTTTCCTATCAGAACCGAGCCCACATCCTTGGTCAGCTCTGTCGTGTTAAACATAAGTTTCTCCAGTTCTTTCCTGTCTATAGATGAGTGATCCACTGTGAACTGTATGATCCTCTCCTGCATCTTCTCTATATATTCAAAGTTCTGCTTAACTCCAAGCACCGCCGTATTTGTCCTTATTGGATGAACTATCATCGTTGCGGTCGGCACTATAAAAGACACATTTCCCGACACCGCCAGAGGAACTCCTATGGAATGTCCGCCGCCAAGCACGATATTGACGACCGGCTTTGACAGGCTGGACAACATCTCAGATATGGCAAGTCCGGACTCAACATCGCCTCCGACCGTATTTATCAGAGTCAAGACTCCCTTTACATCTCCGCAGTTTTCTGCCTGGGCTATCACCGGAAGCAGCTTCTCGTAGCTTGTACTCTTCATACCGGCAGGAAGCTTGTCATGCCCCTCAATCTCTCCATATATTCCACATAACAGGATATAACCTCCACCTGGAACATCCATAACATGTATGTTGTCAGTGAGTTTTAACCTCTCAGCGATCGATACCGATTCCACTTCGCCTGCACCACCTTCCAACCCCAATCCACTCATTCCGCATCAGGGCAAAAATTAAGAAGGGCTGAGCCCTTCTTAACTTAATATGGTATAAATAATGTATTTATATTCATTACATTACAAGCACGATATCGTTTGTATCAGCAAGCTTGTCAGCAGGGATATAATTGGCCTCAAGTTTCTCACCATTTAATGTGAGGCTCTGGAAACCGCTCTCATGTCCATCAGGATTCTGAACCTTGATTGAGAGCTTCTTACCCCTGAACATCTTCTCGATCTCAAACTCCTTCCAGTCTGATGGGACTGAAGGCGCGATCTTGATTCCGCCAAAGTCTGGTCTCATACCCATGATACCCTCAACGCAGCCAACCATACATGTGGATGCTGTACCTGTAAGCCAGTGTACATGAGCGCGACCCTCAAATGGACTTCCAACAGACTCTGTGAACTGTCCATGGCAGTATGGCTCAAGCTTTCTGATCTCTGCCTTATCATTCATGGATGCAGGAGAGCTCTCGTTGAAATACTCAAACGCTCTGTTTCCATGTCCCATGAGCGCCTCGGCAAGTATTATCCAGCCCTGTGGCTGTGAGAATATACCCGCATTCTCCTTTGTTCCTGCATTGAACAGAAGCATGAGTGCTCCGTCAAATGCATGCTCTCTGTATGGTGGGAACATAAGTCTCACACCGTACTCTGTGTTAAGCTCCCTGTGAACAGACTCAAGGGCGATCTCAGACTGCTTTCTTGTGGCAAGTCCGCTTATAACTGCCCATGACTGAGGATTCAGCCACATGCTTGCCTCAGGATCATTCTTTGAACCGATGACCTGTCCGCCTTCCTTGTATCCACGGATGAATCTGTCATCCTCCCAGCACTTCTCCTGAATGGTCTCACCCATCTTGTACTGAATGCTGTTGATGTAATCTATGTACTCTGCATCATCCTTCATCTCAGCAAAATACTTGATAACTGTCATCGCATAGTAGAGCTGCATTGCAACAAATGTTGACTCGCCTCTCTTTCCAAGTCTCAGACAGTCATTCCAGTCTGCCCAGAGTCCTGCCGGCATACCATTATCTCCAAGTCTGTTCATGGAGAAATCTATCGCTCTCTTAAGATGCTCATAAACTGTACCCTCATCCTTGTTGGCAAATGGAATAACCTCGTCTATGAAGTCAAGGTTGCCTGACTCAGCAATATACTTATATACAGTTGGGAACAGCCAAAGTGCGTCGTCTGCACGGTATGCAGGATGTCCTGTCTCCTGTACATATGATGGATCATCCGGTGTATCCTCATGACCTGCGTTATGTGTGAACTTTACAAGTGGAAGTCCACCGCCGTTGTCAACCTGTGCTGACAGCATGAATCTGATCTTCTCAAGAGCCATCTCAGGTGCAAGGTGGATAACGCCCTGGATATCCTGAACTGTATCTCTGTATCCATATCCGTTTCTCAGACCACAGTATGAGAATGATGCAGCTCTTGACCATATGAATGTCATGAAACACTGGTATGCATTCCATGTATTTACCATGTTGTTGAATGAATCACTAGGTGTGTGCACCTGGAAGTTGTTGAGCTTTGAATGCCAATACTCGATCAGCTCGTCAAGCTCCTTCTGACATGCTGCGGCAGGATCTGCGTATCCGGCTATGACAGCATTTGCAGCGTCATTGTCCTTCATTCCGACTATGAATGCAAAATCCTTTGACTCGCCCGGAGCAAGTGTGAATTTTGTCTGGAGTCCACCGCAGGCATTGCTGTTGTAGTTGAGCTTGTTGCCAAGATCTCCATTTATAACTCCGATCGGATTGCCGTAGCCGTGATATCTTCCAAGGAACTCCTCCTTGTCACCACAGTATGATGCAACATCACTTCCGGCAAGTGCAAAGAATCTTTTGTTTGCCTTACTTCCATTGATCTCAGCCTTCTCAACATTCTCATTGATGACCTGAAGGATCTTGTTGTTGTCCATGAAATATGTTCTGGTTATGAACAGTGTATACTGGAGATTTACCTGATCCTGCTCATAATTGCAGTCATTTGTAAACTCACAGTATCCGATAGCTGAAAGGTTACGAGGCTTATCAGAGTTGTTGGTAACTCTCACCTTCCACACTTCATGTGTCTTGTTAAGTGGAACATAATACATCACCTCTGACTTGATATCAGAATACTCTGCATACATCTTTGTATATGCCGTTCCATGGTGACATTCACTCTTATACACATCAAGACTCTTGCCTACCGGCTGCCATGATGCTGACCAGTAATCCTTTGTGTCATCATCGCGAAGATATACATATCTTCCAGGCTGATCAAAGCTGTTAAATATGTATCTCAGTATTCTTCCGTTTGCTCCTGACTTCTCAAAGCTGTAGCCTCCTGCGTTGTTGGAGATTATAGCTCCGTATTCCGGTGAACCAAGGTAGTTTGCCCAAGGTGCCGGGGTGTCTGGTCTGTCAATTACATACTCTTTGTTCTGTTCGTCAAAATAACCGTATCTCATATGTTCCCCCTTAAATATGCATTTATTTTTTAGTTTGTTTATGTATGCCTTTATTTACTACAATGCCCCGGAACCGGCCATATGACAGACCGGCTTCGAGACATCAGATTTACCCTTATAAAAAATATCCTTATTATAGTTTAGCTCAGAACTGTTATTTACTGTACATCCTTGAGACTCAGGCTTATTCTTCCTGCTCTCTCGTCGATCTTGATGACCTTAACGTCAACCTCATCACCTACATTTACAACATCCTCAACTTTTGCAACTCTCTTGTCTGAAAGCTTTGAGATGTGGATGAGTCCATCCTTGTTAGGTGCAAGCGATACGATAGCTCCACAGTCGATAACTTTTACAACCTTACCATGGTAGTTCTTGCCAACCTCAAGAGGCTCTACGATCATGTTGATCATCTCGATAGCCTTGTCCATACCTGCCTGCTCTACGCCACAGATAGAGATTCTTCCCTCATCATCGATATCGATCTTAACACCTGTCTCCTCGATGATAGTGTTGATAGTCTTACCTCTCTGTCCGATAACCTCACCGATCTTCTCTGGATCGATCTTGATCTGCTTGATCTTTGGCGCGAACTCATTGACCGTTGGTCTTGGAGCTGCGATGGCCGGCTTCATACATGTCTCCATGATGAAGAGTCTTGCCTCACGTGTTCTTGCGATAGCCTCCTCAACGATAGGTCTTGTAAGTCCGTGAATCTTGATATCCATCTGGATAGCTGTGATACCCTCTGTTGTACCTGTTACCTTGAAGTCCATATCTCCGAAGAAGTCCTCAAGTCCCTGGATATCTGTGAGTACGATGTAATCGTCGTCTGTATCACCTGTTACAAGTCCGCATGAGATTCCGGCAACCATAGCCTTGATAGGAACACCGGCAGCCATGAGTGACATACATGATGAACATGTTGATGCCATTGATGTTGAACCATTTGACTCAAATGTCTCTGATACGGTTCTGATCGCATATGGGAACTCTTCCTCACTTGGAAGTACAGGAAGAAGTGCTCTCTCAGCAAGTGCACCGTGTCCAATCTCTCTACGTCCAGGTCCTCTTGAAACCTTTGTCTCTCCTACTGAGTATGAAGGGAAGTTGTAGTGGTGCATATATCTCTTGGATGTAACGTTCTCGTCAAGTCCGTCAACTCTCTGGATCTCAGAAAGTGGAGCAAGTGTACATACGTTACAGATCTGTGTCTGTCCTCTTGTAAACATAGCTGAGCCGTGGACTCTAGGAATGATGTCAACCTCAGCAGCAAGTGGTCTGATCTGGTTGATAGCTCGTCCATCAGGTCTCTTGTGATCCTTGAGGATCATCTTTCTTACTGTCTTCTTCTGATACTGGTATATAGCGTCTGGAAGGACTGCAAGCCACTCCTCGTTGTCTGCAAATGCCTCCTCAAGCTTCTCTGTGATCTGTCTGATGTTCTCCTCACGAACCTGCTTCTCGTCTGAGAATACAGCCTCCTCCATAGCCTCTGGAGGAACGATCTCCTTAATCGCTGCAAAGAGCTCCTCTGGAACTGCACAGCTTACATATGAATGCTTTGGCTTTCCAACCTCAGCTACTATCTCATTGATAAATGCGATGATGTCCTGGTTGATATCATGAGCCATGTAGATAGCTTCGATCATCTTAGCCTCAGGTACAATATTTGCACCGGCCTCGATCATGATAACCTTCTGTGATGTAGATGCAACTGTGAGCTTCAGATCACCCTCATCCCACTGCTTCTGTGTTGGGTTGATGATGAACTCTCCGTCGATGAGACCTACCTGTGTCATGGCACATGGTCCGTCAAATGGAACGTCTGATATACATGTTGCGATAGATGATCCGAGCATTGCAACCAGCTCCGGTCTGCACTCTGGATCTACTGACATAACAAGGTTGTTGAGTGTTACGTCATTTCTATAATCCTTAGGGAAAAGAGGTCTCATAGGTCTGTCGATTACTCGTGATGTGAGGACAGCGTTCTCTGATGCCTTACCCTCTCTCTTATTGAATCCTCCAGGTATCTTTCCTACTGAATATAACTTCTCCTCATACTCTACTGAAAGTGGGAAGAAATCGATTCCGTCTCTTGGCTTCTCTGAAGCTGTACATGTTGAAAGCACTGTTGTGTCACCGTACTTGATAAATGCAGCACCATTTGCCTGTGCAGCTACTCTGTTGATATCAACAGTGAGCATTCTGCCAGCGATCTCTTTCTGGTATCTCTTGAATTCCTTACTCATCTCAAAATCTCCTTGATTTAATATTTATTTGTATTGTGGAAGACGTCGAAACAACTATAAAAAACACCATGTCTTATAACCTTTTTGCCATCTTTCAGCGATGATCCATGATATTCTTTATAGAAGTCTCGATATGTCATTCCACAATCTTTTAAATTTTATCATACGAATATAAAAAATACAATATCCAAACACCTCTGTTTACACTATTTGATACCATAAAAATGTGTCCGGGCAAATAAAAAGGAATCATGCTTGTACACATGATTCCCATAATTGTTATTGTATTAAGGCTCGAATAGAAATTACTTTCTAAGTCCAAGGCTCTCGATGAGCTTTCTGTATGCCTCGATATCCTTGCTCTTGAGGTATGCAAGAAGGTTTCTTCTCTGACCAACCATCTTAAGAAGACCACGGTTTGAGTGATGATCCTTTGGATTAGCCTTGAAATGTCCGTTGAGATCGTTGATTCTTGCTGTAAGAAGTGCGATCTGAACCTCTGTTGAACCTGTGTCGTTTGCATCCTTGCCGTACTTAGCTACGATTTCCTGCTTCTGCTCTTTTGTTATCATAATAACAATCCTCCTATAAAATAATACATGACTGACACCGGGCAAAAGGCCTAGAGGTGTCCTCAAACTAAGTGTCAGTTGACCTTGTGTAGGATAACATATGTGTCTGGTTTTGTAAAGAGGAAATTAATCCGCAATTTCATACTGCAAAAATGCATAGTGCAGCCTTGTTCCTTCCGCTATACTTTCCGGAAGCAGCGCCCTTGCAACGAGCTTTGTCTCACCGCCAAGATCATTCTCATCAGCAAGATTTGCGTAATCTCCGTCTATCGATTTTACTATATAATATTTCTCCATTTTCTTGACCACCTTATGTCCGGCTGTGCTTTCAGCCGTGTTCTTTCATTCATTTCATAGATATTTTAATATATAACATATTTCATTACAACCCCGGCCGGTAATATTCCCGGTTTGACATTCGCCTTATACGCTTTCACACTTTACAGCATTCCAACTTATTTCTTGTTATCACAAACTTATCTATGCTATAATAGTGCGCGCGGACATTTGCGCTGCAGGATTCTGCAGTTCATTTGCCGAATAGAGAGCGGCAGGTTTCGCCGCATTTGAAAGGAGATATATTATGGCAGGTTCCACCATAGGAAATAAATTTACCATCACCACATGGGGAGAATCCCACGGAAAGGCTCTGGGAGTTGTCGTTGACGGCTGCCCTGCCGGTCTTCCACTGTGTGAGGAAGATATACAGGTATTTCTGGATCGCAGAAAACCCGGATTTTCACAGTTCTCAACGCCTAGAAAGGAATCCGATACCATAGAGATACTGTCAGGAATTTTCGAGGGAAAGACAACCGGAACTCCTATATCCATGATGGTGAGAAATACATCCCAGCGCTCCGGGGATTACGGAGATATCGCCACATATTACAGACCAGGCCACGCAGATTATACATTTGATGAAAAATATGGCTTCAGGGATTACAGAGGCGGCGGCCGTTCATCGGGACGAGAGACCATCGGCAGAGTTGCAGCCGGTGCGATCGCCTCAAAGATACTGAAGGAACTCGGTATCACCATAACTACCTACGTATCTTCCATCGGTGATGTACATATAGACAGGAACAATTTTGACGCTGACTATATACTTAAGAACGACCTCAATATGCCGGACCCGGATGCCTACGAGAAGGCATCAATCCTCCTTCAAGACTGCATGGCGGAGAACGATTCCATAGGCTCTGGTGTTGAATGTATCGTGCATGGAATGCCGGCAGGTATCGGTGAACCGGTATTTGACAAACTGGATGCATGCCTCGCAAAGGCAGTTATGTCCATCGGAGCTGTGAAAGCTGTCGAGATTGGCGACGGCACCGAGGTATCCACTGCAAGAGGTTCATATAACAATGATGCATTTGTCATGAACGGTTATAACGTAGACAAGGAGACCAATCACGCCGGAGGTATTCTCGGCGGAATGAGCGATGGTTCAGACATAATCATCAAGGCGCATTTCAAGCCGACCCCATCCATCGCATCCACACAGAAAACCGTTAACAAGTCCAGGGATAACATAGAGGTCTCGATCAGAGGCCGCCACGATCCTATCATTGGGCCGAGAGCTGTTGTGGTCGTCGAGGCCATGACCGCCCTGACGATCCTTGATCTTATATTTGAGAATATGTCATCCAGAATGGACAAGATAATTGACTTTTATAAGTAATTGTCAAACAAACTGAAAATTGCGACAAACAATAATGCGATAAAATGTAAATAATAAAAAACAGATGTGATATGATCCAGGGGTGATTCCTCAAATCATGCCATATCTGTTTTTTATTTATCTATCTTATTTTTCATTCCATCATTTATTCAGTCCATCATTCTGACCTTGTTGCCTATAAGTCTGGCGCCAGATTCTACTCTTCCACCTTTTTAGGCTTGTTGATGATGTAAAGTCCAATTCCCACTATCAGACCACCGCCGATGATATTACCAAGCGTTACAGGGAGGAGATTTTTACTGAAGAAATGTCCCACTGTGAGCTGGTCACTTATCTGCTGTGCGGTATATCCATAGAGCTCGCATGCCTTGTCCACGTACTTGCTGTTTGATGCAGCCATCAGACCTGCAGGTATATAGTACATATTTGCAACGCAGTGCTCAAAACCTGACACGACGAATACCATTATCGGGAAGAAGCATGCAAACAGCTTTCCAATTATATCCTTAGCCGAAGATGACATGAGAACCGCGATGCACACGAGAACATTACACATTATTCCCGACATGAACGCATTGCAAAAATCAAGGCCTGTCTTACCCATAGCCACCTTGATGGTATAAGCGCCAAGGCCGCCTGCTGAATTATCAAACTGACCGCTTCCATATATAAGAGCTGCAGTCACAACTGATCCAAGCATATTGCTGAGATATACAATAATCCAGTTCTTGAGCATCTGCACAAGCTTTATCCTACCATCAATAACCGCTGTTATCATCATACAGTTTCCGGTAAACAGCTCTGCACCGATAATCGATAACATCATGAGTCCTACAGGGAATATGCATCCTGCAAGAGTCTTCGCAAGTCCGAAATTGTCCACCGTATGCACCGCAAGGTTTGATCCCTCAGCTCCTATCGCAATGAACATTCCTGCAAAGAATCCCATCATGATCATCTTGTACAGCTTGAGATTTGCCTTTCCAACAGCACCCTTGAGATTATTCTCAATGATCTGTGCCGGAACGTAGTAATTGTTTTCCATGATTTAATTGTCTCCTTAGTTTATAAGTTATTTGTTAGGCCCTCGGATATGCCTTTGCATATTCTTCCTTGAGCTTACTCTGCTTATTTGTAAGATATATCTGGGTTGTCGCAATATCCACATGTCCAAGCATCTCTTGAACAGACTTTATATCCGCTCCATTCCCCAACATATGTGAGGCAAATGAATGCCTTATCATATGAGGTGTTATATCCTTATCTATGCCGGCCTTAGCCGCATAATACTTTATTATCTTCCAGAATCCCTGTCTCGTCATAGGTGCACCCTTGCAGTTGAAGAACAGATAATCACTGCCTCCACTCATATCATCGCGCACCTCAGTAATATATCTGCTGAGGGCTCTCTGAGCAACCTCCGCAACCGGAACAGTCCTCACCCTGTCGCCGTCGTGGCACTCAATGAACCCAAGCTTTATGTTGACATCCGTGAGTTTCAATGTCACAAGCTCTGTAACACGTATTCCTGTAGCATACAACAGCTCCAGCATCGCCTTATCCCTGATCTCCTTTGGAGTCTTGTTGGTAGGCTGGTCGAGAAGTTTGTTCACCTCACTTATGGTAAGCGTCTCAGGAACCTTCTTCACGATCTTCGGAGGCTTGATATTCTCCGTTGGATCATCATTCACTATCCTCTCCCTCATGAGATAGGCATAGAATGACTTTATGGATGCAATGTTACGTGACACCGTAGCCATGGACATCCCCTGTTTCTCCATTTCCAACACATACGAAGTGATATAAGTTTCATTAATATCATCAATCCTCGTTATGCCCTTCTCGTCAAAATACCTGTAGAATTTTATCAGATCTCTCCGATATGATGCAACAGTATTCTCACTGGATTTTTTTACATTTCTTAAATAATCAACATATCTGTCTATGTATTGTTCCACTAATTTATCCCCTTAGTTATGTAGACTGAATTATATTATAAATATAAATGTAAATAAAATCAAACACTATTTTAACAAGTAAAATCAAGGCTTCACGGCATTTTTAATAAAAGTACAAAATGCGGTGCGCGATCAAATTATGTATACTAGATATTGACATAATTCTTTTCAAAAATATTTCACATTTTTTAATTCCGACAATGTTTCAGTTGAATTTTCTATGTTTCAAATTATGTGATTGCTTGTTTGGGAGCATTTCTTACCCCAATATGCGTATATTGCAATTATTGTTTTGGAATCCACTATCCTGCCATCTCTTATCATATTGAGTGCATCATCAAGACCTATCTCCTCGGTCTCTATAAATTCATTCTCGTCCAATGCACATATTCCTCTGGTAAGTTCCCTGCCTATATACACGTAAGTCTGTTCATCACTTGTACCGATAGCCAGAACTGTTCTAGTCACATACTCCACAACCTTCGCGGTAAACCCTGTCTCTTCCCTGAGTTCTCTTCTGGCTGCATCTTCAGGAGACTCTCCCTCATCGATAAAACCAGCCGGAACCTCGTAAGTTATATCATCAATAGAATTCCTGTATTGCTTTATCAGTATGAGCGATCCATCGTCTTTCACTGGAAGAATGCATGCTCCCGGGTGATGCTTTATCAGATCATATACAACATCTCTGCCGTCAGGCAGTTCAAGATAGTCGTTATATACATCAAACACATGCGCTCTGTATGCCACTTCCGTCTTTATCCTCTTGAATTTTTCCATCTTTTAATCTCACCTCCCGTTTTATAGTTCATCATGCATAAGAATGGTAAACTGTATGTGACAAATCATAAAAAGGGTTTGTAGATCATCTCTACAAACCCTAATTTTTATTTTGCGTAATCTGTCACGCGTGACTCTCTTATAATATTTACCTTAATCTGTCCAGGATACTCAAGCTCGTCTTCGATCTGCTTTGCAATATCTCTAGCCAGCAATACCATATCAGAATCGCTTACATGCTCAGGAACTACCATTACACGAATTTCTCTACCTGCCTGAATAGCAAATGTCTTATCTACACCCTTATGAGAATTAGCAATATCCTCTAACTTCTTAAGTCTTGTAGTATAAGTCTCCAAGGTCTCTCTTCTTGCTCCCGGTCTTGCAGCAGAAATTGTATCTGCAGCCTGTACCAGAAGTGCTATCAATGACTCAGGCTCAACATCACCGTGATGTGACTCTACCGCATTGACAACAAGCGCTGACTCTTTGTACTTTCTACAAAGATCTGCACCGATCTGAACATGTGAACCCTCCATCTCATGATCAAGTGATTTACCTATATCATGGAGTAATCCAGCACGCTTTGCAACCTTGATATCGACACCTATCTCTCCGGCCAACAAACCACACAACTGAGCTACCTCAACAGAGTGCTTCAATGCGTTCTGTCCGTAGCTTGTTCTAAATTTCAACTTTCCAAGAAGTCTTACCAGCTCTGGATGGATTCCGTGAATTCCTACCTCAAGAGTAGCAGCTTCACCTTCCTCGCGCATCATGTTTTCAACTTCCTTCTGCGCTTTCTCAACCATCTCTTCGATTCTGGCTGGATGGATTCTACCATCCACGATGAGTTTCTCAAGTGCAATTCTTGCTACCTCACGTCTTACCGGATCAAAGCTTGATAAGATAACTGCCTCAGGAGTATCGTCTATGATAAGATCTACGCCTGTGAGAGTTTCAAGGGTACGAATATTTCTACCCTCTCTACCAATTATCCTACCCTTCATCTCGTCGTTAGGTAACTGAACTAATGAGATCGTTGTCTCTGAGATATGATCAACCGCACATCTCTGTATTGCATTGACAACATACTCCTTCGCCTTCTTGTTCGCTTCTTCTTTAGCTCTGGTTTCTAATTCCTTGACCATAACTGCTGTTTCATGCTTTACTTCATCTTCAACAGTCTTTAATAAGTATTCTTTTGCTTGTTCAGAGGTCAAACCTGAAATTCTTTCAAGTTCCTGTAAACGTTTCGCCTGTAACTCTTCAACCTTAGCCTTCTGCTTGTCCAGCGCGCTTTCCTTGTTAGCTAAACTAGCTTCCTTCTTCTCAACTGCCTCAGTCTTCTTATCAAGATTCTCTTCACGTGCAAGAATTCTCTTCTCCATACGTGAAAGTTCTCCACGTCTGTCCTTTACTTCCTTTTCAAGGTCATTACGTGTCTTAAGGGAATCTTCCTTTGCCTCAAGCAGTATCTCGCGCTTCTTAGCCTCGGCGGTCTTCTGAGCTTCGTCAATAATCTCTCTTGCCTGTGACTCTGCTCTTCCTATCTTGGTCTCTACTATGTTCTTGCGATATGCAATAGCGATAAACCATGTAGCAACAAGCAGTGCAACTACAACAACAGCGATTATTCCCCATACTATTGGTGAATTCACAGGAGCACCTCCTTATTAAGTTTTCATTGTACAAGAATACAACTATTTAAGTTTAATATTTTTAAGATGTTATGTCAAGTAATATCAGAGACAATATTTCGTATACACTCAGAAACCTTACGCCTGTCAAAACCCTTGCTGTACATGTATGCATAGACTTTATCACGCTTTTCAGTCAGTTCTTCCACAGTGTATTTTTTTTGTAAAATATGTGTTATCCTGTCGCTTTCGTCTGATATGTCTGAGTCTTCCACAGCCAGATCGATAACATCCTGGCCTATATGCTTTGCCTGCAATTCAAATCGTATGACACGAATGCCTTTCTTAGCGGAGTTTCTGCGTATATATCCACATGCATACCTGTAATCATCTATATATCCATACGACTTCAGTTTGTCGATGGTCTGATCCACAATCTCTTCGTCGTAATACAGATCCTTAAGCTTCTGCCTGATATCGTATTCACACTTGTCCGAAAACTTTATGGAGTTCACAGCCTTGTTCATGGCACGTTTGAACAGATAGTCCCGTCTGAATTTCTCAAGTTTACTCCATTCTATCTCACCGTCACAGGCAAGATGTAATCTTCGTATATCCGATGCATAGACCGATGAAAAAGGCTCATAGTCCACAAACAAACAAAACCTTTTATCATCGATCTTCCTGATATCAGTGACAGTTGCGATTCTACTCATCTGCTCCATCATCTACAGTGTTCTCGGCAGACTCTCCGGCAACACCAACCGCCTCTCTTACCTTCTGCTCTATCTCATCACAGATAGCTGTATTGTTCTCAAGATATGCCTTCGCATTCTCTCTTCCCTGACCTATCTTATTGCCGTTGTATGCGTACCATGCACCGGACTTATCCACTATGTCGTTCGCAACAGCAAGATCAAGAATATCTCCGACCTTAGATATACCCTTGCCGAACACGATATCGAACTCAGCCTCCTTGAATGGAGGAGCCACCTTGTTCTTAACTATCTTAACTCTTGTTCTGTTACCTACGATCTCACCGCCCTGTCTGAGCGTATCAATTCTTCTTACGTCAAGTCTTACGGAAGCATAGAACTTAAGTGCACGACCACCTGTTGTAACCTCAGGGTTACCGAACACAACTCCAACCTTCTCTCTGAGCTGATTGATAAATATGACAACACAGTTGGTCTTGCTGACAACAGCAGTGAGCTTTCTGAGCGCCTGTGACATAAGTCTGGCATGAAGTCCCATATGCGAATCGCCCATCTCTCCGTCTATCTCTGCCTTTGGTACAAGTGCAGCAACAGAGTCCACGATAACGACATCAACCGCTCCCGATCTGACCATGGTCTCTGTGATCTCAAGAGCCTGCTCTCCGCAGTCAGGCTGTGATATGTAAAGATTGTCTATATCTACACCTATGTTCTTGGCGTATGTCGGATCAAGCGCATGCTCGGCATCTATAAAGCCTGCGATTCCGCCTCTCTTCTGTATCTCAGCAACAATGTGAAGAGCTACCGTCGTCTTACCACTCGACTCAGGTCCGAACACCTCTATGATTCTTCCTCTAGGCACACCGCCAAGTCCAAGTGCTATATCAAGGCTGAGAGATCCTGTAGGGATCACATCTATATTCATATTCGCATTGGAATCGCCAAGCTTCATCACCGAACCCTTACCATACTGCTTCTCTATCTGTGCTATAGCGGCATCCAATGCCTTTCTCTTATCATCAATATTTACATTACCGGAATTATTCGCCATTATATTTTCCTCCTAAACATATGTTCGATTATCTTTTAATATACTATTAGATTATTGCCACTTTGTCAACCATAAATTGGCTGCCTTCACTTAATTAATCAATATCTGTCTGGTATGTGGGGATCATCGGCATCAGAACAATGCCGCATCTTGAATTTTTCACTTAACATCTTTATGTCCGTCATTATAACACACTTTACAGCCATTAATTATTAAGATAGAATAAACTTTACCGACAAAGGCATTATAAATCGTGACAGGTTATAAAACACGCATTTCAAGGAGGAGCCATGAGCACAGTAGGCATAGTTTGCGAATACAATCCATTTCACAAGGGACACGAATATCAGATACAGCAGGCGAAGCTTCTAACTGGTGTCGAACATGTCATATGCTTTATGAGCGGCAATTTTCTTCAGAGAGGCGTTCCTGCCATAGCAGATAAGCACACAAGAACCGAGATTGCTTTGAGATGCGGTGTAGACGCTGTGTTCGAGATTCCATTTGTATACGCATCATCAAGTGCCAGAGACTATGCACATGCCGCAGTCTGCATGATGAACGCTCTTGATGGCATAGACTATATCTCATTCGGCGCAGAATGTGATGACATGGATCTTCTGCAAAAAATTGCCGAACTCACCGTCAATGAACCGCCACAGGTATCGGAATTCATAAAAAAATCCGTATCTTCGGGCATCTCATATGGATCAGCCAGAGCAGCCGCCATCTCCGAGTATCTGCAGAACCAGAACCTTACCGGTTATACCAGCGCTGATCTTGACCGTATCCTGGCAAGCCCGAACAACATTCTGGCCATAGAGTATATTGCTACTCTTATACAGACAGACTCCAGGATCAAACCTGTCCCGATCAGAAGGATCTTATCAGAATACAACAGCACTGCCACCGACAACGACATCTGTTCGGCCTCAGCCATACGTGAGCTGCTCCGGTCAGGTGATGTTGAAAGCTTAAGGCGCCACATTCCTGACAGTTGCTACAACATCCTGCAAAACGCGTACAGAAAGTCATTTCCGATGTTCGACGACGACCTGTCTCATCTCCTGTCAGCACGAAGGATACTTGCTCCGTGCACGGATGACATCGTTGACATGGATAGAGATCTCTGCAACCGTCTCTCCAGGCTTGACACAAATCTATCCTTTACTGAGACCGCAACAGCACTTAAATGCAGGAATTATACTCTCACGCACATTCAGAGAGGTCTGCTGCACACCATCACAGACCTGAGATGTGATGACTATTCCCATTTTAAAGAAAACGGCTGGATAGCCTACATCAAGCTTCTTGGACTAAAAAAAGATGCAGGTGCCGTGATAAAAAGCATGAAAAAGGCTTCGCAGGTACCGATCATAACCCGTTCAGCCGAGATATACAAAAGTACAGATTCCACAGGTCTGTCCATGTTCTCATACGACATAAAAGCCACAGACATATACAGAAACATGGTATACAACAAATACAAAATCAGTATAAAGACCGATTTTGAACAACCTGTCATAGTTATATGACATATTCTTATTTATCATATTTGCTCTATAAAATGAATACAATTGGCATATGAAGAACGTATGTTATATAATTCTAACAGCTTCAATTATAATATTTGCATGTTTAAATTCAGACATCATCAGATCCGGATGCACCCAGGGGTTACAGCTATGGTACTCATCCATTGTACCTATCCTGCTCCCCTTTATGCTGCTGACCGGTGTTATAACCAGCTTTCTCAGATCGATACAGGTATCAAAATGCTGCGCATATGCGATCATCTTTATAATAGGCCTGCTATGCGGTTTTCCCACAGGCACGATCATCATAGCTTTCTTTTACCGAAAGAGGGTCATCTCTGAAAACGTATGTCAGAGCCTACTCCCGATGTGCAACAATATAAGTCCGATGTTTCTTTACAATTACATATACAGGGATCATTTGATGGAATATATATCGTTTGCACGGCTGATCGAGGCTGTATATCTTCCACAGATCATTTATACTGTAATAGCGCTTACTCTGTCATGTATGTCATCCCACCGCTCCAGCACTTCCACGGAGCTGCTTACTGCCGCAACAGTCCAGGTATCATCAGACAACCAGAGCCCCAATTCAGGGAAGCCAGAAAATACGTATTCTGACATAATAAGCAGCTCGGTACACAATATAACTGTGATCGGTGTGTACATGGTCATATTTGCTATTGCAGGAAATCTTATGTGCAGCTACTTTTCAGGCGATGCATGCACCATAATATCCACATATCTGGAGATAGGCGGCGGTGTACCAGTATTATACAGCATGGATATTTCCACAAAAATAAAGACAGCCCTCATTCTCTCACTCACTGCCTTTGGAGGGCTATCCGCCTTGTTCCAAAGCCGTGATATGATAAGAATATCCGGGCTGTCTTTCATCAAATACACAACAGGGAAAATAGTATGTGCCTTCCTGTGTTTCATTTTCTATATGATGTGTCTGTAAATACATCCTGTATCATCTGGCGTGATTACTCGTCGAGGAACTCCTCATCATCCTCATCCTCGTCGTCATATTCTTCATCGTAATCCTCGTCATCATAATCCTCATCGTCAGAGTCGTCTGATGAATACTCTGTCTTGCCGTATACATTGTAATCTGTGTTGTCATCATCAGCAAATGCTGAATCGTCAGCACTTGGCTGTACCTGCTCAGGAACACCGTTGATCTGAGCTATACTTGAATCAAGCTCTGCCATATTGTCTGTAACTCTTGCCGCATTGTCCTCAAGAGACTTAATGAGGTTCTCATAGTTCGCTCTCTCTGCCTGAAGTGTTGCATTTATATACTGGCTTATCTCTGTGAGCTTGTCCTTTGAATAGTACATGGAACCTGCTCTGACTTCCTTGGCATCCGCATTCGCCTCAGCGATGATCTGCTCAGCCTGGCTTCTCGCCATGTCTGTTATCTCATTCGCTCTGATGTTGGCAAGCTCAACTATCTGGCTCTGATCAACCAGTCTGTTTGCCTCTGCAACAGACTCTGTGATGATAGAATCAGCTCTGGCTCTTGCATCCGCAAGTATAGCCTCCTTGTTTCTCATGATCTTCTTACATCTCTCTATCTCATTAGGAAGCTTGAGCTTGAGTTCGCCCACCATCTGCTCCAGATCTTCCTTTGGCACAATAATCTTACTGGATGACAATGGCTGATACTTACAATTGTCAATAAATATCTCTATCTCACTGATCATCTCTTCAATACCTTTTCTTGCCATGTTTTTCTCCTCCTAATAATCTATCCAAAAATTCTTCCTTCGCCTGTCAATCTCTGTCTATCGAATATCGATCTCTCAATGTATCCCTGATCTCCTCCGGGATAAAATCATGTACATCCACACCAAAGCTCGCATATTCCTTGACTACGCTTGAGCTCAGGTACGAATACTCAATACTGGTCGCAAGAAAAACCGTGTCAATATCCGGGGCAACCTTCCTGTTGCTCTGGGCAATCTGTAATTCATACTCAAAATCCGACACAGCCCGAAGACCTCTCACTATGACCTTCACGTCGTTCTGTCTTGCAAAATCCACCAGCAGTCCTCCAAAACCCATAACTTTCACGTTTGGGATATCTGAGACTACATTCTTTAACATATTAACACGTTCTTCCAAAGAAAACAATGGAGATTTTGCGGTATTATTGAGCACCCCGACTATCAGCTCATCAAACATTTCCGCAGATCTCTTAATTATATCCAAATGGCCAAGTGTCACCGGATCAAAACTTCCCGGATAAATAGCTCTACTCATCTTCCAGTCTCCTATATATAAATGTATGTTTATTGGTCTTATATTTCTTCGTCTTATAAAGCTCCAGTCCCAGATCATCAAGATAATCAAAATTCGTGTCAAGATCAGACTCCACAATGACCATTGTGTCATCATCCATCAGAGGTGAACCTGCAAGTCTTTCAAGCACAGCCTTTTCCAGAAGCTTTCCATATGGCGGATCCATAAATATTACGTCAAATGCTTGTCCCTGTCTCTCCAGCATCCCCACTGCCTGAACTGCACCCGCTGACAAGACCTGTGCCCTGTCGGCAAGCTTCGTAAACGCAAGGTTTTTATTGATACACTCCACTGCTTTTCTGCTGTTCTCGACAAATACCGCCATGGCTGCCCCACGGCTGAGCGCCTCTATTCCAATAGCTCCGCTTCCGCTGAACACATCAAGGAACCGGCATCCCGGAATATCATTTGAGAGCATATTAAATAAGGTTTCTTTTATCCTGTCCGTTGTCGGTCTGGTGTCCATCGAATCAATCGTCACCAGCTTCAGACTTCTTGCACTGCCGGCAATAACCCTCATATTCTTCTCCTATCTATATGTACTGTATATCATAAACTTTTCCTGCCAGACATTCTTATACCATGCCTTTTGCCAAATTACAAGAAAAGCTTCCAATCTTCACACTATTTTCCCATTATTCTGTCTCTCACGTATTTTCCGGTGTCAGACAGATCTCCATCGGATAAGCTGCCCGTGGCTGTTGAATCGGACTTTATAAGTGCCGATGTCTCATTCTTGTTACACAGACTCCATGATGAATAGCTGAGATTATTCTCGTTTATAAGCTTGAACCACTCGTCAGATGAATCGTAATCAATACCTCCATTGCCCGATGCATCGCACAGGCTGAACTCACTCACAAATACAGGAAGTCCGTTGTCCAGAGCCGTCTTAACCTTATTTCTCAGGTCATCCTTGTGGGTAGCCGCATAAAAATGCACTGCGTACATGATGTTGTCATAACCGGTTATCGGATCCTGTGACGCAATATCGACATCCTGGCTCCAGTTTGGAGTTCCCACGATTATCAGAGCATCTTTGTCGTTTGCCTTGATGACCGGTATTATGGTCTCGGCATATGACTTGACACTGCTCCACTGGGTTCCACCATTCGGCTCGTTGCAGATCTCATATATGACATTTTCCTGTGCCGCATATTTCTTAGATACCTTGTCAAAGAATTCTTTTGCATCATCTATATGATTATTCGGATCACTATCGCTTAGTATGTGCCAGTCAACTATGACATACATGCCAAGCTCAGTCGCTGCACTAACTCCTTTGTCGACAAGAGCAAGTATCTCGTCCTTATCTCCGCCACTGCAGTATCCGTAGCTGTCTCCTGTATCCGTATACATCGCAAGTCTTATAAGATTTGCACCCCAGTCATCCCGCAGAGTCTCAAAGGCTTCCTTATTCACATAATCAGGGAACCATGTGATTCCATGGGTGCTGACACCCTTAAGCTGATATTTGTCTCCATTCATGTCCACTATATCCGTTCCTTTTACCGAAAGTTTTCCATGTGTTTCAAATGGGATCTCTCCCGGAACATTTGTATTGTTTTTCTTCTCAGTGGCAGCGGATTCTGTATTTTTCCCGCCTCCGCTTGTTTCATTGCTGTCGGTCTTCTCAGGCGCTGAAGCTGCCATCTTAAGACCATCTCCGCTGTACTGTGTGTCATTTACATACAGCACGTATTTCTCAACGTCGAGGTCATCTGAAGAGAAATTATATCCGAGGTTGATACTGCCCTTAGCCGGTATCTCCTGGGTGTAATCCACGGCCTTTATTGACACTGTTTTGCCTGATATCTTGTACTCTCCGCCCCATATCTGATCTACAGCCGGAGTTCCCTTATATGTAATCTCAAGCTTCCAATCCTTTGCAGACGCAGATGTGTTGTTATATATGTTGATGCTCTCTGTAGCACACTTTTTGCCATCTGCCTCCCACGTTGTATCATGTCCTATCTCAGCATAGAAATCGCCTGCAATATCCAAGGATTGGTCATCCTGTTTTTCTGACGACTCAGTTGTATCGCCCGTATTGTCAGCACTTTTCACTTCTTCTGTGCCTGCAGAAGTCTCCTGCAGCGTTTCTTTCTTAACGGAATCACCTTTCTTTCCCGAAGCGATCACATATCCCATAACCGCTATAATTATCAGCAAAATGCCAATAATTATTCCCATAACTATCGTTTTCTTATTTTTCATGGTATACCCCCTTTTTTTATTTATAATACAGGCATAGTGTACAGCCTGTCATCCCCTTTGTTTATCAGTTTCGCATCTATCTCCTGTCCATAGCGGTCGTATACGTCCTGCGCCGCCCTAAGCATGTCAGCATGATTGTATATATCCCCAACCTTGAACATCAGCTCCCCGCTCTGTCTTATTCCAAAGAAATCGCCCGGGCCCCTCATCTTGAGATCCTCACCGGCTATATAGAAGCCGTCATTTGACTTCTCCAGAACATTCAGTCTCTCCATAGTATCCTTGTCCTTTTTTCCGCTCATGAAAATGCAGTACGACTGGAGATTTCCTCTTCCTACACGTCCCCTGAGCTGATGGAGCTGCGCAAGGCCAAAACGCTCTGCATTCTCCACCATCATAACTGTGGCATTTGGATTGTTTATTCCAACCTCTATGACCGTAGTTGAGACAAGAATGCTTATCTTACCATCTGCAAAATCCTGGAGTATCCTGTTCTTTTCCTCCGCCTTCATCTTACCGTGCAAACATACCACCGAAGTGTCACCGCCATATCCATCCCTGATGGACTTCTTCAGCTCCTCCGTATACTCGGTCACATTTGCAACATCGTCCAGAACTTCGCTGGCCTCCACCATCGGGCAGACTATATATATCTGATGCCCCTGTGAGACCTCCTTCATGATAAAGCCGAGAGCCGTCTTCCTGTAGCTCTCATCCACAACGCAGTTCTTGATTGGGATTCTTCCTGCCGGGAGCTCATCTATAACTGAAATGTCAAGATCGCCATACATGATGATCGCAAGGGTTCTCGGAATAGGTGTGGCACTCATAACAAGCGTGTGCGGAGCTTCTCCCTTTGACGCAAGTCTCTCGCGCTGCTTTACACCGAATCTGTGCTGCTCATCAGTTACAACAAGCGCCAGTCTTCCATACTCCACCTTGTCCTGTATGAGGGCATGTGTTCCGACCACAACCTGCACATCCATATTCTTGATACGGCTGTACATCTCTCTTTTCTCTTTCGCTGTCATGGAACCCGTCAGAAGTCCCACAGATATTCCGTATGGCTCAAACAGTGAACTGAGCTCCTTGTAATGCTGAACCGCCAGAACCTCAGTCGGTGCCATGATCACTCCCTGATAGCCACTTGCAGCCACTGCGTATAATCCGGCTGCTGCAACTATGGTTTTTCCTGATCCGACATCCCCCTGAACCAGCCTGTTCATGACATGTTCAGAGCGCATATCGTCAAGCATATCACGCACCGCATTCATCTGCGCCCCGGTAAGCCTGAATCTCAAATTCTCAATAAACGTCCTGACCTCCTCATCACAGTTTATTATACATGTATTTTCTGCATACACATTGTCGTCTTTTATCCTGTGAAGGTTTGATATAAAGCTGTAAAATTCATCAAATGCCATCCTCTTCACAGCCCCTTTGAGCTTCTGCTCATCCTGAGGAAAATGAATCGAGTGGATAGCCTTTTGTATACCCATAATATGGTACTCATCAAGCACATTGTCATGCAGGTAATCCTCAAGCCTGTCTATGACTTCCTCTGCGCCTCTCACAGCCTTCTGTATGGTCTTCGAGGTTATACCGGGCGTTACCGTGTACACCGGCTGCCAAACATGCGTAAGTTCGCCGTATTTATCATCAGTGTAGTATTCCGGCTGCGTCATGGTCATCATACCGCCCTTATAAGCCACATTTCCTACAAACACAAACTCCTGACCTATATGAAAGAAATTACGCAAAAAAGGACAATTAAACCAGGTAAGTTTAATTGTCCCAGAGAAATCCTTTGCGTACAATATTACTATGGTCAGTCCATGTACTTTTCTGATCTCCGCACGGCTGTTCACAACAGCCCTCACGGACTGCCTGCTTCCCGCCTGCAGATCTGATATATCCACCGGATCCTCATAGGTGACATATGTCCTGGGGTAATTGAGAAGCAGATCGTTCACCGTCTCTATCCCAAGCCGGGCAAATGCCGACGCAGTCTTGTCACCTATGCCTTTTATTGTCTTTATGGAGTCATTCAATTCCATACATACACCTCTTCACAACGGATCTCACAGATACACAGAAAGTTATTCCACAGATACTATATAATAGTATATCGGCTGTCCGCCATAGTAGCACTGCACATCAACGTCCGGATATGCCTCCTCCACTCTGCCAGCAAGCTTCTGCGCATCCTCCTCAGACACATCAGCACCATTATATATGCTTATAACCTCTGAATCCTCATCGACCGCATCTGCGATCAGTTCAAATGTTACATTCTCTATATCATTTCCAACACTGACAAGCCCCTTATCGCCGATACCCATGATATCGCCCTCCTTGATGGCCTTTCCATCGATCGAGGTATCTCTTACGGAATAAGTTACCTGTCCGCTTTTGACATTCTTGACAGCCGACTTCATGGCAGATCTGTTCTCGTCCACATCGACTGTACTGTCGAATGCGATCATGGCGCTTATGCCCTGAGGAGCATTCGCGGTTGGAATCACAATTATATTCTTATCTTCACACAGAGTTGCCGCCTGATTAGCCGCAAGAACAACATTCTTATTGTTCGGGAGTATAAATATATTCTCGGCATTCACATCATCGATCGCATTGAGCATATCCTCAGTGCTTGGATTCATGGTCTGTCCGCCTTCTATAACACGGTCTGCTCCAAGCTCTTCAAAAAGAGTCTTGAGACCATCACCCATGGATACCGTAATAAATCCATACTTCTTACGAGGCTCCTTATGCTCCTGCTTTCTGTGCTGTCTCTCTTCCTCCTGCTTCTCGGCCTCATCGCGCTCTGCCTGACCAATAACACGCTCATGATGCTCTATCCTCATGTTGTCTATCTTCATATTAGTAAGGTATCCAAGTGTAAGACCCTTTTCAAATGCCTGACCAGGATGATTGGTATGCACATGTATCTTAACTATATCATCAAGAGATACACATACTATCGAATCACCTATAGACTCGAGGAAGCTCTTCAGATCATCCTCCTCAGCCTCGCCATATGGCTTCTCAAGATTGATAATAAACTCTGTACAATATCCAAACTTTATATCCGCTGTGGATAAGGAATCGTTGCCTGCGCCTGTGGATGTTCTTGCCACATTCACTGTTCCTGTGTTCTTGCTGAGTTCAACTGTAACTCTGCCCATGAGACAGTCGACAGCACCCTTGAGCACCACCATGAGTCCCTGTCCACCTGAATCGACCACGCCGGCTTCCTTCAGAACCGGAAGCATCTCAGGAGTGGAATCAAGAACGGCATCTCCATATTCAATAACCTCGTCGCAGAACTGTGCAAGGGACATATCTGCATCAGCACACTCCCTTGCCTTGGACGCCACGCCCTTGGCAACTGTGAGAATCGTTCCCTCCTTAGGCTTCATGACAGCCTTATATGCAGTCTCCACAGCCTTTTGAAAAGCATCTGCTATAACGTGAACATCTATGGTCCTTGCGTCCTGCACTTTCTTGCTGAAGCCTCTCAAAAGCTGTGACAAAATTACACCTGAGTTACCTCTGGCGCCTCTGAGCGAACCTGTGGACATGGCCTTTGCTATGGACTTCATATCATCAGGTGCCGCCTCAACCTCCTTCACTGCAGACAGGATTGTCAGCGTCATATTAGTTCCTGTATCTCCGTCAGGCACAGGGAACACATTAAGTTCATTGATATATTCCTTGTTCTTATCAAGATTATTGGCACCGGCAATAAATGCTTTCTTCAGTGCAAGCGCATCAATCGTATTACTCACTTTACTCTATCCTCCAAACTAATCAAGTACTTTAACATCTTCAACATAGACATTGATATGGCTGACCTTAAACGACGTAAAATCCTCTACCTTGTACTTTACCGACTGCATAAGATTGTCTGTGACAGCCTTTATACTAACGCCATAAGCAACAACTATGTGCAGCTCAATGACTATATCACCATTCTCATCAAAACGTACATTTACACCCTTAGAAACATTGTCTCTGCGGAGCTGCTTTACAATTCCGTCCTTGACACTGACTATTCCCATTCCTACTATTCCAAAACAGTCAAGGGCTGTAAGTCCTGCAACCTGTGCAACAACACTCTCATCTATACTTACTTTACCGTTATCGCTATTAATATATTCCTTCATACACGACTCCTTTCTAACAAAGTCACCAGTGTTCATCATATCTACCGACTTATAAACACAATTACTCATCAATTATAGCATAAATCTAATTTTATTCTATAGTATTTCTTCATTTCCAATAAAAAATAAATATTTTGCTTGCATATGGAAAAATAATCTGCTATTATATGTCTTGTTGTGAACTTAGGAAGAAAGTTAGTTTATTCATTGAAGGAGGTGCTATTATGGCAAAATGTTCAATTTGTGATAAAGGTGCTCATTTCGGTATCAAAGTGAGCCACTCTCATAGAAGAGCAAACAAGATGTGGAAGTCAAATGTTAAGTCTGTTAAGGCTGTAGTTGATGGTACACCAAAGAAGATCTATGTTTGTACATCTTGCTTAAGATCTGGTAAGGTCGAGCGTGCATAATATTTGCATAATATCACCGATTCAGTTCTGGTATAAATAAGAGTGATGATCCTCAAGGATCATCACTCTTATTTTTTTATCTGCAGGAGAATATATAAGATAACAGCAATAATATAACGATTATGAGAAATTCCACAAATCCACTTATGAAATATCCTATAACCACTCCCACCGCTGTGAAGAAAAACGCAAATCCTGTGAATTTTTTCCAGATAAAAAATCACCACCATAATGATTTATTATCATTATATGTGGTGACTTTTTAATAATGCATTTCCCAACGCACTGAATCTTACTTATATTATATATTCTGATATTTATTATTCTGTGACAGATTTCTCTGACTGTGCGACATCATTTATCGCCTTGTCAACATTCTTCTCTTCCTCTGTCTTGTCCTTCTTGAACAGACCCACGACCTTATCTACGACCTCTGGGGCCATGTCTATGATCTTTGTTACGGCATCCTGGTTCTTGAGATTTACAAGTCTCGTATTTCCTCCTGAGACGACAAGAACAGCAGACGGGCTCATCTTTGCTCCAATTCCTCCGGCAGCTTTGTTGCCGTCCTGCTTATTGAACGCTCCGGCAGCCATACCAAAATTGACATCTACAAGAGGAATAATGATCGTGTCACCGACATACACAGGCTCTCCCACCACCGATTTCGATGATATGAAGCCATCCATTCCCTTAAACATAGAACCAAGTGTTCCCTCAATATTCATATTTGCCATATCAATTTCCTCCTGATATCTTTTTTAATCGAGCAATAGTTATCTTGACATTCTTGTTCCAGATCACCTTCAGCACGCTCCAGCCGATTGTTCCAAGTCTTATCCTGCCCTTCATGAACAGGTCTCCTTCCAGCCGGGCTTCAGAGAAATCCGGTGTTATATCTATATTATCATAGTATAGCGGGAAAAGCAGGCTCATATACCCCAGGCGCTCACCTGTTGTTGCCGGGTCATCCGCACCATATATGATCTGCCCCTTAAGCTTTGTGGGCTTAAGATGCTTTAACACCTTTATCAGTTCAACCTTGAAAACTCTCATGGCTTCCTTTGTTCTGACATTGTGTACAAGCTTAGTATAGCCATCTTTTTTCTTTTTCAGACTGGCAAACTTCTCTGACAGATCTTTGAACTTCGATACAACCGTCTTTGCCATACTGTCTATCCTTCTGCCCAGCCTGATGAGCGGCCCCAGTACGGGCTCCTCAAATTCGCTGTCCTCAAGAAGAAACTGCCTGTCCTCCGGCTCCACCGATGGATAGTCTTCATATCCCGGACTGTCAGAAGCTTCTTCCTCTGTCTCAGCCCGACTGTATTCCCCGGGTTCAGAATATACCTCTTCTTCCGGCTCCGGTATGGCACTTTTTTCGCTGCCCATGATGGTTCCGCCAAACAGCCTCAGCCTGTACCGAAGGCCGTCCGAATCATACAAAACCTTAAAACACAGGACAAAACCAAGCCATCTGGCAGAGAACTTCGCAAATATGTCATCATCCTTCTTCACATACGCCCTGTATCTCACCGGCGCAAACAATACGAGAAGTGCAAGAAGCACTACCAGTCCCACCAGCGACAGGATAACTATGAGCAGTATCTTCAATATCAACCAAACAATATGCATGCTCCATCCCCTTAGACCCAGAGACTATCTGGTCACGATGCAAAAAATCTCTCCACATCAACATCCCCGGTCTTCTTATATATATCATCTATTATATCCCTGACAAGCAGTACAGCCTGGAATCTGCTTGGAGCTGCACCGACAATATGTATAGCATCGCCCATGTCAGTGTAGATCTTCTGCCTGAGTTCATTCAACTCATATATCTCCAGAATCCCATCTCCAAACAACGGAAGTGTGATAACGAACACTCCAGGCACATATTTTACTCTATGGAAGCGCCTTATTCCTCTGACCATCCTTATGATCTGCCGGTCCCGGGCTCCACCAACATAAAACTTATCATCAATGACCATATTCAATCACCTGTAATAAACAGTTTATTCTTCCATCATCTGCTTTATAACAATATAGTCCGCAAGAAGTTCACTCTTTTCCCTGCATCTCGAAAGAGATCCGTTTACATATTCCCTGATCTCATCAGTGGTGTTGAAGAAAACAGGTATGTTGGAGAGTATCTTTGCCATGATGGCTCTGTTGACTGTCATTGAGTTGGCCGCAAACAGATCTGCAAACTCATTTGTCAGCTTCTCCTTACATGCAGCTATATAATCAGTATCCACATTGAGTACGCCCATCACAGCTATATTGTCTATATCCACAAACATACTTCCCGAGAGAAGCTTATCCATGATCTCCAGATCTCTGTATGTATCCTGAAGCTCATTTGCGGCAATATCATCGGTGTAACCGGTTGAGATGTCGTACACAGCGGACTCAAGCATTACCTTATGCTCTCCTGCCAGCTCCTGTTCTCCGACGATATCGTCAAGGAGTGCATATACAGCCTCAAGATGCTCTCCGTCGTCAGCGACAGCCTTCTCTATGACAGTCATCGCTTTCTTACAGCTCTCAGATACGCCTTCCTTTGAATCCAGCGCAAGCATCATAACATAGAGATCGTTTACAAGCTCTATGATGAGCATATATTCAGTCACAACCGAATTCAGGAATGCTGCACTTCTGTCCAGCACATCAGTGAGCTTTCTGTAACCATCGTAATCAAGAGCAGTGTAATCACCGGCCTTTAAGACCTCAAGCGCCTCATGTAGTTCAGGGTACTCTGTCTCAAATCCCTCTGGAAGTCTTATGAGAGCAGTATTCTCGATCATCTCAATAAACTGGTCAAGAGACTCCTTCTCCACTCCATTATATATATCAAGCGTTTCTCCCAGAATGTCATAGAATCTGTTCTTTGTCATACGTATCGGGAGCTGTCCTATGATGGACTGCAGTTTGGAGTTAATGGCAACCTTGTCCTGATCTGCGAACACAAATCTGTATATCTCTTCTGCAAAGTCACTGACGCCCGCCTCATCGAGCTCCTTAAGCTCCTTCTGTATCTCCTCGTCAACATTCTCCGGATAACTGTATTCTTTCCTGTTTAAAATATACTCATACATCTCAAATGCATCCGTGTATGATGTGAGCACCTTCATCTTGGCTGTTATGGTGTTCCTGACATCCGAGATAAGCTTCATGTCAGCATCCTCGCACACCGTCTTATCTCCCACAACAAAGTCGCCTATCAGCTTGTCGATCACAGCCTGGCACTGAGCGATATATGGATCATCAGGGACATCCCCATCCATATGCATGTCCTTGAGTGTCAGGTAATTCAAGGTGAATTTGTGGCATGCATATTCATAATTTGCTTTCGATGCCACCCCTGCAAACAGTGCAAGATTCCTGTCCAGATCCTTCTTTCTCTGTATATCGGTTATAAGCTTCTTCTCTTCATTATACATAATAAACTTCCTCTTTTATCTTCTTTATAAATCTTTGATCGTATATCCTAGTTGTGTGTATGGGTAAACAGATGATCCTGACAATACTCCTTGTTACCTGTACACTTTGAGCAGTACCTGAACTGCAGATCAGGATAATCTTTGTCCGTTCTTCCACACACAACGCATCTGTGTCCGATATTCTCCTGTTTTGCTGTCCGCACCTGCCTGTTATAATTTCTCCGCCTCTTCATCTGCTTTGGCGAAAACTTTCTGAAGTTCTTCGTGCTCAGATAGAATATCACAAAGCTCACAAGTGACATGGCTATGTTCACTCTTCCCATAAATGTCTCATTGATGAAGTAATACGCTATAATGACGATATACAGTATCGAGAGATACTTCATCTTGATCGGTATGATCATGGCGTATAACACGCTCATGTCAGGATAGCATACCGCTATGGCAAGGAATATGGACATCAATATATAATATGTCGATGCATATGCGAAATAACCAGTCGAGCTCGCGTAATCATACCTTATGATATAGGTACAGAATATGTGTGCAAGCATTATACCGATCATGGTAAACAGCATGGAGCTGAACATGTACAGATTATAAAGGAATGTTCCGATAGTACGTTCCAGCAGAGATCCCAGACTGTAGTAAAATATCAGCATGATTATCGTGAATATATCGACACCGAATACCGGTGGTGTGATTATCCATGTGAAAAGTCTCCACACCTGTCCATGCATTACCGCCGCCGGATCAAGTGTCAACATGAACAGTATCTTTGGCTGGAACATGAACAACAGATATCCTATACCGTAGCCTATGATGAGGTATAATGTGAGGTTTCGAATGGAGTATCTGCCAAACTTCTTCTCGATCTTACTTATTATATTCATAGAAAAACTCCTGTCATACTTTTTTAAACTACACCTTTTGAATTATATAATATAAAAAATGAGTTTACAACAGTAGAATAATTAAGTTTTTCTAACCTGGCGGATAACAGCAAAATAGCTGCCAGCTATAAACCGGCAGCCAGGACAGATATCATACAGCCATGTGCATCCATCTACTTCTGAAAGTCCACATACTTTATCTCCATGTCCGCGGCAAGGGCCATCTTGTAGAGATCCGGATTGAATTTGAACAGATCATCCGGAGATACTCCGGTATTCTTAAGGACATCCTCAAATGTATCTCCATCCTGCACTGTATATATAAGAAAATCTTCCTCCATGATCACGGGAATACACACTTCATCCCCCGGCTGCATATTGTATACGTTGATGTACGGGTTTGCTGATATGATGTCGCTGAGCTTTACCTTGTATATCCTGGACAGCTTATACAGTGTGTCCCCTCTCTTCACTACATGGATAACTCCGTTACAGGTATCAAAATTCATAGCTTACCCCTGAAAGGCTTTTTTATAATATATTCACCTCCGATGATATAGTTACCTGCAAAAAACTTTTATTTTTACATTTTCTGGTAATGGTTAAGTTTTTATAAAGTCATTGTATTTTTTTAAACCCTACACTATAATAAAGTAGCTTTATCGGCAGAAATGTCGAAATCAAACACATTCAACACACAAAAGAAATTGGAAGGGTTGTTTTATGTACACATTAGGAATTGATATTGGATCAACAACAGTTAAGGTTGCTGTCCTTGACAAGGACAACAAGATACTTTTCTCCGATTACAAAAGACATTTTGCAAATATCAAAGAAACACTTAAAGATCTTGTACAGGAAGCAAAGGATGCCCTCGGCGAGAACGAGGTCAATCCATGTATAACCGGTTCAGGTGGACTGGCTCTCGCCCAGCTCATCGGTGTGCCATTTACACAGGAGGTAGTCTGTGTATCAGAGGCACTGCAGGACTATGCACCACAGACCGACGTTGCCATAGAGCTCGGCGGTGAGGATGCCAAGATCATATATTTTACAAACGGAATAGAGCAGCGTATGAATGGTGTCTGTGCCGGAGGTACAGGCTCATTCATCGACCAGATGGCTACACTTCTGCAGACCGATGCATCAGGTCTTAACGACTATGCAAAGGATTACGATACCATCTACCCTATCGCTGCAAGATGTGGTGTATTTGCCAAGACAGATATACAGCCACTCATCAACGAGGGAGCTACAAAGCCAAACCTGGCCGCTTCCATATTCCAGGCCGTTGTCAACCAGACTATATCCGGTCTTGCATGTGGTAAACCTATCAAGGGCAATGTTGCATTCCTGGGCGGTCCTCTTCACTTCCTCCCGGAGCTGAAGAATGCATTTATCAGAACTCTTAACCTGACAGGTGATGCCATCATAGATCCGGGACACTCACATCTGTTTGCAGCCGTAGGTGCCGCCATGAACTCCAAGCCTGAGGTATCCATGACACTTTCAGAGCTTATACATGCACTCTCACAGGAGCTCAACCTCTCCTCAGGTGTAGAGAGACTTGCGCCACTCTTTGAGAGCGATGAAGATTACGAGAAATTCAAGGCAGATCACAACAAGTACGCCGTAAAGCGCGGTGATCTCGCAACATATAAAGGAAACTGTTTCATCGGTGTCGATGCCGGTTCAACCACCACAAAGGTTGCACTTGTCGGTTCTGACGGTGAACTGCTCTACGACTTCTACAGCAGCAACAACGGAAGTCCACTTAACACCACCATCAGAGCTATAAAGGATATATACAGCAAGCTTCCTGAGGGCGCAGTGATCGCAGGCTCATGTTCTACTGGTTACGGTGAGGCTCTTATCAAGCAGGCTCTCTCTCTGGATTTCGGTGAGGTTGAGACAATAGCCCACTACACAGCCGCAGCATTCTTCGACCCTGAGGTCGACTGCATTCTTGATATCGGCGGTCAGGATATGAAGTGTATCAAGATCAAGAACGGCGTTGTAGATAACGTTATGTTGAACGAGGCCTGTTCATCAGGATGTGGATCATTCATAGAGACATTTGCGAAGTCACTGAACTATGACATAGCAGATTTTGCGCACATCGCCATCACAGCGAGAACACCTATAGACCTCGGTTCAAGATGTACCGTTTTCATGAATTCAAAGGTTAAGCAGGCGCAGAAGGAGGGCGCATCCGTGGCTGATATATCCGCCGGACTTGCCTACTCCGTCATCAAAAATGCCCTGCTCAAGGTTATAAAGCTCACGGATCCAAAGGATCTCGGAAAAAACATCGTGGTACAGGGTGGTACCTTCTACAACGATGCAGTCTTAAAGAGTTTTGAGGTCATATCAGGAAGAACAGCCATAAGACCTGACATCTCAGGTATCATGGGTGCTTTTGGTGCTGCCCTCATCGCTAGGAACAAGTACAAAGAGGGATTTGTCACGACTATGCTCCCTATCGAGGAGATAAGAAAGCTCACATATGAGAGCTCCATGACAAGATGTAAAGGATGTACAAACAACTGTCTCCTTACAATAAACAAATTCTCAAACGGCAAGAGGTTCATCACCGGAAACAGATGTGAGAAGGGTGTCGGTCTGAAGAAGAACGCAGACAACATTCCTAACCTCTTTGAATATAAGCTTGGAAGAATATTTGGCTATGAGTCACTTAAACCTGAGGAGGCAAAGCGTGGCGTGATAGGTGTTCCTCGTGTACTCAACATGTACGAGAACTATCCTTTCTGGCACACATTCCTCACAAAGCTTGGATTCTCAGTTGTACTGTCTCCAAAGTCATCGAGAAACATATACAGCCTGGGTATCGAATCCATACCTAGTGAGTCAGAGTGTTACCCTGCCAAGATCTCACACGGACACGTTATGTGGCTGCTGAAAAATGGAATCAAGTCCATCTTCTACCCATGTGTACCATATGAAATGAACGAGACTCCTGAGGCAAACAATCACTACAACTGTCCTATCGTTGCTTCTTATGCAGAGAACATCAAGAACAACATGGAGGAACTCAAGGCTGACGACATAACATTCATCAGACCATTTGTGGCCCTGGACAACGAGGAAGCTCTCGTAAAACGTATGTACCGTGAGATGTCCAAGTACTATGATGTGACAATGGACGAGATTGGAAGCGCCATACATGCGGCGTACGCAGAGGCAGAGAAGGTCAAGGAGGATGTGCGTGCTAAGGGCGAAGAAACTCTCAGATACATTGATGAACACGATATGCTCGGCATAGTTCTGGCTGGTCGTCCATATCATCTGGACCCTGAGATCAACCATGGTCTCCCAGAGCTCATCAACTCATACAAGATTGCTGTATTTACCGAGGATTCAGTCGCACACCTTGGCAAGGTCGAGAGACCTCTTATTGTCTCCGACCAGTGGATGTACCACTCAAGACTGTACAAGGCAGCCAACTACGTCAAGACCTGTGACAACTTAGAGCTCATACAGCTCAACTCATTCGGCTGTGGTCTGGACGCTGTAACAACTGACTGTGTCAACGATATACTTACCAAGTCAGGCAAGATATACACTGTCCTCAAGATCGATGAGGTCAGCAACTTAGGTGCAGCAAGGATCAGAATCAGATCCCTCATAAGCGCGGTCAACTCAAGACATGAACAGCACTACAAGACATGTCCGTCAAGCAGTGCCATCAACAGAATAGAATTTACCAAGGAGATGAAGAAAGACTATACAGTTCTTGCACCTCAGATGTCTCCTATCCATTTCGATCTTCTTGCACCTGCATTCAAGTGCATGGGAATCAACATTGAGATCCTGCCGGATGCAACCAAGGAGACGATAGATGTTGGTCTGAAATATGTAAACAACGACGCATGTTATCCATCTCTGATCGTTGTCGGACAAATGATGAGCGCCATCACTTCAGGAAAGTACGATGTGAACAAGCTGGCTGTCATCATGAGCCAGACAGGTGGTGGATGCCGTGCAACCAACTATGTTGGATTTATCAGACGTGCTCTCTCAAAGGCTGGTTACGGACAGATTCCTGTAATAGCATTGTCAGCCCAGGGATTTGAGAAGAACTCCGGTTTTAAGATAAATTACAAGGTAGTAAAGCGTGCTATGCAGGCTCTGATATACGGCGATGTATTCATGAGATGTCTGTACAGGACAAGACCTTATGAAAAGGAAAAGGGATCAGCAAATGCACTCCATGAGAAATGGAAAAAGATATGTCTGGAAAGTCTGACAAAGACCGGAAGCAATGCTGTATTCAAAAAGAATATCCAGGGAATCGTCCACGACTTCGATACTCTTCCACTCCTTGATGTCAAGAAGCCTAGAGTCGGAATTGTTGGAGAGATACTTGTAAAGTTCCTGCCATCAGCCAACAACCACTTAGTTGACCTGCTGGAAGCAGAGGGGGCAGAGGCTGTTATGCCAGATCTCCTGGACTTCTTCATGTACTGCTTCTACAACAACAATTACAACTATGAGTTCCTTGGCAAGACCAAGAAGGGAGCCATAGTCAGCAACACTGTTATAAAGGTTCTGGAATCCTTCAGAAAACCTGCAAGGGATGCTCTCGAGAAGAGTGAGCGTTTCGAGGCTCCTGCCCATATCGAGAAGCTTGCCGCCTATGCAAGACCTATCGTATCCATTGGTAACCAGAATGGTGAAGGATGGTTCCTGACAGGTGAGATGATCGAGCTCATAAAGAGCGGAGCACCTAATATTGTGTGTGCTCAGCCGTTTGCATGCCTTCCAAACCACATCGTGGGCAAGGGTGTTATCAAGCATCTGCGTGAGGCCTACCCTGACGCCAACATTGTGGCTGTCGACTATGATCCGGGTGCATCAGAGGTCAACCAGGTCAACAGAATCAAGCTCATGCTTGCCGCTGCAAATAAGAATATGAAGAAATAAAATATCTATATATAACAATTTAAACACATTAAAAAAGAAACTGAAGCAGTCAATATCTTACTGCTTCAGTTTCTTTTATATTTTATTTATGACTCAATGGTCAGGCTATGACATATTCCTTTCTGTCACAATTCTCGAAAAGCTCATAATCAAGTCTTCTCTGTATCTGTGAATGAATAAATCGAACTCCCATCCCATTCTCCGCAGCTTCCTTTGCCAGCTTATGTTTTGCTGTCTCTGACATCTTAAGCTTAACGCCATAGTAATCAGAAAGCTTTCTGACAGGACTTATTCTTTTGTCATTTAATATGGCGTAGAAGTCATCCTCAGTCATCTCCCTGAGCTGAACTATATTCCCTATGCGCCCCGCTATTTCACATCTCACATTTGCATACTGTACAAGATCTTCCTGAGTGAATGTACTCATGTATCCGTCAAATGACTCGTCAGACGATACTGCACCAAAACCTATAGCCCTGCTCTTATTCACAGCCACCGCCTTCGCTCTGACCATGGAATCGAAGGAACCCAGGAACACAAAACTTACATTTGATGTATCTATATCAAGAGCTGGTTCACTGTTCGACGGATTGCCATCAAAATGAACCATGTCCCCCTCCAGAACCTTCAGCAGTTCATTCTGGACTATGTAGCTGTAATGTCTGTCGTCCGCGTCCTCAAACATCTTGTCGGCCTCATCGAGAACGATGATCAGATGGCTCATCTTATCCTGATCCACACCATCGAACAGGTTTCGAACCTTTGTATTGCCCTTCCAGCCAGTGCCAGTCAGCGAAGTGGCATTGTGTACCACTATGTTCGGATACAGTTTTGCAAGCTGTCTGAATATCTCAGTCTTGCCACAGCCTGTCGGTCCTGCGAAGAGAACATTCTGTCTCCTGCCATTTACATGGTTCCAGAGGAGCATGGCAGCGGCGCGCTTTGCCTCCTTCTGGCCGTACACTCTGCGGTCAAGATATTCATATATCTTCGCCGGCGAGCTCAATATTCCTTTTGCATCAGTGCTTCTTTTATCAGACTGTGTCTTTGTTTTGGATGGATTATCGCTGTCTATCTCCTTGGAAGCAGCATATCCGGCTGTTCTTTCATTTCTATCCGCTGCTTTTGCATCACAGGGGATATGCTCTTTACTTGAACGCTCATAAGCACAAAGCAATGTCGCTGCCATGTCCTCCACGTCACTGTCGCTAAGTGTAAGATTCTCAAGTGCAGTAAAAAGCAGTTCACCAATCTGATCGCTTGGCCGATGCTGCCATACATCATTTAATTCATTTACTTTATCAAGCGCCTGGTAATACTCTTCGTCGGACATCTCATCAAAGTCCCCGGCCTTTGCTTTCTTTGTGAAATCTACTGCCGGATTTGCAATGCTTCTGTTTCTGTATCCATTTGATGTTGCTCTAAGTAATTCCTCGTAAAGTTCTCTCATATTGTCGATCTTCATATGCATTTTCTCCTTTCGTCTTGCTCCACGAAACAGCTCACTGTCTGTGCCACATGGGATATTCTTTATTTGATAAACACAGTATAACTACAGCAATATTTAAGCTCGTAAAATTTACGAAGAAAAGCCACCAATCTGTGCCAATACAGATTGATGGCCTATAAACCAATGCAGCTATTTTATTTTTGGGCTTTGAAATGTCATTCTCAGCCGTTTTTTTCTTTCTTTCTCCTCCTGTTCCCTGTCGAACGCTTCAAGCGTATCTCTTATATCTGACTCATCAACATCTCCATATAATGCAGAGTTTCCTGTCACTTCGCCAGATATATCTGCCACCTCTGCTTTTACATTGTCATAGCCTTTGAAATACTTAAGGAAAACCTCCGGACAGCCTGCCGGGGCATCCCCATTATACCGCCTGTACTCCTCCATAGAGTCAGCCTTATAATCATAATTTCTAAACCAACTCACCGCCTCTGACATACCAGGGAACACATTTTCATCAAAGGTGCCTTCCTGAAACGCCGAAAATTCAAATGCACTTCCGCCATCTGTTCCGTAGAAATATACCACGCCGAACTCACAGTTGCTGGCAAGTCTCACATCAGCATTCTCCGCAAACTGCCTTTTGCCTATTAGGAATATTCCGCCGCCTGTATCATTATCAATCCACATCGGCATAAAGACATTCTGATAAGCAGATGCTCTCTTATCCGAATTCAGTCTGTCGCGGACATTATCACACGCATTGTAATATTCATCCCATGTCGTATAACCGCCGGGGATTTCAACATAGCCTGTACCGCCAGAAAATGGATTATCCCCCACATATCTGAAATACGCATCCATTATGTCCATACTTTTATCCTTCTTGCGGGGCCTGCCTCCATTTGAAAAGCCTGCGTCATAAAGCAATGTATTCACATCAATGGTTAATATGTCTCTCTGCAGGTTCTCCGTGAGCTTATCAAGAAATTCTGTATCAAAGAACATATCCGCTGCCATGTCAAATCCTGCACGATCTGTCTTTCCAATCTGCCGCAGTTTTTCAAGCCTTACCGCAGCCCGCCCGCAGCCATCAAATACATCTTTCCCAAATGTTCTCTTACCAAATTCTATAAAATGCGACAGCGCTTTCTTGTCAGGAATATATTTGCTGCTTCCTGACCAGAATTCCAGCAATCTTCTGACGTATCCTGAGCCCGATATAATACCATAATAAAAATCCAGGTAAGACGACATGAGCTCCACATACGGATTCTTCTTCTCACCATCAAACTCGAATGAGTCGAGCAGTTCGGATGAGATATGTCTAAGACTCTCTATATCTGCATCTATACCTATAACTGACTCTGATGCCTGGCATTTGTCCATATACTTATCAAGCATCCTCAGTCTGTCTCCACACGACTTGCCCTCCGCATGCTTTACCGCTTCCAGCTCTGTTTCAAGTTCTGACCTCATCGCAAGTCTGGATGCTTCATCCAACCCCTCTGCCGCAAATGATATGCTGTCCAGCAGTTTCTGGAGGCTGTTTATCTTCTCCAATGAAGCTGAAAGGCTTTTATCAGAAAGCAGCGCTTTCACAAGGAAACGGACATACTTTTTTCTGCTTGCCGCAGTGTCTGCCAGACAGTAATATTCCTCCTTCAAGCAAAGTCTTAGATTGTTCTCTCTTTTAGTTTTTACATATCCGTATAAGAAAGAATTCTCCATATTCTCATGGTAATCACGTCCTATCCTGGCATAAAAATCTTCTCTGAAACCAGCCACTTCCTATGCCTCCTCCCGAAGCTTCTTTATCGCATCTATCTGCTTCTTTATACTGATGTATGCCCTTGCGCAATTATCTGCATCAGTATAAAGAGTCATCCCACGTCTGCCAAGGAATACATCCAGCATGCCCTCCACCAGGATATCAAATATCGTAAGCGGATACCTGATATCCCTGGATTCATCCGTATAAAAAAGCTCACGGAGCTTCATATATCTGGCACAGAACCCTTCAGTGTCAGGAAATTCCTGCCTGAACCGCTTCTCGCTTTCATCCCATCTGACTGCCAGCTCATCGAAATATCTGTTAAGCTCTGCCATATCCGGATCTTCTTCAACATCCACATATTCACTAATAGCCTCTTCTATCTCTTCGTCGGTCATAGCATTATCTTCAGCCTCATCCAGAAACTCATCATACATCTGCATCTGTTCCTGACAGTACGTATCAAGTCCATCCTTCATGCTCTGGGTAAGGCTGTCTCCGATATCTTTCCCGGTAATCGACTCATATGCCATGCTGAATATTTCAAACAGACCAGATGCTCCTCTGACGCCAAAATAAGCCTCCCCCCAGAGCTCATCATATCTTTTCTCGATTGGTCTTACAGAAAACTCTCTCACTCTTTTGGCATGAAGGTAAAGCTGCTGAAATGAATCGGCATACGGTTCAGCATAGATCTGTTCAACCCACTCCATCTCGCTTGTCATGAGCAGTATCATGCAGTAGAGATAATCATGTATAAATTCTTTGAATCTTGTCGGCATACATGGAATTTTCTCTTCCGAAGCTTTTTCTTCTGTCGCTTTCATTTTGCAAAAGTCATCATCCGAAAGCCCATTATCTTTTATCGTTTCGTCACTCTCTATCCACAGTCTGTTTCTTATACCATAGCTGTCCATGGATTTTACCAGCTCATTTACAAGTTTTTCCACAGCCGCAGCTTTTCCCGTTTCTCCATCTGCCAGACACCCCAACAGAAATGATGAGACTTTGTTGTCTCTTCCGCTTACAGCCTGATCCAGAGCCGATTCCAGCTCCCGAAACTTATTCTTGCGGAATTCTATATTTTTCCACTCTTTGTCCGATATTCTCAAAGCGATCACGACCTCTTCTTTCTATATAATAATAGGCAAATTCTCTATCAACCTAACTATTAAACTAATCTTTTGAAATGATTGCGAGATTAATCTACGTCATCAAACCTTAAGCTCATCTGCGTCTCCTTAAGGGATTTCACTTTGCGCTCTGTGATCTTGTCTAACTCACCAACAGTTCCGCACAGGAGAGGCGATCTTGGATCGTAGCATGCACAGTTTGATTTCACCGCAGCCTCAGAATAGTTGGCATAACAGTATCTGCAGCCGTTTAAACACGTGTTGTATGAGCCTATCTCCACGCTCTCCATACATCCACACTCCGGGCGCTGCACCTTATCCTTTGACACCTTTATATCACAGCCTATGATCTCCTCGATGAGCTTCTTATCTATGCAGCAGTTATGCTCAATTCCGCATTTTTCAAGGTCTATGACCTCCGCACATGTCGCAACCACCATACCGTGGCTCCTTGCTATGTCGGCGATGGTCTTTGCAAATGCCTCAAGCTCATCATGACTCATCTCATATCTGTCCACTGCTTCCATGTTCTTCTTGTTCTTGGCATATATGTCGACAAAGCTTATGACACACTTCTCAGTACATCCGTCAAGCGCCTCTGCGATCTGGGTAAATGCTTTTATGTGATACTCCGGCGTGTACTTGTGTGTTAATACGATAGGATCGTACCTCCATATGACGCGCTTTTTTCCAATCTTTGCCGAAAGCTGCCGGAAAGCCGGAATGAGCTTTTGCTTCTTATCCGGAAGATTAGCCTCCATGTCTTTGCCATATCCTGTCAGAGTAAACTGAAAGTAATATTTGTATGCCTCAAGCTCATCAAGTCTTGGAAGCATCGGTATCGGATTCTTTGTCCAGAACACAATGCAGTCCACCACATCAGGTGACAGATCAATCCTGCTTATCTGATGAGCGTTCATGGGATTCCTGACATACAGGAATCCCTCCTTTATTCTGTTGTAGAACCATTCCGAATAAAATGTCGGAATATCTGTTCTTCTGCTGGCACTAACTATCATAATTTTAAAATTCCCCTTGTATCTTCCATCGTTATCTGCTTCTTGATTCCTTCAAATTTGACATATCTTCCACAGATCATATTTGCAAATATCATTCTTCTTGCAAATGACTTGGCCATTATCCTGCCATCCTTGTCATAGAGTCCACACTTTTCGCCATTTGGAGTTATGCCATACCGCAGTCTTCCGTCAGTTTCCTCAAACTGCTCTATACAGCCATCGGCTATCAGTCCCTTAAAGATATTATCTATACTGAATACCTCCTGAAGCCCACGTACATTGTCAGGTACATATCCGGTCGTATCGGCAATAAGCTTGATAGCTTTTTCATGAACAGTCCACGGATACATATACATATTTTTTGCAAATTTATAAATATCCTGCGAGAATCCACTCCAGAATGTAAACCCTCTCATGGTTTCTTCAAGTATATCCAAAACTATATTTTTATCGGTAAGTTCTCTGTTGTCAGCCTTTCCTCTTGTTATCTTAAAAACCTGATAGCATATTCCATTTGTGCTGTCCATCGGATAATTGTGTATCTTATCACTGACATTTGTAAGCTCGTTCCATCTGTCTCTGTCGCATATCTTTTTACTGCCATAAAAATATACTGTCAAATGAGTCATCATCGTCACGTCCAAAAAGCCATATCTTGTCCGGGGTATCCGGTGCCCCCACATAACTATGAAACTCGTCATATGTAAAATAACAGCCTCTGTTACTCTCCGGGCTCTCACAGATTTCCAGATCGTGTCCATACCTCTGCTCACAGTGCATTGGCTGTAGCAGCTCCACGTTCATTCCTCTCTCAATGAGACAGGTTCTAAGGTATGTTCCATAGCGGATATCATATGATTCATTCTGCTCTCTGCACACTCCATCGTCAGTTGGGACCTGTCTGTATGTGAATGCAACGTATACCGGCTTGTCCTTTATCCTTGAGTGTATTATGTGGGCAAATCTTGACATAGCCTGATATGTATTGTATAGCGACCTGTCCTCCACCTCATTGGGCACAGTGTGAATACATACCTCCTTCGTGGAATGAGGGAAGAAATAAATATCGCTTAGAGGTTCTCCTGGTCTGTTTTCCATATAACCCAGATACTCATTAAAGTCCGTGCATGATTTTATTTCATCCGCCGGCTCATGAAACAAATCTGGATGACCTGATCCTTTTTCATCATGTATACCAGATGTAATCTCATTGTATCTCACCATGTCCTGTTCCGGCATGTCAGCCGCTTCCGTGATCCTGTACGGCCAGCATACCGGGTCAATTCCGGTGTAATCAAGCTTACTTTCCGGTGCTTCGCCCAGCACTCTCGCTGCATAGGACATTCCCCAATAGTCAATACCTGTGCCACAGCCTATGCTTACCGCCTTTATACTTTCAGGGTTATTCATATCTGCAAATATATCTGCGTAGGCTCTTGAAAACTGGAATCCATATGCTCTTGCATACTTCATAACATATAATGCGGTTATATGCTCATCATCATAATCCGCAGTTCCCGAATCGAACATATCATGGAACTCTGTAACAAATCTGACTCTCTCCTCTTCGGAAAGTCCTTCTATGTAATTTTCTAATTCAGTATATACTCTTTTCATGTACTCTCTTAAATTTATAACCGACATGGCAGACTCCTTTCTCCTACATCATGTAAAGTATAATATATATTCACTTAATGTTTCAATAACATCATATAGTTATCATAGCCGGTTTTTTCTCTGTGCATTGAGATACGCAGTCTTCTCGGCTGCTTTTTCCAGATAAAGCTTCGATCTTTTTAGACTATCCATACTGCTGTATATCGACAGCCCATGATCCCACATGTACGTGTCAAGCATTCCCTCCACAGCTTTTCTCATCTGTGACAGATAACTATACGGCACCTCATCAGAATATATCATATCCAAAAAACTGGCAAAACAACTGCAAACCTTATCCGAATCTTCCATCTGGTCACACACAGAGACGATGGTTTTACTTTCATCCGCATCATGACCATCCTGTAAAAATCCCTCATCCACAAACTCGTCAGCATCCAGATTATCATATATCGGCTCCACAATATCAATATCATCAATATCGAAGTCATCCATATCACCCAAGTCTTCCACGTCCTCCATGTCCTCCATGTCATTCAGTTCTTCCATATCATTCGAATCCAGTCTTCCAGCATTTCTTCTTCAATCTCCTGCATCCTTTTATAAACCTTATCGGACATCCAGTCAGGCTTATTGTCAGGATGCGAGTAGTCAAATGCAAACACACACCATGATATAATACCTGCATCACCTATCCAGCCATCCACAATATACTCAAAAAGCAGCGTATCCTTATCATTATTTGATTCAAAATCAATACAGCCTGAGAGCAGATTATCAAATGAACCATTTGGAAGGTTATCCATCAGGAATCCGTATTGGGAAAAATCCAATAAAGACATTCTTATCGCAAGATACAGATACATTCTCACATATCTGCAAAAGCTCTTCTGTTCCGGGAGTGCATTTTCCGCTGTTATGTGCCCCAACCACATCTTGTACCTATATCCATATCGGTCCATGTCTTCCACGAGCTCTGTTATCAGCTTCTCCGCTTTTTTCTCATCAAATCTGCCATTCTCATCAGTCACCAGCGGTCTGATCAAATTACTTTTTCCACTTGCCTCACAGTCAAATTCCTTCATGAGCTTCCTGATATTTTCCTTATTATTTTTTAAGCTGCAATACTCTTTACAATTTTCAAATTTCATTTTCATGCCTCCTTGTTTTTGAACACCAGCCATGCAAATGGCAGGCGCTACATGTCAAGTTTTCATATAAAACTCGACACATCCTTTTTCTTATTATAGCTATGTAAATATTTGTCTCGTAATATTTACGACATGTTTTCAGATGATTATAAATGTTTGTGGATTTTTCCAAACCTGTGTGCTATTTTGATGTTCTGGATTGTTTTATATATGAGATCTCAAATGAGAGAATTGCAGAAATTCATTTCTCACGTATTCTCATATAAACAAACTACGGAGGTGATAAATCTTGAAACAGCAGCAGCTGCTGGAGTTATATGATACATACTCGAACAACGTATTCCGTCTCGCTATGAGCTTTTTAGGCAACACAGCGGACTCTGAGGACATTGTTCAGAATGTATATACAAAACTTATAGAAAAAAGCCCACATATATCAAAGGGCAAAGAAAAATCATATCTGCTCACGATGACGGCAAATATGTGCAGGAATCATCTAAAATCCGCAGCGAACCGTCTAAGCAGCAGCTACGAGGAACTGAGCAGCGACTCTATCGTCAGCGGATTCAATATTGAAGAGCAATACATGTACGAGGCTCTGGGGAAACTCCCTGACTCATACCGCACTGTTCTTTATCTGCACTACTATGAGGGATATACATTTGGAGAAATTGCAAAGATACTTCACCTGTCACCATCCGCAGTTTCAATGAGAGTATCCCGGGGACGAAAAGAATTAAAAGAAATATTGAAGGAGGAATAACATATGACAAACAAAGACAAGATCAGCGATATTGATGATTTCCAAAACTCAAATACATATAACACGTCTGATGATTCTGATGACAGCAAATTTACAGACTTGTACACTAAAACTATGGATAATGTGACTATGTCTCAGGAAAACAAGGATGTTATACGCGCAAAGCTTGCTGAGCAGTCCCAGACTGGCAGATCTGGACGAAAGCTCATCCGCATAGGAAAGTATTCAGCCATTGCCGCCGCTGTGTGCGCAGTCCTACTGTGCATCCCAGCGACAAGGACAACCGTCTCAGCAGCCATCGACTACATAAAGCAGACATTCCACCTGGCAAATGGCACCGAGGTGACATACGAGGAAAACAGCGAGGGAAACTCCATACAGTTCACAATATCTACAGATGATGTCAACGGTTACACGAAAGTTGAAAATGGTCGTCTCTACCTTGTTCTCGGAAATACAAAAAAAGATATCACCGACCAGTGCGGTCCTGACAAATATTTCCGTCATGAGATCAAGAATGCGGACGGCTCACACAGCGTCATCCTCATAGGCGGTACACCTGAGAGCTGCGGATGGGCAGAGCTCTTCTTTGACAAGAATGGGAAATATGTATTTAACAACATGAACGTTGAAGACTACAGCGACCCATGGCTTAATGACGCCCTGCATGCTGAGGGTGTTGACACGGGCAATCCTTACCTGGATGATGACCTTTCAGATACATCCGGCAGCGCCGCTGACGGAAATGCAACATATATCGAACAGTAATTTTTCCTAATAAGCCATATTAAAAAGCAAAAGATACAAAATTTTCCTAAACAAGCCTTTTTCGATCAAAAAGTGATAAATCATCAAATATTTACCTCATATTTCTCCCTTTTTGATGATTTAACCTTGTCTTAGGAAAATTTTGTATCTTTATTTCTTCTATCATATATATTTTTAGGAAAATAATCTCTGAATAGGTATCCATTCCGATCATTCTGTGTCGTGAGATTGATATAGAAATCGCTACAGTCTCATAGGGATTCCCTTATCCTGAAGATATCTCTTCAGATCTCCTATCTCAAGCTCTTTATAATGGAACAGAGATGCCGCAAGTGCTGCGTCCGCACCGCCCTCTGTCAGGGCATCGTAGAAATGATCCTTTGTTCCCGCACCGCCTGAAGCTATAACCGGTATGTTCACGTTGTCTGCTATGGTTCTGGTGAGTTCTATGTCATATCCAGCCTTTGTTCCATCGCAGTCCATGCTGGTAAGTAATATCTCTCCAGCTCCAAGCTCTGCGGCCTTCATGGCCCACTCAACTGCATCTATTCCGCAATCGATACGTCCACCATGCTTGTATATATTCCAGCCAGAACCATCATCGCGCCTCTTTGCATCGATGGCAAGCACAACGCACTGACTTCCAAACTTATCCGCTGCATCTGCTATGAGTGTAGGGTTATCTATAGCTGCTGAGTTCACGGATATCTTGTCCGCACCCTCTCTGAGTATCGCCTTGAAATCATCAACTGTTCTGATTCCGCCGCCCACTGTAAACGGAATGAATATAGTCTCAGCCACACGCCTTACCATATCAACCACAATATTTCTCTGATCTGATGATGCTGTTATGTCAAGGAATACAAGCTCATCAGCTCCCGCCTTGTCATATGCTGCGCCAACTGCAACCGGGTCCCCGGCATCTATAAGATTTACGAAATTTACACCCTTTACAACTCTTCCGTTCTTGACATCAAGACATGGTATTATTCTCTTTGTATGCATGCTCTACACCTCCAGGTCGATAAAATTCTTCAGTATCTTAAGTCCAACCTCTGAGCTCTTCTCGGGATGGAACTGACATGCAAATACATTGCCTTGCTCCACGGAGGCATGGATCTGAGTTGAGTAGAATGTGGACGCTGCTACATCCTCCGGATTCTTAGCCTTCAGATAATATGAATGAACGAAGTAGACATATGGGTTCTCTGGAAGTCCCTTGAAAAGTCTTGCATTTGGATTTATCTCAAGATTATTCCATCCTATCTGCGGTATCTTAAGTCCCGGCGCATCCGGTATACGGAGTATCTCACCATCAAGGATTCCAAGTCCTGTTGCCTCCGGCGACTCCTCGCTGGTCTTGAACAGAAGCTGAAGTCCAAGACATATCCCAAGAAACGGCTTGCCTGCATCCACAACATCATAGATGACATTCTCAAGGCCGTACTCCCTGATCTTTCCCATAGCGTCCCCAAAGCTTCCAACTCCAGGTAAGATAACCTTGTCACTCGCCATGATCACATCTCTGTCCCTTGTGATGACAGCCTCCTCGCCGAGATACTGGACTGCCTTCTCAACACTCTTTATGTTACCTGCGTCATAATCCAAAATTGAAATCATCTGTTTTGTCCTTTCATATCGAGTCTTTTCCATTATTGTACTCTTTCTTAATGTTGTCATAAGCCATATCTCACTTAGTCTATCTGTCACTATAATGATATTTGCAAGCAAGAATATATACATTAGTATCGTCAATCTTGTATATTATTCTGTCTTTATCATTTATTCGTCTACTCCAGAAGCCAGTCAGATTTCCAGTTAATGGTTCGGGTTTCCCAATACCTTCATTTCCATTTCTGCATATATCTTCTATCAGACTATTTATTTTCTTTAGTGTCTTTCTATCCTCCGTCTGCCAATAGACATAGTCTTTCCATCCATTATCAGTAAAGACTTTATTCATCGGCAGATACCTCCGTCAGATCATGAACAGCAAAATTTCCTTTCTCAAGCTGGGTCTTTGACTCCATAAGCCAGTCATAGTTTGCTTTGTTTCCCATCACATATACATTTTCCATCAGATTGTTATATGCCTCTTCTGAAAGCATAACAACATTTTTATTATCCTTACGAGTTACGATCATTGTTTCATAATCATCTGTAACTTTATCCATATACTTTTTCATATTGTCGCGTAAGTTTGTATAATTAACAGCTAACATAAGAACACCTCCTCAAATTCATGTACAGTTTTCTGTACTTATATTGTACTGTACAGAAAATTGTACGTCAAGTACCTGTATTATCTTATGCCTATGTTATAATAGATATTCTGCTCTCGCATGTAATTCTTTAGAACCTCAGCTTGCTTCCCTTGCCTCCACGCTTGCCTGGCTTAACTCTAGTGAAGATTATCTCGTTGTCGCCGACCTTGAAGGTATCCCTTGTGCTTCCCACAAATACCGACTCAAGGACATCGTCACCCTCTAAATTGATGAGCTTGACTCCCGCTGCGCCCTTGCCCTTTTCAGGGATCTCGGAGATATCAACTCTTATGTAATATCCTTTTTCTGACTGTGCAATAATAAAATCTCCCTCAGAGAATTTACCTATGTAAATTATATCATCACCGACTTTTGAAGCATTTGCGGCACGCCTTGTGGTGTCAAATGCTGAACCGTCGACTATCTTGGCAAGTCCCTGCCTGCTGACGAACAACAGCTTGTCTGTCACAAAATGCTCAATGCAGTCCATGAACAGAATGTTCTCGTCACCGTTCATATTGCAGAACTCGAACACCTGGATTCCCTTGTCGGCAAGGCGCCCTATGAGGCTTCCACCGCCCTTCTTGCTGGTGTTCTTCTTCGCCTGAAGCTTGATGATGTCGGCAACCTTGATCGTATACACCTGATTATTGTCAGCAAATACCGCTATCCTGTCAAGATTCTGACACTTAACCGCAAATCTGTAATCCTTCGTGATCTGGTCGATGTTCTTCTCGTATACATTTGCATCTACAACCTTGATGTAATAGAATCTGTCGAGAAGTACAGCCACATCTGTAGCCACGACCTCAGCCTTCTTCACAACAACAGTTCCATAGTTATGGATCTGAGTCCTTCTAGGTATGGCATACTTTGCCTTGATCTCAAGCATGTCATCTATCATCTGCTGCTTCATGGCATCCCTGGACTCCATAAGCCTTGTGTACTTCTTGATGAGCTTCTCAGCGTCTGCCAGCTCTTTCTTTAAGGCATTGATCTCCAGACCAATGAGCTTCTGAAGTCTCATGGCAAGTATTGCATCCGCCTGCTTCTCTGTGAAGCACAGGAACTTTGCGTCCGCCTCTGAGCCCTTGAATCTGAACTTGATATTCGATGTATCGCCGTGCATGAGGCACGCCTTGGCATCAGCAACCTTTGTACTTCCGCGGAGTATCTCTATGATCAGGTCTATGCAGTCAACCGCTGTGAGAAGTCCCATCTTGATCTCCCTGATCTCCTCCTGCTGTGCCAGAAGCTTTCTATACTTCGTGTCATACAGACCGTACTTGAAATCTGTGTATACCTTCAGTATCTTCTTGAGTCCCATGACCTCCGGCTTGCCGTTGTTGATGCAGTTGATATTCACGCCAAATGTATCCTCAAGGGCTGCCTTCTTATATAATATATTGATGATGTTCTGTATCTCCTCGTCAGAAGTTCCCTTCTTCACATCTATACACAGGCATTCACCGTTCTTGTCTCCTCTGTCCGCGATATCCACGACCGCTGGAAGCTCTCTGTTTCTGACAAGCTCTGCGACAGTATCAAGGAACTTGGCAGTGCCTCCGATCATTGTATATGGAAGCTCTGTGACACAGATACTCTTTCTTCCGTATCCGATATCCCTGACCTCTACCTTACCGCGCACCTTGATTTTGCCAAGTCCTGTGGCATACACATTATACAACTCCTCAGGTGTTGCATTGATGATTCCACCTGTGGCAAAATCCGGTCCCGGCATGAGCGCAAGCAGATCCTCAAGCTGTATCTCAGGATCATTCAGATATGCAACTGTGGCATCTATGACCTCACCGAGATTGTGTGTAGGAATATTTGTCGCCATACCTACTGCTATACCGGTTGAACCGCTCACCAGGATATTTGGCACCTGGAAAGGCAGGAAAGTCGGCTCTGTCTCCGTTCCGTCAAAGTTTGGTATGAACTGATCCTTGAAGAACGGAAGATCCTTCATGCACACATCCTCTGTGTACTTAGATATACGCGCCTCAGTGTATCGCATGGCAGCCGCACCGGAACCGTCCACCGCGCCAAAGTTGCCGTGTGGGTCAACAAGTGGTATCGGCAGTTTCCAGTTCTGTGCCATATTTACAAGTCCTTCATATATGGAACTGTCTCCGTGTGGATGATATTTACCCATTGTATCTCCGACTATTCTCGCACATTTTCTGTGTGGCTTGTCGGAGCCTGCAAGACCATCCAGTGAGTAAAGTATCCTTCTCTGGACAGGCTTTAATCCATCCCTTACATCCGGGAGCGCTCTCTCTGTTATAACCGACATGGAATAATCCACATAGGACTGTCCCATCTCGCTCTCATAATCTACATTTAATATCTTTTCCGACATGATCTATCCCTTTCATCATACAAACTGTGAAAACGCGCTGCTAAGCATTCCAAAATATCACTTTTATATATCTAGCACCGCATCCGCACTGTGTGTCTCTATGTACTCTCTTCTAGGCGCAACCTCAGTTCCCATGAGCGTCTGTGTGAGCTGATTTGCCTCAACACGGCTGTTCACTGATACCTGCTTTAAAAGTCTTGTCTCAGGGTTCATGGTCGTCTCATAGAGCTGGTCTGCATCCATCTCACCGAGTCCCTTGTATCTCTGGATCGTGAACTTGTTCGTGTGTGTCTTTCTGTACTTTGCAAGCTCATCATCTGAGTACAGATATTTGATGTTCTTGCCCTCGCCAACTCTGTAGAGAGGCGGAATAGCTATGTATATATGTCCCTCGCTGATAAGGTCAGGATAAAATCTATAAAAGAATGTAAGCAGAAGTGTCGCTATGTGGGCACCATCCACATCGGCATCAGTCATGATGATTATCTTGTCGTAATTCAGCTTGCTTATATCGAAATCATTGCCGTATCCCTGCATGAAGCCACAGCCAAATGCATTGATGAGTGCTTTGATCTCGGCATTCTCAAGCACCTTTGCAACAGGCTTCTTCTCCACGTTGAGTATCTTACCTCTAAGTGGAAGTATTGCCTGATACTTTCTGTTTCTCGCGGTCTTGGCTGAGCCTCCCGCCGAATCTCCCTCGACTATGAATATCTCGCATTTAGACGAATCTGAGGACTCCTGCTTTGCAAGCTTGCCATTTCCCTCAAATGAAAACTTGTTTATATTGATCTTGGACTTCTCAAGCGCCTTTCTCTTGGAGAGAGCCACCGCCCTGTCCACTATATCCTTCAGCACATCATAATTTCTGTCAAAATAAACTGTGAGCTGTTCCTTCACGATATCGTCGACGGCCTTTGACACGTCAGTGTTGGAAAGCTTTGTCTTAGTCTGTCCCTCGAACTGAGGATCCGGATGCTTCACGGATATGATAGCCTGCATGCCAGATCTTATATCTGCACCTGTCAGATTGGAATCCTTCTCTTTCAGAGTTCCAAGCTCATTTCTCGCATAATTATTGATAAGCTTGGCAAATGCTGACTTGAATCCTGTCACATGGGTTCCACCTTCAGGATTCGTGATATTGTTGGTAAATCCTATGATATTCTCCTCGCCGTCCTCCGTCATCAGAAATACTATATCTGCGGCGATTCCGTCCTTCTCCCCCGATATGGCGACAACCGGTGATGTATGTGTGAGTCCCTGGGATATATCCTCAACAAATGCTGCAAGTCCGCCTGGCTGATGGAACACTATAGGATCCTCACCATCCCTCTTGTTCTGGAATGTGATCGTAAGATTCGGATTCAGATATGCTGTCTCTTTAATCCTCTGCTTGATGGCGTCCGCCTTGAACTTTACTGTCTCAAATATTGTATCATCAGGATAGAGTGTTACCGTCGTACCTGTTCTCTTTTCCTTGAGTTTTGTCTTTGGAAGCATACCGTCAACAAGTTCAGTTGTCGGTATTCCCTTCTCGTATGTATCGTGATAAAGGTAGCCATCCCTGGCAACATCTACTATAAGCTTGTTAGACAGTGCATTTACAACTGCAGAACCTACTCCGTGAAGTCCGCCGCTTATCTTGTAGGTGGAGCTGTTAAACTTGCCACCTGCATGCAACACTGTGTATACAACACGCTCCGCAGGAATTCCCTCCTGCTCATGTATATCGACAGGAACGCCTCGTCCATCGTCAGACACGGTTGCCGAGCCATCCTCGTTGATGCTCACCCATATATTGTTGCAATACCCCGCCAGATGCTCATCCACCGAGTTGTCTATAAGCTCCTGTATGAGGTGGTTCAGTCCGCTTCGCCCTGTGTTGCCGATGTACATTCCCGGTCTCAGTCTTACCGGCTCAAGTCCCTTTAACACCTCAATGTTTTTTGCACTATATGACATAATCTTCTCCCATTTTATAAATATATTTGCAGATACCAGAATCCAACAGAAAAGGAAACCCTTAGAATTATAGCCTAAAAGTTTCCTCCTTGCAAAGTATTTATTGTTCTGACGTGTTATCTGCGCTATTCTCCGGTATCATTTCCGGTTCGCCATCATCCTGCTGTATGATATCAAGGTCGAAGTAGAATACCACTCCATTCTCCACATTGTAAACACCATAGTTCTTGTTGTGAGCCGCCATGGACGCCGCAACTATAGAAAGTCCAATACCGCTTCCACCATACTCTCTCGTCCTCGCCTTGTCCACCTTGTAGAACTTAATGAATACCTTATCAAGCTCATCGTCAGGAATGTTCGGTCCCTCATCATATACAAATACTCTCAAGTTGCCTGTGACGAGTCCATCCTCAGTCCTTCTCGGCTGATCATAGTCCTTATTCGCCGTCCACACTCTGACCTTGCCTCCATCGTTGCAGTAATGAAGTGCATTTGTAAAATAATTGGTGAATACCTGCTCTATCATGAACTCATCTGCATATACGTTGCACACATCATTCAGCTCATCCGCCAGCTCAACTTCCGCATGGTTCTGCTCCACCAGAATGGATGATGAATCCACTACATTCTTTATGAGTGCATCTATGTCAAATACCACAGGATGAACCCTGTCCACTCCAAATTCAAGCTCATTCAGATCAAGTAACTGTCTGACAAGCTTATTCATCTTGCCAGCTTCGTCCAGAATGACATCACAGTAAAACTCCTTGCTCTCATCATCCTCTATAACATTGTCCTTAAGGCCCTCGGCGTATCCCTGTATGAGAGCTATAGGAGTCTTGAGTTCATGGGACACATGGGACAGGAACTCCTTCCTCATCTCATCTATCTGTACCTTCTCATCAATATCCGTCTGCAGCTTAGCATTTGCCTGTTGAAGCTCTGTCAGCGTGTTCCTCAGCTGATATGACATCTCGTTCATACTGTCCGCCAGCTCACCAATCTCATCGTTGGATGCGTGATCCACCTTCACATCGAGATCAAGCTGTGCCATACGATTGGCAACCGACGCAAGATTCTTTATCGGCTTTGCAACCGCATTGCTTATAAAATAAACCATCACAAATCCAAGCAGTGCCACCACTGAGAACACCAATAAAAAGAACTTCAAAGATGTAACTATCGTTGAGTCCACACTGGAAATAGGTTTTCTGATGATGACAACAAAACCATTGTCAAGGAATCCGACAACGTCATAATAGCTGTTGCCTGTATTCCTGTCATTTGTGATCTGTATATCATATTTATCTGTCTTCTCAATCTGCTTTCTCTTTATCTTCGGATTGTCCGGATTCTTTCCACCGCTGTAATTGAAGTAGTCTGCTATAAATGACAGATTGTTATATACCGCAGCCTCCTCGTTAACCGTCGTGTACACATGCATATTCACACTGTCAAAGATAAATATCATCGCACCTGACTGATTGATCACATCATTCGCCAGCTCTTTACTGTCTATATCCTCATCCCGTCCGAACAGTTCATTGCAGGAATTGTATGTATCCAGCAGCATCTGTTCCATGCTGTGATAGAAATACTTCTTGATAAAGATCATGGTTATAGCACACGACATAACCACCATGATAAGTATGGTTGCAGCCAGAGACAACGTTATCTTGGTCCTGATCGATGTCCTTTTTGATTTCTTCATCACTCTACCTCGAATTTATAGCCCATTCCCCATATAGTCTTGATATATTCGCCCTTATCTCCCATCTTGCTTCTGAGCTTCTTGACATGCGTGTCTATGGTTCTGGCATCGCCAAAGTAATCATAGTTCCATACATTGTTGAGTATCTTCTCTCTCGACAATGCCACGCCCTTGTTCGTGATAAAATACTGAAGCAACTCGAACTCCTTGAAGCTGAGCTCAACCGGCTTGCCATCTATCGTCACCACATGAGCCGACAGATTCATCTCAATACCTCCGGCTACAAGCTTCTCATCTGAAGCGGCATCCGTTGTTCTTCTGAGTATCGCTGCAACTCTGGCAACAAGTATCTTGGGACTGAACGGCTTCGTTATGTACTCATCTACTCCCAGATCAAAGCCCTGGAGCTCATCGCGCTCATCTGCCTTCGCGGTAAGCATGATAACCGGAACCTGTGAGAACTTTCTTATCTCCTTAAGAGTCTCCCATCCGTCCATCTTAGGCATCATGACATCAAGTATTACAAGAGATATATTCTTGTCATTCATGAATATATCCAGGGCCTGTTCACCATCTCCGGCCTCAAGAACCATATACCCCTCTCTTGTGAGGAAGTCCTTGACAAGCTTCCTCATTCTGCTCTCATCATCAACCATAAGAACCTTTATTGAATCCATATCGTACCTCCACATATAGAATAATATCCAATTTATCTCAATATAACATTGATATTTGTAAAAAATGTGAACTGAGCATATTTTTTACAGTATACCACAGCAAAAAAGCAGTGAACACACTCATGTATCCACTGCTTTTCAAAATATTCTTCTATATCTTAAATACTACTGCGCTGCCTCTGTTGTCTCAACCTCATCTGTCATGGCCTCGCTTGGATCTATAGCCTCTGTGTTGGCCTCTGTTGTGCTTCCTGCCTCACTGGTTGCAGTTGTTGCTATCTCGCCGTTCAACGTTACATTCTCCTTCTGGGCAAGTGCATATACCGCGTCATTGTATGCTGTATACTTGCTCTGGGCGTCTGAGAGAAGCTTCTGTGCCTCTGTCTGGATGTCCTTGTTCTTATCCTTAACAGCAGCCTCAACCTTCTGCATAGCCTCATACTGTGCATTCATGGCATCATAATACTGATCCTTGAGCGCCTTCACCTCGTCGGTCTTGACTTCTATAGCCTGTACGTCGTCAAGAAATGTCTTATAATTTGGAAGCAGATTGTCTGTCAAATCCTTGAGCAGAGCATCTGTATCAACAGCAGTTCCCTCAGCAAAATATGAGTTGAACTTCTTCATGATCTCCGCTTCCTCTGTATCCATCTTAGGGATATCTGTTCCAACAAACTTGATGAACTCATCCTTCACCTCTGATGCAGCCTCTGTGGTTGCCGTCGTCTCGTCTGCCTTCTTGTTTCCACATCCTGTAAATGAGAATGCAAGAACCATAGCCATCATAGTCATAAGTAATCTGCGTTTCATAATCTTTTGTCTCCTTGTTCTTCCTTGTATTTGTGTATGCCCTGCAGTCGCGTCTCCACAAGGTTATGGCAGAATTCGAATAACCTCGAATTCTGCCATCTCTTAGTATACCACCTTAAGACCACAGGTGGCAACCTGCTATTTTCTTCGTTTCTTTTTCTCCTTAGGAGGATTCTCGATCATATACTTCTCGTACATGTCCGGCCTGTGCTCCTTCGTCCTGGTGATAGACTGTTCAAGTCGCCACTCATTTATGAGCTTATGGTTGCCCGAAAGCAGTACATCCGGAACCTTCTTCCCCATGAATTCAGGAGGTCTGGTATACTGCGGATACTCAAGCAGATTGTTATAAAAAGTCTCTATCTCAGCACTGTCCTCGTTATTCAGAACCCCTGGAACAAGACGAGACACAGCATCCACGATTGCCATGGCTGGAAGTTCTCCGCCAGTCAGCACAAAATCGCCTATGGACATATAGTCATCGACTATCATCTCAAGGACCCTCTCATCTATTCCCTCGTAATGGCCACACAGAAGAACTATGTCCTCCTTCTCCGAGAGCTCCTGTGCAATACCCTGATTGAAGGTTCTTCCCTGCGGAGTCATATATATGACCCATGGTTTTCTGCCAAGCTTCTCCACCAGTGCCGTGTATGCATCATACACAGGCTGCGCCTGCATGACCATGCCTGCGCCTCCCCCATATGGGTAATCATCCACATGATTGTGTTTATCCTGGGTGTAATCTCTTATATTTATAGCTTCTATATGAAGTTTTCCCGACTCTATGGCCCTTCCCGTGATACTCGTTGAAAGTCCATTCATAACCATCTCGGGGAAAAGTGTCAAAATATAAAAATTCATAGTCCGCTCCTAGTATATGTTCATCATCTCACCAAACGTCTGTATGCGATCAATCCTCGTCATCTGAATCATCTGCTTCTACCATCTCAAATGTTCTGACCTTGACCTTCTTATTCTCTGTGTCAACATCGAACACGAAATCCGGTACTACAGGTATAAGGATCTCGCTGCCATCATCCTTCTTAACGACAAATACATCATTTGCCGGAGTCTCCAGCACGTCGTCAAGGATTCCTATGTGCTCGTCATTCTGATCATATACATCAGCGTCAAGGACATCACAGATGAAGAACTCTCCATCCATGAGAGGAACTGCATCCTCCCTGTCAACAAGTATGTCATAGTTCTTAAAACGCTCTATATCATTTATGTTATCGTATTCTTTGAACTTAAGAATAACCATATTTTTCAAAAATTTGCAAGATGTACAATTAACCTCCAAAGTCTCTCTGCCATTTGACAGATAGCACTTCTTCAAGGTCTTGAAACGATCATTGTCATCCGTTGTCGGATATACCTTAACCTCGCCCTTTATACCATGGCTTGAGGTTATCACTCCTACTCTGAGTCTGTCTTCTGTGTTGTGTTCCATTCTATCTCCTATATATAACTCATATATAATATAAGGGGGAGTATAAACTCCCCCTCTTAACTCGGTAATAAAATCCTCTGTCATATGAAGATTAAGAAATACCACTTATCCTGCCTATGCAGTTCTACTTAATATCAACGACAACCTTCTTATCACCCTTTGAAGCAGCTGCCTTGACAACTGTACGGATGGATTTGGCTATTCTGCCCTGCTTGCCGATTACCTTACCCATGTCCTCTGGTGCAACAGTAAGGTCTATCTTTATTATGCCGTCTTCTTCAGTCTCGGTTACAGCTATCTGCTCAGGATGATCTACTAGGGACTTTGCAATGATTTCTACTAAATCTTTCATCTCTATACCTCCCAAATGGAACACCAGCCATGCAAAATCGACTTCGTCGATGGCTGGCGCTGCATATCAGCTTTTCATAGAAAAGCTGATACATCCGTAAAATTACTTCTCGATACCTGCCTGCTTTAATAACTTTGCAACTGACTCAGTTGGCTGTGCTCCTGTAGCTAACCACTTCTTAGCAGCCTCCTCGTCAATCTTTACTACAGATGGCTCCTGGTTAGGATCATATGTTCCGATCTCCTCGATGAATCTACCATCTCTTGGTGATCTTGAATCTGCTACGATTACTCTGTAGAAAGGATGCTTCTTATAACCCATTCTTCTTAATCTAATCTTTACTGCCATTGTTCTTGTTCCTCCTAAATATTAATTATCTTAAGCCAAAAGGCATTTTAAAACCACCGCGTCTTCTCTTTCCGCCCATCATGCCTGACATCTGCTTCATCATCTTCTTAGACTGTTCAAACTGTTTAAGGAAACGATTGACATCTGCTATCTGGACACCGGCTCCATCTGCGATACGCTTCTTTCTGGATGGCGATATCGGATCCTGGAGTGAACGCTCTCTAGGTGTCATGGACTGAACGATTGCTTTTGGTGTTTTAGCAGCGTTCTCATCTATCTCAACATTCTTCATCTGACTTGCCATGCCAGGCATCATCGAAAGGATCTCCTGCATGCCGCCCATCTGCTCGAGCTGAGCCATCTGATCAAGAAAATCGTTGAAATCAAAACTTGCTTTGCGGAACTTCTGTTCCATCTCTTTGGCCTTCTCCTCGTCGATGGCCGACTGGGCTTTCTCAATAAGTGACTCTACATCACCCATTCCGAGGATTCGGCTCGCCATACGATCCGGGTAAAATGGCTCCAGATCGGTAAGCTTCTCTCCCATACCTGAGTACAGGATTGGCTTGCCCGTTACTGCCTTGATCGACAGTGCGGCACCGCCTCTGGTATCACCATCCAGCTTTGTGAGGATGACACCATCTATACCTATCTTGTCATTGAACGTTGTCGCTACATTGACTGCATCCTGACCTGTCATGGAATCCACAGTCAGTATGGTGTAGGCAATGTCCAGATTCTCCTTTATCTCTGCAAGCTCGTTCATCATGTCCTCATCAACATGAAGACGTCCTGCGGTGTCAAGGAACACCAGATTGATATTGTTCTTGGCTGCATGCTGTACAGCCGCCTTCGCAATATCCAGTGGCTTGTTGTTGTCTCCCATGGCAAACACAGGAACTCCAACCTTCTCACCATTCACCTGCAGCTGCTTGATAGCCGCCGGTCTATATACATCACATGCCACAAGAAGTGGCTTCTTGCCTTTGTTCTTGAACTGATATGCAAGCTTTGCCGCCGTGGTGGTCTTACCTGCTCCCTGAAGTCCACACATCATGATGATCGTGATCTCATTGGATGGTCTGAGCTTGATCTCTGTCATCTCAGAGCCCATGAGCTTATCCATCTCTTCCTTGACGATCTTGATGACCATGTGTCCAGGATTCAGACCCTTGAGGACTTCCTCTCCTACAGCTCTGTCACTCACCGACTTGACAAATGACTTTACGACCTTGAAGTTGACATCCGCCTCGAGAAGTGCTCTCTTGACTTCCTTCATAGCCTCCTTGACATCATCCTCAGTAAGTACGCCCTTGCTTCTCAGCTTCTTAAAAACGTTCTGCAGTTTATCTGATAAACTGTCAAATGCCATAGACATTCTCCCTTCTGATATTATCTATCATCAGAAATCTTCGAGTATCTTATCTGAATAATTCACTATATCTTCAATTCTGCCCGCAAGCCGTTCATCCGAGTTCATCGCCTTGAGCTCATCCGCACATTCCTTGATCTTCTGAACCTGTTCCTGTGCCTTCATGAACTTATGTACCAGCATAAGCTTCTCCTCATACTCCTCGAGAATCTTGTCACAGCGCCTTACCATATCATATACGCCCTGTCTGCTTATGTTGTTGAGTCTCGCTATCTCTGAGTAAGACATGTCATTGTTCACAACATCCTCGTACACGCTCTTCTGATGCTCTGTGAGCAGCTCACCATAAAAATCATATAACATAGACTGTCTGACTATCTTCTCCATAACAAACTCTCCGTAACGCACTTGCATGTAAAGTGTTTTTGCTTTACCATGGGCTATTCTAATACAGGCAGGGTGGGTTGTCAAGTGTTTTTTCTTGACAAAGTGAATTATATTTATATTTGTAGCAAATCCTCCGTCTTACAACACAAAACCCTGTATGTTTGTTATATCGCTACAGCGATAGTTTTACAAACTGTATTCAATATATCTTCTTCACATCATCCACCCGGTAAAGTCTCTTAAAATTCTCCAGATCCTTCTCCGACTGTATCACCATCACACCCACAAAGTTCCCGTCCTCTCTGCTCCTGAATCCAGCTACCTGTTCTCCGGTGCAGATAGAACATCTGATGACAGCCTCGTGTTTTGCCTCATCATAGGGGAACAGCTCTGCGTTCCCCTTTTGTTTTGACTTTAATCTTGCAAACAATCCTTTTTCCACCACTATATCAACCTCTACACATAATCATGCAAGCCACTGACAAGATACATTCTGAATCATCATCTTATCATTATGCTGACATTACGCCTCGATCTGCTCCAGTATATATGGATCCTTGATCTTATTGTCCTCCGCAAAGAACAGTATCTTCGTGAGCACCTCCGAGGTCTTTGGATCATCATCCACGAATGGCAGGAATATTCTGCCCCGCCTCTGGGAGTGTACAGGAAGTACATTTATCATAGGGCCTGCCTCCTGATGCACCACTCCGCTTCCAAGGTGGACTGTATAATTGGCACGCTTGCCCTCTATCACTGCATGGTTCTTTGTAAATGTGACATTTGTCAGCTTGAAAAGTGGCATAGTGAATTCTGCTATCGCCTTTCGCATCTCAACAGTTGAGTGTGAGGTCTCAGGATCCACGCCTCCTGCATGCGCCACGGAAACAGCCATGTCCACATCCCTCATGACCTCAGAGAATATGATATCTGGGATATCCTTGATCTTGAGATCCTTTCCTGTCTTTCTATCCGAAAATACCACCCATTCAAGCGTCGGTGATTCTATATCTGCAGGTGAGAACCAGTCTGCAAGAGCGTAGATCCGCGCTACTATATTCTCCTTGTAGTACACCTTCTGAAGTCCATCCTCTATATCAGCCACCCAGTGTCTTGACTTCAGGCAGCCTAGTGTCTTCTTCGGCTGGATCTGATTGCCCGCGTATCTGAGAGAATGTTCCATGTTCATCTCCTCTTCGGTCTTCACATAGAGTTCTCTGAACACCTGCTTGAACGGCTGAACGATCTTGTTGTCAAATACATACTTTTGTATGTCGTGCCACCTGCCTGCTGTGTACATGTGGAATGGGTGTGCAACTGTGAGCTTGGTGTCGTCTGACAAATGTTTGTTTTCATCACCAGCGGTTGTTTCAACAAACACATTGAATCCATCCTTAGTTGCAAATCCAAGAACTACATTCTGACTAGGTACGCCAGCACTTTCGCCTCTTGCATTATCTAACTGCACATCACCAGCATCGCTGTTATTCCTCAAATCAATATTCTTGCTATCATCAAGTTCATTTATCCCTGACATAATACTGTCAGCCGCATTATCAAGCTCTGCCTTCACGCCATCCGGCTCCGACACCTTGAACACCAGCGCAGCTACCATGTCATGTATAACAGGATTCTCCAGCATGCCCCTGATCTCAGCCCAGGTGTATTCTTCCTGGCTCTCCATGGCATCCTCAAGCATTGCCTTTGTACGCCTTGACTGCTCCGCCATCTGCTTCTTCGCATCCATCAGAGCCAATACATACTCATCCTTCTTGATCTTTGCCGGAACGGACTTTAACTGTTTGCCGTTCTTCTCACAGATGACAGCGCATTTGCCGCCGTCCTCCATCTCAAGCCATACGGTCACTTCTCCGACATCATGCGGCTGAAAATAATCTGTCATACCCTGAACTACAAGGCTTTCCATACGTAGGGTAAGTCTCGTCACGTCCTGATATCCGGCATTGATCGCCATATTGCGCATAGCTGTAGAAACTGCTGCCGCCTCGCTGGCTCTCCTCTGTGCTCCGAACTGCCTGCTCTCCTTCTTGAACTTCTGAAGGAACATGTATCTGTCCTTTATCTGCTCCTCATTCTCTATCGGCAGGATTCCCACCGCCATGAGCAGATCCTTGTTTCTCTTTGCCTCGATCTCGGCTATCAGCTCGGACTCATTGTATTTGCCAAGCGCCGCATCCGCGTATTTTCTCGCCCTGGTATGCTTTGCACCGTCCGAAATGTATTTCGCCGCCTTGTATATAAGCTGGAATCGCTTGTCACCCAGCCTGTCATAGACTTCGGTAAACCACGTCCTGTCAAATGCGCCGTCGTTCAGCTCATCCACCTCAAGCGGTGTAAATCTCGCTATCATAGCCTTTCTCTTGTCATCAAATGACTCGTTCATGTGCGCCATGAAGTAATAGCATCCCGCAGTAAATCCATCCCATCCAAGATACTCTCCAACTATATCTATCCACTCCGGAGAATACATAGCTGCCTCTATAAGCCTGGCATCACTTATATCTGTACCTGTAAGATAGGCCTTCAAAGTCTCCGCACTGTCATTTGCAGCAGGCACACACGCCTGAAGAAGATGCGACATACTATTCTTCTTGCTGACCTTCTGACGGTTATAGTAATAACCGGTATTGAAATACGTTGATCTCTCCAGGGTCTCCTTGCCGAGGGCTGACAGTATCCTGACAAAATACTCCGCACCGAATATTCTTGTAAGCCCGTATATATATGGAGAGAATTCTGTCTCTGTATCTCCCCTTGTGAGCTCTGCAGAAAGCACAAGCTCGGACATATCAGTGTACAGCTTCTTAGCTATATCCAGCCTTTTCTCGTCCGTCTCCGAGAACTCTCCTTCCGGACTGTGAAGAAGTATCTGCCGCACACTTCTCAGTCTTTCACGCTCCGTATATCCCCACTCATAGCCTCTGGTCTGCACCTTCCTGTTGCGCTCCGTTATAAAACGCATCACGTCAGATACACATTTGAGGCTCCTATCCAGGGAATTCCCCTCAAATGCCATCTTGTACATATAATCCCTGGATATAATGCCACGACTGTATGCGGCAATATAGTTCAGGAGACCAGGAACCGGCATGACACTTCCTGTGTGTATCCAGTAATATGAATTTCTATCATTTACAACGTCTGAAGGTATATTAAAGTTATGACACTTTGCAAGGGCATAGTTGTATGGGAACAAATGCCTGAAATTCTCTTCATTCTGCCTTGCCTCGTCAGAATCCTCTTTTACGTCCAATATATCGCTGTCACCATCGATTGCAAGCCACCTTGTTATTATCATGATCTGCTCATTTGTGAGCACACTTCTGTGATATACCTTTGAATCATCACCAGATATACTGCTGCCACCTTTATTCCCGCCAAATGTATATATGAGCTCATCGTTTCTTCCAAGCAGATAGTCTGCTGCCACAACGGCAAGTCTCATCTTGTCACTATCCATCACATATCTTCTATACAGGAATCCTATTACAGCTCTGACAATGGCAAGATATCCGAATGCCGGACATTCTTCTATATATATATTTCCAAACATATCCGCCATAAAACTCTCGCAGTACTTCTTGAAATCCTGTTTGTCACTGTTGTAGCCATTCAGATACACGTATAGCTGCATGCACATATACGGAGTCTGAATATTTTTCTCGTAGAAATCTACCCACAATTCCTCACATGCCACCTTGTCACAGCTCACATATATGTTCCCACCTGCCTCACCAAGCAGGCCGATCTCTCCGTCAGCCATCTCATACTCATCATTTTTGTGCTCATCCACAAATGCATCAATTTTTCTTAATATATTTATAACTTCTGAATCAGATGTCGTGTCTTTCTTTTTAGGCACAATCTTTGATTTGAGTTTTGCAAATGCACCCTCGCTCTTGGCAGTCCTGCACACATTATCATTTGCAATCCCGCTTTCAGGGAAATACTTTTTGTACAGCTCAAGGCACTCAGCCAGATAACTCTTGTCAAATACCGGCTCATAGTCCGCATTTACATCATAAAGTCCATACCCCTCATCTGCACCAGCCCGGTCTGTGCCAACATTTTTAATCTCACGTATAAGAATCTGCTCCTTAGTTGTAACACTGGATCTTCCATTCGCAGACTCCCTCTGCATAGCGTCTATATGACCAACACAATCTGCAAAAAGTTTCTGCCTGTTCTCATCATTTTTGAGCTGGAGCAGCAGGTCAAGTCCCGCTGTTCTCTTCTCCTCCTTGGAATCTGCGAGAAGTCTTCCGATGAGATCATCCATGTCATCACCATCAAGCTTATATAATATAGACAGTACAGTCTCCCTTATGTCTGACTTCTTGTACTTGAGCATATTCTCAAGCTGTACATAATTCTCCGGCGAAAGCTTCATATCCTTAACGATCATCGCCGCCTTGTTTCTGGTATATGTCTCCTTGTCGGCAACTGCGTCCACCAGTATGGCACGCTGCCTGTCATTTGCCGGCTGCCTTACAAGCAGAAGCAAAAGCGCATCTCTGCTGTACCTTGCGGAATCTATCTCAGGAACCATCTCCGCTATGTAAGTGATCTTGTCCTCATCCCTGAGAGCGCTTGCGCAGACCGCAAGTCTCATGATGATTGCGGATCTGTCCAGATATTCGGCATTCCATGGAAATACACACGGATCAAACTCAAGCCTCTTCTTTGGCATGCGCTCAAGTATGCCCATGAGGATGTCGTACATCTCCTGACATTCTTTCCTGCTGTCAAAATATTTGTCCACCTCGGCAAATGTCATTTTCTTAAGTTCATTGTTGTACGATCTGCCGTCTTTATATATGAGACTATTCATATAAGGCTGGTAATCCGACATGAAGCTTGGCATGATGACCGCCATGGTGTCCATCTCGTCTGGGAATCTCTTGATAAATTCCTTTGCAACGCTATGTGTGTACACCTTTCCCAGACTCATTGCCCTGATATATGTGCCAAATACCAGTCTTTGGTGTCTGCTGCCATCAAGCGCCAGCTTGTTCATCACATGGCATGCCTCGTCCACATCAAAGAAACCATAGCTCCACAGCGCAAGATAGATCTGCATGGCATCCTCGCCGGATAAAGCTTCACGCCTTGCATTTTCATCATTCAGATATGTATCTATAAGAAGCAGCTGTTTCTTCTGTATACGGTCAAGCTTGCTCTCCTCGTCAGCCACAAGTCCTGTCCAGGTGGCTACAGCCCTCATGACAGACGAGAATCTCAGAAGATCATTCTCCTTTATCACATGGAACAGGGTCATAAATGCACCTGCCGTTCCATAATCCATGTTCTCACAGATCGCCTGCCTGAGTCCCTCCTGAAGCTTTGCCGCAACGAGCAGCTTGCCTACAGCCTCATGGAGTCTTGTGTTGGAGCTCATATATATTCCCCTGAGGATATTGGTCGTGAGCCTTGTCTGCGCACTCTCACCGAACATGATGTCCATGAGCACTTCCTCAAGCTCTGCATTCCCCCTGTCGAGCTCCGCCTGTATCCAATATTCAGATACTATTCTATACCCATTGCTGTTGCCATCCCTGTAATAGCACAATATATCCTGCGGCAATTTCTCCCTGTAGAGAGATACTATGTCGCATCCGTATATCCCCATGGAGTGATATTCATTCATTATCCTGAAATATCTGTCAAGAAATGCCCCATACCTCTTCGTACGCATGGTTCTTCTGTAATAATACTGGCTTGTCTGCCACTTGATTATGCTGTCTATAGAAGTGTAGAAATCCTCCATCAGATGATCCGGCACCCACCCTGGCAAATGCTTCAGCTCCCTCCTGAAGAATTCAGAAGGAACATTCTTTTCATTCTCAAGAAATGTCTCAAGTCTCTTGCCGATCGTTGACTCTTTTACATCTCCATAGTAATTATCCATCTCCTTAAGAAGCTTCTGCGCATCCGCACTGTAGCTCTTTCTGAGCTTCGTGGAATTCTCGTCAAATGCCTCTCTCACTTCATCTGCGATCTTCTTCTGCTCCTCAAGCTCAAACCTTGTCTTCTTGTCCACCGCCATTGTAACCCCTTTCTTTATGTTCTACCACATTCTGCCCGCCAGCATTGTGAGGCGGATAAATGTGATCTCATCCCCTTCGTTAAACTTCTCTTCCCTGTCCAGCTCCGTTAATTCATCCATACCGCGGAACACTCTGAACAGCCCATCCTCAAATCCTTGAATGGCTGTCTTCACTGCTTCATCCACATCCGGTTTCTTCTCCCCATAGACGATCCCGAACGCTATCTTTCCTATTCTTCCCATATCATCGATCTGTTCATCTGTCAACACTGCATCGCCGCGATCCATGCGGGATATGTACTGTGCCACGCAGATCTTTACTGTCTCTGTTATGAGTTCTCTAAGTGTGCCCGGTACATTTGCGTATTCAAACGGGACCTTGTGCACTGTGTTCTTCCGCTTGCCGAGCTGTTTTATGTTCATGTATAAAGTCATGTGATTCCCCCGAAATCTTGTTATATGTATATTCACATTGTGCAGAAATTGCACATACTGAAATAAATGTTCAACTTGTGCAAAAATTGCATATATTGAATAATAGTGTCTGCTAAGCCACATTAGCATTTGCATTTATCTGATCTATTACTTTCTTTATGCCCATCCATACAGACGCGTTAAATATATCCGTTATACTTCCCCTGTCTGTAAATGGCGACTCCATCAGCACTGACATATCCTTTATCATTCCATTGTGTACCACATACTCAACTATCTGATTGACAAAGTATATCTGCCTGCTGTCATAATTTGTTTCATTCAGATATTCACTAAACGCCTCCTTTGCAGCGTTCATATCAAGCCCTACTATCTCACGGACAAATTCACCAAGAGGCTTGTCACCGATCTCACCCTCATAATCCTTTCTCGTTCCAATCTCATTCCAAAGGATATCCTCAAGTGCCTTCACATCCCCAGTAGTAAGGGGCTTATTTGTCTTGAGTTTTGCAATTACAATATTATCCTGATGCTGTTTTATATAGAATTCAGCCTTTGCTTTATAATTCTTCAGATCATCGTTCTCAAGTTCTGATTCATGCCAGTCAGTAGATAGGATATCATCATCAAAGTTAGTGTCGTATGTTTGTACTGTGCTTTTTATAAAGCTCATGATATCCCTAAGTCCTGTCCTTATCTCTTCGAACTCTATAATTCCAGCACCATCTACATAGCTATCCGACAATACTTTATCTATGATTTCTTTTCTGCGATCAATCTCATCAATATGTTTTCCTATAAGTCTTGAAAGTGCATTAGCCCTTTTTATAAGATCTCTCTTTGCTCTCTCGTCATTCTTTCCCACCACATGTGCAAGCTCCAAGCCATATATAAGCGCATCAAATCTCAAAGCACTCGGCTCATCACCATCTGCCATAATATAAGGCGATACTTCTTCCTTTACGACATTGACATCAGGGAACGTTATACTCTGGTAGTTTACTTCATCCGAGTATTTATCCAGATATCTCAGATGCTGCTTTACTATAAAATTATCCCTGTTATCCCTCGACAATCTCTGCACTTCACTGCTCATGTCAGATATCAGTTTTTCCAAGAAGAAATTCACCCTGTCGTCCCTATCAGTAAGTGACTGCAGCTTATACGCTATCTCAAATCTTCTCTGGAATATCGCACCCTGTATAGGCATCACATTTACAGCCTCTTTGCCCTTTTTCTTTACCCTGAAGAACTCAAAGTTACTACAGAAATCAAATATATAGAACAATTTTTTATCTTTGCCGTCCAGCAGTCCTTCGCAAAGTCTGGTTCCCCTTCCTATCATCTGCCAGAATTTTGCCTTACTCATTACCTTCTTGAAAAATACCAGATTGAGTATCTCTGGAACATCTATTCCCGTATCAAGCATGTCAACTGATATGGCTATCTGCGGCAGTTTCTTAGGATCCGAAAAATCATCTATTGCTTTCTGCGCAAATTTTGTCTGATTATCTATAACTTCCGCGTACCCAACAAGATGCGGATATTCCTCATTGAAAACCTCAAATATCTTCTCTGCGTGAGTATGATTCTTTGCAAATATTATTGTTTTTCCTATCTTCTGCCCGTAATCTATCTTGATTCCCTTATCCATAAATACACGTAAGACTTTTCTTATTGTATCCTTGTTGAATAACCAGGAATTAAGCGCAGCGGACTCTATCTTATCCGGTACATCCCCAGACTCTGTCACAAATGTTTTCTCATACTCTTCCTTATCTGCGTCCGAAAGTTCTTCATATACAATTCCCTCATCAAGGAACTTTACCTTGCTCTCAATTGTCATATAATCAACAAGATATTCATCCTCAACAGCCTGTGCAAGATCATAGCCATATGTAGGAACTCCATTTGCAAGTTCAAATACATCATAAGTATTCTTGTCCACTTCATCCTTCGGTGTCGCCGTAAGTCCCACAAGCGGTGCATCAAAATAAGTGAATATATCTTTATACTTGTTATATATTGACCTGTGCGCCTCATCACATATGATAAGATCAAAATGTCCACAGGTAAATATTCTTCCATCCTTGTCACTCGCACTGTCAACGCATCCGATCATGGTCTGGTATGTGGAAAATACACATCTTGCATTATAATTATTCTTCTCCTCCACCAGATTCGTGCAGGACAAATCAGGTAGCATATTCACAAAACTACGCTTAGCCTGCGTGACAAGTGAATTTCTATCTGCCAGAAATAGAATATTCTTCACCCATCCGGCATTTATCAGTATCTTACAAAGTGCTATCACCGTTCGTGTCTTACCAGAACCTGTAGCCATGACAAGTAATGCTTTTCTTCTGTTCTTCTGATCAAATGCATCGCACACGGCTTTTATTGCCGCTTCCTGGTAATAACGTCCGGCAATTGCCTTATCCACTGTTACATTTCTGAGACTTGTCCTCATGGACCTCAGATTAAACCACTTCTCCAGATCCCTCTTGGAGTAAATGCACGAACACTTTCTCTCTGGATATTGTCCATCAATAATATGTGTCTCAAACCCATTTGTAAGGAAGATAACAGGTCTTCTGCCATACTTTCTCTCAATGCTGTCAGCATACTCCTTCGCCTGATATCTGCCTGCCTCAACTCCGACACATGTCTTCTTCGCCTCTATAATAGCAAGTGGTCTCTGTGTATCATCATAAAGCACATAGTCCACCCGTCCATTTCCTGACCTGCTAGGAACACCATCAACTTCAACTTCATCGATCCAGTCTGATCCCTGTACCCATCCTGCGTCCTCAAGCATAGCATCTATATAGAGTTTCCTTGTCTCGAACTCAGATATATCAAGCGGATGCTGCTTATAACGCTTCCTCTGTACCTGACTGCGTGCAGATAACTTCTCCTTGAGATCTGCATTTTCCTCAGCCAATGTCTTTAGATCTATCTTATGTCTTTCAATCTCTTCCTGATTCTGACGAATCAACTCTTCCTGTTCTTTGAGCTGGCTCTTTGCATTCTCAGCATTCTCCCTAGATTTCTTGGCATTTTCACGTCTGTTCAATATGGCATTTCTATCAAATTCTCTCTGCTCATATCCCCGTACATAACAACATGAAATAAAGTCCATAAATATATGCAGATTTTCCAGGCAAAGCATAGCCTCGTCAAATCCCTGGCGCCTGTTATTGTGAGCCACACTGTTGCCTTTTCTTCGTATATAATCCAATCGTCTCCACAGGTCATTTCCCACATAATCTCTGAAGTCCTCTGAATTCAATAAACTGTGAAGATTATCCTGATACGGCGTTTCAAGTGAAGTCTCAACTGAATAAATCCATTTTATTGCAAACTCCATAGCCCTGCGGCAATTGAGTATACACATATCAGGATCTATAAGAATTATTCTCTCAGCCGATATTGCAACCCCAGCAAATGCGGCAAATCTTGGTTCATCCCTTAAGAAGTCGAAATTATTCATGTCTTTCTACCTCCTCCCCTTTGTCTTGTCGGTATATTATAAACACATTATATAGGTAAGTAATCAATTGTTCCAGTAGTTTGATGAGCGAGAGCAATTTTGATTTGTCGACTTGACAAACAAATTTAACATACTCATTAACCATATCAGTTGGTGGACAAATTATCGGGAAATCTTCAATATGTTCCTTATTCAATTGTCTCTTATCAATTCCACCTACACAAACACCTCTAATCAAATCAACGTACTCTGGTGAAACAAGTATCCTTAACACAAACATATTGCTTACCCCAGGCTTTAATCTAATGAAATATACATGTCCATTCACATTAGCCATATCATCTTCACCCAAATATAGTGCCGCTCTCCCAAGAGAACTATTCTCTGTATTTATTCGTCCAGTCTTTGTCATAAGGATATCACCATGCTTTAAGCTACTTCTCTTCATATTTGCATGAGTTTTTGCATCAATATAAGCAATATCTTCCATTTCCAAGCGATTCTTCCAAACATTCTGACTTCTGAAAAATGCAATACCTTCTTTGACATAATTCTCAGATCCACCTTTAGGTGTATTACCACTATTTATCTGAACCGATAAATCCTTCAATTTCTTAACGGGCCATTTTTTAGGATTAGCAACAGCATCCCCAAACATCTCTACAAATCGGGCTTTGATAAGCTTGTCTAATAACTGCAATTCTAAAAATCTTTGTTCTTTTATCTTTACAATTCTATTCAGCTCATCAACAATATGCTTTTGATCTTCTATGCTCCTTGAGGGAATCTGCATCTTGCGCATAGCAGCCTGTGTTAATTTTTGCCTTGTTGCTCCATTAACCATTCCATCAACATTATAAAACATAAGTGAATAACACAAATAATCCACGTCTAATCCGATCTTAGGCTTTAATACATGAGCATGGTTATTGATCCAGCATTTTCCTGAAACTCTATATGCAATAGGTTTTTCTTTTGAGCCAAAGTTACCACCATCTTCTGCAAGTAATACAAGTTCATCATCAAAAATATAATCAGCGACATGGTCTTGAATACCATTTGCCCCATAATAAGGATAATCTCCCTCTTCCCTGTCAGATGCTGTAATTGGCACTCTCATTGAATCAAGTATTTCACAGCAATCTTCAATGTACATCATATCCATATCTTTATTTCTACAAATTCGACACTTTAATAAATATAGTTTGTGCTTGTGCTTACAACGGAACTTTTTATAGCCATCATCAGCTTATGCATTACTTGCTTTGCTCTTGGTTATGCCGTTGGCTCTAAGAGCAATGATAAGAAATAAGACAAAAAAGTAACCGCCCGGTCCTGACAAAACTTGGCGGTTACTTTTTTGTAATCATCATATCAGGGCTAACCGTCTATCGGTAGCACCTTTTGATATTATATTAGCATCCAACCGCTTTCATGTCAAACATATATTCGATTGTCATTTACTCATACAAATACGAATTTGAGGTTTGTGAATCATAAATATATATCCACAACAAATACATCACGCAATATACCGTCTATGCGATACCTTTACATTATTTTGATTAACTATCGCATACTGCATAGTCGTATCTATCTGTGAGTGTCCCAATATCTTCTGTACCTGCTCTATCGGCATTCCTTTATCTATAGCTCTGGTTGCCATTGTCCTTCTAAATTTATGTGGATGTATCTTGTCTATATTCAATTTTCTTCCCAGTTCTCTAACTCTTATCTCAACTCCACTTATCTTTAATCTTGCATGTGGCGCATCAAGAGTGACAAATAAAGCCGGATTATCATCAGTCCTGCTCTCTATATATTCTTGCAAATGCAGCTTTGCCTTTGCATCGAAATAAACTCTTCTTTCTTTATCACCTTTACCGAATACTATGCATTCCCGTTCTTCAAAATCAATATCCGATATATTTAAACCTACCAGCTCGCCTACTCGTATACCAGTCGAATACAAAAGGTCAATCATGGCAAGATCCCTGACGCACGTACAATTATCACGAAGTTTTTCAATCATTTCATCAGTTATAGTTTCTTTAACCGGCTGTTTCGTCTTAATTTTATGTATTCGTCTCATAGGACTTTTCAATATGTAGTCCTCTTCTTCAAGCCAGCTAAAAAAGCTCGACATATTTCTCCGGACATTGTCTACAGTTACTTTGCTGCAATTATTAACCTTCTGATAATCAACAAGATACCCTCTTATCTCGTCAGTTGTTATCTTTCTGATAGGCGTTTCAATACTACCAAGCATATGTTCAATAGTAACACGATAATACTGTAAAGTTCTTTCAGAACATCCCTCAATCTGCTTTGCGTCAATAAACATTTTCAAATATTCTACATTAGGAATTTCTTCTGTCTTTGCTTCGTTTTCTGCCAAATGTTTAAGTAACGTCTCCTGTAATTTCTTCATCTGAGATATATTCAGATAATCTGCCATCTCGTTAAGTATCTTGACTAATTTTTCTTCCATGTTCGTATTCTCCTTCCAGATTCTACCAACATCCTTCACCAGTCAAACCTTATTTAATTCTTATTTCTATACTTTAAGAAACATATGCTATAAATTATTATCCAAAATATTTCTGCATTAAACTATCAAACAATATCTGTGCCTCATCAAGAGCCTTTTGCACAACAACTTTTGATTTGTCGACTTGCTCACTAAATAATGAGTATTTTAATTGAAGTTCTATAGGTGGTACAATTGTAGGCAATCCCCTTAATTGACTCATATTTATACTTGCTATACCTGTCGTTTGTTTTGCTGCTCTTAAAAAATAGGTCTTTGCTTGTGAACTCTGTAAATATGCAGCAAAATATCGTGGCAATATTTGCGTTTCATCTAATCGTACTCTAAATATATGATTCTGATGGATACAATCTTTCGGTGGCAAAGATATAATAGCTCCTCTTCCTAATTTATCTGGATCTCCCCCCTCAGTCATTAAGACATCATCTGGCAATAATTTATACTGAATTATTTCATCTTCTGTTGCTAATATTGTTTTAACAGTTGTCCAATCTATATATCCGTCTTTTACGTTTGAAACAGCCATATATGGCACTTCTCGCAATTCCCCACATTTTGTTTTTCTTCCTTTAGTTATTCCTGAAACAATATCTGCAATTTCTTCCAATTTAACTTTATTATATTCTATTTCGTTTTCAAACATCTCTACAAATCGGGCTTTGATAAGTCCATCTAAAAAAGCCATTTGAGTATTTCTCATATCTAAACATTTTTTTGAAGACTTTAAAATTTTAACTATTTTTTTCTGTTTCTCAATTGATGGTAACTCAATTACTGCATCACTAAGATTACATATCTTTATATATTTTATAACCCCTCCTATAGCTTGTTTCCTTAATTCCTCAATATATGTTTCTAAAAAATAATACAAATATGGCAAATATAATTTTTCGACATTGTTATTCTCTATTATATAGGTTCGCTGATAAGCATCAAATTTTCCGTTGTAATACTTAACATTTAAATCGCCATTTCCAGCAACTAATACACACTCACAATCATATGAATATGTTGATATTCTTAAAGGCTCTTTTGAACAAGTAAAAAACGGATATTGACCATCCATTGAAGCTGCATTGGCATCAAGCTTACCCGTTCGTATTTTCGTCAAATCACCTATCCTAACTTTCATCTTCCATTGATCTACAAATACGAATTTGCTAAAGTCGAGTTTGTTTTCCCCTTTCCTAATATTTTCAATCAATTACTGGTTATCATCAGCCAGCAATTTCTCAAGTTCATCCATTTCCTGACTTATCTGTCTCTCCAAATCTCTTATATTTGCCATTATCTCAGATGTAGGCGGATACTCTACCGGTGTATACTCTACTTCCTTGTACTTATTGATGCTGAGGTCGTAAGCATTGTCCACTATCTCTTCCTTTGACACAAAGAATGACTTGTCCGTTCGCTTTCTGTCATTTTCTTTGTCAAGATGCGCAAATCTCTCTATTATGTCAGGTATATCGTTATCATTTACCGGTGTTCGCTTATCGTCCAGACTGTATCCGTCTGCCGTCATATCATAGAACCAAACTTTGTCTGTTCCGCCATGATCTGTCTTTGTAAATATCAGTATCGCAGTTGACACTCCCGCATATGGCTTAAACACTCCTGATGGCATGGATATGACCGCCTGCAGTTTCTGATTTTCCACTATTTCTTTACGGATTGCCTTATGTGCTACAGATGAGCCAAATAGCACTCCATCCGGAACTATACATGCACATCTGCCGCCTACCTGCAATATCCTTATGAACAATGTAAGGAACAGCAATTCTGTCTTCTTTGTCTTGCACATCTTGAGAAGATCTGCTGAAACTGATTCAGCATCCAGACTTCCCTTGAACGGTGGATTTGCAAGAACAAGTGTATATTTATTCTTATCACTATTCTGATCTGATAAGCTGTCTCTATATTCAATACATGGATTATCTATACCATGTGTCATCATATTCATAGCACCTATACGAAGCATCGTTCTATCCATATCATATCCATAGAACATATGATTCATATAGTGATCTCTATTTGCTTTGTTATAAAAGATGTCTTCTTTCTTCTTTTCTCTGAGGTACTCCCCTGACGCAACAAGGAAACCGGATGTTCCACACGCAGGATCACATATCATCTCGTCTGCTGCCGGATCCATCATCTCAACCATCATACGGATGATGTGTCTCGGCGTCCTGAACTGACCGTTTCTTCCAGACTGTGCTATCTTTGAAAGCAAATATTCATATACATCGCCTCTCACGTCAACTGACTGGATTTCATTCATCAATTTATATATCTCATCCAGCGAATCAACAACCTTCGAAAGAAGAATCGGTGTCGGAAGCTTGAATATGGCATCATCCATATATTTTGAATATGCGCTGTTCTTGTCACTATGAAGATTTTTTATAAATGGGAAAACCCATTCCTGCATGACACTGTACATTTTCTCAGCAGGAAAATCCCTGAATACAGACCATTTGAGTTGCTTTCCGTCAATGTTTCTGTCTCCTATCTTCACCTCATCAGCAAATATACTGCTAAACGGAAGCCCTAGCATCTCGCATTCCTTTGCCTTTTTGTTGTCCACATCATCAAGATCATGGATAAACATAAGATATGTTATCTGCTCTATAACCTCAAGTGGATTGACAAGTCCACCCGCGGCAAATATGTCCCATAAACTGTCTATTTTATTCTTCAAATCCCCTGTTATCATTTGTATTCTCCTTTGCACATACAACAAACCAAAATTTGTATGGCTAAATTATACACCACGTAATATCAAAAGCAAACAAATAAAACTCACCAGGCTAGCCATTTATGAAGGGAAAATATCAGATATGGAACACCTTGTCCCCTGGAACATACACATCTCTTGCTACTTCGTTCCGTCAATTCTCTCCCTGAGAACTTCCTTCTCAGTGTATGTGTGCTTTCCAAGAAGTTTGTCTCGTTTTCCGCCAAATACCTTATTTAACTTACCCAGATTGAATCCAACAAGGAATGCGGCAATAACCGTACCGGCTCCCACACTTCCAAGACTATGTATGCAGATCAGACATGTTACGACCGACACAGCCACCATAGAACAGTCAAATCCGATCTTTACCTTTGAAAATTCAATGTGTGTGACCTCTGATACAGCCTGCATGACACCCTCTCCGGCAAGCGGAATAAGATTGGCCGGCAGATAGAAAAAGATTCCAACCGCTATGAATACAGTACTCACAAGCATAAGCACAATTCTCATCGCTATATTATCAGTGCTCGGCAGAAATGTAGCCAGGTAATTGCAGAATGTTGTAAAATATCCGAACACGATTCCCACGACCACCTGAAGCAGATTGATCGGCTTGAACCGCTTCCTGAGTAATAGGATCTGTATAAGCACAAGTGCCGCATGGAATATGATCGTAGCCTTTCCCATCTCTATTCCCCATACACAGGTCATGGTATATGGTATGGAACTCACCGGCGACACACCGAGATTGGATTTTACCGACAGTGCAATTCCTATAGTCATAATAAACAATCCAACGAAATACATTGGAATTCTTACCTTCATGTTCTTCATCTCTTACGTTCCTCTTTTCTGTTGTCTTTTTCGCTGCCCTTCATATTATCGTACACCCTTACAAGAAGTGACTGCAATTCTTCCGTCTCTTCCGTTGTAAATCCCCTCAGCGCCACAGATTCAACTAAGTCAAACTTCTTATTGAGCATCTCCACATACTCTCTGCCCTTATCTGTCAAATACACGTACAGGGATCTTCTGTCCCCTGACTTTGTACTTCTCTGTATATATCCTTTATTCTCCATGCCACTCAACACAGCGGTTATCGATGCCGGCTCTATATGACATCCCGCTGCAATATCCTTCTGGCACGCCCCATCATGATCCTTCAGATAGTCCAGCACCTTGGGCTGTCCCATGGTGAGCTCTGTATCCTTTATCTGACTCAGCAATGCCTTCTGCACCATGAAATGATCCGCCATCAGCAGATAATGTATGGATTTTGTATGTTCGTCCATATGGATTCTCCTCTCCAGATAGTTATAATTCTAATTATTAGAACACTAACGATATTATACACATATTTTTACCCATGTCAAATCGAACTTCGGTCACCCCCATACGCACAAAAAAGATCCGGGATCATATGAACCACCCCGGATCTCCAATTATTCTTTATTTTATTGAGCCTTTATTTCTTTATGACTGCTTTCTTTGACACTCCTCTTTTCAGAAGGATTGTCTTATAGCTCTTAAGCTTCTTCGACGGAACCTTGACGGTCATCTTGGCGTATGTCCCTGTAAATGCACCAGATCCAACTGTTTTTCCTGTCATCTGTGTATTCTTTATCACTACTGTCCTGAGCTTCTTACATCCATAGAACGCCTTGGCACCTATAGTCTTGACGTTTTTGCCCAAGGTCACCTTTGTAACCTTTACATTCTTCTTGAACGCCGCTTTTCCTATCGCTGTGACCTTAAATGTCTTGCCACCAAGCTTTATAGTGTCAGGAACCACAACTGTCTTGGTCTTCTTGACAACAGATACGAGAGTTACCGTTCCCTTGCCATTCAGGGATGCATTTGTGATCTTGTACTTGTAATTTCCATTTGCATAGATCTTACCCACAGCCGCAGTTATGTCAAAATACTTTGTCTGTGTTCCACTGTAATTACCGATTCCAATTATCACAACTTTTGCCTTGCCAAAGTCTTTATTTGACGAATATGCAACTCTGTAATCCTTGCCCGCTGTGAGTGTCCGCTTGCCGCAGGTAACCTTCACCGCTGGTGTTATTGCTTTGCCTGTATATACAGCCGACTTTGTGATTGTCACAGAGGCTTTACTTATCGCCTGCTTGTTTATTGCAAATGTAAAAGTCTTTGAGCCCTTATATCTGCCCTGACCTTTGACAACTACCTTTGCTGTACCGGCATTGGTATTGCTGCTATATGAAACTATATAGTCAGTTCCCGCATCAAGTGTTCTTCCACGTGATACAACCTTTACGGCCGGTCTTATCGCTGCGCCTGTATATGTAGTCTTGTACGAAGCATTTCCAGTTGCCGCAAATGTAATATTTGCATCAACGCTTATATCCACAACTATCCATGTCCATACAGCCTTAAATGTTATATCCTCTGATACAGCGCCGTATGCAGAATCAGCATTATAGCTTGTTCCGGCTTCATCCTGCCATGCCAGCGCATATCCAGCCCTCGATGTCTTGTAATCAGTACCATCAGACATGGTGATATTTATTTTCGACAGATCAAGAGTTGATCCCTTGTTTACAGATGACGCATACAACTGGTTGCCATTCTCATCTGTGAACACAACCTTTACCATGGTTACACTGTCGCCCTTGCTGTCTACCGGATCCTTGGAATAAATTGGATCTCCACCTATTGACACATCGCCATCAACAATGATCGTTCCATCATCTGACTTTACGCCAAATGAATTTCCACCGGTTGATCCGGATGCATCCGCCGTAACACTTCCACCAACCAGTTTGATAGAATTGTCTGCTGAGATTACCGACTCCCCATCGCCAAGTCCTGATGACTTTGCATCAACAGAGCCTCCTGTGATCTCCACATCCGATGCCGATATTGCCGAAGATACAGAATCTATGCTGTTGCTTCCACCTGCTATCTTCACAGTTCCCGCAGATTCGATTCCCTTACCATCGGACTTTATCTGTATGTTGTCTATCTCAAGATTTCCATCTGTCTTGATCGCAGACGCACCCGGGGTTGTCGCTGATATCTTGGAAGATGTATCCTTTCCAGATACCTTTACATCCGCTGCGTTACTGTTATCGCTGACGCATGTTATACCATCAGCAATCTTATTTTCTCCGCTTACCTTTATGACAAATGTTTCAGAATTGCCCGGACGAACCGTGATCTTCTTTACAGTAGCATTGTCCACGGTTATTCCACTTGCATTTCCGGTATCTACAATTACATCCTCACCATTTCCTGTGATCGTGTAATCCTTATTCTCGGTAAATGAAACTGATATGATTCCACCAGACTGTGATACCTTTACAGTTGGATTTTCCTCACTGTCTGTGAATGCTCCAACATATCTGCTGTCATTCAGTCTTCCGATGTCAATTACGAAAGGATCTGATAAAGGTGTAGTCACCTCAAGTGCCTGGCTGATCTGACCAGCCTTGACATTTGCAGTTTCTTTTACCCTGCCATATACATAATATGTAGTAAATTCCTTGAATCCGGTAAACTGAGCACCATTCTGCCATACAAGCTTTGATGCATCAGCATCCTTTTCACTGGATATTGCATACTCGATCTCACCCACTATACCTGACACCTTGCCGCTGACAGTCACCGCATCAGATGTTACTGATGTCTTTGTCACAGTGACAACTGCGGTATTTTCTCCCTTTGCCACTGTCGCCTTGAGTGTTATGTTCGCTGAGCCATTTGCTGATGATATAACCAGTGTATCGCTGTAGCTTCCGGCACCAAGTCCATTTACCGGTTTTACAACTACTGTTGTTTTATTTCCTGCAGAAATCTGCCCTGCCGGTGATGAAACGATCTGGAATGCCGTTCCATCCTTAAGCTTGGCCTTTACATCTGTAAGGGTTGTCTCCCCGGAGTTTGACAGTTCAATAGCTGCATGATTCGCATTTGAATAGCCATATACGAGGTCTGTCCATGACTTGTCAGCACTGCTACATGACAGCTTTCCAGGAGTGAGCACTTTGACAACACACGCCGCCTTTATTCCCGAGCCATCCTTAGCCGTAGCTGTGATAGTCGCCGTTCCGGCTGCGAGGGCTGTTATCTTGCCATTCTGTACGGATACCTTAGCCTTGTCTGAACTTGACCACACAAGGGATGTATCTTTTGCATCAGCAGGTGTTATCGTTGCCTTGATCTCATCACTGTCGCCCACATTAAGTGTTATGTATGTCTTGTCAAATGAGATTCCTGTAACCTTTACGGCTGGGGGCTCTGACGGAGTCTCTATGTCTTTCTCAGACGTTGAACCCGTTGTTGATCCAGTTGAGCCAGTCGATCCGGTTGAGCCGGTTGAGCCAGTTGAAGGATCCTTCGTGTCGTCCTCTGTTGTCATGCCTCCACCTGACTCCCCGCTTATCGTCCTGAGCTCTGACGACACCTCGCTCTTTGGAACTACCTTCTGTGCTGCCTTCTCCTCATCTGTTCCGCTGTTCTTTACATACAGATAAAGTCCGGCTGCTGCACCCACAAGGCTTGCATTATAGTCCAGTGCAACCTCGTTCTGGTTATAATCTTCTGAGCTATCTACATAGGATGTACTCGAACCCGCCGGACCGCCAACCAAAGCGCCGACTAGTACATGTGCCTGCTTTGTATATGCATTTCCAGTTACAGAACCCTGATATCCGCTTGAGGCTCTGTGATGAGGGTACTTTGATGAATACTTGTTGTAACCTACAACGAAACACTTTGAACCAGCATTGTTGCCAAGTATGTACTTCATCTGACCATTTGCCCATGATGAATAATCAGTCTTTCCATATATCGTGTCATACATGAGACCTGTCATCTGATGAGCGGTGTTATATCTCGCCGATCCCCAGCTATCTATCAGACAGAAGTTGTTATCTCCTGACTGTGTCTTGCTCGCTATAAGTCCTGACTGGTTCTCTACAAACACACTCTTCTTTGATGAGTTAGGACTGTAAAGCAGAGCCGCCTGAGCCACATTGTTCCAGCAAAGAGCCCAGTTAGGATTTGTTCTGCCACCATATACATTATTGTATTTTGTTGCATATGCCGATTTACCTGTAGCCTTGTACAGAAGAGCCGCCGCAAGGGCATAGTCATCTTCCCATGAATCTGAGCTATAGAAACCTGATGCCGGACCCGAGCTGTTCTTCTTAGCCTTAGTATCCGCATATGTGAAAAGCTTCTCCGCATAGGAAAGCGCTTTCTTATCCTTGTAATTTATATAATATGCCGCAAGTGCCGCCGCTGTCTCTGAAACGATATCTGTACACGTATCCGAATCAGATGTGAATGTTGCCTGTCCACTTCTTGATGACTGCTTTTCCGGAGCTCCCCAGTATCCATGATCGACATTTCCATCACCGACCTGATAACAGAAAGCCTGAACCGAGCCATCACTTCCAAGGACTGTGCATCTCTCGAAATAAGCAACGAATCTGTCCATGATCCTCTTATAGTGTGCCTCTGTAGCAGTATCCGCAAATGCCTCGGCAAACTCCATGTGCGCAAGTCCTAGAACTGTAGCCGAATATGCCTGTGGCAAACCAAACTTGGCATGATCTCCCGCATCATGGTATCCACCGCTGACATCCACAGTCTTTCCATTATATGTTGTTTTTGCATCCTCAGTATGGCAGTTTGATCTCCAAGAAAACTCACTCTTTGCAGATACATCACTTCCGCACATATTCGCATCATAAAGATACAGTGACTCCTGAAGAAGCTTCGCATAGTTGTACTCAACATCCGTATTGATCTCACCTGTATTGTCCCCGGCTCCGCCAGATGATGATGAAAGTGAACCGATAAATGAGTCAAATGCACCTGACTGTGAGCTGTAGTACACCTTGACACCTGTTATAGACACACCGTTTGCCGTACCTGTGTAGCCAAGCTTTGAATAGCTCACGCTCGAACCTGCATTTACTGCACCTGACTTCTTGGATGTGTTTGGATATATGTACAGCTTTCCATCACTGAATACACCCTTGAGGGCTGACCAGCTGCTGTAATCCTTAACTGCAGTTACAGAGCCACTCACATCAGCCACCGCTATCCAGTCTGCTATGTATGAATTGCTCTTGTTATTTATCGTTATCTCTGTCTCGTAGTAGCCGTCTCCCTTGGCTGTTCCATCTCCATCAGCAAGACTTGCGGTTACGCTTGAACTTGTGTTTCCAATTGAATCAAGGTCCGCACTGCCTGATCCGCTGTCGCCTGAACCGCCTGACTCCCCTGATGAACCACCAGAGGTGCTCTTTGTTCCTGAGAGAACCGCTGACACGATCCTGAATTTGATCGTGCTGTTTTCCTGAAGATTGGCAACCTGTATTCCAAATGCCACCTTCTCCGTGCTTGTTGTGCTGATAGATGACAGATCAAGTACGGTCTCAAACTGACCGCTCTTGGACAGATCTATCCACTTGTCATTATTCGACCATGAAGATCCATATGATGCAAATGGCATAACTCCCGCATTCTGTCCACTTGCAGCGGTAAATGTGTCAACCGCATATGTGATCTTGAGCGTCTTGTATCCCGCATCCGCAATAGCCTTCATGGATGCCAGATCTGATGAAGGCGAAAATCTGATCTCCGCCTTTCCATAATCACTCCACTCATCTGTTGCCGCAGTCACCGTCTTCCAGCCGGTGTCCGGTTTCAGATCCAGCGTGATGCTCTCCGCCTTAGCTGTGATCTCCGGCCAGGTTATACTGCCGATGATCATGCATAAGGTGAGAACATATGCCAGGATCCTGCTCGCTGCTTTCTTTCTCATTTTACTTTTCCTCCTTGTACTTCCTTTTTCCTCCTAAAAAATACCCTATTATTAAAAATATAGCACAGAAAACATCTTCATGCGACCCAATAATCCGTCATTATTTATGCGCATAATTACCAATGTTTTCTGTGCTATTTTACCAATACTTTTTTAGCAAGTATTCTTTTTGAAGTTTCTATGTCATTTGCCATCTGGGCCTTGAGCTCATCCAGGCTTCCAAATTTCTTCTCACCTCGGATCTGCTCGATAAGCTCCACCTTGATGACCTGTCCATATATGTTCCTGTCAAAGTCGAAGATATTCGTCTCTATGGTGATATTTCCCTTGTCGTTGACTGTAGGATTGTCTCCTATGTTGGTGATTCCCATATAGACTCTGAAAGGATCCTCATGTCCCGTATGCTTCCCCCGGATTATCCTGATCCTTGAAGCATACACACCAGCCGGCGGGTACAGCTTGCGCTCCTCCGGCAGCATATTCGCAGTCGGTATTCCTATTGTCCTTCCAAGCTGTTTACCGGACACCACTTCACCTGTCATACTGTACGGTCTGCCGAGCATCGGAATGACCGACCTCACATCTCCCTCAGAAATATTCTTCCTGATGACAGTTGAGCTGACCACCTCGTCATCCTGTTCCAGCTTGTCTATGACTATGACCTTATATCCATACTCGTCCGCATAGCTTCTGAGGGTATCCACATCGCCCTTTCTGTCTCTGCCGAATCTGTAATCGCTTCCAACCACGACATATCCGGCCCGCATCATGTCCACCAGAACATCTCTGATGAACGCCTTCGGCTCTGTAGCCGCAAATGCATCGTCAAACGGATATTCAACCAGGACGTCAACTCCGGTATCCGATACCACCTGTGCCTTCTCATCAGATGTGTATATGGTCTTCATATTGCTCACATCAAACACATGATTCTCCCTCATGTCAAATGTGAACACAACGCCCATATATCCCTGTCTCTGAAGCTTCAACACCTGCTCTATCAACAGCATGTGTCCCTGATGGATACCATCAAACTTGCCCAGGGCAACCGCCGTGCGCTCTGTGCTATTCAGTTTTACCTTCTTCGTGTCCTTTATATGAATCATAACTGTCTGTCCTTAATTGCTCACCGGAAACATCTTGAACGGCACATACTGCCTCTTCTCATCGCTGTATTCATACAGTGCCGCAAATCTTCCATTCTCATCGAACACCTTGACATAGGTATCCCTGTGTATCTTATTCTCGGCAAATGCATCCGCACTGAGCTTATTTCCATTTGCCAGAAGCTTAACACCCTTCTCAGCTATATGAAGCTCCGGTATATCCGGCATGAGCTTATCCGTTGTTAATATATGCTGCATGAGTGTCCCATCATCCCTTGCCTTCTCCACGGCATCAAGTGTCAGACTTTCTTCTATAGTAAAGCCTTTCACCTCTGTTCTGATAAGTCTCTCCATCACGGCTCCGCAGCCCAGCTTTTCTCCGATATCCCGGCAGAGACTTCTTATATAAGTACCCTTGGAACAACTCACGTCAAATGTTACCCTCGGAAGATCTGTCGAAAGTATCTGAATACTGTGTATCGTAACAGGTCTCGGCTGCCGTTCTATGACCTGCCCAGCTCTTGCAAGCTCATAAAGCTTCTTGCCATTTACCTTGATGGCAGAATACATCGGTGGGATCTGCATGTAATCGCCTACAAAACTCATCACCGCAGCCCTGACTGTCTTCTCATCAGGATATACATCTGTCACGTCTGTCATGACTCCTGTCACGTCTTCGGTGTCACTTGTCTTTCCGAGAAGCATGGTACATGTGTATGTCTTGTTCTTCTCAGTGAGCAGGTCGCACATCTTCGTAGCACTTCCCAGACACACAAGAAGAACTCCCTCCGCCATGGGATCGAGAGTTCCGGTATGACCTATCTTTTTCTGTTTTAATATACCACGGAGCTTTGCCACCACATCAAATGACGTGAACCCCTGCTCCTTATATATATTGATAAATCCATCTATCATAACTATTTCAAATCCAATCCAAAGTCTTTTACATCAGTCCGCTGTATCAGTACCTGTTCCAGATCACATCTTTTTTGCAATTTATCAGCCAAGCTGTTTCTCTATATCCGCAACTATCTCCGCAACTATCTTTTCCGGATCACCTGACATATTGCATCCCGCAGCCTTCACATGGCCGCCACCGCCGTGGCTGCACGCGATCTCACTCACGTTCACGATATCATTTGCCCTGAGGGATATCTTGTAATTATCCTCACCAGCCTGATACATGAAGAAAGCAACCTCAGTACCTGATGTCAGTCTGAGCTGATCCACGATTCCATCCGTATCCATCTTGCTGGCACCAAATCTGTCAAAGTCCTCCTTTGTCAGAAGTGTATGGGTTATCTTTCCATCTGCAAACTGCTTCATGTTGAGAAGCGCATAGCCCAGAAGCTTATTCTGTGTGAGCGTCTTCTTGTAAAATGTCTCATCTATGACAAAGCTTGGTCTCGCTCCCTTCTCTATCAGGATTCCCGCTATGGTCATGGACTCTCTGGTGGTATTGCTGTGCTTAAACACTCCTGTGTCGTGGACTATACCGGTATACAGACACTCTGCGCACTGCTGGTTGATCTTTTTCTCATCCAGGAGCTTGAATATAGCCTCCGCAGCGGAGCATGCATCACTTTCCACATAGCACACATCACCAAAGCCTTTGTTAGACACATGGTGGTCTATGCAAAGAGTTCTCTTCGCAGTCTCATAATATCTGACAAATGGTGTGAATCTGTCCATATCTCCGCAGTCAAGCGACATAAACAGATCATAGGTCTCGTCATCTGCCTCATGCTTTACAGTAGATGCACCATTCAGGAACATGAATACATCCGGGAATTCCTGAAGATATACCTGAACCCTCTTGTCAGGGTAATTGCTTGTAATATAGTTATACATTCCAAGTGTTGAACCTATACAGTCACCATCAGGATTGATATGTCCTGTTATGGCTATGCTGTCTGCGTTCTCTATCTCCCTTATAAGATCGTTCATGATATACCTCCTTTTAAATTCTCATATTATATCCTACTCTTCAAACTCATCTTCACTCTCTGAGTTTTCATCTGTACTCTCATCAGCATCGCCATGCTTTCCGAGAGCCTCATCTATCTTGTGGGACATACTGACACCATACTCTATGGACTGGTCCATGATAAATGTTATCTCCGGTGTATTGCGCAGATTTACAGAATGAGCAAGCTCTCTTCTGATATATCCCATTGCGCTGTTCAACCCTGCAAATGTGGAATCAACAGCATCCTGGTCACCCAGGACACTGATATATGCCTTACAGAACTTGAGATCAGGTGTGACAACCACATCAACGACCGAAGTCATAGGTGATATTCTTGGATCCTTGATCTCACGGCTGATGATCCTGCTGAGTTCTCTCTGGACCTCACCGTTGATCCTGTTATTCTTTACACTGTTTTTTCTCATATCTATTACTACTTTCTAGGCACCTCTACCATCTCGTATGCCTCTATCTGATCTTCCTCTGCAACGTCCTGGAAGTTCTCGAATACCATACCACACTCAAAGCCGGACTTAACTTCCTTGACATCATCCTTGAATCTCTTGAGTGAAGCAAGCTTTCCTTCAAATATAAGATTGCCCTCTCTGGTAATCCTTACGCTGCAGTTTCTGTTGATTGTTCCGTCGAGAACATATGAACCGGCAATGACACCGATACCAGAAGCCTTGTATGTCTGTCTGATCTCTGCGTGTCCGATGACCTTCTCCTCATATATAGGATCAAGCATACCCTTCATTGCTGAATCAATATCCTCTATTGCATTGTAAATGACTCTGTACAGACGAACATCTACCCCCTCGCTGTCAGCCATATCCTTTGCTCTCGCATCCGGTCTGATATTGAAACCGATTACGATGGCATTTGATGCTGATGCAAGAATTATATCTGACTCGTTGATAGCACCTACACCTGCATGTATGCACTTGATAACTACCTCGTCATTTGAGAGTTTTAAGAGACTCTGCTTAACGGCCTCAACTGAACCCTGTACATCTGCCTTGATGATGATCTTGAGCTCCTTGAGGTTGCCGGCCTGGATCTGGCTGTACAGATCGTCAAGTGACATTCTCTGCTTTGTATCTGCAAGAAGCTTCTCCTTACCCTGCGAGATATATGTCTCTGATATGGTTCTTGCTTCCTTCTCATTGTCAACTGCCATGAATATCTCGCCTGCATCAGGAACTGTGTTGAGACCCTGGATCTGTACAGGTGTTGATGGAAGAGCCTCTGTAACTCTCTCACCTCTTGAGTTGGTCATGGCACGTACCTTACCATGTGACGCTCCGACAGCGATGTAATCTCCAACATGGAGTGTTCCCTTCTGTACAAGCATTGTTGCAACAGGTCCACGTCCCTTGTCAAGCTCAGCCTCGATGACGATACCTCTTGCCTTTCTGTTAGGATTTGCCTTGAGTTCAAGCACATCTGCTGTGAGGAGGATCATCTCAAGGAGATTGTCAATACCTTCCTTAGTATGTGCAGATACAGGACAGAATATTGTTGAACCACCCCAATCCTCTGGGATAAGCTCATACTCTGTAAGCTCCTGCTTAACTCTCTCTATATTGGCACTTTCCTTATCGATCTTGTTGATCGCTACTATGATCTCAATCCCAGCAGCCTTTGCATGGTTGATAGCCTCGATAGTCTGTGGCATTACTCCATCATCGGCAGCTACAACAAGGATAGCGATATCTGTACTCTGTGCACCACGCATACGCATTGCTGTGAACGCCTCATGTCCAGGAGTATCAAGGAATGTTATAGTCTGGCCATTTACATCGACAACTGATGCACCGATGGCCTGTGTGATTCCACCAGCCTCACCTGATGTTACCTTTGTCTGTCTGATGGCATCAAGAAGTGATGTCTTACCATGATCAACATGACCCATAACGCAGACTACAGGAGGTCTTGAAACCATATCCTTCTCGTCCTCTTCATCCTCCTTAAGGAGCTCCTCGATCACATCAACTTTCTCCTCTTCCTCAGCTATGCAGTTGTACTCAAGTGCGATTTCTGAAGCCTCGTCAAATGGAAGCTCTGAGTTCACATTGACCATCTTACCTGCGAGGAACAGCTTCTTGATAAGTGCTGTTACAGGAGTCTTTACCGCATCAGCCAGCTCCTTGAGTGTTACAACCTCAGGAAGTGTGATGGTTCTGATTGCATCCGGATCCTCCTGTGGTGCCTGCTGCTTCTTCTGTGGCTTGTTCTTCACATTCTTCGCAAGTCTGCTGATATCAGCCTCGACCTCCTCAGGTGATCTTCTGTTGCCCTTACGTGGCTTGTTCTTATCTCTGTTGTAGTTATCTCTGTTCTGGCTCTTTAAATCCTTACCCGGCATCTCCTTCGCATCGAAGTCCTTGCGGTCTCTCTTGAATGGTGCTCTCTTCTGAGCTGGGCTGTCATCCTCGTCATCCTTGCCAAATGGCATATTGATACGGTTGCTGAAACGGTTGCCACCATCTCTGTTAAAGCCTCTTCCGCCCTGGTTTCTATCTCCATTGCCGAAGCGTCCGCCACCCTGGTTTCTGTCTCCGTCTCTGTTAAACCTTGGTCTGTCACCCTGGCCGTCCCTGTTAAATCTTGGTCTGTCACCCTGATTTCTATCACCATCTCTGTTAAACCTTGGTCTGTCATTCTGGCCGTCTCTGTTAAATCTTGGTCTGTCACCCTGGTTTCTGTCGCCATCTCTGTTAAACCTTGGTCTGTCGCCCTGACCGTCTCTGCCTACTCTTGGTCTGTCACTCTGATTTCTGTCGCCCTGGCCATCTCTGCCGAATCTTGGTCTGTCACCCTGATTTCTGTCGCCCTGGTTCCTGTCGTTGCTGAATCTGGCTCTGTCTGAACCGCCCTGTCTGTCGTTGTTAAATCTGACTCTGTTACCGTTGTTATTCATCTTGCCGCCGTTTCTGTCCTCCCTGGCAAATCTTACATGATTGCCAGAACCCTGTCTGGCTGCTGAATTGTCATCCCTTGAAGGATTCTGCTTCTGCGCATCCGCCTTTGGCGCTGCAGCAGGCTTTGCTGTCTCAGGCTTTGGCTGCTCTGTCTTAGGCGCTGCCTTTGGAGCCTCCTGCTTTGGTGCTGCAGGCTTTGGGGTCTCAGCCTTTGGAGCCTCGGCCTTTGGCGCAGTCTTTGCTCCAAACTTAGCCTTAATTATTCCAACCATCGAATCGTCCAGATTGGACATATGACTCTTGATCTCTATTCCCTTTGCGCCAAGTGTATCTATGATATCTTTATTTGAAATGTTTAACTGTTTTGATAATTCGTGTACTCTGATTTTAGCCAAATGTTACACCTCCATGTTTTCATTTACATTCATGTACTTTATGATCTGATTCCCGAATCCCTCGTCAAGTATCGCAATGGATGTTCTCATCTCATTGCCACTGTACTTGCCAAGCTCATCCTTTGTCCCGTACTCATAATAAGGAATCCCATAATAATTACATTTCTGGTCGAAAAGTTTCTTCGTATTGTCAGAAGCGTCCTTCGCCACAATGACCATGTACGCGCTCTGATTCTTAACTGCTTTCTCTACTGAGAAATTGCCACTGCACAGCCTTCTGGCTCTGGCACACAGAGAAATTAACGAGTAGATCTTGTTATTCTTCAATGTCACGCAGCTCCTTGTCTAATTGTTCATACACCTCAGCAGGTATGCTGACCTTGAAAGCCTTCTCAAGTGCTTTGCTTCCAACCGCCTTCTTAAGGCACTCGGATCTCTTGCATATATAAGCGCCTCTTCCGTTGAGCTTGCCGGTTGCATCAACTGCGAACTGCCCGTCATTGCTTCGGACTATCCTTATCAGCTCACTCTTCGGCATCATCTCACGGCATCCAAGGCATTGCCTCAGAGGTACCTTCTTTGCCATCTCATCACTCCCTATTCTCTATCATGTGCCACTACATCAATGCAAATGATTACTCTTCGTCGTTTGTGTCTACTGTTTCATCTATGTCAAATGAAGCAGCATCGGCATCTTTATCTTCGCTTACTTCATCATAATATTCATCGTCGTTATAAGAATCAAAGTTCTCATCCTCTGGCTGCTCATCAAAGTAACCCATCTCCTCGGCCTTTGAATGGCTCTTGATATCGATCTTGTATCCTGTCAGCTTGGCTGCAAGGCGGGCATTCTGACCCTTCTTACCGATTGCAAGTGAAAGCTGTGTATCAGGTACTACGACAAATGCTGTCTTCTCATCAAGATCAACTGATACGTCCTCAACATCTGAAGGACTGAGCGCATTGTAAATAAACTCAGCAGGGTTCTCACTCCAAGGAATGATGTCGATCTTTTCACCGTTCAGATCTGCAACGACAGCATTTACTCTGTCACCATTGATTCCTACGCATGCTCCAACTGCATCGACGTTCTCATCGTTTGACCATACTGCGATCTTAGATCTTGATCCTGCCTCTCTGCAGAAGCTCTTGATCTCAACTGTTCCGTCTGCGATCTCTGTTACTTCCTTCTCAAAAAGTCTCTTGACGAGCTCTGGATGAGTTCTTGATACAGTGATCCTTGGTCCTCTGTTTGTCTTCTTGACCTCTGTGATATAAAGCTTTATTCTGTCGCCTCTCTCGTAGCTCTCTCCCTCGATCATCTCTGATGGCTTTAAGAGTGCCTCTGTCTTATCATCAAGGCTCACATTCACGCTGTCTCCAACCTGTCTCTGAACGATTCCTGTTACGATATCCTTCTCCTTCATATGGAAGTGATCGTATATAGCTGCTCTCTCATTCTCATTGATAGCCTGAACGATGACATTTCTCGCACGCTGGGCTGCGATTCTTCCAAAGTTCTTAGTTGTGATCTCTATATTTACTGTATCACCTATCTCGTACTTGCTGCTTATCATCTTGGCCTGCTCCAGTGTTATCTGGCATGCAGGATTCTCAACTTCCTCAACAACCTCTTTGGCTGCATATACATGGCACTCACCAGTCTCTCTGTCCAGTGAAACTGTAATGTTCTCGTCTGTATTGAAATCCTTCTTGCAGGCTGTCTTGAGTGATCTCTCTATAGCCTCAAGCAGAACATCCTTGCTAATGTTTCTCTCCTTCTCAAGCTGATTCAATGCTTCAATGATCTCTGACACCTTTTTATCCTCCTAATATATAAATGCTAATCGTATCATGGAAATATCTTTTCTCGTTATCGTTATCTCTGTCTCATCCTCAAGCTCAATGGTGACTGTATTCTCATCATATGCCTTGAGCACACCCTCGAATTCCTTTGCACCATTCACCTTGGCAAATGTCTTGATCTCCACGACCTTACCTATGCTTCTCTTGAAATCCTTCTCTTTCTTCAGTGGTCTCGTAAGCCCCGGTGAGCTGACCTCCAGTATATAGGCATCTCCTATATAATCATCCTGGTCAAGCAGGTCTCCAAGTGCTCTGTTCACTATCTCGCAATCACCGATCGTGATGCCACCTTCCTTGTCCGCATACACTCTGAGGTAATAATCACTGCCTTCCTTGACGTACTCCACATCAACAAGCTCCAGATTGTTCGCCTCAATGATCGGCATCACAAGTGCCTCCGTCTTTGCTTCAATATCCGCTCTCTTCGTAAATACGACCACCTTTCTGTAAAATATTATCCCCACAACAATTGAGAGTGGGCCAAGGCCCACTCTCATGCTGTAATCTATAACAATCTCACTTATTGTATCATAATTATCAAATAATTCAAGTACAAATATTAACAAATATTTATGCGTTTCTTCTGGCTGCGTCCTCACGGTAATATTTGTCAAGCACCTTGTTCGCCTTCTTGTCGTCAAGAACGCATTTGTTGGACAGTGCAACCTTGACGAGTTCATCCAGTGCTTCCTCCCTAAGTGCCGTGCTCTTGATGTTGACATTTGCAAGCTCTGTGTACGCTCCCATCTTTCTTGTGAGCGCCTCGTACTCCTCTGGAAGCATCCTGTCTATCATATTCCTGATCTGCTTGGATACCGCCTGGCTGTTGCCGCCTGTTGTGACTCCCACCACAAGATCTCCGCGGACGATAACGCCTGGAAACAGGAAGCTGCTGAGCTCCTTGTTATCAGCCACATTTACCATGATGCCCCTGTCATTACAATATGTACCTATCTTGGCATTGATCTCCGGGCGCCTGGTTGCCGCCACAACAATGTCTGCATTCTGCAGTATGTCAAGTGCCACGTTGCTCTCATGTACATTTATTCCCTTTATCGCTTTTATATCATCGCACACCTTCGGTGCAATGACAGCTATCTTCGCTCCAAAATACAGCAGCGAATTGATCTTTCTAAGTGCTACCTTGCCTCCACCTACAACTATTACTTTCTTGCCCTCAAGATCGATGTACATTGGAAAGTATGCCATATCTTATCTCCTCCGAATATTCTATAAATCTAGTCATATACTTACTGTGAAAGCTGCTTAAAAAACTTTCACAGCAAATTATAAATGAGGAATTAAGAAATGGCAATTACAAATAACGTTGGTTCACTAAAAATTCAGATAACGAACAACAATTTCTTTCCCGTCGAGGGTGCTTCCGTGTACATAAGCCCTACAGGAATGCCCGATTCCACCTCAGAGGAATTTGTTACAGATGAAAATGGGATTGTGATCGACGAAGAACTCCCTGCTCCCGATGTGGCCTACAGCCTGGAACCAGGTGATAACCAGCCATACTCAGAATACAACGTACTGGTGAATGCCTACGGCTACAATGAGCGTTTCATCTCCGGAGTCCAGATATTCTCTGGTGAGAATGGTATCCAGAACATAGAGCTGACACCATCCGATGGAAGCAATACAAACCCTACTGTTCTCGACGCCCACACCCTCTGGGAACAGTATCCGCCCAAGATCGCCGAGGACATGATAAAGCCGGTGAATCCATCAGGCGGCATAGTGTTGAGCCGCGTCGTTGTCCCTGAGACCATCGTTGTCCATGACGGAGCCCCAACGGATTCCACCGCCAGGGACTACTATGTTCCATATAAGGATTACATAAAGAATGTTGCCTGCAACGAGATATATTCTACCTGGCCTGATGCAGCCATCCGCGCAAATGTACTGGCGATACAGTCATTTACCCTTAATAGGGTCTATACCGAGTGGTACAGGGGAAAAGGATACGACTTTACTATCACGAGCAATACCGCGTTTGACCAGAAGTGGGTCTACAATGCAACCATATTTGAAAATGTCTCCCAGATCGTCGATGAGATGTTCGCCAACTATCTCTCAAAACCAAACGTTACACAGCCTCTCTTTACCCAGTACTGCGACGGCAGGCGTGTATCATGTCCGGGCTGGATGACCCAGTGGGGTTCAAAATCCCTGGCTGACGACGGCTTGACCGCCATCCAGATTCTCAGATACTATTACGGGGATACAATATACATCAACACCTCGGAGACCATATCCGGTATACCTTCATCATATCCAGGCTACGAACTGACCATCGGTTCAAGCGGCGACAAGGTCTCCCAGCTCCAGAGACAGCTCGCCAGGATCTCACTCAACTATCCTGCCATCGGTACCGTAATCGTCGATGGTTTATATGGTCAGAACACCGCAGATGCCGTGAGAAAGTTCCAACAGATATTTAATCTTCCGGCTACAGGTGTCACAGACTATAAAACATGGTATAAAATTTCGCAGATATATGTGGGAGTTACCAAGATTGCGGAGAATGTGTAGATTTATATATAATTTCTATTCATTGAACTGGAGATTGCCTAGAGCTTCCTGCATTTTAACAACCTATTACTTAAAACATAAAAAGCTGAAATCATAATGATTTCAGCTTTTAGCAGTTCGTAGGGGAATCGAACCCCTGTTTTCGCCGTGAGAGGGCGACGTCTTAGCCGCTTGACCAACGAACCATAAGTGCTTGTATCCTGCCGCTTCGCTTGCGACCTGTTTAATATAACAGAAACGAATGCAGAATGCAAGCACTTTTTTTATAAAATTGCAAACTTTTTTCAGATTATTACATTTCTTGACTTATGATTTGATGCCTTTCCCTCAATCATCGGAGATATAAAATCTTCTAAGTTCAGACCATATTAATCAAACCTCTTCTAATGAAATTTAACAAATCCCTCAATATTATCAACATATACCCTTATATCTTCTTAATTATCTATTTTCATTTCCTTATAAATTATATTAAAATTATTACTCTGATAAAATTTAAAATAATCCTTTTCATCTTTTAAATGTATGACGAGCACTGGTAACCACCACTTTGAAAACATTATACTTTTCATCCAATATGCCTCCTCTCCATCTTTATTTACTACTTCAGAATATTTTCTTTTAATATAGCCAAATATTGCTTTATTATCCGAACTATTTTTCTTAACAAAACTAGCTAAAATAATCGGATTTATTTCATCATATCCAAAGGTTGTTATTAATTCATCAATATTTACCATAGGATCATAGTTACTTATTACATAATAATGCCATATCTGCAAAATTGAATCATGATAAGTTGCATTAATAAAGTCATTTTTTGTTTTGATTAAATTTATTATTTCTTCTTTTTCATCACCATCTTCTATCAATTCCAATATCGCAATGATAACCCTATAGCAACGTGATGCAAATATAGGTTCCAAACAAGCCAACTGCAACATATATGCCACAGTATGCTTTTTTAAATCAATTTTTTCATCTTTATCAAAGCTTAGCTTATTCAAACAAATTGCTCTCCTAAACATCGATAAAAATGCTTTTATCTCCGATTTCAAATTATTATCATAAGCTCTAGCAACATAACCTTTAATATTATAAAAAAGTTCTTTATCATATTTTATTTTATCTTCCGATTCAAAATCAAAAAAAGTAAAACGTCTATTTAATTCATACATATCAACATATGACATGTTATATATACTCTTTTGAATCTCCGTTTTGTTATTGTTTATTCTAAGTCTATACTTATTCAAAATTCTTTGTACTAAAGGCAGTTTAGAATATATTTTCTCTAAAGAGTCTGAAAAAAAAGTTAAATCATCAACATATCTAATGTATGACACACCATCACCTATTACATTGTTTATTTCATAATCTACACAGAGCATAAGCAATTCAGCTGATATAGTTGAAGAATACACGCCTGACACAATTCCTTTTGTTTGATTATTATTTATTTTCATATTATAGTAATCTAAAAAATCAAAATAAGTGTCACACTCTATATTCCCCTTATACGGCTCTACATCCTTAATTTTACTAAGATAATGTGTGTATACATTTGGATAAAAAGACTCTATATCGACTTTAACTGAATACAGTTTTGCCCCTTGCTTTTTTAAGTATCTTACATTGTTTTCTTCAAGTGCAAGTTGTCCCGTGTTTTTATTATTCTTTACAGCAAATATGCCATGTTCAATAATTTCTTCACTTCCGTCATATAGTTTATACACATTAAATAACTCATTAAATAATATATAAGAGTTTGAATTGCAAACATATTTATCAAACTCCGGTTGATTATATAATTTGCTAAAAAGTTTATCGTAAACAGCAATTGTATTATAAACAAATGTGCAATAATATTTTAAATTAGGAATTTGCATCTCTCTTAATGCACCATTTTTCTTAAATTCAAAAAAAGTTACAGGCTCTATACCATCATTAAATATATATGTCGGCGACTCAGTATTTTTGTATTCGGTTATTAGACCATCTACTTTGTAAAAATCTTCATATGCATCTTTATCTATATTTTCTATTACTTCTTTTATTGAGTTCTTCATATTTTCTATATCAAGAATCGGTGGCAAATCCTCATACCAATATCCTTCTATTAACAAGTCAATGTTCATTTTTTGTATTCTATCATTTTTATCTATCATCATCTTCTCCATAAGCAATTGTATTGTTAGTTATTTAATAAACGTAGCTTGTGAATATAATATCATTTTTCAACTATTTCTGCATTATCTTTATAGCATAATAAAGTATTATAAATATAATTGTTTTTGTTTCTCTAAATCTTTTTCTCCCCAATAGAGTAATCTATTCCTTAACGAAAAATCCAGCCCCCAGTTTTTTTCAACTGGATGCTGGATTTTTATATTACATAAAATCAAACAGCGAAAGCTGGTTTGTCTCCGGCATTCCATCCAGGATCCCAAGTTCACTCATCTTCTCTATGGTTCCCTTGCCGATCTTTGCACGCTCATTTATCTCCTCTTTGGAGAGGAACGGTCCTTTCTGGGCTGCATCGTAGAGCTGCTGTGCAGCCTTCTCTCCCATTCCTTCTATGGATGCGAAGGATGGCATGATCTTGCCGTCTATTATCTGGAACCGGTCAGCCTTTGCCTTATATATATCTATTGGAACAAAGTCGTAACCTCTTGCGTACATCTCAAGAACTATCTTCAGATCCTTGAGCTTGCCCTCGTCCTTGGCTGATCTCTTGTTCTTGTCCACCTTGCTTATCTCATTGATATGGAAGAGAACTCTCTCCTTGCCAAAGCACATCATCTCATAGCTAAAGTCATCAGCTCTGATACTGAAGAATGCTGTATAGTATTCAAGCGGATAATTGACCTTGAACCAGGCAATTCTCCACGCCATCATGACATAGGCCGCCGCATGGGCCTTCGGGAACATGTACTTGATCTTCTGACATGACCACACGTACCAGTCCGGTACTCCATGGGCAGCCATCTCGGCTTTCCAGTCATCCCATTTGTCACATTTGCCCTTGGCCACTATTCCCTTACGAACCTTCTCCATGATGTTGAAGGCAAGTCCGGCGTCAAGTCCCATGTGTATCAGATATACCATGATATCATCACGACAACATATGGCCGTGGAAATGGTACACTTGCCCGACTTGATAAGCTCCTGTGCGTTGCCCAGCCATACATCGGTTCCGTGTGCCAGACCCGCTATTCGAACAAGGTCTGAGAAACATGTCGGTTTGGCATCTATAAGCATCTGCATAGCAAAGTCCGTTCCGAACTCCGGCACACCCAGACTTCCAAGCGGTATTCCGTTGATGTCCTCCGGAGTGATTCCCAGCGACTTTGTGCTGTGGAACAGTTCCATGACATCCTTGTCATCAAGCCTTATCTTCGTGGCATCAAGTCCCGTCAGATCCTCCAGACGTCTTATCATGGTAGGATCATCATGGCCGAGAATATCAAGCTTCAGCAGGTTATGATCGATTGAATGGTACTCAAAGTGCGATGTGATAATATCCGACGTCACATCATTTGCCGGGTGCTGTATAGGTGTAAATGAATATATCTCCTCGTGTCTCGGGAGAACTATCATACCGCCCGGATGCTGACCCGTAGTTCTTCTGACGCCAGTACATCCAAGAGCCAAACGCTCCATCTCACACCTTCTCTTTGTGACTATTGAATTCTCCTCAGCGTACTTCTTCGCGGATTTCTCATCCATTCCTGACGCCTTGGCCTCCGCCATAAGCTCCTCTTTGGAGTGATCCCTGAAATAATTGTACACATATCCAAATGCTGTCTTTTCCGCAACACCACCTACGGTTCCCGCCTTGAAGGCCTTGCCCTTGCCGAATAGTACCTCGGTGTAGGCATGTGCCTTCGCCTGATACTCACCTGAGAAGTTCAGGTCGATATCAGGCTCCTTGTCTCCGTTGAATCCAAGGAATGTCTCGAATGGTATATCGTGTCCTTCCTTTATAAGCGGTGTTCCACAATTCGGACAATCTCTGTCCGGCATATCACATCCGCTCATTCCCGAATACGACTTTACAAGCTCTGAATCAAAATCCACAAAGTGGCATTTTGGACATATGTAATGCGCCGACAGCGGATTTACCTCCGTGATACCGGCCATTGTTGCGACAAATGAAGATCCAACCGAACCTCGGGAACCAACCAGATATCCATGGTCATTTGAATCCCACACAAGCTTCTGTGCGATGATGTACATAACCGCAAATCCATTTGAAATGATAGAGTGCAGCTCCCTGTCAAGTCTCTCCTGAACCTGAGGTGGCAGATCTGGGCCATATATCTCATGTGCCTTGGTATAACATATATCCGTAAGTGTCTGATCCGAATTCTCGATGATAGGAGGCGCCTTGTCCGGTCTGACCGGCTCTATCCTCTCTATCATGTCCGCTATCATATTCGTGTTTGTGATGACGACCTCCTTGGCCTTGTCACTTCCAAGATACTGGAACTCTGCCAGCATCTCCTCCGTGGTACGGAAATACAGCGGTGGCTGCATATCAGCGTCGTCAAAGCCCTTGCTCTTCATGATGATCGCCCTGTATATATAATCCTCAGGATCAAGGAAATGCACATCACAGGTTGCGACCACTGGCTTGTTGAACATCTCTCCGAGCTCCACGATCCTCTTGTTGTATCCGATCAGATCGTCCATGGTCTTTGGATTTCTTGTATCCCTCGTCATGAATTCATTGTTGCCAAGCGGCTGTATCTCAAGGTAGTCAAACCAGTTGACCAGTCTCACTATCTCCTCATCCGACGCATCATCAACTATAGCACGGAACAGCTCTCCCGCCTCACAGGCAGAGCCTATTATCAGACCCTCTCTGTATTTGTTGATGAGACTCATCGGCATACGCGGTCTTCGCGCAAAATATGTCAGATGAGACTCAGATATGAGCCTGTACAGATTGACTCTTCCTATCTCGTTCTTTGCCAGGATGATTCCGTGATATGTCTTATCCTTTTTGATCGCATCAGGTGAGGTGCTTCCAAGGACATTTAGATCATCCATGGTCTTAACATCTCTCTCCTTCAGCATGTCGAGCAGCTTGAAGAATACTTTCGCCGTGGCCTCCGCATCGTCTATGGCTCTGTGGTGATGCGCATTCACGACTTTGAGTTCCTTACACACTCTGTCCAGAGTGAATTTTCCGAGCTCCGGCAGCAGTATATGGCTGAGCGTCATGGTATCCAGAACCGTGTTGTCGAACTTAAGTCCAAGCTCCTCCGCATTCATTCTCACAAATCCCGTATCAAATGACGCATTGTGGGCAACCACGATATCGTCACCGCAGAACTCCACAAATCTCGGCACGATCACATCGAACATCGGCGCATCCTTTACCATATCATCATTGATGGATGTGAGCTGTTCTATCTGGTATGGGATAGGCACACCCGGATTTATAAACTCCGAGAATGTATCTACGACCTCTCCGTCCTTCACCTTGACCGCACCGATCTCTATGATCCTGTTGTGCTTCTTGGAAAGTCCCGTTGTCTCTATATCAAATACCACGTATTCCGAGTCAAGGCTCTGATTCCTTGAGTTCTTGACCAGATCCTTCAGGTCATCGACAAAGTAACCCTCGACACCATATATGATCTTGAAATCTTTTCTGAGTCCCTTTGTATGGTTTGCTATAGGGAAAGCCTGAACAACACCGTGATCCGTGATCGCTATGGCAGGGTGTCCCCAGTCGCTGGCACGCTTCACGATAGTCTCTATATCGACCACGCTGTCCATCTCGCTCATCTTGGTATGCATGTGAAGCTCGACACGCTTCTCAGGATATGTATCCATACGAGGTACACGGAAGTCCTGAATGTGCTTCATACCGAGCACTCGGCATATCATAACCTCCTTGGCATACGAGTCGAACTCGGCAAGGCCCTTCATCCTATAGAACTTACCCTTCTGTATCTCCTCGCGGTAGACCTCCATATCCTCAGGACTGCAGAACATCTTGAAGCCTATGGTGTCTGTGAAATCTGTTATATATCCCGTCAGTATGATCTTGCCATTTCGGAGCTCTCTCTCCTCAGTGCTCATGATCTGTCCGTGGATGACGACCTCTCCGATACCATCGTTGATGCTGGATATCTCAAGCAGCTTGCCCTCCACATCTCTTCCTATGAACACCTCTGGATCATCTGAATATCTTCGTCTTCTTCCGAACTTCTCCTTTTCACCGCCATTTTTCTGGCCTGAATCGCCGCCGGAGGATGCAGGAGCAGCCTTCTTCTCATCAGGCTTGTGTCCCTCGCTCTTCTTATCTTCCTTCTTCGACACTCCGAGCTTATCCTTGTCCACGGCCTTTCCATCCACGATGATGTCGCCATGATCCCTGAGGTTGTTCAATATGGCATCTATCTTCTGCTGCTCAACAAGTGCACTGGCTCTCCTCAGCTTCTCCTTGTCCGCCTCACTGTACTCAAATGCAACATTGACATTCAGGTCAAATCTCTCCTGGAACATCTCCTCCATATACGCCTTTATTTTCTCAGCGTGTATATGCGCTATCTTACTGTCCTCTATAGCTATGGTTATCGCGTCTCCGTCACAGTACAGTTCTCCTATCGATCTGGATATAAGCCTGTAGCCCACATTGCTGAATGATCTTATATCGTAGAGTATGCTGTCCTGATATGCTTTGACTATTGCTTCGAGATTGTACTGTGTAGAAAGTGTATAGTGTTCCCGTATCTGGACCGTATACCTTTTATTGCCAAATACAAACTTACGGATACACTCCTCCGCCTTTTCTATATTCGGTCTGCTTATTATATGTCTCGATCTTATGTCAACCTGCAGGATATTTTTACTGTCATATATCGTGACTTTTGTCACATACACCTCGGTGAACAGACCTGCAAGCTCCTTAGTCATCTCCACTCCGGGGAACACCGTCATGAAGAGCTCCGCCTGCTCATTTCCGGCATCTGAAACCGCCGTTGCAGAGCCATCACTGACCACGTCTTCGTCCTCGGCATCTTCCTCCATATCATCTGCGATATGCCAGTCCGAGTCGTGAACATCCGCCTGGGTGTACGATGCGCTCTCCTGCTGCATATCAGCATACATCTGGCTCTCATACATCTCCTGTTCAGCCATTTGGGCTTCATAATCCATCTGAGTCTGCATCTCATCGGCATACATCTGATCTATATTCTCTTGTTCCCAAATACGATCTTCGTTGTTCAATCCTATTCACTCCAATTATCTAACTCGCGCTTCAGCGCCGGTATAAATTCATCCTCACTGAGTTTGCCTACTATCTCACCCTTTTTGATGAGCAGTCCGCAGCCCTTGCCTCCTGCAATACCAAGGTCTGCCTCCTTGGCCTCTCCCGGGCCGTTCACCACACACCCCATAACTGCGACTTTAATATTGAGATTGTCATAGTCTGACACAAGCTTTTCAACCTTGTTTGCAAGTCCGATAAGGTCAATCTCAGTACGTCCACAGGTCGGACATGACACAAGCTCTACTCCGCCCTTTCTGAGTCCAAGAGCCTTGAGAATAAGCTTTGCCGACAGGATCTCATCCACCGGATCTCCTGTCAGGGACACTCTTATCGTATCGCCTATTCCCTCATGGAGTATGATTCCAAGTCCCACCGATGATTTGATATTTCCTCTTGTGACGGTTCCTGACTCCGTGATTCCCACATGCAGAGGGTAATCTGTCTTGTCCGCGATGAGCTCATGGGCTCTCACGCACATCATAACATCAGACGACTTGATGCTTATGACTATGTTGTGATAGTCAAGCTCCTCGATCATGCGCACCTTGTCAAGAGCGCTCTCAACTATTCCCTCTGCGGTCACTCCGCCGTACTTCTCCACGAGATTCTTCTCCAGAGAACCACTGTTTACACCGACCCTTATAGGAATATTTCTCTTTCTGGCAGCCTCGACTACCTTTGCCAGCTTCTCCTGTCCTCCGATATTTCCCGGATTTATCCTGATCTTGTCCACACCATTTTCTATGGCCTTTATGGCAAGCCTGTAGTCAAAATGTATGTCGCCCACAAGCGGAATGTGGATCTGTTTCTTTATAGCCGGGATTGCATCTGCTGCAGCCTCATCGTTTATCGTACATCTGATTATGTCACATCCGGCCTTCTCAAGCTGGAGTATCTGTGCAACCGTAGCCTCCACATCGCTCGTCTTTGTGTTGGTCATGGACTGTATAAGTATCGGATTGCCTCCGCCTATAACCCTGTCACCTATATGGATCTCTCTTGTCTTCATATATACTCACAGCGCCAGTACATAAGCACTAGCGCCTTTCCTCCTTCTTTAATTGCCTTTAACTGAAAAATACATTCTTTATATCATTGAACAATATTACGACCATGAGGATCATGACCAGCACAAATCCCACAAATGTGACTATGTTTTCCTTGTCCTTCGGAACCTTCCGCCTGGTTATAAGCTCGATCAGCAGAAACAGGAAACGTCCTCCGTCAAGTCCCGGTATCGGAAGCATATTCATGATTCCAAGGTTGGCCGAGAGAAGCACTATATAGTTCATCCAGTTGAGGAGAACCGTAAGGACATCGACCTTTGCAGCCTCATTGAACGTATCGTTCATGGACTTTGCCACACCCACAGGGCCGGACACCTCATCTGAGCTGACCTGTCTGGTGACTATGAGCTTAAGGCTCAGGAACGTGGCCTTGACCCAGTATCTGACCTCATAGGCAGAATACTTCATCAGCTCGCCAAAATTCTGTGGCAAGACATAACCGCAGCTTACGATTCCCACCTTATAACCTGCACTTGTCTCCACCGGATATACAGTCGTATCGTACACCGTGCCATCCTTCTTCTGCATCTTGAGGTCTATAGGAGAACCGTCCCCGTATATCTCAAGATATATCTGAAGTTCCCTGAAGTTCTTGATCTTGCTTCCGCCGATCTCAAGGACGGTATCTCCATCCTCTATCCCGGCCTGCTCCGCAGGATAAACTCCATTGAACTCCTTGACAACATCCGCATACTCGCTTTCCTTCGCCATCTCGCTGTCGTACACCCTGCCGATAGTCGCAGGATCTGTACCACAGAAGTGGATTATGACCGCTGAAAAGATAAATGCTATAACTATGTTCATGAACGGACCGGCAAGAACCTCCGCCATACGCACCCATATGGACTTCTTCTCAAATGCGTTCTCGTCATCCTCATGACCTTCCTCGCCTTCGCTTAGCAACATACAATAACCGCCCAGAGGTATGAGTCTCAGTGAATACTGTGTATCCTTCTTGGTAAACGAGAAGAGCTTTGGGCCAAGTCCCATGGAAAACTCAATTACCGATATATGATTGATCTTTGCGACAATAAAATGTCCAAGCTCATGGAAAAATATTATCACACCAAATACTAGAATTATGAGAATTATGTTCAATCTACCACCTGCTTTCTACAAAATCATATACCCAGCGCTCAGTGTCAAGTATCTGTGACACGTCAGGGTTTTCTATAACTGTATGACTCGCCATACACTCCTCTATTATCCTGTATATATCGAGGAAGCGTATCTTCCTGTCAAGGAATTTTGCCACTGCGCACTCATTTGCCGCATTGAATACAGTCGGCATTGAACCGCCATCTGCTATGGCAGAATACGCATACTTTAAGCCCTTAAATGTATCCATGTCCGGCTTCTCAAGAAGAATCGAGTTCATAGTCCAGAAGTCCAGTCTGTCACCGTCCATGTATCTTCTCTCCGGATAACACAAAGCGTACTGTATCGGAAGCTTCATGTCAGGAGTTCCAAGCTGTGCTATAACTGCGCCGTCCCTGTACTCAACCATCGAGTGGATTATGCTCTGTGGCTGGACTACCACCTGGATATTCTCCGGCTTCACATCAAAGAGCCACTTTGCCTCTATAACCTCAAGTCCCTTGTTGACCATGGTTGCTGAATCTATTGTTATCTTTCTTCCCATACTCCAGTTTGGATGCTTGAGCGCATCCTCCACCTGAACATTCTCAAGAAATGCGGTATCCTTTCCCCTGAAAGGCCCACCTGACGCTGTGAGCAGTATCTTCTCCACATCACCGTGCACATTTCCCTGAAGGGACTGGAATATAGCGGAATGTTCGCTGTCAACAGGCAGTATCGCTACATTCTTCTCCGCCGCCAGCGGCATGATGATATGTCCCGCTGTCACCAGAGTCTCTTTATTGGCAAGTGCTATGTCCTTTCCCGCATTTATGGCTGCTATAGTCGGTCTTATTCCGATCATGCCAACTATTGCCGTGACAAGGATGTCTGATGACGAAAGCTCTGCTATCTCTATCAATCCGTCCATGCCCGCAACAACTCTTATGTCAGTGTCCGCAAGGCTCTCTCTGAGTCTCGCAGCATTCTCTTCGCTCCATATTCCCACAACCTCGGGCGAAAACTCCCTCGCCTGTTTTTCCAGGAGCTCTATATTACTTCCGGCGGCAAGCGCCACTATATTCAGATCTTCCTGAACCCTAACTATCTCAAGGGTCTGTGTTCCAATTGAACCTGTAGAGCCAATTATCGCTACATTCTTCATGTTATCCTCCCGTATCCGGCTTTCCCGGATCATCTATCCGAATATAATAGGCAGTATCCAGTGAACCCACTGGGCACTGCCCATCATATATCCTACAGCAGATATACAAGCAGATAATAAATTATCGGTGCTGTAAATATTATGCTGTCAAATCTGTCCAATATTCCTCCGTGACCCGGAATCAGCTTTCCGTAGTCCTTGATGTCGTTATTTCTCTTTATCGCAGATGCTGCCAGATCTCCAATAACCGCCGGAAGTGCACCGACAGCGCCGACAACTGCAAAAAGTAATGGCGCATAGTTCATGGTGTCTACATACTTATCAAACAGTATGCCAAACACCGCTCCGAATACACCTGCTCCAACGATACCGCCGATAAGACCCTCTATGCTCTTCTTAGGGCTGAGCACAGGTGCCATCTTGTGCTTTCCGAGGGCTCTTCCCACGAAGTAAGCACATGTATCATTTATCCATGAGCTGACAAATATCAGCAGGACAAGTACCAGTCCATGCTCCATGTTTCTTATGAGATATACAAATGACAGCATGACACTTACATAGAAGAAATCCATAAATGCCGCCATGATCTGTTTATCGCTGTATGTTGGGAATGTCAGCACATACACAGCAAGCATAACCAATAAATATACGACCATCATAGGAACAATAATGTCCATACGATTCAGGTATATGGCTATATAATACAGAACTGTCGCCAGGTAACACACGATTCCCGGAGTCTTCTTGTTCACTCCGTATACTCTGAGCAGCTCCATATTGCCCACAAGGGATACCAGAGCCATAAGGCCGCATGTTACTATCCCTCCAAAATATAATGTGATGGCCAGTATCACTACCAGAACCGCACCACTTATCACTCTCTGTTTCATTAACTAATATCCTCCGGATAACTATTTTGCATCTCCGAATCTTCTCTCTCTCTTATTGTAGTACCTCACGGCTTCTATCAGAGAATCCATGTCAAAATCAGGCCACAGTGTGTCTGTGAAATAAAACTCAGAATATGCAAGCTGCCATGGGAGGAAGTTGGATGTTCTCTCCTCACCGCTTGTCCTTATTAGCAGATCAGGATCAGGCACACCCTTTGTGTCGAGATATTCCGCAAACAGGCTCTCGTCAATGTCATCCGCACTGATCTTTCCCGCATCGGCATCCTTCATGATCTTCTTCACCGCCCTGACAATCTCATCACGTCCACCGTAGTTTATCGCTATATGGAACTGAAGTCCTGTATTCCCCGCAGTCTCCCTCTCCAGATCATCCATCTTCTGAACTATATCCTCCGGGAGGCCCTCTCGCTTACCTATGAGATTAACCTTCATGTTGGAGTTGTTAGATCTCTCTATACTGTCAACCAGGTACTTTCTGAAAAGATTCATGATACCTGTGACTTCCTCAACAGACCTCTTCCAGTTCTCCGTGGAAAAAGCATACACTGTAAGATACTTTATTCCAAGCTTATCGCAATTTTCACATATAGCCTCTAGAGCCTTCGCACCCTCTGCGTGTCCATAGTTTCTGGGAAGAAATCTCTTCTTTGCCCATCTGCCATTTCCATCCATGATCACAGCCACGTGCTCCGGCACATTAAGTAATTCTCCGTTAATCTCTCTCTTCATATTCTCTCCACATTCCATTTGAGGGATACATCATATCCATGATTATTATACTGTCATGATCTCCTTGGATTTTGACTCAACAGCCTTGTCGATCTGACCAACGTACTTATCTGTGAGCTTCTGGATCTTGTCCTCGTTGTCCTTGAGCTCGTCCTCGCTTATGTCTCCGTTCTTCTCCATCTTCTTGATGGCATCGTTGGCATCACGTCTGATGTTTCTTATAGCGACCTTTGCGCCCTCACCCTTCTTCTTGATATCCTTGACGAGCTCTTTTCTTCTGTCCTCTGTGAGCTCTGGGAAGTTAAGGATGATGTTTCTTCCATCGTTGTTAGGTGTGATTCCAAGATCAGAATTCATGATAGCCTTCTCTATCTCCTTGACAAGTGATGGCTCCCATGGTGCGATGACCAGTGTTCTGGCCTCTGGAACAGTTATATTTGCAAGCTGCTGCATAGGTGTTGGAACTCCATAATACTCAACCTTGATCTTGTTGAGGATGTTAGGGTTCGCTCTTCCTGCTCTGATGGTAGCATACTCAGCCTCAAGATTCTCAACTGACTTCTGCATCTTCTCTTCGTACTGTGTTAACATGATTCATTCCTCCTGGATTATATATTTTTCTTATTATTTTCCCTTTTATTCCGCATTCACATATGTTCCGGTGAAACCGCCTGTAACGGCTTTCACTATGCTGTTCTCATCATTCAAGCCAAACAGCATCATAGGCATCTTGTTCTCCATGGCAAGAACTGCTGAGGCAAGATCTATTACTCCGAGCTTGTTGTCTACTATATCGCTCATCTTCATGCTGTCATACTTCTTAGCGTTCGGATTGGTCTTAGGATCACTGTCATATACTCCATCGATGGCCTTACCTGAAAGAATGACATCTGCCTGAACCTCTATTGCCATAAGCACTGTCGCCATATCTGTTGAGAAATATGGATGGCCGATTCCACCTGCAAAAAATACGACATCTCCCTGCTCCATATATGCGATTGCCTTGTCCTTGTCAAAAAGCTCAGTCATATTACCACATACAAATGGTGTCATGATGTGTGTATTTATTCCGCAGCTTCTGAAGCTGTCCGCTGTGTAGATACAGTTCATGACAGTTGCCAACATTCCTATGGAATCCGCCTTAACTCTGTCCATGTTGTCTGAAGTTCTTCCTCTCCAGAAGTTTCCTCCTCCTATTACTACACATACCTGTATTCCCTTGTCTACTATCTGCTTTACCTGATTGGACACATCTCTGACTGTCTCCTCGTCAAAACCATGTTTCTTATCACCGGCAAGAGCTTCACCACTCATCTTGAGCAGAATTCTGTCCATCTTCATATCGCGATCCATCCTTTGTGTTCATATTTTATTATTCATATTATATATCGTCATATCCTAGCATGATAACCCATGCAGACATCTGCCTGACGACCTGATTCATTATAGCACATACCCTTTACATTTCAAAGTAAAAAAGAAAGGCACATATCACTGTGTACACGTGCATATGATATGTGCCTTGCTGTTATGCTTATTTCTGTTATATGTCACCCGACATCCTGCTTTCAGATCCCAGATATCATCAATAGCCATCAGAATAATCTGACTCCGTCGATACAATGGAATCCACATCATCCTGAACTGTAAATGTATCAAGATCGAGCTGATTCTCACAGCCTGAATCATTGATGATGTTGTAGCTTATATTCTGTACGGTAGCTGACGGTGTATAATTCATGTCGTCGAACAGGAATCTGTGAAGTGCTGTGGCATTCGTTGCGAGATCACAGGCAACGACATAGCTCACCTCATCCATGGTAGGACTGGCGATGGTAAACGGGAATCCTGTTGTAGTAGACAGCTTGTAGTTGAAGCAGGATTTTGCCATATCAATGATCTCTTCCTCTGTAAGGCTTGATGCAACATCATCCACAACCACGTTGATACAATCAAGCAGCTTGGAGATTCCTGCTGTCTTTGCCGCCTCTATCATCTTGGAGATAACTGTTCTCTGTCTCCATGTTCTTGTTATATCACCCTCATCTGTACTTCTGATTCTGGAGTAGGCTGTAGCCTGCACACCGTTCAGATGAACGACACCTGTGTCATATACATAATCTGAATAAATACCATTTACACCCATCTGCTCGTCAATACACTGGTTGAGCTTATAAAGCTCCTCCTCCTTCAGCTCTATATCAATTCCACCCAGGGCATCGATGGCTTCTGTGAGGGCTGTGAAATTGACTGCAACGTAATCTGTTATATTCAGGTCAAGGTTCTTATTTATCATATTGACAGCGCCCTGTGCTCCGCCGTATGCGTATGCATGAGCTGCCTTCTCGTATGACTGGCTGTCATTACAGAGCTCAAGGTAAGTATCTCTGTACAGTGAGAGAAGCTTGACCTCCTGTGTATCATTGTTGATGCTACAGATGATTATACTGTCTGAACGCACTCCTTCGTCAACCATGCCTGCATCTCTGGTATCTATACCAAACAATGCGATGTTGGTGTATCCTGTCATCTTCTTGACTGTTTCTTCATCCAGATCCTCATTTATATGAGTGTCCTTCAGCTCTTTGTACTGCATCTTGTTATATGTGTTGTTGATGTACGCCTTCACAAACAGAACTCCTATGACTATGGCTGCAACAACCTCGATTGCAAGTATGATTCCCCATACTCTGTTCTTTTTCTTTCTCTTCTGATCCTTCATATCCTGCTCTTCTTCCGCATATTCATCTTCATAATATTCATCATCCGATGTATAAGCTTCCTCTTCTGATGCCGCATCCTCTTCATCATCTGCGCCCGGTCCAAATGCGCTGTCGGAATAATCATCCTTTGCAATACCGGTTCTGCCATGATCATCTGAATAATCGTCGGCATCGTCATCATAATCATCTTCATCGTCAAAAAGCATCTCTCCGGCATATCTGCCCTTAACACGCTTCATATCATCGTCATCATGACCACTCATTTTATTTCCCATATTTTTCTCCTAAATATCGAATGTATCTGTCAAAATTTAACTCATATAACAATACATTTTACTACAAATATCTCATCAATTCAACGGGATACACATAATTCACACATTTTTTATACTTGATCAGTCAGCCAGGATAAACTTGTCCACCACCGGCACAAGTCCGTCCTCGTCATTTGACAATGTTATATAATCGGCATGTTCCTTCACTATGTCCTGTGCATTTGCCATGGCGACTCCCACACCGGCATACTCTATCATCGTGAGGTCATTATATCCGTCACCGCACGCCACAAGATCCTTTCTGTCCATATCAAGGACCTCAAGAAGCTTCTCAAGGGATGTTGCCTTGTGAACATTTGGCGGCATGATCTCCACAAAATATGGCTCCGAGCGGAATATGTTAAGCTGATCACCGAACTTTTCTGCAAGCTCCTGCTCTATCTTCTCCGCCTTGTCAGGATCTGCGGTAAGAAGACATTTGTTGAGAGGGAAATCGATATATTCCCTGAAGTTATCTATCCTCATGATCTCCATATGATTGATACTTGCCTCAAATGTCATGTATCCGTCTATATCAGTTCCGGTTATAACTCGGTCTCCATCGTATGTCACCATTCCGCAGCCCGCTTTCAGACAGTAATCATATATATCCCTCACCACATCATTGTCAAGCACAGCCTGATATACCACCTCACCGGTACTGTAATCGACGATCCTTCCGCCGTTGAAAGCAAGCACATATCCGCCAAATCTGTCAAGCTCTATGGTGTCTGCTATCTTCCTTATTCCAGGCAGTGGACGTCCCGATGCTATCGCAACGATATTCCCCTTCTCCTGTGCCTCTATTATTTTCTCCAGCGTTGCCGGAGTAATATCCTTCTGAGTATTTGTCAGCGTTCCGTCAATATCAAGTGCCAGTAATTTTTTACTCATTTTATCCTCCATAATGTTATAACATAATTTGCTATATATTTTCTCCTTGATGCTATATAATGTCAGAGTTAGGATGCCGTTATGCCATCCTGCCACCCATTTCTGACTTTAGGAGAAATCACATGGATATAAACATATACGTTAATCAGAAAAAAATCAACCCTTTGTATCAGAAAGCCATCGCCGAGTACGTCAAGAGACTTTCTCCATACTGTACTCTGTCTATAGTATGTGTTGCAGGGAAAATTAAATGCACCTCAGGGAAAAACACCACAAACTACTGCATATCCGGCTCCGATACCATCTCATCTGAGGACTACGCAGCCCGCATCAACAGTCTGACTTCAAGCGGTACCTCAAAGATAAACTTCTACATAGGGTACGATGAATCACTCACAGCTGATATGGAAAATTTCTCTCTCTGTTCAGTACAGCCGTCCGCCGAGATGACTGCCCTCCTGCTGTCCGAGCAGACCTACAGGGCATACACTATCCTGAACAACATAACCTACCACAAATAATCCCTGTCAGCTCCGGCTTATGATCGCAAGCTGCTCCGCCAGCGTCACCCTTATGAGCTGATGCGGAAATGTCATATCCGACACGCTCATCCTGTAATCAGCCCTCCTCACTATATCTGCAGCAAGTCCAAGAGATCCCCCTATCACAAATGTAACCGTGTCATGTCCGCGCTCCGATGCCCTGCGGACCTGATCGGCAAGTCCTTCCGTGGTCGTCTTCTTTCCTTCTATACACAGTGCGATAACATAGTCGTCTCTCCCGATCACATGTCTCAGCCTGTCCGCCTCGGCCTCAATGATCATGGCATTTACCTTGTCGCCAGCCTTCTGAGGTATCCTCTCGTCAGGAACCTCGCATATCTCCAGACGCCCTCTCTTGTCGATCTCCTTCTTATATTCATTTAACATCTGCGTAAAATGCTGTTCCTTTATCCTGCCGACGCAGGCAATCCTGTATATCATATGAACTCCTTCAGATCAGGCCTGATCAGCCCTCATCCTGTCAAATATCTTCAGTTCTTCCTCTGTATTTTTCTGCGTGCACACACTTACTCCAATGGTGAACAGCAGACTCACTGCAAATCCAACCACGTCACCACTGATACCCGAGTATGCCGCCAAGCTGCCTCCGTTCACAAACGGGAGATATTTCCACATAACAAATGTGAGTATTCCTGCTATTATTCCGGCATACATGCCTTTTCCGGTCGCATGCCTGTACGTCAGTGTACAGAAAAGAGGAGCCGCAAGTGCCGCCGCACACAATCCCCAGTTTTCGGCGATCATATGCTCTCTGTTGAATTCAACAAACTCTGCCACCAGGAAAACGCAGCATCCGGTCAGCACAACAACACCTATATCTATAAGAAGCTTTGCGATTCCACCGGCTCTTGAGATTGCCGGAACAAGCCCTCTTATATGTTCGCATATATTTCTCATGAACGATTCCAGCATTACGACAACCGCCGCTATAAACACCATAAGCGCGGCAAATCTGAACACATACGCATAGGTTCCCGTTCCAAGCAGCTTCTTGAGCATCAGGTTGTACACCTGGAATGAGTTCATATTTGCCCATGCCTTCTCAGGATAGAGCACCGGTACGACCAGAAGTGCCAGTATACAGCTTGAAAGTATTGTGAACCCTTCAAAGATTACAGCCCATATTCTTCCGACATCGAGCTCCTTGTTATCCCGGATATTTAAGACACCCTTGTACATCAGCGGCATGGCTATACATCCAAGTCCTACTCCCGTCATGGATATCGCACTTCCTATATCCACTGTTTTGCCATCGTAATACAGTATATTCAGATAAATGCTGGTTCCCCCTGCAAGCCTTGATCTCCTGTAATTGTCAAGTATCTCCCTCGCATCCATCCTGTAAAATACCAGTCCGATCATCGTCAGACATACGATTATAACCATTATGAACACTATTGTCTTGATTATTCCCATCAGCTTATTGTCAACCAGTATGGTGGCAAGGATGAGAAATGACACTATGATGGCAAGGCTTATGCTCTCCGGCATGTCCATAAAATAGGCGACAACCGATACGATAACCTTGAGAACAGACACCAGTATCAGGCCAAGCGTCACTATCCATATGACGGACACCAGATCTTTCAACTTCCATGACCCATATCTTGCTGCGAACAGCTCCGGAGCATTGTGTATCTTTTTAGGGGATATCTCAGCATACGAATTCATACGCTTTGACAGAAATATCCATCCGACAACATTGCCCACGAACAATCCCATGGCCACAAGGCACTGTCCTGCACCATGTATTACTATATTAATAGGCAGCAGAAATATGACCCACAATATTACATCATTGGCGCATACCTGCCCTGCGGTGGACACACCGCCACAGTTCTGCCTTTTGATTCCAAATACTCTCTTATCACTAAAAACAGACATGTATCAGCCACTCCATTCTTTTATCTGAATCTTCGTTATCATTTTTATATAATATACCCTGCTCATTCTACCACAGTTGAAGTTTTGCCGCCACCATCATATTTATTGTGACATTTGCCGAAATGTTACCATCAATTGCATTATTTTTTCAATAGTACAAAAACTAGTGATGTGTTATAATCTGAATCGTATGGGATTTTACATATTTATTACATATTTTTTACCTGTCAGAAACACAGGTAAAATTCATTTTACTCAGGAGGGCTATAATTTTGGATTTATTTTCTATTTTAACATTGCTCGGAGGCGTAGGTTTATTTCTGTTCGGAATGAATCTCATGGGTGCCTCGCTGAAGAATCTCGCCGGTGGCAGTCTGGAAAAGGTTCTTGAGAAACTTACAACCGGAAAAAATCAGTTCACGGGAACTATCAAGGGTTTTACACTCGGTACAGCCGTAACAGCCATCATTCAGAGTTCGGCAGCAACGACCATCATGCTCATCGGCTTTGTAAATGCCGGAATCATGAAGCTTGGGCAGGCCATACCTGTCGTGTTTGGTGCCAACATCGGTAGTACCGCAACCGCACAGATCCTTCGTCTTGGAGATCTTGCGGAGACTAATATTCTTCTTAAACTTTTAAAACCGTCATCATTTGCTCCTATCCTTATATGTATAGGTGCATTTATCATACTATTTACAAATAACAACAAGAAACGTGATATTGCAAGTATTCTTGTTGGTCTTGGAATCCTCTTTCTCGGCATGAATACCATGGAGGGTGTATTTGCGCCACTTAAGGAATCAGAGAGCTTCCAGAATCTGTTCACATCGTTTAATAACCCATTACTTGGTATTTTAATAGGACTTGTGCTCACAGCCATCATACAGAGTTCATCTGCATCAGTAGGTATACTCCAGGCCATTTCGTCCACAGGCGTCGTTACATACGGAACAGCCATTCCTATCATTATCGGTCAGAACATCGGTAAGTGTATGACCATTATCCTCGGGGGAATCGGTGCGAACAAGAAGGCAAAGAGAGTTTCTCTCTCATATCTTCTCTTTAACATATTCGGAGCTGTGTTCTTTGTTATTGTCATATACGGACTTCAGCTTTTCATAGACATGCCTTTCATGGACAAAGTCGTAAACCGTGGTAACATTGCAAACGTCCACTTCCTGTTCAACTTTATCATAAGCCTGATACTTCTGCCATTCTCCAATCAGGTGGCAAAACTTACAGGAAAGATCATCAGGGACGACGAGGAGTCCAAGATCGACAAAGAGCTCGCCACACTGGATCCGAGACTTATCGCTACCCCTTCCATCGCTATTTCACAGGCAAGAAATGTCATGTTTGCCATGGCTGACTGCATAAGAGAGAACTTTGCAATAGCATGCAGACTCATCAGTGATTTCAATGAAGAAGATGCCGCCAAACTCGAGGAGAATGAGGATTTCATAGACAAATGTGAGAGCTCACTCAACAACTTCCTCCTCAAGGTAACATCACAGAACAACATGTCCAGATCCGAACGACTTGATGTGTCTGAGCTTCTGAACAGTCTGAGTGATATGGAAAGGATTGGTGACCACTGTGAGAATCTTCTCGTTGTATCGAGAAATATAATAGATCAGAAGATAAACTTCTCAGATCAGGGAATGAATGAGATCCAGACAGCGCTCAAGGCGACTAACAATATTATTGATATGACTCTGAACGCCTTCAAGGAGGACGATCTTCAGGCAATATCAAGAATAGAGCCACTTGCACAGACCATCAGCGAGATAACAGAGCTTATAAAGGATCACCACGTTGTGAGACTTCAGATGGGCGAATGTGGTATCCCTGGAGGATTTGCACTGGTTGACATTCTCACAAGTCTTGACAGGATCGGAAGCCACTGTAAGAACATCGGCCTTCACATTGCCAAGAAGATCAGGGGTATCCATATGGACGAGATGCACGGACACATCTACATCACCGGATACAAGACATCTGAGGAATACAAGGCTCTGTATGCATATTATTCATCCATGTATGCCGATCCGATAACAGAAGGCTTTGATGCCAGCATCCGCGAACTCCGTGAATTAACAACACCTGATGAACCTGATAACAAAGCTAAGGTTTCCGGCGAGGAGCAAAAGAATGAGTCAAAGAACGACCAGAAGTCCGACCAGAAGAAAAAGTCATCAGCAAAAAACAAAGTAGCCGACAGGCACGAAAAGATAAAAGAAAAGATAAACGAGAAATATCCTGAAAAGGGTAAAAAGAACTCCAAGAAAAAGTAAAGGAATATAACAAACTGCTATGCGAAAAAGCTCTGCACAGATAATACACTGTGCAGAGCTTTTTCGTTATATTTATATTGTAGTTTATATGCCTGGTCTTTTAAAACATATCAGTCACGGCTGTAATTGACGATCATATAGCCATCTTCTATCTCTATCCTTGCATCCTCCGATACAACCCGGTTGCTCACTCCAAGGCTGTCTCCTATCTCAAATGTACGATTCTCCACGTTGTATTCAAACCCTGTAAGTGTTACCCCCGTGACGCATCCACCGTACGGTATAAAAGATATATAATCGTATCCCTCCAGCCGGCTTATTCCGGCACTGGAATTTATCATGGTTATTACATTATGGTCATCCTCTATATACGCATTTATGCCTTTATCCGCACATTCCTTGAGTAGCCCTATGTTTGCCATTGTGTGATCAAGTCTTGTTCCTGTGGCCCCCAATATATAAATATCCGTAGCACCTTCCTCCATGGCATGCATGATGGCTACATGAGTATCCGTGAAGTCCTTGTGTGTGTCCAGATCAACAAACTGTATGGAGTGCATCTTTTTAGCCATCTTCCTGTACACGCCCACAGTCACCTTGCTGGCTGAATCGAAGTCACCCACGATCACATCCGGTACTATTCCTATCTTATTGCAGGTCTCTATACCCTTGTCCACAGCTATCACTCTGCTGCTTTCAAGGTGTCTGTCCATGATTCCCTGAAGTGAATACAGATCAACTCTGCCTCCGGATATTATAATATAACTCTTCATATCACTATTTGCCCTTTATTATCTATGCCTCATATTTCTCAAATACTTTGAGAAAGCTGCAGCTGTTCTCATAAGCATCTCCGCCAAATACCGCAGAACCGGCAACTATGACATTTGCACCGGCTTCTATGACGTCACCCACATTCTTCAAATTGACTCCACCATCCACCTCTATATTGAACTCAAGGCCTCTGTCATCTGCCATTTTTCTGACCTCAGCCACCTTTCTGAGTGCTGAAGGAATAAATGACTGTCCGCCGAATCCCGGATTGACACTCATAACAAGTACCATATCCAGATCGTCTATCACATAGTCAAGCACTGATACAGGAGTTGCCGGATTGAGTGCCACTCCGGCCTTCATTCCAAGCTCATGTATCCTGGCAACGGTTCTGTGCAGATGCTTACAGCTCTCTACATGTACGGTTACCCAGTCAGCACCTGCCTTCTTGAAATCCTCAAGATATCTGTCCGGCTCCTCTATCATGAGATGCACGTCAAATATCATGTTCGTCTCTTTTCTGAGACACTTTATGACAGGCGCACCAAATGATATGTTCGGAACAAACGCACCGTCCATAACGTCAAGGTGCAGCGCAGGAACTTTCGCTCTGTCAAGCTCCGCAATGCCGTCCGCAATATGTGCAAAATCAACTGACAATAATGAAGGTGAAAGAATTATCATTACCATTTCCTCTTTTCTTTTAAGTCGTTATATATCATTACATAATCTTCGTATCTTATACGGCTTATCTCTCCGTCCGCAACCGCCTGCTTTACCAGACAATCCGGCTCACTGACATGATTGCACATGTTGAATCTGCACTCTCCCGTATATGCCGCAATATCTGGGAAATACTCCTTGAGATCCTCCGCCTCTATGGAATCAACATAGAGCGATGAAAAGCCCGGTGTGTCCATAATATATGTCCTGCCGCCAATGTGCATGAGCTCAGAATGTCTCGTGGTGTGCTTGCCACGCTTTATCTTGTCACTTATAGCGCCTGTCTGGGCCTCCGCCTCTGGCTTGATCGCATTGAGAGTAGACGACTTGCCGACTCCCGATGGCCCCGCAAACACCGTTGTGCGGTCTTTTATGATCTCCCTGAGCCTGTCTATGCCCTCGCCTTCCCTGGCGCTTATGAAGATTGTCTCATACCCGCTCTTGCTGTATGATCTGCAAGCCTCCATATTGTCCGGCGAAAGATCCGTCTTGTTAAAACAAATGATAGTCTCAACACCGCTTTTCTCCATGCTGACAAGGAATCTGTCAAGCAGGTTAAAGTTCGGCTCAGGCTCGCTCACGGCAAATATTATGATCGTCTGATCCACATTTGCCACAGCAGGTCTTATTAAAGAGTTAAATCTAGGCAATATCTCAACGATATTACCTAGATTGTTCTCAGGATCAAGTATCTCTATATTCACATTATCTCCGACAAGGGGCTTGATCTTTTTGTTTCTGAAGATGCCCTTCGCCTTACATTCGTACAAATGTCCATCCTCGGCGTCTATATAATAGAATCCACCGATTCCTTTGATTATCTTTCCTGATATGATCTCTGCCACTACTAATTACTCTCCTGTGTAAATGTAGCGGACAAACCGCCCGTGTTAAAGCTTGATGTGACATCTATTCCCTCTGAATCCGTGATGGTCACAGAGAATGACCCCTGGTTGCTCTCAAGTCCTGTAGGACCCTCAACTCCATCTATATTGATAGGGAAGTCTCCTGCACCAGCCTTGCCGCTGTATACAGAGAATGTCTGTCTGCCTATTGTGTATGAGATGTCAACTGTCACACTTCCAAATGTATCAAAATCAAACTCTATATTCGATATTGAACCGCTGAAAGATACAGAGTATGTAACCTTCTGAGGTCCCTTACTGACAACATATGACACGGTAGTTCCCTCGTCAACCTCAGTGTTGACCTCAGGATCCTGTGATATTACCTGGCCTTCCTTCACATCATCGCTGTACTCATAGCTTGGATTGCCTACCAGGTTGACCTCCTGAAGCTTAGCTGCTGCATCTGCCTCAGACATACCCTTGAGCTTAGGAACTGCGATCTTCTTCGTCTCCTTACCGTTACTGATGATTATCTTGACTGTTGAGCCCTCCTCAACCTCTGTTCCGGCAACAGGATCTGAGGATATTACATGATCCTTCTCAACATTATCATCGTACGCATAGCCATGTGTTACCTTAAGTCCTGCCTCCTCGAGCAATGTTGTGGCCTGACTGTCCTCATATCCGAAAACATCCGGCACCTTGGTCTTTTCCTTGCCCGATGACACGTAAATAGTTATCTGTGTATCCTTTGTTATGGATGTTCCATCATCTATACTCTGTGATATTACATAGCCCTTCTCAACTGTGGCATCTGTCTTCTCCACAAATGTATAGTTGGTGAAGCCATTCTTCTTCATCTGCTCCTCAGCCGCAGTCTTATACAGACCTACTACATTGACCATAGGTACTGTCTCCTGTGCAGTTGTGTCGTTCGTTCCCTCTGTGGTTATGACATCGGTGCTTTCCTCCGTCTTACCCTTACCGCCCAGAATATTCCAGCCGGCTATCTTGCCTATGAGAAGTATGGCAAGTATGGCAAGAACCACCGCGATAGCAATACTTGATACCATGATTATCTTCTTAAGTCTTGGATCAAGCTCCTCTTCTCCATCGTATTCCTGCTCCTGTTCTCCATCATCTGCCACTGACTCGTCCGTATCATCCTCTTCATCGTCGTCATCTGGGAACAGATCGTCGAACTGTGACGGCGGCATAACTGGCACGTTAGCCTTGATCTCTGACGTTCTCGGACTTACAGGTGGAATCTCCGTAGTATCTGCCTTATCGACCTGTCTTCCGGTCTTGATCATCTCCATCTCCTGCTTTGTCATCTCAATGGTAGGGGATGTAGGAACGCTGGTCTTAGGCACTACTATACAATCTATATTAGGATTCTCTTTTACTCTGTTGAGATCAGCTATAAGCGCATTTGCTGTGAGATATCGTCTCTCCGGCTTCTTCTGTGTACACTTTCTTATGATCTTCTCAAGGCTTGTAGGTATATCCGGGTAATACTCCCTAGGTGATACCATCTCGCCCTGAATGTGCATCAGCGCTATAGCCACATTGTTCTCGCCTTCAAATGGAACATGTCCTGTGAGCATCTCATACATGGTGATACCGAGTGAATAAATATCACTTCTCTCATCTGAGAATCCGCCCCTTGCCTGCTCCGGTGATATGTAGTGAACACTACCCATCGCATTTGTCGTGGTCGTGCTTGACGATGCGGCTCTTGCGATTCCGAAATCAGTAACCTTCAGCGTGCCGTTGTTCGACATGATGATGTTCTGAGGCTTTATATCTCTGTGTATCGTGTGATGCTCATGGGCTGCCTGAAGTCCCTGGGCTATCTGTATGGCAAAATCGATCGCCTGCATAGGCTCTATTCTGCCGTGGGCCTGTATATATTCCTTGAGGGTGGTTCCCTCCACAAGCTCCATTACTATATAATATATTCCGTTGTCCTCACCGACATCGTATACATTCACAATATTAGGATGTGACAGCCCCGCCGCAGACTGGGCCTCTATCCTGAACTTTGTAACAAAATTAACGTCTGAGCTGAACTCAGGCTTAAGCACCTTTATGGCAACATATCTGTTTAACACATGACATTTTGCCTTATATACCTCTGACATACCGCCAGATCCAACCAATTCTATGATCTCATAACGACCGCTGAGCATCGTTCCCGGATTTAACATACCAATTTATTCCTCCCAATCTATCGCAGCTACAACGGCAGATATATTGTCCTTGCCGCCGTAGTAATTCGCTCTCTCCACCAGCTTCTCACCGACTGTCTTAAGATCATCCGACTCTGATACAATGTCCCGAATCTCGTCGTCCTCTATCATGTTCGACAAACCATCAGAACATAGAAGGATCTTATCATCCGCTGAAAGTTCTACTTCAAAGAAATCCGGAACCACATCATCACCTATTCCAAGTGCTCGGGTTATAATGTTCTTCTCTGGATGATTCCGTCCCTTATTCCTGTCGAGCTGACCATTCCTTATCAGCTCCTCAACCAATGAGTGATCAAGTGTGACCTGTCTTATCTCATTGTTAACTATATATAATCTGCTGTCACCTATATTCGCGACATACATGATTCCATCATCGATCACTGCAGCTACAAATGTCGTTCCCATACCTGCGTAATCCTCCGGATTGCTGAGCGCAAGCTTATACACCTTGTCATTGGCATATATTATCGCCCTCTTGAGCAGCGATACAGGATTGCTTATCTCGCTTTCACTTATATATTCAACTGCGGCTTCAATCGCCGTTCTGGATGCAACGTCCCCGGCCTTATGACCGCCCATGCCATCCGCAACTATGTACAGATTGCTGATAGCCCCTATTGGCTCATCTGTATAAAATATGCTGTCCTGATTCATGGAACGCTTTTTTCCAACATCTGTTATTCCAAATGATTTCATATATTCTCTCCATCAGCCTAAAATATTATCTGATACGCCACCTTGCCTATTTTAGCACAACACATAAAAAAGAACAAGACGAACTATTTATCCGTCTTGTTCTCCTCCTCATATTTACGGCGGAGCTGTCCGCACGCTGCGTCTATGTCACGCCCCATGCTTCTTCGCACCGTAGCTGTTATCTGGTTTCTCTCCAGAATATTTTTGAAATTCTCAATGGCGCTGTTATCCGCCCTCTCGTAATCCCTCTCCTTGATCGGATTTACGGGGATGAGGTTCACATGGCAGTTTCTTCCCCTTATGAGGCGCGCCAGCTCGCATGCCTTCTCAGGGCTGTCATTCTGCCCTTTTACAAGAGAATACTCAAATGTTATCCTCCTGCCCGTCCTGTCAAAGTAATAATCACAGGCGTCCAGAACCTCTGCAATGCTGTATCTGTTGGCTATCGGCATGAGTGCCCTTCTGTCCTCGTCATTTGGCGCGTGAAGCGACAATGCAAATGTAATGGAAAGCTCCATATCCGCAAGCCTCTTTATCTCAGGCACTAAACCGCAGCTCGACACTGTGACATTTCTCTGGCTTATGTTCAGTCCATTCTCGTCCGTCAGCATCTCTATGAACCTGACAAGATTGTCAAAGTTATCCAGCGGCTCTCCTGTTCCCATCACGACCACATTTGACACACGCTCACCTGTTATCTTCTGGATGCTGTATATCTGTGACAGCATCTCAGACGCTGTGAGATTCCTCACCAGCCCACCTATGGTCGATGCACAGAACCTGCAGCCCATACGGCAGCCCACCTGGGATGATATGCACACGGAATTGCCATGCTTGTACTTCATGAGCACGCTCTCTATTACATTCCCATCATGGAGTCTGAACAGGAATTTATTTGTGCCGTCATCCTCTGAAATGAGTCTGGTGACAACGCTCACACCATATATTCCATATTCATCCATCTTCTCTCTGAGGCTTTTCGGCAGATTGGTCATCTCCTCCGTTCCGTCCGCAAGCTTCACATGAAACCACTGATATATCTGCTTCGCCCTGAATGCCGGCTGACCGGCACCGATGACCCAGTTCCTGAGTTCTTCCATATTCATTGATTTCAGATCCGGCTGTCTAATATCCTTATCTTCTCTATCCTTTACTTCCATACTCTGTCCAATCTTTTATACATGTTCTATCTATTTTGTACGCACGAACTTCGATATGAAAAATCCATCACACTCATCTACTCCCTGTAACAGAGTTACATATCCTTTATCGCCACCGTGCCCCGGTACGATCTCATCTATACTCACAGTCTCAAAATCATGATTTTCCACAAACCACTTAACATTGTTCTGATTCTCCCTGCTGTCTATAGTACATGTCGAATACACCAGTGTTCCACCCGTTTTCACATATCTGGATACAGTGTCAAGAATATCCCTTTGAAGCTGTGCCAGCTCGTCTATGCTGTCACCTGTCACATTGTACTTGATATCGTTCTTCCTGCCCATTATGCCAAGTCCCGAACACGGAAGGTCTGCTATTACCACATCAGCCTTTCCGACAAGGTTCTCATCAAGGTCTCTCGCATCCCATGCCTCGACAGTGACATTTGTCAGTCCAAGTCTGTCCACGTTCTCCTCTATGAGCTCCGTCTTGTTCTCGGTGAGATCCCTTGAGATAACCCTTCCTGTCTGTCCCGCAAGACTTGCGGCATACATGGTTTTGCCGCCCGGTGCTGCACACACATCCACCACCAGATCTCCATTCTGTATACCTGCTGCCCTTACAGCCAGACACGAACTCTGATCCTGTACAACAAATTCTCCATCCATGAATCCTGGGATCCTTCTGACATAATCATATCCCTTTATAAGAAGTGATGTGTCATTCAGGCTTCCTCGCACTGTCTCTATTCCAGCGGCCTCCAGCTTCCTCTCGACTTCATCAACGCTTATCCTGTCTGTATTCACCCTTATGGATGTCGGACGCATTTCGTAGCTGCTTCCGAGTATCCTGTCCACCGTTTCGCTGTCATAGTCCTGCAGCAGTATCTCCACAAGCTCCACAGGAACTGAATATTCAACCGAATAGTATTCCAAAGGTGATGTGTTCTTATCAGGGTATTTTATACCATCCCTGTTTCTTGCGATATTTCTGAGCACTCCGTTGACAAAGCCTCTGAGGCTTCCAAATCCATGATCCACCGCCAGCTTCACCGACAGGTTGCAGGCAGCCGAATCCGGAACAGAGTCCATAAAGAACAGCTCGTAAGTTCCCATCCTGAGGACGCATCTTATGAGCGGCTTGCACTTGTTCACCTTTGTTTTGGAGAACTGGTTTATTATGTAGTCCAGCTTTATCCTCTGCTCTGTGACTCCCTCGACCATTCTCGTGATGTACGCCCTGTCCTGTTTGCTCATGAACTGGTTGGCGCGGAGTGCCGTTCCAAGTGCTATATTTGAAAATGTATGATTTTTCTCTATGTCCAGTAATGTGGTCAGAACCACCTCTCGAGTCTTTGTATCCATTCTACCTCTGTCCATTCTTCATCAGATATATTTTATCAGATGTGCTCTCCGGCTGTGAGTTTATTGCCCGCAAGGAACGCCGCCGCATCCATAGGCTTCTTGCCCTCAGGCTGCAATCTTGTTATCTGGAGTGCATCCTGTCCACACGCTATGGCAAATGTCTTCTTGGTCACCATGGTTATCTCACCCGGTGCAATGCCATCCTCACGGCTCACTACCTTTGCCCCATATATCTTGACATTCTTGCCGCCTATCCTTGTGTATGCACAAGGCCATGGCTGAAGGCCTCTCACAAGTCTCTCTATCTTCTCTGCCGGCTCACTGAAATCTATATCTCCCATACCCTTGTTCAACATGGAAGCGTAACAGCTCAGGCTGTCATCCTGAGGTGTCCGGACCGCAGTTCCATTCTCAAGCTTTTCAAGGGTTGACAGTATAAGCTGCGCACCGCTTGCCGCAAGCTTGTCCGTCAATGTCTCTCCAGTGTCATCGTCACCGATAGACACAATCGAATGTTCTATCATATCTCCGGTATCAAGTCCCTTTGCCATGTACATGGTGGTGACTCCGGTCTCCTTCTCGCCGTCAATGATCGCCCACTCGATAGGCGCCGCACCGCGGTACTTCGGGAGCAGCGATGCATGGATATTGACACATCCGTACTTCGGAATATTGAGTATACTCTCAGGAAGTATCTGGCCATATGCTGCCACAACTATCACATCAGGTGCATACTCTCTGATGATGTCCACGTTCTCCTGCTCACGGAGCTTCACCGGCTGATATACCGGAATATCATATTCCATTGCCTGTACCTTCACCGGTGTCGGTTGAAGCTTTTTGCTCCTTCCCTTTGCCTTGTCCGGCTGCGTAAAGCATGCCACAACGTCATGTCCCGCTTCCACTATGGATACAAGTGCGTGCACGGCAAAATCAGGGGTTCCCATATATATAACTCTCATCTGCATGTCCTCCTTGTTATAGGTTAAGTATCTCTTAATTCTGCTCTACCTCGTGAAGGCCATCCTCGACAAGATCCTTGTAGAGCTTTCCGTCAAGATGATCAAGCTCGTGGCAGATAGCTCTCGCCAGAAGTCCCTCTCCCTCGACTGTAAACTCCTCCATATTCTCGTCAAATGCCTTGCATATTACATGCATAGGTCTTGTAACTGTTCCAAATTTTCCAGGAAGGCTGAGGCATCCCTCCTCACCTGTCTGCTCTCCGTCTGATTCTGTTATCACAGGATTTATAAGACAGAGTGGATTGTCATCGCCGACATCAATAACAACTATCCTCTTGAGGATTCCAACCTGAGGTGCGGCAAGTCCAACTCCATTTGCCTCATACATGGTATCAAACATGTCATCTATGAGTGTAAGTGTTCTGTCATCCATCTTCTCAACCGGTCTGCACACCTTTCTGAGTATGTCATCTCCGTCATATCTTATATTTCTTATCGCCATGTCCACAAATCTCCTTTTCACTAATACATATTTACCGGATTCAGGTCAAAGAATACGCTCACATCGTTCTCTCCGTTCTCCTTAAGCCATTCCTCGACATAATCCTTGACATCCACCAGCATCCTGTAATCCCGGTGTTTTATATACAACACCCGCCTGTACACATCCTTTATCTTTGATATGGCCGGTTCCGAAGGACCGATCACAGACAGATGTCCTGCATTTATATATTTTCCCCTTATAAGAGAATACATCCTATCCATTATATTGGCAAGCTGTTCTTCGTCCATGCCCGTTCCCATTATGACCATCATATTCCACTCCGGCGGATACCTCATGAGTGATCTGTACGCCTCCTCGATATCGTAGAATGCCCTGTAATCCTGGGACGCTGCCGCAGTTATGGCGTAGTTGTCCGGCTTGTAGGTCTGTATCACAACCTTTCCGGGCACATCACCTCTTCCGGCTCTTCCCGCAGCCTGGGTCAGCAGGTCAAATGTCCTCTCACCGGCTCTGTAGTCTCCGCTGAACAGTGTGAGATCCGCCAGCAGCACACCCACAAGTGTCACTCTGGAAAAGTCATGTCCCTTGACTATCATCTGGGTTCCTATGAGTATGTCCGCATCGCCTCTTCCGAAGCTCTCAAGTATCTGCTCATGAGAATTCTTCTTCGAGGTCGTATCCCTGTCCATCCTTAAGGTCCTGGCCTCCGGGAACAACCTGTGTACCTCCTGCTCGACCTTCTCGGTTCCGACTCCATAGCCTCCTATGAGCTTTGAACCGCACGCCGGACATTTGTCCGGCTCCGGCATTCTGAATCCGCAGTAGTGGCACACAAGCACGCCCTTCTGTGTATTATTTCCAGAGTGCAGTGCCATGGACACGTCACAGTGCGGGCATTTCACTGCCTCTCCGCAGCTCCTGCAGGATACAAAGCTGTTATATCCCCGCTTGTTGATGAACAGCATGATCTGTTCCCGCTTGCTGAGCCTGTCCGCTATATCATTTGCAAGCTCGTCGCTTATTATGGATCTGTTGCCCCGGTGGAGTTCATCCCTGAGATCTACTATGCTTGTCTCTGCCATGGCTCTGCCCTCAACACGGCTGTCCATGGTCCACAGCCTGTACTCACCCGCCAGTGCACGCTTGTAGCTCTCCACAGAAGGAGTTGCGGAACCGAGTATGACACTCGCCCCCTCAAGCCTTGCACGTTCTATGGCAGTCTCCCTTGCGTGATATTTGGGCGGGCTGTCACTCTTATAGCTGCTCTCATGCTCCTCATCTATTATTATAAGTCCCAGCTTCTCAAATGGGGTAAACAGCGCAGACCTCGGGCCTATCACCACATCCACATCGCCCTTCCTTGCGCGCTCAAACTGATCATACTTCTCCCCGCTGCTGAGCTTTGAGTTGACCATGGTCACACGGTCACCAAAGTATCTGGAGAAATATGTCAGTGTCTGATACGTGAGTGCTATCTCAGGTATCAGCACGATCGCCTGTCTGCCCGCGCGGACGACTTCACGGATACACCTCACATACACCTCAGTCTTGCCGCTTCCCGTCACGCCATGAAGAAGATATGTCCTGTGTATACCCTGATCTGCATCACTTACGAAATCATCGACTATCCTCTGCTGATCACTGTTAAGCTCTATATCAGGAGCCTCAAATGCCTGCTGCCTCACCGCGTCAGACACCACATCCCGGTATCTGCTGTCCTCAACGATACGAACGACACCTTCGTCCTCCATGGCCTTAACCGCCTGATGTGACACATTCAAAGTCCCGGTGGCCTCCGTCATTGGGAGCTCATGTCTCACCATAAGCTCACGGAGGAGCCTGAGCTTTGCCCTGGCATTCTTCTTCATATATCTGTATTCCCATGTGTCCACATCCTCGCATGAAAGGACAACATATCTGACCACCACGGACTTAACCGTTTTTTTCACCGGCATCACCGTCTGGATGGCATTTATCATGGTGGAGCCGTAGTTCTCCTTTATCCACGCCGCAAGGGCAAGGAGCCTTCCCGGAGCTGCCACGCCGTCCTCGCACAGAGAATCTATAGACTTTATCCTGCTCTCATCATATTCCGTGGAATCCGATATCCCTATGACATAGCCTTTTCTCAGATTATTTCCCTTGCCAAATGGAATGTTGACCTGACTTCCTATCTGTATCCTGCCGGCAATATCGTCAGGAATAGCATATTGAAATGTTCTGTCTATCGCCTCATGGGATATATCAATTATCACATCTGCGTACAATCCCCGCATTTTTCTCCTCCAATATCTGCCGTATCATTTCTCTCTCGTCCATTTGTGTCCTGCGTCCCTCTATATCCTGATATGTCTCATGGCCTTTGCCGGCCAGAAGGACTATATCATCCCTGTCCGAAATCTCCAGAGCGTATCTTATAGCATCCAGACGGCTGCATATCTTTACATATTCTCCTCCGCCCTCGAGAACCCCGGTCTCAATATCCGTCATTATCGCCTCCGGGGATTCAAACCTCGGGTTATCACTTGTTATGACCGTCATATCCGCCAGCCTGCCCGACACAAATCCCATGCCTTTTCTGCGCCCGGCTGATCTGTTGCCGCCGCATCCGAACAGACATATAAGCCTCTTCGGCCTGTACTGTCTGAGGGTGGTCAGTACATTTTCCAGGCTCACGGCATTGTGGGCATAATCGATGAATATCCTTGCGTATCCCGGAATCTCCACCGGCTCGAGTCTGCCCCTCACCTTCATATCCGACTGCGAATCCTGCATTACCTCCATCGGTATCCCGATGATCCCGCAAGTGGTTACCGCAGCAAGAGAATTGTACACATTGAACTCTCCCGGTATGCCAACAGTCATGTAAGTGCTCTCCCCGTCCGTTCTCTCACACTCATAGCCTATCCCCATAACTCTATGGAGAATGAGCCTGTGTATTGCTCCCGCCATACACACATTGCCATCCCCGGCTGCAGTGTGATTCCTCACACCATAATATACCACTTCAGCCCCTGCATTCACAGCCTCGGCAGCAATACACCCAGAATACATGTCATCTGCATTTATCACCGCAGTCTTACACTTTGAGAACAGGCTTCTCTTCCATCTCCCATACTCGGCAAATGTGCGGTGTTCATTCCGCCCAATGTGATCCGGAGCAAGATTTGTATATACGCATATATCAAATTCTACCCCTGACACACGGCCGTGCATAAGCCCCTGTGACGATACCTCCATGACGCAGTATTCCGCACCATTTGCCACCATGTCTGCAAGCTTGCGATGGAGATATATCGTTCCCGGAGTAGTGTTCACAGATGGTATCTTCCAGATACAGTCATCGATCTCTATGGTTCCCACAAGACCGGTTCTACGCCCCCATCTGTCCAGCATAGACTTTATCATACATGCGACCGTGGTCTTTCCCTTTGTCCCGGTCACACCTATAACTTTCATACTTCGTGACGGAAAATTCCAGAAATTATTACATATCATTCCTATACCGTGGCGATAGTCATACAGTCTCACGATCAGTACACCATCGGTATCCCCCCAGCGTCCGGCTGACCGCTCCGCAGGTATGCCGATATCATCTGTCATGACTATACACGCTGCGCCCCTTGCCACGGCATCATCTATATAGCGATGTCCATCTGTTCTCGCACCTCTCCGGCACACAAAAAGAGTTCCCTGTGTGACATCTCTGGAATCATCTGCCAGATCCGTAATCTGACAGTCAATGTCCCCTGCCAGGATCTCATAGACCGTGCCTTTTAGAACATCTGACGCCCTCATGATACACCTCCCGTCGACATATTCCTGTTTATTTAGAATATGCCACATCCGGCACAGTTGTGTATCAGAAAAATAGGAGGCTGTGCTAAAAGCTCCAACCTCCATTCTTCTCACTTACCGCTATATATTCCGGTCTGTTAATCCTCGTCTGCTCCGACGATCTTTACCTTTCCATGGTAAACTTCATCTACAGCGATGGATAATGGCTTCTTCTTTGGGTCTGCTGCCACCATAGGCTCCTGACCATCAATGATCTCTCTTGCTCTCTTTGCTGTTGCAAGAACGATTGAATATCTGCTGTTTACTACAGGCTGCTCACCTGGCTCAACCTCTGCATTTACTACTGACATTAAGTCTGTGTATGATGGATGTAACATGATATTATATCCCCTTTCTTATATGATTATTGAAATATTCTTCTAAACTGCTGTCCACTGTTATCCAGTCTAATTTATCAGAGTTTCTTTATCTCTGCAAGCTCTTCTTTTATTCCGGCTATATATCCAAGCTGATTATCTCTTCTGCAGCCATAGCTTCTGATGACTGAATCCACGGTGTGTATACACTCGTCCAGATCATCGTTGACTATGATGTAGTCGTACTTGTCCATGTCCTCAGCTTCCTCTGTGGCCTTTCGGAGTCTCTTGATTATGGTCTCCTCCGACTCTGTTCCTCTTCCTGCCAGTCTGCTCTTAAGCTCGCTTATGCTTGGAGCTGATATAAATATGAGAAGCGCATCAGGGAACTGCTTCTTGACATTGAGTGCGCCCATGACCTCTATCTCGAGTATGACGTCCTTGCCATCAGCAAGCTTCTCCTCAACATACTTCTTTGGAGTTCCATAATAATTCTCTACATACTGTGTCCACTCGATAAATCCGCCGTAGTCAATGAGATTCTCAAAATCCTTGCGATCCATGAAATAATACTCTCTTCCATCGACCTCACCCTCTCTCGGTGATCTTGTCGTCGCCGACACTGAAAGGTTATATCCAAAATCCGACACAAGTCTCTTGACAACTGTGCCCTTTCCAACTCCTGAAAAACCGGATATGACTATGAGCGATCCACGCTTTGTATTCTTATCTGCCATCATCATTACCTCTAAAAATTATGTATTCTATTCCAGATTCTGTATCTGCTCTCTGACCTTCTCTATGTCAGTCTTGAGCTGTATCGCCTTGTCTGACACATCAAGTGAATTGGCCTTTGAAAGTATCGTGTTCGCCTCTCTGTTCATCTCCTGTGCGATGAAGTCCAGCTTCCTGCCAACGCTTCCGCCATCCTCCAGAATCTTCTTCGTGCTGCTGATATGACTCTTAAGCCTTACAGTCTCCTCGTCCACACATATCTTGTCCGCATATATAACGACCTCTGTGGCGATCCTGTTCTCATCTATAACAGGATTGTCAAGAACCTCTATGATCTTGTCCGTGAGCTTGCGTCTATACTCCTCCACAAGTTCAGGTGATATCTCCTCTATATAATCAACGGCAGCTCTCATTCCGTCAAGCTTGTCGATCATGTCCTTCTTAAGGTTCTCTCCCTCTGTTATCCTCGACTGCACGAACATCTTCGCAGCCTCGTCAAGGGATGTCTCTATTATCTTCCACAGCTCATCCTGGTCGACCGCCTGCTCCTCAACCGTGAACACGTCAGGGAAGCCTCCAAGCTGTGCAGGTGTTATGCTGTTCTCAATTCCAAAATCCTTGGACATCTCCTCGAAATATCCCATGTACTTCTCGGCAACGTCCTTGTTGTACTTCAGCTTGACATTGTCATCCGAGAAATCCTCGTATGTGATGAACACGTCAACCTTTCCTCTCTCAATATATTTTTTGAGATATGTTCTTATGTTTGTCTCAAAGAAACTTATCTTCTTCGGGAGCTTTATATTGATGTCGCAGAATCTGTGATTGACTGACTTCATCTCTACAACTATCTTGTATGCATCAGTCACCCTCTCGCTGCGGCCAAATCCTGTCATGCTTTTTACCATATCTGTCTCCTAATATTCCCAGGTTATATGTTGTTTTCAATTACCTGATAACAGATAATATATTATACTTCACACCTGTTTAAAAATCAAATTATTTATTGTACTTCCTCTATTCCCGCAATTCTCGGCTCTGCAATCATCGAGTAATTCGTATGATATATTACAAATCCAGGCTTTGCCCCCGCAGGCTTTTTGATATTTCTGCGCTCGGTATAGTCTATCTCCACCTTCGGTGCCGTCCTTCCAGACGAATAATACGCTGCAAGTCTTGCCGCCTCCTCATATGTAGAATCAGGAAGTTCTCCCGCACCCTCAAGTCTCACGATGACATGGGAACCCGGCATCTTCTTAGCATGGAACCACATATCCCCACCATTTGCGAATTTAAATGTGAGCTCATCGTTCTGGATATTATTCTTGCCCACATACATATGGAATCCATCGCTGGATATGTAGTGCAGCGGTTTTGACTTTGCCTTTTTCCTGTCGCCCTTACGTCCGTAATGTCCCTTTACATATCCGCAGGCTACGAGCTCCTCCTTGACCTGTGCCAGTGAATTCTCATCTATCGCCATATCAAGGAACGCCTGTACCGACTGAAGATGCTCCAGCTCACTCTTCGTCTCGACAGTGAGCTGTGTAAGTGCCTCATAAGTCCTCTTGAGCTTGTTGTATCTCGCAAAATATCTCTTGGAGTTGTCCATAACAGATATGGTCTTGTCAAGCGGGATCTTTATCATCTCGTTAGTATAGTAGTTTAGAGCCTCAAAACTGTCCGCTCCCTGTTCTATATTGTAACCATATGTGTTGATCAGTTCTCCGTACACACGGTACTTTTCCCTGGATTCAGTGTCCTTTAACTGAGCGAGCTGCAGGTCGTACTTCTTGCTCGTTCTCTCAATGGCATTCGAGACGATCTTTCTAAGATCCGATGACTTCTGTCTTATCCTTGTGACCGCACTCTTTCTGTAGAAATACTCATCAAGCACCTTTGAAATGTCGTCCCTTGATTCTATGGCCTTGTCGCTGTACATCGACAGATGCACCGACGAGAACTCCACTGGAGTGTAACCGTCCAGTATGATCTCAGGAGTATAGTTCCCGTTCCTTATATCAGATACTATCCCGGCAAATTCATCATAAAGCCTTGCGACATCCGCCTCGCTCATGCTGTCCACAGGCATGTTGCCGTCAAGTCCTGCCCTGTAGGTTATCTCACTCGCCACAACCGGTGAAAATCCGGTTATGTTCTGGTATATCGCCTTTATGATATTCGTAGGGCTCGAGCTCACACGCTCTATGAAGTCCCCGCGCTCTATCTCAAGCGGGGATACCTTTCCTCCCGCCGGAGGATACTCATAAGTCCTGCCCGGAAGAACCTCCCTCACTGAGCTCACCATATGGGATATATGCTTTATGCTGTCGATGATGACATTCTCATCCGTGGCAAATATGATATTGCTGTGCTTACCCATGATCTCTATGATGAGTTTCTTTCTCTTTAGATCTCCAAGCTCGTCCAGATGCTCGATGACCATGACAACTATTCTCTCAAAGCCCGGCTGATACACATCAACTATCCTTCCGTTGTTGATATGCTTCCTGAGGAGCATACAGAAATTCGGCGCTGTCATAGGATTCTCCTTGGCGGACTGCTGAAAGTATATAAGCGGGAGGCTTGCATCCGCAGACATGAGCAACCTGTAATTCTCCCTGTTATTCTTTATTACTATGTTGAGCTCGTCCTTCTCCGGCTGATATATCTTATATATCCTTCCGTCGATGAGTTTCTCCTTCATGTCTCTTACCACATTGGATATCACTATTCCGTCAAACGCCATATCTGTCTCTCCTATATCCCTGAAAAAAGGCAGAAAATGCAAATTCATTCTCTGCCTCTTCCATATCTACTACCACATTACTGCTATCCTGATCCTACAGTGAATTGTAGAGATCCTTATATATATTCGCCGAGTTATACCATGAGTAATCCTGTCTCATGCCACGCTCCTGGATTCCATACCATGCCTCTTTGTTGTTATAGTACACTTCCTTTGCATAGTTTATGGCATTGAGGAGCTCATATGCATCATAATTAGCAAATGAGAATCCTGTTCCTGTACCCTCGAACTGATTATAAGCCTCAACAGTATCTGCAAGACCACCTGTCTCTCTTACTACTGGAACTGTGCCATATCTGAGTGCCATGAGCTGTGTGAGTCCACATGGCTCAAATCTTGAAGGCACGAGCATCACATCGCAGCCTGCATACATCCTATGAGATCTCTCATCTGAATAATAGATGTTCGCTGATACCTTTGCAGGATGTATTCCCTGATAATACTTGAACATGTTCTCGTACTTGCCGTCACCGGTTCCGAGGACGATGAACTGTACTCCGTCACAGCATATATCGTTCATGATCCTGTCAACCAGATCAAGACCCTTCTGGTCTGTGAGTCTGGATATGATTCCTATTACAAACTGATTCTCATCCTGAGGAAGTCCACATTCCTTCTGCAGTTCGATCTTGTTGATCTTCTTGAGCTGTCTGAAGTTATCCACGCTGTAGTTCTTATATACCTGTGGATCTGTTGCAGGATTCCATACCTCGTAATCTATACCGTTGACAATGCCCCAGAGTGACTGCCATCTGGCACTTAAGAGCCCGTCAAGTCCCTCTCCATAATATGGAGTCTGTATCTCCTTGGCATATGTGTTACTTACCGTTGTTATCTTATCTGCATATACAAGTCCGCCCTTAAGCATGGAAGCATCCTTCTGGATCTCCAGCTTGTCCGGTGTAAATACATAATCAGGGAGTCCTGAATACTCCTGAATGGTCTTTATATCCCACTTGCCCTGGAACTGGAGATTATGAATAGTCATAACAGACTTCATGCTTGTATAGAACATATCTCCTGCAAACAGAGTCTTGAGATATACAGGCACAAGTCCTGCCTGCCAGTCATGACAGTGAAGTATATCCGGCTGGAAACCGATCGATGGAAGGATCGAAAGCGCTGCCTTTGAGAAATAACAGAACTTCTCGATATCCCACTTTACATCACCATAAGGTGTAAATCCGTTAAAGTAATACTCGTTATCTATGAAATATACCTTGACACCCTCATACTCCAGATACATAACGCCAACATAATCATTCTTGTAACCGATGTCCATATAAAAATGCGTTATATACTGCATCTTCTCCCTGTACTTGTTCGGAATACAGAGATAATTCGGCATGATGACTCTCACATCATACTCGTTCTTATCAAATATCTTTGGCAGTGTTCCAACTACATCCGCAAGACCACCCGTCTTTATAAATGGCACACACTCTGATGCTATATATGCAACCTTCTTCATCAAATAAACCCTCCATAACATTTAGACATTAAATCCTTGTACATTATATCACACGGGTATCCATAATTCAATAAATCAGTGTATCTATATTGTTGCATTTGCCACATTCCGCTGATATACTTTTAGCATGCAGCCGCACGCAGATACGGCTGGATCACAATCCAGAAAACAGGAGATTTTCAATGTTAGACATCACCATCACCGAGACCAGGGACTTCGTGAAGAAGCTTCTGATGGACAATACATTTGACCGTTTTCTCGCCATGGAGGCATTTGTAAAAAGCGGGATAACATACAGCTTTGACGGAAGGGTAAACAAGGATTTCTATGACAAGGAGGAGCTGGAGCTCATGGCTTCCACATCCTACGCCTCATGGGAGTCCATAAAACCACATGTATATAATGTTATAAGAGGAAAGAAGCTGCCACTGAGCTTCAAGATAGTGCTCGTGCTCTCCCAGCCGGACATCATGGATATGCTTGAGAAGAACCATCTCACCATACCTGTATCCGATGTGGCAAATCTCACCTTGAACGTCTACTATGACGGCATGAGCATACAACTCACATCCATGGCGACCCAGAACATATTCACCATGGATAAGACCCTTGAGCATGTGTGGGATGCGGAGATCAGGGATTTCCTGAAGACTGCCGGAATATATTTCACCGAAAGCTGATTTTTTGAAGAAATTTAATATGATTTTTGAAGATCCGGCACCTCATCTGATGCCGGATTTTTTTACGCGCCGCCCCTGTTAGCACTCATTTTGTCTGAGTGCTAATTTTTTCTTGACTTTAGTTCCCAGCTGATTTATCATACCTTTTAGCCTGATGTGTCAGTGTACATTTCTATTAAGATTGAACACAGATCGGGGATGACACATCTTTCATTGAAAACCATTATATTTTAAGGAGATGTATACAATTATGAAGAACGGAAATTTATCGATCAACAGTGAAAACATTTTCCCTGTCATCAAGAAGTGGCTGTATTCAGACCACGATATATTTGTCAGGGAGCTTATATCAAACGGCTGTGATGCCGTTACAAAGCTTAAGAAGCTGTCTCTTATGGGCGAATTTGACGAGCCGGATGAGCCATATCGTATAGATGTGACCACAAGTGCCAACGACAAGACCATCACATTTACCGATAACGGTATCGGTATGACTGAGGAGGAGGTTGAGAAATATATCAACCAGATCGCTTTCTCAGGAGCCGAGGCATTCCTTGAGCAGTACAAGGACAAGGCAACAGAGGAACAGATCATCGGCCACTTCGGACTGGGCTTCTACTCCGCATTCATGGTTGCCGACAAGGTCACCATCGAGACAAAGTCATACAAGGACGGCGAGGACGCTGTATACTGGGAGTGCGAGGACGGCCTTGAATACTCCATGAAGAAGTGCATTAAGGCTGACCGAGGTACTACCATCACCCTTTATCTGAACGAGGACAGCTATGAATTTGCAAATGAATACAGGATCAAGGAGGTCATCGACAAGTATTGTTCGTTCATGCCTGTTGAGATCTACTACACCAACGCAGACGAGCCACAGGAAGATCCTAAGGATGCTACTGTAGACGTGGATGCAAAGGAAGTCAGCGACACAGCAGATAATGCTGAGGACAGCAAGGGCCCAGACGCAGACGATACAAAGACCGAGGAGAAGAAGCCTGAAGCTCCTAAGCCACTCAACACCACTACCCCACTGTGGGCAAAGCATCCAAACGACTGCACCGACGAGGAATACAAGGAGTTCTACAGAAAGGTATTCCACGACTACAAGGAGCCTCTGTTCTGGATACACCTGAACATGGACTACCCATTCAACCTGAAAGGTATCCTGTACTTCCCTAAGATCAATACACAGTATGACAACCTTGAGGGAACGATCAAGCTGTACAACAACCAGGTATTCGTTGCCGACAATATCAAGGAAGTAATCCCTGAATTTCTCATGCTCTTAAAGGGATGTATCGACTGTCCTGATCTTCCACTGAACGTATCACGTAGTGCGCTCCAGAATGACGGATTTGTCAAGAAGATTTCAGACTACATCACCAAGAAGGTTGCAGACAAGCTGTCCGGCATGTACAAGACACACAGAGAGGACTACGAGAAGTATTGGGACGACATCAACCCATTTATCAAGTTTGGTTGTCTGAAGGATCTCAAGTTTCTTGACAAGATGAAGGACTTCTGCATCTACAAGAATCTTGATGGCAAGTATATAACTCTCCCTGAGTATCTTGAGGCAGGAAAAGAGAAATACGAGAACAAGGTATTCTATGTAACCGACGAGCAGGCTCAGTCACAGTACATCAATATGTTCAAGGCTGAGGGCATGGACGCGCTGATCATGACACAGACCATCGACAGCCCATTCATCACACTGCTTGAGCAGAAGAATGAGAATGTTCACTTCTACAGAATAGACGCTGAGCTCTCTGACAACTTTGTCGGCGAGGAGCTCTCCGAGGAGACTGCAAAGGAATACAAGGATAAGCTCACAGCTACATTTGAGAAGGCTCTCGACATGAAGAACCTGAATGTAAAGGTTGAATCCCTGAAGGATGAGAATACATCTTCTATCCTCACCCAGCCTGAGGAGACAAGACGTATGCAGGAAATGATGAAGATGTACGGCATGGCCGGTATGGATCCATCAATGTTCGGTCAGGGCGAGGGAGAGACACTCATCCTGAACAGCAACAACAAGCTTGTTAAATACGTTCTGGACAACCCTGACAGCGACAACACAGCTACGATCTGCTGCCAGTTATATGATCTGGCCGTACTTGCCAACCGTCCACTGTCAGCAGAGGCAATGACCAAGTTCATCGCAAGAAGCAACGAGATCCTTGGAATACTTACAAAGTAATATAATCTGTCTGCCGGTTTACGGCAGCAGATCCTAATGGATAACTAACACAACAAAAAGCAGCAGCCCGATATGTCTTTGATAACATATCAGGCTGCTGCTCTTTTATTCTATTTCACTCCCTAGTGGGCAAGTATCTCCACTCCATGTTCTGTCATAACCAGTGTGTACTCCCACTGTGCCGATGGTGAGCCATCCTCCGTGTAGATAGTCCAGCCGTCATCTGCATCCTGATATACATCAGGGCCGCCCATGTTGATCATAGGCTCAATGGTAAACACCATTCCCGGAGCAAGCACATAATCCTTGCCAGGCTGTCCTATATGACTTACATAAGGCTCCTCATGAATTGCAAGACCTACTCCATGGCCGCCTATCTCACGGACAACCGAATAGCCCTGCTCCTGTGCAAATTTGTTGATGGCATATCCTATATCTCCTATGGTCACATATGGCTTGCTGCACACCTCAACACCTATATCAAGAGCCTTCTTTGTATCCTCTACAAGCTTCTTCCATGCGGGATCAACATTTCCCAGCATGAACATTCTTGATGAGTCTCCGAAATATCCCTTGTACTCTGTTGTACAGTCGATATTAACTATATCTCCATCCTGGAGAATAATGTCATCACTTGGAATGCCGTGGCATACCACATCATTTACCGATATACACACACTCTTAGGATATCCCTCATATCCAAGACATGCAGGAATAGCGTCTATGGACTTTGTATAGTTATAGATAAGGTCATCCAGCTCTCTGGTAGACACTCCTATCTTGACAAATGGAGTTATGTAGTCGAGCACAGATGTGTTGACCTTTGAAGCCTCCCTGATTCCCTCGATCTGCTCTGCGTTCTTGATCATCGCATGTGTAGGAATCTTGAATCCTCTGTTCTTCATATCCTCAAGCTTATCGTCAAGAGCCAGGTGACAGGTCTTGTATTTCTTACCACTTCCGCACCAGCACATATCATTTCTACCAAGTTTCATAATTAACCTCTTTCTTTATTGCATAATATTTTCATTACATACCTATGGTATTAGCCACAAATACTATAATACGTTTTTGAGAATAATTCCACATTTTAATATGATAAATATTGTCAATTATCCTCGTCTATCCCCAGATACCTGGCAACATATGTATAATACCCCGACTCTGTTATGTTGTCAGCTGCTGTAAATTTATCCGCGACATATAGCTGCATCGCAATGAAACTGTCATCCGATACCTCCGCACCCGTGTGGGATGTCAGCTTATCCGTGACTGCGTTATATTCAAATGCATCCGTTATAAAGCTTCTGTCCGGGAACAGCACCAGTCCTGTACTGTCTGACAGGATATCCCTTCCTATGATGAGCCTCGAATCATAATCCACTCCCATGAGATTGAGCATGGTCGGCAGGATATCTATACTGCTGCACACCTTGTCAACTCTCACCGGCTTCTCCATCGACGCCGACCATATGACAAGTCTGCTCCTGTACGCCTCAAGACTGTTTCCAAAGTTCTCCCCTGCCAGTTCATCCACAACGTCCATATTGTCATACGGTACATGATCCCCCGCCAGGACGATAACAGTATTGTCCAGCAGCCCCTTCTTCTCAAGTCTCTTCATCATATATTCAAGCATCTTTTCCATTTCGTACTGGGATGCCAGATATGCCTTTGTCGTATCCAGGACATAGTTAAGGTCACTGACCACAGCCTTGTTCTTCTCCGCCATGGCATTTGCCGCACCGTATCCATATGGCACATGACCGCTGACCGTCAGGTAGTACAGGTGGAACGGCTGCGTCTCTGTATACTTGTCAAATGTCTCCTCCATCATGACAAGATCCGACTGAGGCCACATGTCCTGCCCGTTCTCGTCAGTCTGGTACTCAAGCCCATTACCGCTGGCTATCCACTCGTATCCCAGCGCCGGATGGGTGATATTCCTGTCATAATATGTATAGTCGTTGTCATGGAATCCGTAACAGCTATATCCGAGTCTCTTGAGCGTATTCGCCATGGAAAACAGCATGCCATTCTCATTGTCGGCAGCCCTGCACATACTGAGGTATGAACCGTTCTTAGTCGGGCTTCCCATCAGGTTTGCATACTCTCCGCCTAATGTTGAACCGTACCATAGCGGCTGATAGTAATTTTCAAAGACAAAACCCTCGTCCGCAAGTTTTGACAGTGTAGGGAACAGACCGGAATCAAGCGCATAGCCTGAGAACCCCTCCGCAGTTATCCATATGACATTATAGCCCTCGAACATACCTGTACATTCATTCTTATTTGTCGGGGGTATATTTGCAAAATATTCGCTGAGCGATGAAACCGCATCATTTCCCGCAAGGTCATTTATGGCATCAAAATCCAGATCCAGGACATTCGGGGATGTGTCGATCACAACCTCCTCTGTGGCCGCTTCCGCGACATCCACCGTCTCGGTGGTAATCTCCTGCATCGTTGTGCTCTCTGTGGAGGCAAGTGAGTCGATATCGACCTCACCACCCGAGGCAAAGTTTATCCTGCTCTGTGCTGAGCTCTTGCCTGCGATACCCTCTCTGACATCCACCACAAAACTCTCCATGACGCCGAGCTTTTCAACAGAGAGATCAACCGATGTATATTCCTTGTATAAATTGTACGGACTGTACACATCCGAGTTCACAGCCCACATCACAAACAGTGTTGTGGCATACACCAGAGCTGTTCCGGCGGCACCTATGAGGTTCACCCACCACCTTCTCCTGTCAAATGCCATAAATGTCCATATGCACACGATCATTATGAGCACCGGGACAGCCAGAAGAATAACGTCCACTATCTGTGCCTTTATATTGGATATGACCGTGTCCGCATTGTCCACAGCCTGATTGCCGAATTTTATGGTTCCAATAACAGACAGATAGTTGTTGAAGACCGAATGATATACGTACTGGGCGATGAAGATCACACCCGTAAACAACGTGAACAGCGTTGCAAGTATCTTATTGATGACCGGCGGAAAAAATCCTGTCAGCACGCCGAACACGCCTCCCGCCACCACCGCAAATGCTATTATAGCGGCTATGTTTCCATCATCCAGGCTGAAATTCATGCCGTGAAACAGCAATTCATAATACAGGATCAACACAGTGAACAGTATCCACCCCGACCATTTTCTGAAATATTCCTTTGCATCCCCAAACATCGCCTTAAAAAACTTTATCATACGTTGAAATCTCCCATATAAACAAAAAAAATAAAGATATGACCCTTAACTCCATATCTTTATTTTATATAATATTTTAAGACTTTTTACAATATTTTAAGATATATTATATCTACTTTACACCGTACTGATCGTAGTAAGCGTCAATAGCGGCCTTAAGGGTGTCATCTATGATAACTCTTCCCTTATACTCTCTGTTGTAAAGATGCTCCACTACCTCTGCCATTGTTACGATAGCTGTTGTCTTGATTCCGTAGTTCTCCTCGATCTCTGTCAGCGCACTCTTCTCGCCCTGGCCTCTCTCCATTCTGTCTACTGAAACCACAAGACCCATGACATCCACGTCGCCCTGTGCCTTGATGATAGGAAGTGTCTCCTGAATAGATGTTCCGGCTGTTGTGACATCCTCGATGATGACAACCTTATCGCCATCCTCTATAGGACTTCCAAGGAGTATTCCCTTGTCGCCGTGATCCTTTACCTCTTTTCTGTTTGAGCAATACTTGATGTCCTCATCGTACATCTCTGCTATGGACATAGTTGTCGCAACTGTGAGAGGTATTCCCTTGTATGCAGGACCAAATAACACATCAAAATCCAGACCAAACTCTGCATTTATAGCCTCAGCATAATACTCGCCAAGTCTCTTGAGCTGGGCACCTGTTCTGTAAAAGCCTGTATTGACAAAAAATGGTGTCTTTCTTCCACTCTTTGTAACGAAATCTCCAAACTTGAGTACGTTACAGTCAATCATAAATTCGATAAATTCCTTCTTGTACTGTTCCATGTCTCTGCGAATCCTCCTGTTTTCAGGCTTTTTTGCCCTTTTTCTTACACATACTACCATAATCCATATAAAGATTCAATTATTTATTGGTGTACGGCTGTGATATGCCTCTTTCCCTGCACATCTCCACATACTTTTCTTTCTCCAGCGGCCTGCTGCACAGATACCCCTGTATACAAGCCAGTCCCATGCTGCTGAGCGCATCCGCCTGATCCTCGGTCTCCACACCCTCAGCTATACAGAACATTCCCAGTTCATTGCACATGTTTATGAGATGACTCATAACCGTGCGATCCACCGGATTGACAGTTATGTCATTTATCATGCTCTTGTCGAACTTGATAATGTCAAATCCCATGTGGGCAAGCATGGCGACATTTGAGTATTTTGTTCCAAAATCGTCCATCGCGATCCTGAAGCCCAGTTCATGTATATTGTTCGAAATGTTCACCAGAGTATCATGCTCCTGCTCACTGACCGACTCCGTTATCTCTATCTCGACCACATCATGCGGTATTCCGTACCTGTCAACCACTGCTGCTATCTGCTTGGCCACATCGCTCTCTATAAGCGACATTCTGGAAAAGTTACAGGATACCGGGATGTATGGCATTCCCTCTTCATGCCATTTTGCCAGATCTCTGCACACATTCTCAAGCACGTAAAAATCCACATATTTTACAGTCCTGCTCTTCTCAAGCCTGTCGATAACATCCGCCAAGTCATCATTTCCGGAATATCTTACAAGGGCCTCCGCCCCGCATATCTTTCCTGACGGATACAGCATCTTCGGCTGATAAAGGACATAGAACAGTCCTTCCTCAAGCTCCTTCTTCACCATATCCTTTTTCAGCGTATTCCACTTCACCGAATGACAGTCCTGCTGTTCATACCACCGCTGCTTCTCGGAATACAGGAGATTTGCCGCATGATCCTCCATCCTGCGGACATCAATATTGCAATCTGTCCAGACATAGCCACAGCATGCCGTGAACTCACCGTAGAGCAGATTTTCCCTAAGTCTTGAAGCGTATACATTGAACTTCAACTGCTCAATATTCTCACATATGATTATAAAGCTGTCATAGCCCATACGGAACACCCTGTCGTCCGGGAACGTCTTTCTTATCCTTCCGACAAGCTGCAGAATCACATCGTCCGCATAATCCGGTCCGAACATCTCTGCGATGCCCCTTATCTCATTGATATCCACAGCAACCAGTCCCAGACTGCTCAAATTCTTTCTGCTTCTTATATAGTCTATGTAACTGTTCCTGTTAAAGCATTTTGTCTGCTTATCATGGGTGAACTCAAACTGCTGGTCCTCCTTCAGATGTCTCTGATATATCTCACTTCCGATAAAGGCAGCAAAGTTCTTCATGAGTCTTATGTTTCCATTGTGCTTCTCCGGATTGAACACAAATACCCTGCCGAGCAGTTCATCTTCCACTATGATCGGAACCGCATACAGTGACCATATCCTGCTGTCACTCAGCATCCGTGCAAATCCTGTTTCAGGATTCCTTAACGGATGGGAACGGTTCACTATGAGAACCTCGTCCCTGAGGACTTCCTTCTCCAGTTCATCCCTCATTTTCTGTGTGACAAGAGCCTTCAGACCATCCTCTATCGACTCCTCGTCTGATGATTTCCAGTAATAAAGCTCCCCTGTGCCATCCTGTCCATACTCCACAAGGCAGGCGTTCTTGGAATTGTAGAAAGTTCCCATCACCTCGAGCAGACTGGTATATTTCTCCTCACTGCTCTGCTTTGAAGTTATATTCGCCATGAAATTGACAAGGGCATCCTCTATGTCATAGCTGTCCGCCAGAACCTGTGTTGTCTTATCTATGTCAGACACGTCAACTGCAATCTCAAGCCGGCTCTTTCTTCCGTGCCAGTCAACTATCTTATCCTTCACCACATACAGTCCCTTTGCCTTGCTGTTGTAGTGATTCCATACATAACTCTGTCCGGGAACCAGTATCTCATTAGAACAAAATGGGCACTGGTCATCACCGCCCTGGGTTATCTCAAAGCACTTTTTACCCTTGTAAGAATCGTCGTTCTCCGCAATTCCAAGGCTTCTCTTCGCCGCCTTGTTGAGGAAATACATCTCGTGGGTCTTCATGTCCGCAACATATGCTATATGAGATATCTCATCCAGCATAAGACCTTCGTCATCATTGTAGGCATATCCGCTGTGATGCGAATCACATGAATGCATATCCGCTGAGTCGGCATAGTCACAGTAACGGTTCTTGCCGCCCCTCTTTGCTGCGTACAACGCCTGATCCGACTCACTGTATAGAAGGTCAAAATCTATACCACCCTCTATCCTGTGGATACTTATTCCCATCGACATAGTATGCGGCAGACTGCAATTGATCGTGGTGAGTCTGGTCTGTATATTCTCAGCCAGCTTATACACGTCCTCTCTTCTGTCGACTATCGGGATAAACAGTGCAAATTCATCGCCGCCCAGTCGTCCTGAGAATCCTCCGGCTGCCGACGCAACCTCCTCCAGCGTCACTGCAACATCACACAGAAGATCATCTCCCGCATAATGTCCAAATGCGTCATTTATATGCTTAAAGTCATCTATATCCATAATATAAAAAGCGCACAGTTCACCCGAGAAAGACTCTAGCATATCCGTAATCTTGTGCTGAAATGTGACATGATTGTAAAGTCCCGTCAGAGAATCCCTCTCCGCCCTGAGCTGAAGCTCCTGACTTCTTATCTTCTCATCGTTTATGGAGTAATATTTGCCGAATATCTTGCGGACCTTCTTCTTGGAATCCCTGAGAGGAACAAAGAGCACTCTGTACCACTCACATTTGCCTCCTCCATTCATATCAAGGCGCAGATCACCCATCAGCCTGTCACAGTTGGTTCCATCCTTGTCAAGAAGCTTTCTGAACATGCCTGTCACGGCATCTCTGTCGTCAGAGTGTACTATCCTGTTCGTATCGATATCCTTATAAAAATTCTCATATTTCATGGTGGTGACCATCTCACCATCCACGACCTTCTCATTTATCAGAGTATCCGTCAGGACATCGTACACGATTATGGACTCTCCGCTTCCCTGAAGTATCAGCCTGAGCATCTCAGACTGCGCCTTGTTCTCCAGCTCCGCCTCCATCTTGCTTGTCACATCGATAAACACCGCACACAATGCGATGATTCCATTTTTTATGGACATGACAGAAAGACAGACCTGTATCCAGAAATATCCACCGGTATTCACGTCCGTAAAGCGGATGTCACGCACCGTGGTCTTGTTACTCGTTATGGTCTCCAGGATCTGCTTCTTAAGCACAGACCGATCCTCTGGAATGGCCAGCATCACGTAGTCACTGGCATATCCACTCATCTGATCCTCGGTCACATTGAACAGCTTGTAAAAGCTTTTGCTCATGTACCTGACAGCCGGCTTATTCCCGTGAAGTTCAAATATACCCACGCCGCCTGCCAGATTGTCCAGAGCCTTCTCCAGCATCCTTGCATGGTCAGATATCTCCTCGCTGAGCTCTTCATTTCTGCCAAGTGCCTCATCCAGTTCCATGCGGAGTTTTTGTGCATATTTTTCAATATCTATGTTATCTTCCATAACCCAACACCCCTTAAAACTCTTACAGAAGACTTATATCGTTCTATTTTACACAGCCTATCAGCTCATGGATATCGCTGATGGAATTCTTCTTCATATACTCCTCAATACCCTTTATGATCTCCACTGTCGCATAAGGATTGTGGAAGTTCGCCGTTCCAACTGCCACCGCACTTGCGCCGACCATGATCATCTCAAGGGCATCCTCCGTGGTAGCCACACCGCCCATTCCGATGATAGGAAGCTTTATTGCATTTGCCACCTGGTATACCATTCTGACTGCTATCGGATGGATAGCAGGGCCTGACACACCTGCAGTCTTATTCGCCACTGCAAATGTTCTTCTGTTAACATCTATCTTCATACCTGTCAGTGTATTGATGAGTGATACCGCATCAGCACCGCCAGCCTCTGCAGCTCTGGCCATCTCTGTTATGTCTGTGACATTCGGACTCAGCTTCATGATGATAGGCTGCTTTGCCGCTGCCTTGACTGCCTTTGTTATATCGTAGAGCGCATCCGGCTGCTGGCCAAATGCGATTCCGCCCTCTTTTACATTCGGACATGACACGTTGATCTCAAGCAGATCCACATCACAATCGCCAAGCTTCTCAACGCAGTCAACATAGTCCTCCTTGGACTTTCCACACACGTTTACGATGATCTTTGTATCATAATCCCTGAGGAATGGTATATCTCTCTTCTTGAACACATCGATTCCAGGATTCTGAAGTCCTATGGCGTTCATCATGCCGCCGTAAGTCTCAGCTATACGTGGAGTTGGATTGCCCGGCCATGGAATATTTGCCACCCCCTTGGTGGTCACTGCTCCGAGCTGTGACAGATCCACGAACTCACTGTACTCCATACCTGATCCAAATGTTCCTGACGCCACCGTTATAGGATTCTTGAGGGTAACTCCCGCTATATCAACTGACATATTGATCTTATCTGACATTACAGCTCCACCTCCTCAGCATAGAATACAGGGCCATCCTTGCATATTCTCCTATTGTGCACCTGTGAGTGCTCATCTATCTCCTTTGTCTTGCATACGCAGGCAAGACATGCGCCCACGCCGCACGCCATCTTCTCCTCCATGGATATCTGGCACTCGATGCCCTTCTCCATGGCGTATGCCTTGATTCCCCGAAGCATAGGAGTAGGGCCACACGCATATATGACAGCGCCGTCCACGCCGTATTCCTTTATGGCATCTATTACGTTGCCCTTCACACCGTGCTGTCCATCCTCAGATGACATATACACCTGTGCGTATGGCTCAAATTCCTCGTTCAGGAATATCTCATCCCTGTAGCCGAGCACGACTGACTTCTCACAGTCCAGCTCCTTTGCAAGCTGTAACATAGGTGGGATTCCTATTCCACCGCCTATAAGTATTGCCTTCTTATCCGACTTCATGAAGCCGTTGCCGAGAGGCCCCAATATATCGACCGTATCTCCAGCCGCAAGCTGTGAAAATTCCTTTGTTCCAAATCCAACCACTCTGTATACAAGGCGGAGTGTTCCCGCCTCCCTGTCTATCCCGCAGAGGCTGATAGGTCTCGGGAGCATCTTGCTGCCATCATGAGTATATACAGACACGAACTGTCCTGCTATAGCCTGTGAAGCTATCTCTGGAGCTTCAAGCACCAGACTGTATACGTCAGTGGCAAGAGTCTCCTGGCTGACCACCTTTGCTGTCATCTTAAGTTTGCCCATAGTCTTCCTCCATCATCATTCTATTATCAGTGTCCGGGGACAAGCCTCGTCCACCGGACACCTTTCTGCTTAATTATGCGTCAAGTGCGCCGTTGATATCCTCGATCATGTCTACAACCGCCTGTCTTGAAGCGTCAGCGTAGTTCTCAGCTCCGAACTGTGCATACTTGTCCTGCTTGTAAGCAGCTATGATTCCTCTTGATGAGTTGACGATCGCACCGAGTCTGTCCTCGTTGAAGTAGTGTACAAGATCTGCAGCCTTGCCACCCTGTGCTCCGTAACCAGGAACAAGGATGAATGACTTTGGCATAACCTTTCTGAGCACCTTGCCCATCTCAGGATATGTTGCACCTACAACCGCTCCAACTGCTGAGTAACCTGACTCACCTACGACATCGCTGCCCCACTTGTCAACCATCTCACCTACTATCTCATAGAGTGGACGTCCGTCAATCAGTCTGTCCTGGAACTCGCCTGATGATGGGTTTGATGTCTTGACGAGAACGAATATGCCCTTGTTCTCCTCCTTGCACACATCGACAAATGGCTTAACACCATCTGTTCCAAGATATGGGTTTACTGTGATAAAATCCTCATCAAATCCGGCATATGTCTTGCTTCCTACCTGTACCTTTCCGATATGTCCAACCGCATATGCTGTTGATGTGGAACCAATATCGCCTCTCTTTATATCACCGATAACGACAAGTCCCTTCTCCTTGCAGTAGTCAACTGTCTTCTTGAATGCCTTGAGTCCCTCGATTCCGAACTGCTCATACATGGCTATCTGCGGCTTAACTGCAGGTATTAAATCATATGTAGCGTCAACGATTCCCTTGTTGAACTGCCATATAGCCTCACCAGCGCCCTCAAGTGTCTCGCCATACTCTGCAAATGCAGCTTTCTGGATATGCTCCGGTACATAGTTGAGCATTGGATCAAGTCCAACTACTATAGGTGCATTTGTCTTCTGGATATTCTTTACTAACTTGTCTATCATGATATTTTCTCCTTAAAAATTATTTTTTCTCTAAAACTGTTCCTCGTCACAGGCATAGCTTCCGAGGATCGTAAACTCCTCCGTCTCGTTCATGAGCTGGAACACTAAAGCCTGTATATCCTTCTTCAGTAAATTGGCAGACAGCTCCACATAGAATCTGTAATTCCAATGCTCCTGCCTGTTTGGCGCCGAGTGTATCTCTGTGAGGTTTACCCCGTAATCAGAGATCATGGACAGTATGCTGCTGAGACTTCCGCTCTTATTCTTACATACGAACATCACCTTCAGCCTGTTGTGGTTCTCCTCCACTATGAGGTGGTCTGCAAATGTGACAACCTTCTTGTTGTGTCCATTCTCATTTACAATGTTACATCTGTATATATACAGCTTGTTGTTGGTGAGCACCTCGTGAAGCGCATCCGAAACTCCGTAGCTTATGTCCTCAAGTATTCCCATTCCGGCGTCTACCTTGCCAGTCTTTATGAGCTCATACACCTCATCGTATGAGTCCACCGCAATGACCTTGTCCCTCGAGCATCCCTGACAAATGTACAGCTCCGGCTTTATCATCGCCACCGCATCTATGTCAGGCTCCTTCACATCATACTCCACATCTAGGCAGTTCCTGAGCTCCAGAGTCCTTCCATACTGGTACTTTCTGCTTATCTCCATGATTCTCTTGATAAGCGCCGTATACTCCATCTTGATGTTATCATCCACATCCCCTGTGAGATTGGATATGATGGTCTCCTCGCGGTCTGGCTTATATATGTCATCCTCGGTCTCTGCCTTGACCTGAGCAACATTGTCCGCAAGAACCATTCTCTCCTTGAAGAGCTGCTTGATCTCCTTGTCGACCCGATCTATGTTCTTTCTAACATCTGCTAATGTCATTCTGCATCCTCCAGTCAGCATCGGTAATGTGATGCTCATAGTCTTTTTTAATATACCATCTGCCCCACTCTAATTCAAGGCTGCCAATACTAAATGCGCTCTAAAAAGGCCACAGGAAAAGGAACATAACCGCTGCCACCAGCACTATCCCTATCACAAAGCCCATTATTATCCTTCCCCTTGTGCTCTTTGAGCCCCATATAATAAGAAGAGCTGCCAGTGCGCCGCACATATCTATAAGCACATCCGTGCCCCTGCCTGCCCTGTCAGCGACAAAGAGCTGATGAATCTCATCGGAGCACGCATAGACAAATGTTATCACAACTGACCATATATACACGCCAGCCGAAGCCATCCTTCCGCCGGCCTTTCTGACCGCCAGGGCCAGCAGAGCCAGAAGGATTCCATATTCCGTCATGTGTGCACCCTTTCTGACCATGATCTCCACCACTCCCGTCATCCTGTCAACCACGGGCGCGGAATCATTTCTCACCTTCTGGAACAAACCCACTATAAAGTCTGTCATGGGGTTGCTCACCGCCGACGAGTCATCTCCTGTTCTGGACGACATGTAAAATATGAATATCATCCACAGCACTGCCGGAATTATATATATGTACTTTTTCTCATTCTTTTTTGTTTTCTTTGCCATAAAATCACCACCATGAATGAGTATACCATAAAAAATGTCTAATTTTTTTTGATTTTGCCTTTTTTACTTGAAATATTAGTTTTTTACCTGTACTGTAGAAAAGTGAGGTATGGAAGTGGTTATGTATAATTCATAACAAATAAAAAAAGTGAGGTAACATTATGGCAAGAACAAGAAAAAAGGGGAATCCCATCGTATCAGCAGTTGTTTTCGGTATATTCGGAATAGTTCTTTTATTCCTGGGTATACGAACATTTATCGGTTTACACGGAAAGCTTCTAAACGTTACTACATGTGACGAATCGGAAGTTAAACCGGGAGTGTATGTGGAGGGAACACTCACCTACGGATACGGAGCTTACATTGAGAAGACTACAACGTACAATCACACGGTCACCAAGACCGACGGATACTACTATCTCGTTGATATCTGCGACAAGAATGAAGACGGCTCAAAAAGAGACACATCCAAGTGGATCGGAATATCGATCTCCAAGAGTGATGACGCCAAATTTGACGCGATCTCATCTGCTGACGATGCAGAACCAATCTACATAACAGGAGTCATCCGCAAGAACAGCGACAAGGTGCAGGGCTTCCTTGACGACTACATCACCAAGTATGTCGACGCATACGCACAATATTATGGATACACTCCTACAAGTGAGGACTATGCGACCGCAAAGGCAGAAGCTTTTCCTTACTATATAGAGATGGTTGACTCTTCAGATTACATATTCAAGCTTGTCCTCGGAGCTGTATTCCTACTGGCAGCAGTGATCATGATCCTGAAGGCAACAAGAAGCAAGAACACCATCAGCGCATCTGCACAGCCAGCAGGCACAGGTTACTATGACGGTACAGGCGATTTCAACGGCGTGTACACTCCGGGCAGCACAGGCAGCCCAAATAACGGCAACTATACACAGCAGTATGGCAGTACAGACAGTGGCAGCTATACACAGCAGTACGGCACTACAAACAGTGGCAGCTACGGCACTGCAGAACAGACACAGGCACCGCAGACGTCTTACAGTGATCCGTTCTACTCACAGCAGCCGGCAGCTTCAGAGCAGGATGCCCACGCATCTAATCCTTATACAACAACAAGCTCAACTACATCTTCCTCTTCCTTCAGTCTCAAGAAAGATGAGTAACAATTAAATAGCACACATAAATCTAAAAAAGGTATATACGGATCGCAGCCTGACTGCTTTCCGCATATACCTTTTTTAGATTTATGTGTAAGACTGACTATCCTTATGAATAATCTTTACCTTCTTCTTACTTACCGAAGTATCTGTCAAGAAGTCCCTTGAGAGCCTTGCCGTGTCTTGCCTCGTCTCTTGCCATCTCATGAACTGTATCATGGATCGCATCCAGATTGTTCTTCTTAGCGCACTTTGCAAGATCTACCTTTCCTGCTGTTGCACCGAACTCGCAGTCAACTCTCCATGCAAGATTCTTCTCTGTTGAAGCTGTCATGTTCTGCTCAAGGTCTGATCCAAGCATCTCTGCGAACTTAGCTGCATGCTCAGCCTCCTCGTACGCTGCCTTCTCCCAGTAGAGACCGATCTCAGGATAGCCCTCGCGATGTGCTACACGAGCCATGCAGAGATACATTCCAACCTCTGAGCACTCTCCCTCGAAGTTAGCCTTGAGCTGCTCGTAGATATACTTCTTGTCCTCATCGCTGATCTCTGGATTGTTCTTAACTGTCTCAGCATATACGCCAAACTCATGCTCTGCTGCAAGTGTGAGCTCTCCCTCTACCTTCTTGAACTTATCTGCTCCTGCGTGACAGATAGGACACTCTGCTGGTGCCTGCTCTCCCTCATAGATATAACCGCATACTGTACATACAAACTTTGCCATAACTTAATTCTCCTTTTCTCTTTTAAATAATCTAATCAATATCCATCATTGATCGTTAAAATATATTCTGTCTTCTTTGTTGATGTTTATTTATCAACTATGTCTTATTATACCTATTTTTTGATCAAAGTCAACCCCTATTGGGAATGATTCTTAATTATTTTTTTAGTAGGTTGTTGATTATATATACAAGACTTGTAAATTATATACATTACATTATTGGGATTACATCCTGTTAAGGTCCAATATAAATAGAAAAAGAGGATCGATACATTCATATATCAATCCTCTTATACTCTTCTGTATATTCTCTATATGTCGCTATATAGCATCACTATCCGGCTAGCTCTGTCCCAGCATTATCTTCTTGAGAAGATATTCATATCCCGTGATAGGTATAGGCTTGCTGTAGTAATAACCCTGAATGTAGTGGCATCCCCACTCTCTCAGGTATTCCTTCTGCTCAAATGTCTCAACACCCTCCGCAAGACTTCTGATTCCCAGATGCCTTGACATGGCAAGGATATCCTGTGTCATGAGCATGTCCTTGTTGTTCGGCTCGCCGGTGGCTATTCCGTCAATAAAGCTCTTGTCTATCTTGATTATATCCAGCGGCATATCCTTAAGAAGTGCCATACTGGAGTATCCTGTTCCAAAATCGTCCATGGATATCTTGAAGCCCTCAGCCTTCAGATCCTTGAGCACCTTTATCAGATACTGCACGTCAGCGAAATCTGCACTCTCAGTTATCTCAAAGTCTATAAGCGAGTGATCCACTCCGTATTCATCGACTATATCACACAGTATATATATAAGATCCGGTCTCGATATCTGGTGTCTCGAGAGGTTACAGGATATCGGGTAGAGCGGGTAGCCAAGCTCCTTCCACTCCTTGAACTTCTTGCACACCTGTCTCAGCACATATCTGTCTATGATGTCTATAGTTCCGTCAGTCTCAAACTGCGGCACGAAATACTTCGGCAAGAGAATATCTCCGCCCTTGTAGAACCATCTTATCAGAGCCTCAGCACCGGTCAGGGTGTCGTTCTGTGGATTGTACTTCGGCTGAAGATATACCATGAGATCCTCATTCTCTATGGCATCCGGAAGCTCCAGCTTGTACTGCTGTGCCATGATGTATTCCTTCTTCATCTCCGATGTGTATATCTTTATCTCATTTACATTGGTCTTGATACACTGGAGGTGTGCCATCTGCGCCATGTCCTCAATGCGCATTGACATGCTGAGTTTCTCGAATTCATCATAGAATACGATACCACAGCTATAGAATATCTTATACTTCCTGTTCGACGGAAGCTGTCCTATCTCCTCAAAGAATGTATATAGCCGGTTCATTATCTCATCCTCCGGCATATACTTTATAATCATGGCAAAATCGTCACTCTCACACTTTGCAGAGTACAATATCCAGTCCTGCTTGGTCATAGCGTCACATATATATCTGAACAGATCCTTCGCCACCTCACGACCCATAACGTTGTTGATGAGCCTGAAGCCCTTTATGTCGAATCTGGCAAATATAAACTGATCCAGTCCTATATATTCACACTGCTCAAGCTTCTCCTTGAGCCATGTCCAGTTGTAATGTCCGGTGGCAGGCTCCCTGTATGCTATCTCATAGAGATCTCTCTTACTCATGTTGTCAAGAGTCAGCATCTCCTCCGTCTTGGTCTTCTTGGACCATACCGGAATCTCCACGCACAGACTGTCTGCGCTCTCCATGTAACATATATATGGAAGCTTGTGGTTAGAAACAATGTGCAGCTTCTCCGTCTCTATATACAACTTGGCATATGAATACGCCATGGTCATGAGTCTCGGTATATCCTCTATCAGAGATATATCAAATCCCTTTATATCCACAACGTCGAATCCCGGAACCGTGATGCTCACACAGTTCTGAGGAACCACCTCCATATCACTGTATCCTATCTCCACTCCTCCACACAAACGCGAATATCCGGCGTCCATCATCTTCTCAGGCATATAAAACAAAGCCCTGTTTGCCAGCGGCCTGTATATGTTGCTAAAGCACTTGTACCAGTCATAGCCATTCTCCTGACAAAAATCGTCAAATCCCTCCGACTCTCTGGACCTCAGCACGTAAAGTTTTCTCTTTGGTTTGTATGCCTTTGACCATTGATGTTCCATAATATATCAATTACCTCTGTTCTGCCCTAAGGCCATAATATTGCATTTTTTAATCTTTTTCATTCTATCACAGATCCATCATTTGGGCTATACTTATTATTTTTTTGTTCTGGAAAATAAATGGTTAAGTTTCGATTTTTTTCGTTGAATTTTTACCATATATTTGTTAGCATAGATAAGGTTTTTCAATTATAATTAATAGGAGGCAAAAACGATGAAAAACAGGTTATTTCTAGGTCTCGGCACAGTCATCTCAGTTCTTGGGCTGTCACAGGTAAGTGCCCTGGCGGCAGACAGCGAATCCGGTACTGAAACACTCGGTGCTACGCTTCCACTTACATGGTGTATACCATTTGTGTGTATGCTTCTGTGCATAGCTGTTATGCCCCTTATCGCCGGTGAGTGGTGGGAAAAGCACAAACAGTGGGCTGTTGCAGGCTGGTCTCTTTTATTTTTAATTCCATTTGCCATATTACATGGCTTTGGTACGATGGGCGAACAATTGCTCGAGGTAATGATCGGTGACTATCTCACCTTCATTGTATTGCTTTTTGCCCTGTTCTGTGTGGCAGGCAATATATCTCTTGAAGGCGACCTGGTGGGAACACCGAAACTCAATGTTCTGCTTCTACTGATAGGTACTCTGCTGTCAAGCTGGATCGGTACTACCGGTGCAAGTATGCTGATGATCAGACCTATCATAAAGGCAAATAAATGGAGACGAAGAAAGGTTCAGATCATTGTATTCTTCATCTTCCTCGTTTCAAATATTGGTGGCTGTCTCACCCCTGTCGGTGATCCTCCACTTCTGATGGGATTCATGAATGGTGTTGACTTCTTCTGGAGTCTCAGACTTGCAAAGGTCATGGTTGTCAATCTCATCATCCTGCTGACTGTATTCTTCTTTCTCGACACAAGAGCATACAAGAAGGATATCGCAGACGGCAGACAGAAGCCGGTATTCGATGCAGATACGAAAAAGCCAGTCAAACTTAAAGGTGCTCACAACATTATATTCCTTATAATGATCGTAGGTGCAGTTATACTCAGCGGAGTTCTTCCTATGAAGTTCCCTGCATTTGCAAAGGGTATCAATTTCTGTGAGGGCGTAACACTCTCATGGGCTGCTATCATCGAGATTGTGATCATGCTAGCAGCGGCTTTCCTCTCATTCAAGACAACGAACAAGAAAGTCCGTAAGGCCAACAACTTTACATGGGATGCTATACAGGAGGTTGCCATACTGTTCATAGGTATATTCATCACTATGATCCCTGCACTCCTGATCCTCAAGGCACGTGGTTCTGAGCTCGGACTTACACATCCGGCACAGTTCTTCTGGACGACAGGACTTTTATCAAGCTTCCTTGACAATACACCTACCTACCTTGTATTCTTCACCACCGCTGCTTCAAGTGGATTTACAGAGGGTATAAGCACTGCTATGGGTGTAGTTCCTCAGGTCATGCTGATGGCTATCTCCTGCGGTGCCGTATTCATGGGAGCCAACACTTATATAGGAAACGCACCTAACTTTATGGTACGTTCAATAGCCGAAGAAAATGGTATCAAGATGCCTTCATTTGTAGGCTACCTCGTATGGTCAGTTGCTATTCTTGTACCAACATTCTTCATAGACACATTATTATTCTTCTTGTAATCTAAGGGGGTTTTTGTATGAACGAATATGTTGTAAAAGGTGATAATAAACTTACGGTCGGCATTGGCTGGGATGCCAAGAAGGTCGACCTCAAGAAAAAGATTAAGATTGCCATAGACAATATCATGAGCGCTACATCCGAGGACACATATGACCTCAACCTTGCAGCGATCGTTGAGCACAATGACGGCTCTGATCCCGAACTGGTATTCTGGGGTCACAAGTACAGCAGAAGCGATTCTGTAGTCCTGAAGGGCGATGACAGAACAGGACAGAAGGAAGGTATCGACGAGGAGATGCGCATCTACCTCGGCAGAGGTGCGAACGTTGGAAGGATCATCCTCTTCCTCTACATCTACAACGGCAACCTTCACAAGCAATGCCTGGCAGAGGTGGACAACGTATTTGCACTGATCAAATGTAAGCATACCGAAAAGGTATATGTACGTGAGGACGCAATATTCAAGGCATGTGAGGATGCCAAGCACAACAACTGCTATGTATTCGGTGAAGTTCTCCACAACGGAGACGAGTGGGTTGTAAGAGAGAGATCCCAGTTCCTCCCATACGACAAGTCCGAGGATATATTTGAGTATTACACATCAAGACATTATGTTCCTGAAGATGACGACTAATATTTAACATGGCGAAAAGCCCCAGTCTCCGGTTTATTTGCACCGGAGACTGGGGCTTTCTTTATTATGATCTATAATTCTATATTACACTACTTTATATAATCCTCTATAGTCTTTGAAGCTCTGTATCTGGAGAAGTTAAAGCTTCTGATATAGCCCTTGTCATCATTCTCCTCAAGCATCTTCTCAAGCCTCTCTCCCACCGTGTCGTCTCTCCAGTAGTAGGTGTCCTCGCTATATTTCGACATCACTTCCTCCATGACCATTTCGGGCGTAATGTCTTTTGTCCTGAAATAATCGATCAGATATGGAACTCCGTCATTACCTATATCCATCACATACTCAAGATCTATCTTCTTTCCACTGTGCGCCTGACTGATATTGTACCTCGTTATCACTGCGCCAGGTCTGATAAATGCATACAGCGTGAACATCACCAAAACCGTCATAAATATGTATCTAAACAGCGGCATATTTCTCCAGAACAGGCTTATGATAACACCGAGCATCACTATAGACGTGACTATCAGCGCCCATATGGTATTTATTCTGAGGTATGTAAGATCATATTCCGCAATGTACATGGACAGCCTCACAGCTGATGAGGCAATCATTATATATGTACATATGCACATCATGAGCAGTGACACGTTGAGCACCAGACTCTTTCTGAATATAGCACTAAATATCAGCACCATACACACATTTACAACCGCTACAAAGAGCAGCTGGAAGAAGCCCTGTCTTGCATACTCTGCGTATGTCATATCGTCCGGAAGTCCTGCACTGTTCATGAACAGATACACTATCTGAACAACGGCAAATATCAGATAAAAAGCTGTGAGCACTATCGTTATAGTTATACCTGTCACTGCATTGTACTGCCCCTCCTTCGGAGCATTTGCACCGAGATCTCTGCGGCCCGCCTTGACAATAAATCCATATACAAACAGGAATATCACAGCGGCAAACAGAACTATCTTCACTATATCCCACGAGAAGAACAGTTTGCCAAATATGTCCCTTATGACCTTTGCAAACACAGGATCTGCCGAAGACAGCAGATTGAGCACGATCACCAGTATCGGAAGTGCTATCACACATCCAAGAAGTATGTACATCAGCTTGGAATTTCTCTTTTTGCCGGTTATCTCACGCTCCGCCTTTCTATCGGCAAATGGCATGTTTACATACCCTATCGATCCAAAGAACATCTCGAAAAATGAGAATATTCCCTTGAATATCCCATGCTTTTCAGTGTCATTGAAGTATGTCATAACCGCATACATCTCTGTAACGATTATTCCCACATTACATCCAAATATGATATATCCCTCGTCTGTGAGACTCAGGGCAACCGACATCATGAACACAAGAATATAATATGGGATCAGTATACTCTGTTTCGACAACGCAGCTCCAGTGGTCATGGCCTCACGGTCTGCACCAATGTTCTTCTCATATCGTACCATGCATGTACTGATAAACACTATTGATACTATCGAAAGCACAGCCGACAATATACTCGACCAGTTGCTGTACAGACATGCCGCACATATGATCGCATATACCAGTACCGGAATACCAAACATCCTGAATCTGTTCGGAGACACCGCAGGATTTCTCCTCTGCGGCGGTCTGGCATTCATATTCATATAACCCTGAGGTGGCGGCGGGGGCATCCCCGGGCCTCCATTCATGTTCATATACCCTTGCGGTGGTGGCGGGGGCATCCCCGGGCCTCCATTCATGTTCATATACCCTTGCGGTGGCGGCGGGGGCATTCCCGGGCCTCCATTCATGTTCATATACCCTTGCGGTGGCGGCGGGGGCATCCCCGGGCCTCCATTCATTCCATTGTTAATATTCTGTTCGTTCATCCCAAACCCTCCATTTTTTCACCTTGAACCACTTTGAGCTACTCTACAAGTGCCATCTCATCAAGCCCCACGATCCTGTCCATACACACCGGTGCTGTCAGCCTGTAGGCAAAACTTGCAGACTCGAACAGGCAGTATAATTTGCCATTATACGAATATATCTGCTCCAGCTTCTGCGGGAGCTTAACCACCTGTCTCGGTGTCTCTGTTCCGTAATTCACACTGGACAGCTTGCCTGTATCTGTATCGTATACCTCTATCCTGGATTCATCTATACCATAGGATATAGAGAATATTATCTCATTTTTGTACACCTGAAGCCCCTGCACCCTTCCTGGTATATAGAAAGCCTCGTCCTCCTCCGAGGATATGGCGGTGCCGCCATTTACGATCTCGTAGCTGGCTGCCATGCTGTAGCTGTTCTTATCCTTTCGCCAGTAGCCCGCATATATATGTCCGTCATATATCGTGATAAATGACGTTGCAGGGAACATGACGCTACATGTGTTTCTGTATTTTATCGGCTTTCCCTGAGCCACATCGTATTTCTCTATGGAGTCCAGCGTAAGACATGATATGGATGCCTTCCTGCTCCTGTCCTCATCCTCATCGATCATGTACGAGGAAACCCACAGCACATTATTCTTCGTATCATACGCAAGTCCTCCGGCATGTGTCGTGTCCTTGAGAACCAGTGTTTTAATATATTGCCCGGTCTGTGTATCAAGAACAAATATCACAGATTTGTGTTTCTTCGTCTTGCAGTAAGCACTGACAAATGTATACTCCTTCGTAACTGCCAGCCCCTGTGGCGTCATGGACGTGCAGTTCTCTATCTTCCTCGACTCACTGCCTATCGTATCAGCATACGCAAGTCCCGGAATGATCATCATGCCATAATCGGTATCCCTGTTCTGGGCATACATACCCATATGATAGAATTCCGGTTCAGTCGACATCTCCCATATCTGCGAAAAATTCGACTTGTTGTCAACCGCATAGGTGCTGGTTCCGGAATCATTTCCCGATATCTCGAAGTTTCTGCAGTACACTCCGCCATACAGCCATATCACGCAGATTCCCCCGACATAGCACCATGCAAATATCTTCACAAGTATCCTTCTCGACTGGACCGTCGACAAAAGTGCCGCCATGACCATCTGACTGATAATCGTTATAAGCATCATGGCATTTGTCAGCATATCTCCATGGCTGACTATCTGAAGCGGTACGCCTATCATCATAATCCAGTAGGCCTTCTGTTTCACCTTAATTCTTATTACACCATTCCAGCCTTCCCGCTTCATGCCCCACACCTGCAGTGACTGCCATACAACCACAAGGCCATATACGATGCACGCCACAAGCAGAAGCTGCCTGAGCACAGCAACAGCCGTTATCTCAAGGGCCTCACCATTTCTGTAAAATGCCATATAGTACACACCCTGTGCGAGCTGCCATATCCTCCACGCCATCATGGCGAACATCGCAAGCGCTGCAACAAATGCAAATGTGTTGGTAGCAGTTCTTCGTCTGACACCCTCACGATGTTCCTTCATCTGTTTGCGCAGACGTTTCTTTGCCCTTCCCAGCTCCTTTATGTGCTTTTTACACTTTCTGATCCTTCTGCGTTTATAGAACAGCACCTTGTACGGTGCGCGTCTGTTCTTCAGCTCTTCATATTCTTCCCTAAGTCTGTCATACCGTTCCGACTCCTCATGAAGATCCGTTCTGGTCGCCCTGAGTGCAGAACGACACATAACGTATCCCTCAAGATCTATCTGTGCCTGTTCTTTCAGCTTTTCAGCCTGAAGTTGAAGCTTCTCTTCTCTGTTCAATTTCTTAGCCCTGTCTGTCATGAAAATCCGCTCCTGTCCATCAGCCTCTTTACTCAAAGTACCGTTTTATTTTGTCCTCCACCAAATTCGAACCGATCACAATTATGATCTCCTGCCCGTTCTCTATAGGTCTCACCTCGGTCTTTTTTACCGTGGCGTTGAGCTCTATCCATCCGGTGTCATTTACAGGGAGAAAACCCTTGATTCTAAAGACATCTCCGCATTCCTTATCCGCAAATATATCCCTGACTATCGTCTCAAGCCGCTCCTGAGGCATGACCTTATTCATGATATATACCGAGTTAAACACATCACTTTGTTTGAACCATAATTTTACATAGTCGTTTAATTTGTATCCGGTTGACATAAAACCTTCAAAGTCATCATCCGTGAAATCATCCCAGTTCTTCTCCAGAACATCATCGCCGAACTGACGCTTACACTGGAATTCGGTGAGCACTTCATTGATATATTCTATTGTGCTCCTCTTCTCATCCTCCGATGCATCCTGAACCTTGCTCATCACCAGAGTTCCACAGTTCGCAACCTCAGACGCAAGCACATATCTGGACTGTCTGCTCATGTCCCGGTCAAGTCCGGCATCGACTATGGAAATGATGCTTCCCACCTCATACCATCTGTCAAGTGGCTCCTCGTGGAGGACGTCAAAGAATTCATCCACATCAAATATTCCGGACGGCTCAACAATGACTCTGTCATAGCCGCTCATCCCCATAGCTATGAGCTTTGTCTTGAACCTTCTCTTGTGACAGTCCTCGCCGCAGCCACCTGCCACCATCTCAGCATGACAGTTCTCGCCCATCACATCCTGAAGAAGCATCATGTCCACGTTGACTGCACCATAATCATTTTCAAGGATTCCGACATTATATCCTTTGCCAACAAGGTAGCTCACATACTTCTTAATAAATGTCGTCTTGCCTGAGCCCAGAAAGCCCGTTATCAAATCTATCTTTACCATATGTCCACTCTCCTTATTATCTACGCGCGTTACCAGCTTGATCTCACATGAAATCCGCTGTCATTCTCCAGAGGTATCTCCCTGACATCCATATCCTCTATAAATATATATCTGTCATTTCTGAGAACTGCTATCACCTTGTCTATAGCCTCAGGCAGCCCCTGAGCCTCCATCTCAACAGAATCATCATATCTGTTGCACACCCAGCCGGTGACTCCGTACATGGATGCAGCATAGCTCGCCCTGTATCTGAAGCCAACTCCCTGCACTCTTCCTCTGAATGTATAATGTCGTCTTATCTTGTCCATATCTATATGTCCCATCTCTGTTATGATCTTCTCATATCTTACATTTTATATCCTGCTGCCCGCATCTTACACATCATGTTCAGCATCGTACTTTTCTGCGTCATACACGATATTTCCGCCACAGATTGTATAGTGAACCTTTCCCGGGAGAGTCCATCCGGCAAATGGACTGTTGGATGCCTTTGACGCAAAGCTGTTCACTGTCCACTGTTCATTCTCGCCAAATATGACTATATCCGCAGGAGCTCCCTCTGCTATCTTGCCCGGTTCCATGCGGTAAAATTCTGCAGGATTCCTGCTCATTAGTTCCATGAGCTTCATGAGTGAGATATATCCAGGCTGTACAAGGGAATATATTCCAAGGGCAAGAGATGTCTCAAGCCCTGTTATTCCACTTGGCGCCTTGTCAAGCGGTCTCGCCTTCTCCTCACTGCTGTGCGGGGCGTGATCCGTCACTATCATATCTATTGTGCCATCCTGTATTCCCTCTATGATCTGTCTTCTGTCTTTCTCGGTTCTGAGTGGAGGATTCATACGCGCCATGGTTCCGTACTTCAGCACAGCATCCTCTATAAGGGTGAAATGATGTGGAGTTGCCTCCGCATGTACGTCCGCTCCAAGCTTCTTTGCAGTTCTCACTATATCCACGGAATTGCCTGAGCTTATATGCTGTATGCACACTGATGCACCTGTGTGAAGTGCAAGGACGCAGTCCCTTGCAACCATAATATCCTCCGCTGTGCGGGATGCACCGCCGTATCCAAGCTTTTCTGATACTTTTCCCTGATTCACTCCCGGCTGTACAATGAACAGCGGATCCTCTTCATGAAGACTCACCGGAAGATCAAGATCCCTTGCCTTCTCCATAGCCTCAAGAAGAAGCTTCTCATCCATGATTGGGATTCCGTCATCGGTAAATCCTGCTGCACCTGCAGCCGCAAGACTGTCCATGTCCACGAGTTCCTTGCCAGCAAGACCCTTTGTGACTGTGGCTGTCTGAACTACATGTATTCCGGTCTTTGCACCTTTATCCTGTATATACTTGAGAGTCTCAAGGTTATCCACCGCCGGCTTTGTATTCGCCATACATACCACCATCGTGAAGCCTCCTCTTGCAGCGGCGGCGGCACCTGTCTCGATGTCTTCCTTGTACGTAAATCCCGGATCGCGGAAGTGTACATGTGTGTCTACCAGTCCCGGTGCAACTACAAGTCCATCTGCATCGATGACCTCCGCACCCTCTGCCTCCAGATCGTATCCTGTCTTAACTATATGATTGCCGTCGATGAGCACATCCATGACCTCGTCTGTATGGGTGACCGGATCAATGACTCTTCCATTCTTTATCAATAACATTTGCCTGTTCTCCTCTATATAAATATTTTATTACTGTCTGTATGTGTTCTGCGGATCATACTGTGACGACTGACCGTAATGTGGCGGCTGACCGTAGCCGCTATACTGATTATTCTGCTGTGACTGCCGGCCATACTGGGTCTGCTGGCTGTAGCCATTCTGCTGATCGTACCGCTGTGGCTGACCATAGCCACTTGACGGCTGATTGTACTGTCCTGGCTGTTGAGTATAGCTGCCCGGCTGGTTGTACTGCCCCGGCCGCTGACCGTAACCATTCTGCTGACCATACCGAGGCTGCTGGCCATAGCCACTCTGCTGACCATACCGAGGCTGCCGGCCATAGCCACTCTGCTGATTATTGTACTGATCCGTCTGGCCGTATGCATTTGGCTGGAAGGTGTTCTGCCGCTTGCCATATACATTTGGCTGATTGTACTGCATGTTCTGTCCGTACATATTTGGCTGATTATATCCACACATAGGTATATATCTGAAGTTATACGGATTCACCCATATAGGATTTACCGCTATGATATGATCGTTCTTTGCCGCATGGGATATGAGCAGGAACATCAAAACCACAGACAGGATCAGAACCAGTATGCACAGGATCACGCTGGTGTCATCAATCGACAACACAAAATCATACAGTCCGTGTATTCCCATGGCGCTAAAATACGCTATCAGCATATTGCCTGCGGCACCCTCGCCCTTGTTCGCATTCTCTCTCGCCTTTGAGTAGAAATATCCCATGATAACGCCGCATGAGCAGTGAAGTGGGATTGCTGTCACAGCCCTCAGAATTCCGAGTCCTATTCCACCCTGGAATACATACAGGATATTCTCCAGTGTCGCAAATCCGAGCGACGAGCACACGCCATATATAACGCCGTCATAGCTGTGGTCAAAGTTCTTATTTTTCCATGTAAGTATTAACATTCCAAGGAATTTGCCCAGTTCCTCGATCATCGCCACTATAAAGAAGCAGTTGACCAGCTCATAAACCGCCGTTCCGGATTCCAATCCCATGTAGTATAACAATACGCCCCCAACCAGCTCCACGACTACTGCCGGTATCGTGCTGACAGCTCCCAGAACCGCAAGCCATACTAGCAGGCTCATTGGATCCCTGCTATTCTTATTTCTTCTGACTACAAATAACAGCAGTAACACCGAAGGTAATACTGCAAGTCTCAATGCAAATGCACTCATCCTTTACTCTCCCTGATATTTTCTTCCGTATAAATATATATACATATTAAAGATACCATTTTTAGCGTGAATCCACAATAAGCAGAGGCCTTTACCGACATTTTATTTCATTAATTAACTTTAATTTAGCCTAAATACAACTCAAGGCAGGTCATTCCATTTCAGAAGACCTGCCTTGAACCAATTTTCAAATGTATTCAGTTACGACTTACTGTGTGACATCAATATCTCCGCTACTAGTCTCGATATTGCACTTTCCATCTGCTCCCTCAACCGAGTCCGGTACATTTACATCACCGCTGGATGTCTTTGTATTGTATTCATACTTCATTTCTGAGCCAATACCGATCGATACATCACCACTGGTTGTCACGACATTGATCTCAGAAGCATCACAGTCTCTAATCATTACGTCACCACTTGACGCACGACCGTTTATACGTTTTGCCTTTATACTGCCAGATGTGATATTGCCACTGGAGGTCTTCAGATCAATATTATCCATCACCACATCACCAAGACTGACGTCACCACTGTTTGCTGATATTCTTGTATCCTTTGACGATACACTGTCAAGCTTAATGTCACCACTGCTGGTCGCCACCGTCAGAGCATCTGCATTTGCACCATTTACGATCACATCGCCGCTGGCGGCCTCTATATCGATATTGCCTATTGCCAGATAATATTCCATATCCACGTCACCACTGCTGGTCACAATCTTCAGATCATCGTACTCCGTACCAGCCAGATACACCGTCACGGACGGCCATGCTCCAGAGTACACACCAATGGAAATGTTAAATGCTGCGTTCCTGCTGTCGTCTGCGGTTATCCTGAGCACACCATCTGATATATCTACATGATGCGTCAGATTCTCACTGTCATAATACTCCACATAACTTGTATCTCCACTCGCCTTCTTCACGGCAACATCCACATCTGATGCACTTTTTACATCAATTGCAGTGAATTTATCTTTTATATCAACAGTCTTCTTTACGTAGTTCACCGGCTCCGATGTCATGTGGGCCAGATTAACTGTCACATTCGGCCATCTGAATCCATTTACAGCAAGTGCTGAGATCACAGTGATAATGCCTGCCACGATCATGACCGATGCAACAATAACAGCTTTCTTTGTTCTACTCATGACTATTTCTCCTTTACAAACATTCTCTTTATTCCATTCACACTGGCCTTGCAGACCTTAAATATACCAACCGTAACAGGCTTAACCGATACAACAAACAATATCGCTATACCAACTCCTATGAGTGCTGCTCCGAGCATGAGAACTGCTGTGTAAGGGCTGTGGGCCACGAACAGAGGTATGGTACATATCAATCCGCCTATTCCCGCAACCACAAAGCTGAGCACCACCGCATAGAATGATATGAGAAGTGCAAATGCAACTATCCAAAGTGTCAGCAGCAATACCGCCGCTGTAATGAGAAGTGGTATCCACACCGGAGAACCAAGTACTATGAGTACGACCTCCCATGCCTTGAGCTCGTGCTTTGGCTTGATCTTCTCCTTCACAAGCTTTGTAAGCGGCATATCTTCAAGTATCTGCTCCACTGCTGCATCAGGTGATCCCATATCTGCCACAGCCTCCTCCTCGGAAAGGCCGTCCTCCACGCGGTCATCTATCATCTCGCTATAGTAATCCATAAACCTGTTCACATCATCAGCCGGCATCGCACTGATCCTGCTCCTTATCGACTCAAGATATTCCTGTTTGTTCATCTCTGACTTCCTCCTTCACAATAAATCTGTATATGGATTCCAGTTCCTTCCACTCTTCCTTGAACTCTTCTATCCTGGCTCTTCCGGCATCCGTAATATGATAATACTTTCTGAGTCTTCCGTTGTGCTCCACGGAATGAACCGTGAGCAGCGCTCCCGCCTCAAGTCTTCTGAGGATAGGATAGAGTGTGGACTCTGATATCGTCACATACGGCTTCATGTCTTTGATGATCTGATATCCATAGGAATCCTCGTCCTTGATGGCCGCAAGCACACACACGTCGAGCATCCCTCTCTTCAATTGTATATCCATCGCTATACCTCCTTACGCAGTATACTATACGTCACATAGTATTATATGTCAAGTAGTATTTTCAGCACTCTACAAAAAGGAACAACAATGGGGTCAGGCACCTTTTACATAGATTTTACATTAATGTATTATGAAACATAACAAACAGGGCGGGACATCTCACCAATAGGATGTCCCGCCCTGCTTACAAATTATATTCTGCTATATCTTAATCTGACACATGATATGTTTTCCATTATAGTATGTCGATGACATACTCCTTGCTGAACGAATGGCCAGCCTCAAGACTGTTTGAATACTCACGGTCCGCCAGATCTCCGTCATATCCCTCGCGGTCACACCTGCCAAACCAAGGCTCTATGCAGACAAATGGCGCATGTTTCTTTGCAGGAGACCATATGCCTATCTGCGGCACATCAAATCTCAACTGCAAAACCGGCGCATCAGATGAGTCCCTTAATGTAATCGTATTTATACCCTTACCATCCATGATCAGGGCATCCTCATCAAACATCTCATCACGCAGCTTTAAGACTCCATCTGTCAGTCTGTGCGTAACTGTTCTATCTCCAAGAACTCCATTTGCTGTCAAAAGACCACATTCAATCTCGTTCTTACCTGTGTGCATATCCAGAGAATAACCGCCGATGCCTCCCTCACATGCAAATGCAGGATGGGCACCGATAGAAAAATGAATCGTGTCAGTTCCCTCATTCACAACGGTCCACATAACATGTACAGATGAACCTTCAAGTCTGTATCCTATACAAAGACTGAAATCAAACGGATAGCTCTTCTGCCATGTATCATTCTTCTCAAGCACAAACAGCAGTGTATCACCAGTCTGGCCACCCACTACAAACTCGCTGTCCCTTGCAAATCCGTGCTGAGGTATATTCTCATAAACAACCCCGTTATGTCTGTAACGCTGTCCTTCAAGCTTTCCCACAAATGGAAACAGCACAGGAGAAACTCTTCCCCAATATGCCGCATCTCCGCACCACATATACTCTCTATCCGTCTCGTTACTCTTCAGGCTCACAAGCTCTGCACCGTGAGTATTCACCTTTATAGCAATCTTATCATTTTTTAATTCAACAATACCCATCATGTCCTCCTATACTCCAGCCAGTCTGGCTGATCATAATTTGCAAATAATATTATACACTTTTATAACATTATAACACAGGTACAAAAAATACGGTCGCTTAATGAACTAATAAGCAACCGTATTTTATATAATTAAGCAATAGTCGCTGTCGGGGTTCCAAGTATCACATGAAGCCCCTTCTCCTTTGCCTTGCTGATGACATGATCGAAGAACGAAAAGTCATACTGCCCCTCCGTTTTTTCCATGATATGCCATGCAAACTCCGCTATACGGATGACATTGCATCCAAGCTCTACAATATTGTCCATATCCTCATCGATCATGGATATGTCCCACTGCTCTGGATAATAATCCACACCTCGTTATCCAAGCGCGATCATTCTGTTGATGCAGCGGGAAGCTCCCTCCATCACCTCATCAGAAAGGACTATCTCTTCGCCACCTGTGCCCTTTAATACATTCAATATGTCAACCAGGGTAGTAAGCTTCATATTATGGCACATCAGCTTTGAAGAAATTGGATAGAACATTTTGTCAGGGCACTCATACTGAAGATGCTCCACAATACTGTGCTCTGTACCGATGATAAATTCTTTTTTCTCTGACTTTCTGGCATATGCCATAATTCCTGTGGTTGAACCTACATAATCAGCCTCTGCAACTACATCCGGCCTGCACTCAGGATGGACAAGAAGTTCCGCATGTGGATGTAACTCTTTTGCCTTCAAAGCATCATCTAGGGTAACCGCAAGATGTCTAGGACATCCGCCGTTAAAAAATGCAAATTCCTTTTCCGGCATCTGCTTTTGAACATAGTTTCCAAGATTCGGATCTGGAACAAAAAGAATCTTGTCGTTATCAAGCTTGCTGCAGATCTGCACTGCTGATGAGGATGTCACACATACATCACAGGCAGTTTTCAATTCAGATGTCGTATTTATATAGGCGACAACCGCATATCCCGGATACTTCTTCTTCATCTCATCCAGCGTTTCAAGGTTCATCTGCTCAGCCATCGGACATCCGGCTTCAGGATTAGGCAGGTACACATTCTTATCAGGGGACAATATCTTACATGTCTCCGCCATAAAACGCACACCACACATTATTATATTTTTGCGGGAATCCTTGCTCGCCTCTACGCTAAGTCCATATGAATCTCCCATATAATCTGCAACTTCAAGAATCTCATGTCCCTGATAAGCATGTGCCAGTATGCAGAAATCTTTCTCTTTCTTCAGTCTGATTATCTCTTCCTGTATCTCTTTTATCGTCATTTTATTCTCTCCAAATCATTTTGTATTATTTCTCCCACTCCTGCCACGGAACAAGGAAGCCTGTCTCATCGAGCTTCTGCTCTATGTTGTCCAGGATCTCTTCACTTGGAGCCTCTATCAGATGGTAATGATATCCGTTCGTAGCATTTCCAAGCAGGGACGACTGGCTGTTTTCCAATTTTTTCATAAATTTTGCCACGTCGTATCTGGAAGCAATATTCATCTTTGCAGTAACACGATTGTACACTGTATGACTTATACTTACATTCTTTACAACACCGCCATAATCAACTATGATCGTGAGTTCTTCCTCAGTCCTGTCATAACCATGTTTTACTTTAAACTCTCTCTGACATTTTGATTCATTCTTGTATATATAACCCCTGTTAGTTGCAATTATGCCATCATCAGCCGCCCTGATCACTGCAATGTCCTGCACTATTATCTGTCTACTGACATCGAATTCTGACGCAAGCTTATTTGCCGGAACAGGGACATCTGAATTCTTCACAATGTCAAGTATCCTTTCCCTTCTCTCTTTTGCCCTCACTTTATCCCTCCGCATGAAGATTTTTCATCGATATATCCATTATAGGTGAGCTATGTGTAAGCGCACCGCTTGATATATAATCCACTCCCAATGATATCAGTCTCTCTATGTTCTCTTTTGTAACATTGCCTGAACATTCTGTCTCCGCACGTCCATCGATCAAATCAATCGCAGCCCTCATCTGATCCGTTGTCATATTGTCAAGCATAATGATATCGGCTCCCGCTTCAACAGCCTCTTTTACCTGATCCAGTGTCTCAACTTCAACCTCTATCTTGCGGACAAATGGTGCATACTCCTTTGCCATTCTCACTGCATTGGTTATACTTCCCGCAGCGCCTATATGATTATCCTTAAGTAATACTCCATCCGACAAATTGTATCTGTGATTGCTGCCTCCGCCGACTCTGACTGCATACTTCTCAAATATACGGCAATTAGGCGTGGTCTTTCTGGTATCCAGCAGAGTAGTCTTGCTTCCTTTAAGAAGTTCTGCAACCTCATGGGTATACGTAGCTATGCCACTCATACGCTGCAGATAATTAAGCGCAACCCTCTCTCCAGAGAGAAGAACCCTGATATCACCAGTCACAATTCCCATAAGCTGTCCAGCCTTCACCTCATCGCCATCTTTGCAGAAGAACTCAGCCTCAGTGCTGTCATCTAAGAGGGTAAATACTCTTGCATATACATCAAGTCCTGCAATGATTCCATCCTGCTTGCATATCAGGTCTACTTTTCCTTTCTGTGCCTTTGGCATCACCGCATTTGTGGATACATCCTCACTTGTGATATCCTCCTGTAAAGCCATCATTATAAGCTTGTCCGCATTCAATTTCATTGTTATCTGATTCATTCTCAGCCTCTTCTTTCCGTTTCTGTCAAAACTATATTCTTATATTCTCTAAACAAACCATCTATATCTTCATATTCAGACAGATCTATATTCTCTTCTCCGCAGCCTCTGTGCTCTCTGCTGAACATGATATCATCTGCCGCCCTCTGTGCAAATACAAGCGACTCAAGTAACGAATTGCTTGCCAGTCTGTTTCTGCCATGCACTCCATTACATCCGGCTTCTCCTACCGCATACAATCCTTCCATGGATGTCCTTCCGGCAAGATCTGCCTTCACTCCGCCCATGTGGTAATGCTGAGCCGGCACAACCGGTATCGGTTCAACAAGCACATCATATCCTTCATCCTTGCACTGCTTGTATATATGTGGAAAATGCTGCAAGATCACATCTCTTCCAAGCGGTCTCAGATCTTCCCACACATGCTCCGTTCCATCTATCTCCATCTGTTTCCATATTGCATGGCTGACTACATCACGAGGCTGCAGTTCATCTGTAAACCTTTCGCCCGCCTTGTTAAGAAGCCATGCGCCTTCGCCTCTCACAGATTCAGATATCAAAAATCTTCTTCCCTTATTCCGGCTAAACAGTGTTGTCGGGTGGATCTGTACATAATTCAGATTCTCTACCTCTACACCATGTTTTAAGGCAATTGCTATGGCATCACCTGTTATATGGGCAAAATTCGTTGAGTTCTTATATATACCTCCGATCCCACCACACGCCAATACAACGTTGTTGGATCTAAGTATGCTTATGTTCTTCGCCTCATCAGCTATAACCACGCCACCACAGGCATTGTCATTGCAGATGATGTCGAGCATAGTCGTATACTCATATATCTCGATATTGGATTTCTTCTTTGCACATTCCAGCAAAGTGGATGTAATCTCTTTGCCGGTAATGTCCTCGTGGAACAATATTCTTGGCTGGCTGTGAGCTCCCTCCTTGGTGAAGGCAAGCTTTCCGCTCTCATCTCTTTCAAATCTAACTCCAAGCCTTATCAATTCTCTGATAACAAGATTCGATGATCTGATCATCAGATCGACTGTCTTTTTATTGTTCTCATAATGACCGGCTCTCATGGTGTCTTCAAAATAATCTTCGTAGTCTTCCTCACCCCGCAACATACATATGCCACCCTGGGCCAAAAAAGAATCGGACTCATCAGCCCGCCTTTTTGTGATAATACAGACCTTTTTTGTCTCTGGAAAATTCAACGCACAGAACAAGCCTGCAGCTCCAGTTCCAACAATAATAACATCATATACAGTGTTCATCATTTCTCCTCTTCAAGTAGGCATCATATTATTCTTTATAACCTGACTTGCATATAAACATAACATATGTAAACACATATGTAAAGATATATGTAATGTTATGTGTAAACTTTTGATGTAAACTTTTGAATTAGAGTTTTCTGTACACCGTCTCTACTTTAAGACTTTCTTTATCTGTTTCTCTGTAGCTATCGGGTAAATATCATCCATATGCTTCACTATCCTCTTCCACGATTCCTCAGGGCTCTCACCATATGCGGACGTCACGTGGTCATATCCCCACAGCTTCTCCGGCATGGAATACACAGCCACATTCCATCCGTATTCCGCGCCCTTCTTGTTCAACCGTTTTCTGAAGTCACATGCGCACAGGTATGTCTGCATCTGGAGCTGTGTCATCGTACCCTCAAAGCCTTTCTCTCCGCCCTTGCCAAATCCGGCAAGCTTCTTTATATCGAATGAAAAAAGTTCTGTATTGTACATACTATCCAGCTTTTCTGCTGCAAATTCCACATCGCTCTCCTCGTCTATACGGTCATCCATGAACAGATCCATGATCTTCTTCTGCCTGAATGATGCAAGCTCATCATCCCATCTGGCATCGAAATCATATCCAGCTCTTCTATAATTTGCAAAATACGGGAACCATTTCTTTGAGACAAATCCCGCCTTATTGTGGAAAAATTTGCCGTATGCGATGTCGCCTCTTCTGGCTATGATCTCACGCCACACCCAAGGATCCCTCTGCGAGTCTTCACTCCACCAATACTTCTCCGTGGTTCGCTCTTCCACCGAAAATCCAGGTATCTCATTGCGGAAAAGAGGAAGAAATCCCACTTCCTCTATATATCCGATAAGTTCGTCCACCGTGTGCAGGCACTCCGGATCATCCTCTGAAACGCCATACATAATCCATGTTCCGTCTTTTGATTCCATAAACTCTCCTAAATTATTCGCCCCTCAAGGTGATCCATCTCATGGAGCACTATCTGGGCTATATATCCGTTGAACTTCATACGCTTTTTTGCAAATGATGCATCCTGAAACTCTACTTCTATGTCTCTATACCTTGTCACCTTTCTCGTGCCGTCCAGAGACAGACATCCCTCCTCTGTCTCGTAAGCCCCCGACTTTGACAGGAGTACCGGATTCAGCATGACAACATTGGCAAATCCCATACTGACGATGATTATCCTCTTCTTATATCCGATCATGTTGCCCGCCATGCCGACGCACCTCGCCTGATTTGCCGCTAATGTGTCCTGCATATCTGCTATGATCCCCGCATCCATAGTCGTCATCGGAGATGACTTCTGGCTGAGAAACATCTGATCTCTTACTATCTGTTTTACCATGGTCTATTACCTTTCCTTATCTACTCACCATTCTTCACGTACAGGAATAATTTCGACTTGAGCAGCTTCTTCGGCGTTGCCGAGATCTCGCATATCTCCTCGTATATGCGGTTGCACACGATAAAATACGCAGCCAGGGCAGTCAGCACATTCTTCTGATTTGCGCTCTGGAAATTGTACTTTCCCGTCTTCTCATTCTTCTCGCTTCTGGCATGTTTTACCAGGTTATAGTCATTCCACCAATCCGCGATCCTGCCATCCACAAATGCGCTGAACGGCTTCAACTCGATATCTTCAAATGTGTCTATCGTCCTCACTGCGTCAAGCCTGATAGCCGGGAATTTCCTAAGCACAGGAGTAAGCCTGTCATGTATATTGTACTTCTTCCTGTAATCGTTCTCCTCTACCATCTTGCAATATATCTCAATCAGAGAATCAATATTGCTGCAGATGTTCAGAAACATATTTATGTATCTGCTTGAAAATGTCGGGAAGTTGCTCTTGTGAATGTCCACATACTCCGAACTGATCCTGACATCCTTCTCAATGATCTGGTATTGCTTCCAGAAAATATTCAGAAACTCCTTCTCAGTTATGACAACTCTGGTCTTCTTCACCAGAACATTTACCCACAAATGTCCCTGACCTATCCTGTCAAGCCTGACATCCTGACTCGTCCATACATCCTCAAGCGATGCGCCTGAAACCAACGCCACCATATCGCAAACCCGGGCCTCAGTATAATTGGCAAATGTCCTTCCATCATCCCGCGTCCGTTCACTCTTGCCGTACTTCCACGAAGCATACAATACCCCGCCGACCCTGAGCGCCTTCATCGCCTTCTCAAGGATCTTGTGCATATCGCTCTTGGCAACATGGAGCAGCGAAGCACACGCCCACACAGCGTCAAATTCATTCTCATAATTCATGTCCTCAATACGCATATGCACAGCCGCTTTGCCCGTAAGCTCCTGAGTTTTTCTGCACATCGCCTCAGACGCATCCAGAGACACAACTTTATAGCCCTTGTCCAGAAAATATTTGCTGTCACGGCCACTGCCACAGCCAAGATCAAGTATCCTGCAACCCGGCTTGAGATTTTTCTCAAAGCGCTTGTAAATATCCGACATGTCAGCCTTTCTGGTTACTTCAGAATATCTGTCCGCATTGGTATTGTAGTATTCTATCGTTCTGTTCGTCTTTTGATTATCCATTAAAATCTGACCTCTTCCGGTTCATGTGTAAACGATGAAAATGTAGCTACCGCATTCTTGAAATAGAACACCTCTGTGTTGCCGTCATCCGCTGAATACATATTCTGGAGTGATGGATAAGCGTCAAGCATCGACTGTCTTGCCTCTCTCCTGTCATCCTCCACAAGCTCCCCGGCAACTCTCAGCCACTCACCATCCTTGAATGCGCATATCTCAACCTTTGGATTGGCATGTATCTGCTTTGATACATCTTTAACCTTTCCAGTCTGTATGTACATCTTTCCCTCAAATATATGAGCCGTTCCAAATGGACGCACCCTAGGCTGATCTCCCTCAACCGTTGCCAGATAATAAACTTCCGCATTCTTTAAAAATTCAACTACTTTCTCCATAACAATACCTTTCTTTCGTAAATCCGGGTGGTGAGAGTTCGATTCTCTCATCCTCATTCATATGTATCTATAGATTACTTGCCTTTCGCAGCAGTTTCTCAAATGACTCCGAAAATCTCTGATCATCCTCATCGGTTCTCTTCCTTGGACCCTTCATGTGATTCCTGCTTGACGCCCTCCGCGCCTTCTTGTTCAGGTGTCTCTCCATAAGCATCTGATCGATATTCTCATCCGTATACCATTTGCCCGACTGATGGATCGCATACGCACCTTTGCCAAGTGCCATCGCAGCTACACCATAATCCTGTGTGACCACTATGTCGCCCCTGTGACAAATGCTTATCAACTTGTAATCCACCGCATCCGCCCCGGTCCCAACCACGATAACCTCACTGTAGTCAGATGTGAGGACATGGTTCGTATCGCAGAGAAGCGTTACCGGGATGTTGTATTTTGTTGCTATGTCTTCTGCTATGCCTACTACCGGGCAGGCGTCGGCGTCTATGTATATGTGCATGTGGCATACATCCTCCTACAACTAATATATCCTGCTAGTCCTTGTCTATTGGTCTTGTAAACTTACACTTTGGATATGAACTACATCCCCAGAACGTCCCATATTTGCCATTTCTCTTCACTAGATCACTACCACAAAACGGACACTTTGTCTTGATATTTTCAATATGTTGTTTCTTCTCAGCAGTGCTCTTATTTGTTAGATTTGTCAGCTTGTCCTTCATCGCCACTATCTCATCATGAGTATACTTAACCGGCATACTATTAAGCTGAGAACGTAACCTGTTAAGCATGTGTGGTCTACGCACTATTATAACATCCGATGTATCTGAAGGCACTTTCTTCAATGTACATCTCTCAGAAAATACTATGTACGACATAAATTCTGACACTGGTTTTCCCAGATATTCAGCCAACGCTTTTATATGAGTCCTGTTCTGTTTTATTGGATTATAAAACTTATGTTTCTCTCCATTCGGAAAACTCTGTGTCCAGTTCAACTGATTGTAATCGCCAAATATCCATCCACTATAATTTTTACTCTCAATTACAAATATGCCCTTCTCATGTATCATCAACATATCTATTTCCGTAGTCTTGTTGCCTGTCGGAACATAAACATTCTTGAGGACAGCAAGATCACCAACTATATTGTCATGTGTAAGCGCATATTCTGTTAAATATTCACCGTACTGACCTACATTTCTGTAATGTAGGAGTGAGGTTATTATGCCTGGCTGTTCTCCCTTTAGTATTTCTAATAATCCCATTTATTCCCCTATATATTTTCATTAATCAACTACCTAGCAAGCATCTAAGCTACATTTTTCTTTACCCACACCTCAAAACGAGTTTTTTTGACCCTCTCATGCAGTTTTTGATTTTCTTCATAATATTCATCAACGCCATAACTTGAGATATAATTTAGTTTTTTCAACTTTTCTAGCAATTCTTTATTATAACCATAGTCATCAATAGCTAGGAACTCTTTATGTCGCCTTGTCGTATCTGCTAGCTTTCTATAATCAAATGCTAACGAAAGCAGTTTTGATGAAATCTCTTGAATAGTAAAAATATCTATTTGATTTAATAAGAGCTGATAGCGATCCTCCTCTTTTAACAATTCCCATGCTCTATCAACATACTTTTTTTCTACATGAATATTCAATTTTCGAATTTCCATCGAGAGAGACTCATCCACATTGGATATAGGTACCTGCCTCAACAAACTATTTATTTCTAATTCATTAAAACAATCTCTAGCTATCAATGCACTCACTGTCTCAATTTCTAAATCTACATTTTCAATATCATTTACAAATTCGTTCTTATTATATATAAGGTAATTCACGACCTGCTCTGGTGCAACTTTATACATAGATTTTAAATATTCATGTGAATATGGTACATATCTATTATTTACAAGGACTTCTATCCTATCATACTCAAACTTAGCTAGATCCAAATCAAAGTATTCTACATTGTATGTACTAATAATCAAAGAAAATGTTTCATAGGAAATATTTTTAATTATTAAGTCTTTGATGATTATATCTGTTAGGTTATCAGGCCTATCATATTTTATTAATTCTGTTATATTTTTTTCAGTCCACTCTAATAATTCATTTGTTATTGAATATTCCATGTAATATCCGACAAATGTTTCCCATGTATTCATTATTTTATCTTTTTCCAATATATAATCCCAGATTTGTTTTCTTTCTTGCTTATATTTCTCTTCACATACACAGCATCCAGTAAAATCTTTCCAAATTATATTTTCATGATCTATTACTTCTTTACATAATTCTGTTTCATTAACAAATTTCCTTTCTAAAATTTCTTCTACTGCTTCAATGTTCTCTTGTGTGTTTTCATTCTGACCTACCACAAATTGTCTAACATAATAATCAAATTCATTATTTTTCTCTAGTCTATTATTCAATGGCCAGAAATTTGCTTTCTTTATAGTTGTATAATTTGCATTTTTTAATGTACTTAGTAGGTCTGGAAAATACAGCCTAAATAAACTTGTTAACATAGACCAGTTAAGCTTATAGTGGTTATTACTAAATATATACTCCAAAACCATTTTATCTGCGCCTTCAATTTCTATATTTGAAAAACATACTTTTTGCCTATTAATAAAGACTACCATAATATCATATGGAATATTTGATAATTTCACTAATGCATTTTTATTATTTTCTATAAACTCAGCTATACCCCTTTTTTCAGGTTCAGCAAACATGCCATTTTCATCTATAATCAGCTTATTTTTATCAATATATGAATTGCTATTTTGCAGTGAAATATCTTCCATATCAGCATATTCAAAAATTAAGGCTAAATATTCAAATTTCTTATCATTAGTCAACAAATTGTCATTAACAATCTCATGCCATAATCCACTATTTCTTGAACAAATCAGTTGTATAAAAATTTCTATATTCTTATTTCGTTCAATATATTCTTTGGTGAATTCATAATATTTTTTATCTCCACTCAAAAATCCCTCAAACAAAAATCTACATTTATCCGAATCTTTTTGTTTAGTTATAATATAATCAACTATGTCAAAATTTAATATTTGTATCTGTTTAAATTCATAATCTTCTATACGTGTGCACACTTGCTCAACATTTTTAATTGTTTGTGTCCAATCCTCTTCAGTCTCCTGCATACGAACTTTTCTTATAAAATTCATTTCATCCTTAGTAATACTATTGGGATGGAAATAATTTATATAATCTGCATAATTTTCATTTATATAGCCTTTACTCAATAAAAATACTAAAATTTTATTGTCTTTAACTTCATCGGAAAAAATATTATCGTTTCCATATTTTTCAATTAGTTTTTGTAAAGAATATGTTTCTATTTCATCTAACAATTGGCTAGCATCATCAATATCATTTTGAATTTTTTCTTTTTTATTCTGTTCTTTATATTTTATATAATTAAATCTATTTAAATAGCCTTGAATCTTCTCATCATTTTTTAAACTTTTAATTTCATTCCATCGACCATTATGACAGCACACCAGCATTTCTTCATTTTTATTAAATATATTTAAATTAAAATCATGACCCATTATTTCAGCATATCTATACTGATCAAAACCTATTTTACAATATTCAAATTGCCCCGTATCACCTTCTAAATAATTTACAAATGCCGCTTTTACTTCTTTCTCATCACAAAGAACATCTGTATTTACATTTTTAAGTATATTTGTCAATTTATCTATATTAATCTTTAATTTGTCCTGTCTTTCCTTAACAAATTTTTTCTTATCTTCAAATGCCTGTTTTATAATTCCTTTTTCCGACTCCGCCTTTGAGAATTGCCTTGGATATAAACTTTTAAATAACATCATTGAAAACATATCTTCATCACGTAACTTTATGCTATTTAATGTTTGTTTATATATTGAAAACTCATTACAAACATTTGTTAACAATCTCATATCTTCAATGAATGGAGATATTAAATTTATATATTTTGAAGAAATATTATATATTGTACTTTTTTCTGTACCATCTTCTCTTTTCTCGAATTTAAGTTTTTCTAATAATTTTTCACCAGAATTTGTTGAATTAATAATTGGGATAATAGGAATAATAAAATCAAAAAACTTGGTTCTCTCTTGATTATTAAACATATCATCCTTTATAGCATATACAAAAACTATTCTTCTTTTTATAAGATCATAGTTGTTCAATAAAGTGTTAAGTTCACGTAACTTCACAAAAATTTCTGATGTATTAAACCTATCTACATCTTCTATAAAAACAACATTATATTTAGTCATTTCAAAGAAATATATTATTTCATCTAGAGCCTTATCAAAAATTGAATTTTCATTTTTATCATCCGTAAACTTTGCTTTATCAGCAATACTTATCTCCGCAATTCTAAATTTAGAAATACACCATTTCAATACATATGAAATCACAGCAATAAATAATAAACTGAACATAATCACGATCACGCTTACATAAATTTTAGATATTTCATAATATTGACTAATATAATTAAAATAGTTTAATACTTTATCAATTACATCTGGATAACAAAATATAAAACCAGCAAGTAATAACACTACTGTCATTGTAATTATAATAAAATATTGTCTCCAATATATATTCTTTATCTTTCTATATCTACTTTGAGGAATCTTATTTGAATCTATCTTATAAAACAATTGTTTTAAGATTCCCTTTTCAATTAAAGTCTCGTAATCATAATCATTCTCATCATTTACATCAAATGTTGCCAAAGAAATATTTAATGATTTTATTCTAGAATGCATCTTTAAATAAGACTTAATAACACTACTTTTTCCAGAACCATATGGTCCTGTCAATGCTATATTCTTTATTTTTTTGTTTTTTAAAGCCCAAGACAGCGCATCAAAATACGCATCAGCATTTTCTATATCTGATTGTGGCGCCATATCTTCATATACTCTATATTTACTATTAACCCGCTCCTCTAGTTCGTTTATATAACTGTTGAACTTTTTTGTTATACTCTTTATATTTTCATCAATACTCTGTTTTATATTTAGCCCTATTAACTTTATTATATTTGTAATTTTCATGTATCCCCCTAGTTCAACAATGTAGCATAAATTTATATTTCTTCTTGTAATATCCACTTACGATAAATTTTGTCACCAATGCAAGTGCCTTTAGATTGTCTATGTCTATTTCTGCAGTCTTGATTTCTCTATCATTCTAAAAATTTCATCTGCTACATTTTCAGCCGACTTTTCCTCCGTATTAATCCATGTATCTTCTTTGTAATATTTATTCAAGTATGCAATATTCCAATCCAATCTCTCTAGCGCTTGTCTCTGATCTACTCCTTTTGCCGCTCTTTCTTTTAATCTATCTTTTATTGTTTGTTTACTTGCGTTAAGTATTATATGTTTTATTGCTACCTTTTCTCCTAAAGACTCCAACAATTTTTTTCGACATTTATCATATGTTAACGCCATTTGAACCACTAAAATATCATTTTTTTCACAAAACAATAATAGTTGTCCTTTAAAATATTTTAAAAAGCATTCATCAGCCCATGGAGATTTTATTTTTGATTGGTCAATCTTAGGATTCGACAAATATTTTTCTTGATAATAATAATCTGAATCCACATTATCCACTGTTAATCCATGTTCCATTAATTCATTTGTCAAAAAATTTGCTACTGTTGTTTTTCCTACTCCACTTGCCCCATCTAACCAAATGATTTTATACATACACACCATCTATTCTCCTATCTATTCTCCTATCTCTTCTCCTCCGCAACCATACCAATCTCGTCACGTCTCTCACCGTACACAACCTTCTGCGTGCCACCTATACTCATAGCTCCACCGACGCCATAATACTTCTCAAAGAACTGTTTCAGTTTTTCTATTACCGCTTGTTTCTTCTTGTCACGTCCACTTCCACCAAATCTTGAAACTGGTGGCATAAGCTTGTCTATGTCAGTTCCGGCTGTTCTGATTTCTCCATCACGGAATGCATTTTCTATATAGCGTCTCGTGTTCTCTGGATTCAAGCGCTCCTCGGATATGAGCTGAGCAAGATCATTTTCACGCTGCTCTACAACAAACTCCCGCCATTCAGCAATTACATCCTCTACATCATTGATTCCTGCAATGAAACTTTCTATCAATGCTTTCTTACTGCGGAGTTCTGGACTTGCCTCAACTGCTCGCTTAATAGTTATGAGAACTTCCTTATCCTCGCAATGTGTATCATGATATTTTTTTACAAGCATGAGTATATAATCTATGTTAATTTCTATTTGCTTTATAAGCTCAACCTCAAATACAATGTCGTCCGTTATATCTGTACTTTCATTATTCTCTCTCTTGCGTCTCCATCCATCGCGCAGATCCTGATAACGTCCAAGATAATCCTGCAAATCACGTTCAGAAATAAGTTCATTTCCTTTGTACTCATCAAATGACAACAGGAGATTTCTCATTCTCAGGAATGCACCAAATAACGCAATAAAGGCTTTCTGATTCTGCTCACCTATTATTTGTGGATCCATAAGTGGGAATTTCTCCTTAAGCTCCTCTACCATATCTACATATCCTGGCATATGCTCGCCGTCAACCGACTCATAGCCGTAATAATAATCTTTGAAACTCTGGAGAAGAACTATTCCCCCTGCATTTTTATCACCAAACAGTGATATTGAGCTGTCCACTCTCTTCTGAAGATTTCTAAAGCAGACGATATTTCCAAATGTCTTTATAGAGTTTAATATACGATTTGTCCGGCTGAATGCCTGGATCAAACCATGCATCTTCAGATTTTTATCAACCCATAAGGTATTCAGTGTTGTTGCGTCAAATCCCGTAAGAAACATATTTACAACAATCAACAAATCTCTATATGCCTAAATACTCTTTCAAGTGTCTCATTCAGATTTTCGTCTTCTGCCGCCCTTGCTCTGACATTACAGAACAGCTCACTCGGAAGAATAAAGAATCCCTTTTCCTCTACCAGACCTTCCCTAGCTTCTTCTGCCTCCTCATCAGGCATCACAGCAAAATCAAAGTCTGTATTACCAGCCTTTGCCTCGCCCTCATTTATGTAATTACAAAGATTTTCAAAAATATATCTATAGAACATCGTTCCTAATACATAATTCTTGAAATCCCATCCGTCCACAGCTCCACGTAATTCATCTGCTATCGACCAGATGGCACGATGAAGTTCATCTCGTTCCTGTTCTTTCTTGGTGTCTATCATCTAATCTCTCCTGCATTTTTTCTTTTTATATCAAATACTACATGTCATGCGCATTACTACCTTTTTTGAAACAGTAAGAAATGCGATATATGCCACTAGAATAATTCCAATTATAATTTTATTAAATTCGGCTTTCGACATCAATACCAATAACCCATTATGTACTAAATAAAACAAGAGAAATAACATACTACCTACTACTGGTGAACTTCTTCTTTTATAAAATATCCCTACAACCATATATGTAATTGGCACAAGCATTGCCTCTATTATCATGTAAAAGAAAACTGGACCAAATGGTACATCTATGGTTGAATTTTCAAATGGGTTTGATACAAAAAACTGTCTAATTATCACGCTCACTGTATGAAGCAAATAATACATTTTACCTCCTTTATGATTTATATAAAATACAAGCTTTTATTACAGTTCATATTTTAGTTTTACAAATGTCATAGTTTTTATGTTCTTTTGTTTTGCATACACCTTTTTATATTTTACAATATATCTTTCTATATGTAAAACTGCTCTTCCTCTTTTTCCGACTACTTATGCCATTGTTTCCACATGATTAACAATCTTAACCATCCTTTTACCATACCACCTTCTAAAAAACGTTTTATACAATTCTACTCCATTTGCTGTACTGTTTTTCCCTCACCAAACAAAATGAAAAGGTCAGCCCACATTCTAGTGGTCTGCCCATGTCTATTTTATTAACCGAGTTTCTCCAGCCCCACCCCAATCTTCAAGTTCCTCTCCGTCTCCACCCTATCAAACTTAACCACATAGCACCCTATATCTCCCCTGATACCGGTTATCGTGCCCTCACCGAACACCTTATGTCTCACCCGGTCGCCGGGCTTTAGCTCGGTGTCCAGCGGCATATAGCGGCTCTCATTTGCGGCTATGTAGCTCTTCGTGTCGTCCACTAGGCGCTGCGGAAGCTCGTTCACGTAATCTATGGCCTCACGGTCTATATTGAAGATGAATCTGGATGGATACCGGAAAGACTCATCATAGTTCAAACCCTCGGCATCGCTGATGTACAGACCGCGCTCCGCTCTGGTGCACGCCACGTATGCCATGCGGCGTTCCTCCTCGAGCATCGCCTCAGTGTCCACGTGCTTGCTTGGGAATATGCCTTCATTTACACCGCACACGAACACATATGGGAACTCCAGGCCCTTTGCGGTGTGTATGGTCATCATCGTCACAGAATCCTTGTCCTTCTCCCTGTCATTGTTCGTGTAGAGAGCTATGCTCTGCAGATATTCCTCCAACGTATTCTCCTCACCGGAGGTCTTCTCATATTCGTCTATCGACTGCTTCAGCTCTGCCAGGTTGTCCAGCCTTTCCTGTTCGCCCGCCTGTCTGAGCATCGCCTCGTAGCCCGTGGCGGCCATAAGCTCTGTCACTAGGTCTGACAGACTTTTCTCCTTGTATGTCCTCCTGAAATTTTCTATGATATCGACAAAGGCTGAAGCACCTGTCGACTTAACAGTCTTCTCCTCCAGAAGATCCTGAAGACCGCTGTACAGTGAGCATCTGTGAGTCTCACAGTACGACTTCAGCATCGACATTCTCTTTTTGCCAAAGTTCCGCTTTGGTTCATTTATCACCCTGCGAAATGACAGATCATCCGCGTATGCCACCATCCTGAGATATGCCAGCACATCCTTTATCTCCTTGCGTTTGTAGAACTCCGTTCCGCTGTAGAGGATATACGGGATCTTTGTCTTGATAAATGCTTCCTCTATGCTTCTCGACACGAAATGTGACCTGTACAAAACGGCTATGTCACTGTACTTTGTGCCCGCCTCAACCAGTCTTTTTATCTCATTTGTCACCCACTGGGCTTCATCCCCGGTGGTCCTGGAATGTACGTACAGAGGGCGTGCCTCAGACGGCTTCACAGCCACAAGCCTGTGGGGCAGTCTGTTCCTGTTCTTCTCGATCAGTGAGTTGGACACCGCCAGTATGTCAGGAGTTGAACGATAATTCGTGTCGAGGAATATGGTCTGTGTATTCTCATGGTTCTTGTCGAATTCCAGTATGTACTCTATCCTTGCCCCGCGCCACGTATATATAGTCTGATCCGGATCGCCCACGATGAACAGATTCCTGTGATAACCGCTGAGTATCTCCGCCAGCGCATACTGGTTACCGCTGACATCCTGGAACTCGTCCACCATGACATACATCATGCGTTCCTGCCATTTGTGGCATTTCTCCGCATCGGTTCTGAGGATGTGGAGCGCAATGGTTATGAGATCATCATAGTCAAGTCCATACACCTTCTTCTGTTCGTACAGGTATCCCAAAAATACTTTTTCAGGTATGTCTGAAGCCTTCTCATAATCCGCCAGCAGTCTGTCATTGCTTATGTCCGCCAAATATGCGATATGCTGCATCTCGTTCTTCATCGCCGATATGTGATCCCTGACCATGTCAAATGTATATGTTCTCGACTGTATATGGGCATTCTCGTACACCGTTTTGAGTATATCCTCCGTGTCCTCGCTGTCCATCACCACAAAGTTCTGGGGATAATTGATGGCATGGATATCCTCCCTCAGAAGCTTCACACAGAAGCCGTGAAATGTGCAGATGTATCCCGTATCACTGTCCCCGATCATCTGTCTGATACGTTTGCTCATCTCCCTCGCCGCTTTATTTGTAAATGTGACACACAGTATATTCGATGTGGATATTCCAAGCTCATCCACCAGATACGCATATCTGTATGTGAGCGCCTTTGTCTTGCCGGTTCCCGCTCCCGCAATTATGCGCACATACCCTTCTGTGGTGGTCACTGCCTCCTTTTGCTGTTTATTCAGTTCATCTATAAAATTATCCATACAGTCCTCCATATATTCACAAACATATGTTCAGTATAGCAGATTATATCTTTCCTGTCACTACACTCATGGTTTTACACCATAACGATCTTCACATAAAAAACAGGACAGCCACATCATCTGTGACTGTCCCGCCAACACATCAACGCATTTCATTTATTTTGACTTTTTGTATACCGCTTTCTTAGGAGTGTTCATTCCCTTCGCCTTGAGCTTCTTTGCATATGCGTCATATTTCTTCTTAGGAAGATATATCTTCACATTGCTCTTGACACCCTGGAAAGCATTCTTACCGATAGTCGTTATCCTTGTAGACTTTATGGTAACTTTTCCAAGCTTTCCACACTTACTGAATGCTGCACCGCCTATGGTCTTAACGTTTCCTCCGATCACAACCGTGGTGAGATATTTGCGTCCTGTAAATGCTTTCGCTCCTACAGCCGTAACATTGAAGTTCACTCCACCGATCTTGACACTGGATGCAACCGTGAGTGACTTGAACTTCTTGTCGCTCTTCTTGCTTGTACTTCCAACAAGTGTCACTGTTCCCTTGCCATTTGAAGCGGCATTTGTCACCTTGTATTTCAGATAGCCAGGCACGCCCTTCTGCGCAACTTTATATATCTTGCCCTTGCCAGCCTTGATAGCAAATGTCTTGCTGACGGAGCCTCTGTAATTACCCTTACCAGTGATCTTTACTGTCGCTGTACCGATATTCTTGTTGTTCTTGTACTGTACGGTGTAATCCACACCATTCTTCAGTGTTGTTTTGCCTCTCCTGAGCGCAAGCGATTTAACAGTGATAGGTGATCCTGTGTATGTATATCCATTCTTTTCTATACCGCTTACGACCACATTGTTCTTGGAATTTCCTATGTCTATTCCAAGGGCAGCTACTGACTCATAACGCTTGTATCCACACTTGGTACAGGTAAATGTCTTCTTACCTGCCGCTGTGTCTGTAGGCTTGGTCGTTATCGCGCCCTTGTCCCATGTGTGATTTGCCAGGCCTGACTTCTCTCCACATGAGCACTGATACCAGTGAGATTTGCTGTCGCTCTTGTACTTATTGCCGTAATCGTGTACATGCTGCTCCGGCTCTTTCTCGATGGTGATCTTTACATTGAATACAACTCCATTGTAAGCCCTGTTCCATCCTGTAACTGATGTCCAGTCATAATTTACTGTGTCTGCAGGCTTGAAGCAAAGCTTGTATGTATTGCCATCCTCAACCTTTGTCGTTCTGTCTGTATACCATGTGTATACTCCATCCTCGCGCTCTGGAAGCTCTATGTCTGCAAGAGTCATATTCTCCTTAGCACTCAGTGAATCTATCGCCTGAGTAAATACTGCATTTGCAGGAAGAATCTGAACAGTTATCTCCACATGCTCTGCTCTCTCGTATACATCCTCATCTTCAGGTACAAATGTTGCAAGGAAAGTCTTTGTTCCAACCTCTCCCACAGATTCATCTGCATTCTCCCAGATGAACATTCCACCTGCTGTCTCAGGCAGGAGTATCTTGCCAACAGTGTCTCCGTATGTAGCTGTGACATTCTCCGGAACTGTAAATACAGGATCCTGCTTTCTCACATACACTGCAAGCTTCACTGCAATTCTCACACTTCCGTCTTCCAGTTCCTCATATGTTCCCTCTGCTGCATCGATCTTGCTCCAGTCATAGTTTGCTGTGTCGTCTGGAACAAAGTATGCATCGTAGGTCTCGCTTGTTCCGGCCTTGCCTACCTGCTGTGTTCCATCTGCCCACATGTACTTTCCTGCTGCCGATGTTGGAAGCTCCACATCCGCAAGGGTCTTGCCGGCATATGCGTCGCCCGCCTTTCCTGCAGTAAATGAAGGTATTCCCTTCTCCACGCTGGATATGATCAGTGTGAACTCAGCCACTGTCTGATTCTGTCCTCTCACCGTGAACTTGACTGTCTGTGCCTCAGCACTTGCAGTCTTTGGTGTTCCATATACCTTTCCATCGTATATCACAAGTCCTGCCGGAAGTGTCTGTCCCTTTGCAAGGGAGTATGACACATATCCGTTGTCCACCGCTTCATCATTCTGGATCTCTATGGCTGTCAGATCATATAATGGCTCATCCTTTGTGGTTGTCTTTCCAACCTGCGCCTTAGCTGTATCCTCTGTCTTTGCGAGAGTTATGTTTACGGCCTCCTGCTTTGCCATATTTACCGTAACTGTTGCCGGCTCATATGTCATGACGCCGCTCCAGAGACGGTTGTTACTTGTAGTCATGACTGTGTCATCCGGTCCAAATACAACTGAATCCACCGCCATTCCATCTATCGGCTCACCGTCTATTGTGATGTAGAACGACTTGCCACCCTGTATATAGAGTGCATCGTCACCGTCAACACCTGACTTCTTCTGACATCTTGTTGCCGATGAGCTCTTCTCTATCTTTGCATCGCCATCCTTGAAGCAATATGCAGGATAATCCACATCAAGCTTGTAGAAAATGACGCTGTAATTTTTCAGTGCGTACACCATATCCGGAATCACTGTGGTAAGTATGCTTCCGCTTCCAAGGCTTGACGTATATGCAAGCTGCTTCATATTACCATAGTTTACGATCATTGCACTGTTTGTGAGGTTGCCAAATGTAAACTGTGCATCAGCTCTGTTGATGAGCTTTGCATTTGTATTCAAGGTGATCCTCTCACTATTTGCTGCTGTGATATACCCGTAGTTATCTACTGTTGCTGAAGCCTGAACATTTCCTTTCAGATTCCATGCACCTCTGTTGACCAGTGATCCTGTCATAGTCAGAGCGCCGTCCACATTCCATGTGCCAAGGTTCTCAACATCACCGGTAACTGTCGCTGTCGATGTATTTGTAAGAACTGCGCCCTCGGCGATGGTCAGCTTCGAATCCTTGAGTATCTCAAGCTGTTTTACCTCCACCTCTCTGTCAAGTGTGTAGTCTCCGCCTATAGTTAATTTGCCGGCGAGAGACATATACAGTGAACCCAGACTCTCAACCTGGTAATTGTCAGCGGTGCCCTTTACAGTAGCTATGGACTTTGCATTCTCGTCTACATACTCTACCTTGCCAACCTTACCGCCTGCCGCAAGTACAAAGTCACCTGTGACAGCGCCCTCTGTTCCTGCCTTGACGTATATATTTCCAATGCTGTGACCATAGTTAAATACCAATGCCTTGCTATGCTCATTGTTGACGTCATTTTTTCTGAGTTCTCCTGACTTTATCTCGGCATACAGATCTCCCTTCACATTTGACTGCTGGACAAAGTTGTTGCACTTCTCAGCGCACCATCTTCCATCAACCACACAGTTCACATTGCCAGATACGACTGTTCCCGACACTCCATTGAAGTATGAGCGCTTGTTCATATAATCCGCACCGTATATAAATGTATTGTAATGATCAGTTATACCAACTCTTACATCCACATCACCTGATACTGATCCACCTGATGTAACATACATATTCTCAGACTTGGTTGATTCCGGTGTGTACATCTGTGCAGACTTTGCAAATGTGAAGTCTACCTTCTCCGCATTTGTATTGTACGCACCGTATACCACGCTTCCTGCTCTTCCGTCCTCTGCCGTGAAGGTCACTGTCTTGACATCAGCGTTTCCTGCCGCAGCTACAGTGCCTGACACATAACCGCTCATGATCGTCATGGTTACATTTCCATCTATCGTCACTCGGTCTGCCTTGCTGTCAGTTGAACCCGCAGCACATATATTGCCGACATTTCCGCTTCTGAGTGTCACCGATATGTCACCAGTGTATTTATTTGCTGTGTCCGTATAGCCTGATATGCTGTAGCCTGACAGATCATATGTAACCTCTCCGTCTATTCTGAGTGGTCTGTTGTCGTCTGCCACTCCGTTGTGATCAGCATCCAGATATACTGAGCTCTTGCTGCTGTCCGATGGATCAACTATTATCACTGCCGAATTTCCACCGAGATCAATGGACTTATCCTCTGTGTTCACAGATACACCAAGCTTGTTGATATCAGGTATCTCCGTGCCTGCCGGCAGTACCTTGAATACCACTGGGAAATCAACCGATGTTCCATTTCGTCCTGTTATGACAAATGTTACTGTGCTTTCACCTGCATTCTTGGCTGTTCCTATTATCTTACCCGACTCAAGCACAAGTCCTGATGGAAGTGTCGAACCGCTCTTCAGTCTGTACTGCATGTCAGTTCCATAATCCTTTGTGGTATCTCCTGTAACCTTGAGGATCGTGAGATCGTACGCTGGTGAAGCCGCTGTGTACTTGGTCTCCGCCGCCAGAGTCGGATCTGCGTATTCCTTACTGATGTCTATCTGGTCTGCCACATAATCCACTACAATAGACATAGATGAATCCGGGCCTGTCACCTTTGCACTTCCGTTGCTTCCCTGTACCGGCTCGCCGCCATTTGCCGACACATAGGCTGTGTAACCCGGCACATCGGTATAGCTAACTGTGATCGCCTGTTTGCAGGCAACATATTTGACATTCTCATATTCAACTACATATGACTGTGCAGCCAATTTTGCTGATGTGTTGTCCATGTTTGTTGAGCCGCCTGCATAGCTGTAATACACTCCTGTCCAGCCGCTGGCATCTATATCATCTGCAAATTTTCCTGCTGCCACCCACACACCTGTGTTGCTGAACTGGTCTGAAGGACACTTGAGCGTACCCTTTTGATATACTCTTGCCCAGCCTGATGTCATGTTGACCTTGCCCACATCAAACAGCGCATCCTCGCCTATTGTGAGTGTCGTGTCATACTGTGTCATATTGAGAGCCGCAAGCTTCGTATCTCCATTCACAACTGCCTTGGCATACTTTGAATAACCAAGCCGGTCAGCGGTCAGCGTATCGTTAAATACTGCGGATGATCTCTCATTCAGTGACACATAATCCGTTACCTCAACCGGAGCATTTACATCAACTGCCGCACTGTCATAGATTATCAGAGCCGTTGCCGTGAGTTTCTTATTCACAACATAGGTTCCTCTGATAGTTACGATATCCTTGCTGTTTCTCATGAATGCACCGGTATATTTTGATGTTGTATCCGCTGCAAATCCGCCCTTATCTACAGTGTTCTCTGCGATCTCATATGCGATGGTTCCATCCACGGTTGAATTCGACAGAACATACATAGTTGCTGCCTTACCACCACGGATATTTATACTCACCGCATCGCCGCCTTCATATGAAAGCTCTGAATCCTTTGCACCGTATATTGCTTTTACATTTCCCCCCGTCATGGTGATCCTGATGCTTCGTCTTATGGCGTTGTCCTCGACACCTGTTATCGTGTACTCCGACAGATCTCCGGTGTACAGAGGTGTCTTGCCATCTGCCTGTCCATCCTGATTGTCGTCCACGTATATCTCTGTCTCTGTGTCGTCCTTTGCCTGGATGACCACTGATGTTCCGTTGAGACATATAGTCTTCTCATCCTCGTCAACTACGATTCGGCCATCCTGGTTGTCCTGCTTCTTCTCCTCATTTGAGACGATCACATTCAGTGAGAGCTGTGCCTTTGAACCATTTCTTCCTGTCACATGTACTATGACATTCTTTCCATCTTCATAAAGCTTGCTTGCCGTTCCGACAACCTTGCCATCGATCAATGAGAGTCCCTCAGGAAGGCCATTTGTCTCGTCTATCTCGTATGTGACCTCGCCCTCTCTTGCGTCGTTTGATATGACAAGATCTGCCATGTCATAGAGAGGTGAAGCTGCTGTGTATTCTTTTCCAAGCAGTGCCGATGGATCAACAGTTGTCTTGGATACCACGATCTGCTTTCCTGTCGTTGCGATCGTCACTGTACAAGGCTCGTTCGGCATGCTGAACGTGTACACGCCATTTGCTTCAACCGCTGAATTTTCCGCTGTGTCGCTCTGACCTCTGAAGGTCACCTTGTCAAGTATATATCCCTTGTTCACTGTCGGTGTTATCTTGACATCTGCGCCGCCCTTGACATATGTACCATCAGGATCAATATACTGTGACGTCTTGCCTGTCATGGTGTACGTTGCGGCCTTCTCGTTGGACACAACATCTAATGAATAATTTACATTTGCAACATTCCCTACAGCCGAGTCCTCTATTACGCCCCCCTTTGAGAATATATTTGGCAGATACCCATCAGTCGCCTTAAATGTTCCCTTGAGGATTCCACTGTGGAGTATATTTGAACCGCCTGCTGCATATATACCCTCTTTTGCAGTTAACGTTACCCCCTTGTTGATAACGATCACGGCATTGCCCTGGCTTCCGTTCTCTGTGAAGTTACCAAAGTAAATATTGTCAGCAGTTACATCCTTGTCTATCACAAGATTCTGTCCGCCATAATATATATTCTGTCCATAGGTTATGACAGATGAGCCGGTGGTATTCATGCTTGGAGCCATATAATACTTCTCCGGCATACTGCACTTGTCATCAAATGTAACTTTTGCATCCTTGTTATTACCTATATACATCTGGAAGCTTATTCCGTCTGCATTTGTAAAATCTGTGTTGTTGATCTTTATATCAACAGGAACTGTATTCTCGGTTGAACCGGAATAGCTCTCATTTGACAGATAGAAAATATTATTTCCCGCCAGTCCATTTATACTGCTGTCTGACAACGTTATGTCAACCTTTGTTCCGATATTTCCGCAACTGTAATCACCTCCGGCGAGTCCACATTTTGCAAAATGTATCTTTGCTATATCCGCCTTGAGTTCCCCTGCCAGTGCAAAGTTGCCCATCATGGTAAACATGTCGCTGCCCGCGTATTCATACGAGTTCACAAGCGGATCACCATTTTCGTCTACTATGGATTCATCATTCATGCCATCCACATTGACCGTCATATTTCCCAGACAGCTACCGCCATATACAAACCGTGCTGAACTGCTGATAACGTTGCTGACGCTTATGTTAAGATCCTTACTGATGCTTCCGCCCTGCTCTACATTCAGAGATCTCGTAATGCTGCAGCCCGAAACTATGGCATCTACAGAACCATTTACCGTCACATTTGACAGCTCCAGAGCATTTACATAGGCTGCATTACAGTTGTAAAGTTCTGCCTTTATATCACCTTTTACACCTGTGCTCAGATACATGCCATTTAATGTATCTGTTGTTGCCACAGCCTTCATTACAACGCTGGCAGAAGTGATACCGGAACAATTTGAAATTCCATATACCCTGCCGCTGGCACCAGTGATATTCTCCATGTTCACAGTATACGTATATGTTCCTTCTTCCTCCGGCTGAGTCTGACTGAACGAAACCGAATTCATGCCACATGTTGTGTAACCGGCAGCGCAGTTCTTTATATCTATATCAGCCCTTCCGCCCAGCATACCGCCATACATTCCATATATGGTGTTGAACTTTGCTCCTGAGCCATCAACGCTGACATTTACATTTCCCTTTATATTTGTATTATTGGTGCCATACACAGACATCTCTGATCCAGACTGGCTTTTCAGCTTAAGGTCCAGATTTCCAAGGATAGCCGCACTTGACGCACCATATACACTGGCACTGCTTCCATCCTTTACGGCTGATATTCCGTCAAATGTAAGGCTCACGTCACCATCAACCTTTGCGCTCTGGGAAACTCCGCACAGATTGTCTACCTTGGAGTCAGTCACCTTGGCCGTCAGTGTCTTGCTGAGCACAGCTCCGTTCTGCACAATATACACGGAACTGATGCCGGCACCGTTCATATTGAACACTGCATCGCCATTTATCGTATAAGCCTTTCCTGTGTAATATCCATCTGTAGCCAGTGTGACAAATGTGTTGCCATCACAGTTGTAATTGATATTCTCCGTGATGTCTCCATCCATGGTCGAAGATCTTAGACCATAGAGCGACTTTATTGTCACGGACTCTTCCGTGTCTATCAGTACGCCACCTGTACAATATGTCCTGAAAAGTCCATACAGACTTTCAACTGCCGCGTCGCCCTTCACACTGATAGTTACCGCAGTCATGTTCTCCGGAGTCTCAACAGTGCTCTCAAATGCTCCATATACAGCAGGCAGTTCAGCACCGTCTATGGTTATGGAGATCGGCGAACTGCCCTTACCATGATAGATTCCATATATATTGCCATATTGTATGTCCGTGCTTCCATCCAATGTGAAAGCTTCCTCGCCCTCATCAAGGATTCCATCCCTGTCTTTGTCATTGTAAATATTGAATAACTGCTCGCTGTCAGTGGAATTCGGCGACTGCTTTATGATTACCGAATTGCCGTTGAGCGTGACACCTGATGGTGTAGAGCCTGACGACTCATATACATACTCCAGTCCCTTTCCCGTATCCACAGCTTCAGACTGTGTGTCATCCGCCGCAAATGCCGTTATTCCCGATGCCATGCCAATAGCAGCAAGCACCGACAAGGCCGTTATACCTCCTCGTAGCCTTCTCTTCCTCATCAATTACCCTCCCTTAATTAATTGTTATGCAGACTTTCCTGTTATAATTGTGCACAATAACAGAAAAAGTCTTGCAAATATGTAGATTTTTGCCACTTTAACCATTTTACCATAGCAAAGTTGCAAATACTATCAACAAATTCACAAGACTTTTTTATGCATTTTTATATTTTCTGTTATAATTCCGCTATCTTCTCCTGTTGCCAAACAATAATACAAGTCTGAGCAACTGAAGTGATGCTGATACCATGGCTGCCACATATGTCATAGCTGCCGCTGTGAGTACACTTCTTGCACCCTTGAGTTCATCCGGATAGAGATATCCGCTGCCCTCCAGTATCGCCATTGCTCTTCTCGATGCATTGAACTCCACCGGAAGTGTCACAAACTGTAGGACAACAACCAGTGAGAACAGTATGATTCCGAGTGTTATAAGGTAATCAACCCTCGGAATGAGAAGTCCTATAAGTATGAGCGGCCATGATATGGCTGAGCCTATATTTGCCGCTGGAATGATGGCTGACCTGATGGTGAGCGGTGCATATGCATTTGCATGCTGTATGGCATGTCCACACTCATGGGCTGCCACGCCTATCGCTGCGATGGATCTGGAACCATACACGCTGTCCGACAGATTGAGCGTATGCTCCTTAGGATTGTAATTATCAGTCAGATCTCCTGAGATGTGATGTATTGACACATCCGTTATCCCCGCATTCCTGAGTATCATGTATGCGACCTGGTCCGCTGTGTAGCCTGACCGCGATCCCACCTTCTCATACTTCTTGTATGTGGTCTTGACTCTTGCCGATGCTATCATGCAGAGCACCACGCCTATGAGAACCAACAGATATGTTGGGTCAAAATAAAATCCATAATATGGCATATATATCACCTTTCCCTTTCATGTATCCCTGACGGGGGCTTTTGTTTTCCACTATCCTATAGTATATATTGCGCTTCGTCAACAGGTATGGATGATACTTCATATAAATTTCATTTTTGCCGGAACTAATTTTATACTTCGTTCTCCTGCCATTTTTCTTATGTCATTTACCTGCAGCTATCTGCCAAGCATCTCATTTACCTTATTCTGCACCTTGACATGATCATACCCTGCCTTCTTCAGCCTGTTCTTTCTGTCATCGCCATTTCCCCAGTCGCCGGCTATGACCTCTCTGGCTATCACATCTATCGATTTCTTCTGTGAGAATTTCACTATAGCGTTCACCTTCTCCTGAACTTTATCGTAATCATATCCCGCCGTTTTTAATCTCTTTTTTCGATCCTCGCCGTTCCCCCATCTGCCCGCTATGACTTCCTTCGCGATCACATCTATGCTTTTCTTTTTTCTATTCTTATAATTACTTTTCCCGCTATTGCTGTCAGAGCCTTTCCCTTTCGTTTTTCCCTTATCACTGCCAGTCTTTATCGCAGCACATTTTCTCCATGTCGCTTTGTCTATATAAGACTTGTTCAGGTCAAGATTTCCTTCATACCCCGGAAGCCGGCCTACAGAAGTGTATTGCCTGATAGAACAATCATACTGCCCCTCATTCCACGGATGCTCCTGATATCCAGTCTGCTCATAATCAGGATACTGAGCGACCCACAGCCTGTAGCCAAGATTTTTGACATTTTCCATGGCACTCTTCTGAATATATATCAGCGGTTTTACCCTGGTTTTTCTGTACACATAATCACACCACTCCTTGCACCATGCCCTGTCACTTCTGCCAAACTGTGGGTTGTTCTGCCCCTCCCAGTCAAGCACGAGTATGGCTTTGCCCACATATTTCTTACTGTATGCAAGGAAATACTCAGCCTCACTGTGGGGATCGCCACCATTTGCATAATGGAATGCCCCCAGGAGTTTTCCCGCTTTCATCGCCTGGTCACAGTGCTTTGCAAAATACCTGTTCTTGTAGTCCGTGCCCTCCGTAGCTTTCACTATCACAAAGTCACAAGGCACCTTGGTTATATCTATAGTATCCTGCCACGCTGATATATCTATACCATCCATGTAGCCCTTTAATGGAACCTTATTAGAAGCCATAAAATTGTCTCCTGAATTTCTTTGTCTGTATATAATATTCCAGACATTGAATCAGGAGACAATCTTAGGATCATTATTCCGAACTTATACTTATCTGTCTCGTATTACATGTGCCACTGTCATGACGCCTTTATTCATGCCACTTTTCCTTATCTCCGCCATTGTAAAACCGCTTGAATATCGATATCAGGTAGTCCCATCCCCGGGTACATAAAATCGCAATGACAAATGCCCCGAAAAACGCAGCCACAGGATAATACCACACAAATGCTATGTGATAAAATGATAGTCCAACAAAAAGTCCCACCTCACACACAATGACACTGGTGATCAGAACCTGAAAAGAGGTAGGGATCTTCTTCAGCACTCCTACCTCTTTCGTAAATTCCGTTATTATCGATATCAAAGTACAAAGAACAGCCACCATCACTAGACAAACCGCAAATCTGTCCATGCGTATTCACCTCCTTGTCCATGATATAGTTTAATGTATTCCGGAAGGTGGTATGTGGTTATAAAATATTATTGTGTTCTTAAATCTCTTTTTAAATCCAACCTCGCGTTAATGCGAGGTGTTTTACGTTATATAGGAATCTCCAAAATGTATATATATCAAAATTACTTCTGTATGAAAATAGAATAATGTATTTAACCGGGCAGCCGAGGGGTGTTACACCATATCCGTTCGAGTCTTGGAAGGGAGTGGTGCCTTATGAGTACATATGAGGAATTCATGGTTATATTAACCGTTGCGATACTTATTGTGACAATTCTGAATCATAGAAAATAAGAAAAACACCTCAGCCGACTAAGCTATGAGGTGTTTCATCTTAAAATGGTTTTTGCCGGACGGATAGGACGTATCTATCGCTCGGCTGTCTTGTTAAGTATATTATACAATATTTTTGACGTTTGTCAAAAATAAAATTCTGAAGTGCAAGATCAAATGCCACATGGGACTTACCAAATCGTCTGGCATGACTGACACTGATACAATTAGCATTTGTACATATAACTCTGTTCAGATATTCAAGCAGACCTGTCTTATCAAGATACAATTCACTATTCTTGTCCTTTGTAAAACTGTCATTACTTGGATTAAAATAAATGCCCATCTCATGCCTTCCTTGTTTATTTCAAATGTCTTATATATAATTCTCAGAATTCATTGATATAGGCCTTTTCTCTGAAATCGGGATATTAATTCAACCTCTTTCCGAGTTGCCATAAAGCTGTGCCCATCCTCAAGTGTTATATTTCCAAGTTCAATGTTCTTATCTATGCTACCCATTATATCTGTTTTTATGAGGCTTTTCAACGACGCTATATTCTCAGGAGTGCGTAAGTATCTTTTTAAATGTGCTGTCAAATATTTTATGTGTCAATCTATATTGCTGCCTACTGTTTTTTCTTCCGATTGGTAGCCACACTTTAGCCCTAAATCAACCATAAGTCAATAGATTTTCACAAATGCGCGTATAAGGCAATTTTTCGCGAGATTATTTTAAAATTATAACTTTTTTTACTTTCTTCTCGCCATCAAAATATTCTACTACTATAGTTCTATCCATTTTAATCACCCCTTCCATTTGATATGTAAGGCAATTATAATACCGAATAAATATAAAACAAGTCTTGACAAAATAAAACAAAAGAGTTGCTGTAAAATTCCTTAGCAACTCCCGTTTTCCAACTAATGCTGAATATCAAAGCAATATTTCATATGTATGGCTGTCATCATCATAATATACAAGCATGCCAAATTTGTATTCATCAAAATTGATTTCAACCTTCAAAGAATTTAAAAATCAAAAAAATAGAGAGCCTTTAGATCTCTCTAAAAGCCCTCTAAACCGTTTAAATACTAGGTTTTTATTTAGAACTTACCAGCGTTAGCAGCTTCCTCTACAGATGCTGTAAGTCCTTTATTTTCAACGATTGTAGGCGTTAATAGTATGCATATTGTAATAATACACCACTTTTTACCCCATTTTGATGCTATCGTTGACTATCTAGCCATCAATTCATTGACTCGCTTCTGGATCTTTTCCGGGTCGTATCCAGCTTTCTTGAGCTTGGTCTTGCGCTCTTCGCCGTTCCCCCATTTACCGGCAATTACCTCTCGTGCAATCTCGTCGGTAGACTTTACATGAGAAGCCTTTACCTGCTTGTTGACTTCATTCTGCACCTTATTGTAGTCGTATCCAGCCTTAGTCAACTTCGACTTTCTAACGTCGCCGTTCCCCCATTTGCCTGCGAGGACTTCCTTTGCTATCGTTGCAATGGACTTCTTCTTTGTGGTTGGTTTGGTTGTTGACGAAACTGCGGTCTTAACTCCTGCATATTTCTGCCATGTCGTCTTAGATATGTATGCCTTGTTGAGGTCAAGATCGCCATTATAGCCGTCGAGTCGTCCATGGGAAGAGTACTGCCTGATAATGCAGTTATAAGAGCCTTCATTCCAAGGAGTCTTCTGGAATCCAGTATCGTTATCATCTGCATACTGAGCTATCCAGAGTGGGTATCCAGCAGACTTAACTCTATCCATCGATGACTTCTGAATATATATGAAAGGTTTGATCCCCGTCCGCTTATGGACATAGTTGCACCATGACTCGCACCACTCTGTATCATCTCTGCCAAATCTAGGATTGTTGTCGGCTTCCCAATCAAGGGCTATGATCCCCTTACCTATGAACTTCTTTATCTTACCTAAGAAGAAATCTGCCTCCTTCTTGACGTCCCCTCCATTTGCATAGTGATACATACCCAGTAAGCGTCCAAGTTTGAGCGTCTTGTTAGCATGGTCATTGAAACACCTATTGAAGTAGTCTGATCCCTCGGTAGCCTTGACTATTATAAAGTCACAAGCCACCTTAGAGAGGTTAATGCCATCCTGATGCGCTGATATATCTATTCCATTCATCAAAAATCACTCTCCTTTTTCCAAAAGCGCTTGAACATTTCTATGAGTTTTTCCCAACCGAACATGCAAATATAAGCAATAAGAAAAGATGCAAACAGAATAGCTACCGGGTAATACCACATGAGTGCGATATTATAATATGAAAGAACCCCAAATAAAAAGACCTCACATACAATGATGCTCGTGATGAGTACCTGTAGTGAGGTTGGTATCTTTTTAAGGAATCCTAATTCCTTTGTAAACTGTGTGATGACTGTGATCACAGTGCATATAATCGCAACTGCGATAAGTAATAATGAAATTTTCTCCATTTTAATCTACTCCTTTCCGTGATCATTTGGCGTAATGGGGAGTTTGTCAATCTCATCCATAACCCGCTCGGCAGTACCATTACCGCCAAGTTTTTTATAGGGCTCATATAAATAATTCTTGAGATTGTCATACTCGTCCATCGTTATATATGTAGGCGAACGTGCAAGATAACTTTTTCCTAAGTACAATATCCGGTCATGCGCCAAGCCCATCAGCATTTCTGACTGAGCGTCTTTTTTATCTGATTTTTTAAGCAAAAACGCCCATAATCCAGATGACGCCAGTACCGCAACGATGACAGGCACTATTATATGTATCAATATGCTCATATCTTTCTATCCTTTCCGACTTATGCTATTCTGATTGCCTGGATGTAACTGTTAATAGTGCTCAATGCCGCACCACTTGACTGTATTCCCTGAAGGTTGAGTTTTGTTGATGTTTTCAAGTTCGCAATATATGAGCACTGTACACTTGTTACTCCTTTTGTTGTTCCGGCTATATTCATCTGCTGGCTCTCTCTGAAGTAGTCGGTAGATGATGTGGCAAATCGGGCACCCCTCTGTCCATTAGCGGCACTATTAAACAGTACTGTACCATTAACAACGTATTTTCCTGCTGGCAACGTAACTGATGCGCCTGTATCTGTCCAAGTACCTGAGCTCATGGATTTTGCACCAACGTTTTTTGTTATTACTTCACCTAAAACATTATCATTGTGGTACATCGTACCATCTCTATCAACTCGGAATGTCAGCTTACTGTTTTCATCCTGTATCCAAATAACTGGTTTACCATCTTCATCACAGAGTATTAACCCTGCTCCACCAGCGCCCATACTTAGTCCAGTTTTGCTGATTATTCGACTTGCATTTATTACCCAATCGCCGATATTTGTGATCACATCGAACTTAGCCCCATCAGCGTTAATGTTTACTTTTTCTTCTGACTGAACCTTACCGTTATTGTCAACTGTACTGCTATATGCTGATATTCCTCTTTTGGCGAGAGCTATATAGGTCACAGGATAATCTACAGTTGTTCCGTTTATTTCAACAGAATCCCATTCCCCATATGTATACTGCTCACCGGTCGGTGTTATACCGTATCGCTCCCGAATTGGTGTTGCTGATTCTTCACCCATCACAAATGGGTCCCTAGATTTAACAAGAAAAAATGCCAAACCTTTTTGCATCAATGCAAGATTGGAACCTATGTATAATTCACTATACTCACTAATATCTTTCTTCAATGCACCATCGTATACCGTTTTTACAACACCGACTCCTTGTACCAACCCTTCATCAGAAATATCCCAATTACCTATACAACCGCGTTTTGCTTTGATTGCCGCTCCCTCTATAGATCCAGTAGCCTTGATGGTCTGTGCAAATAAGTCACTAACATCTATCTGAGCAGCCTTAATACTTCCGGTAGTAATCTTTGCGCCATCGATGGTTGTAGTGTTAGCAGTATAGATATTGTCAGATATGGCCTTTGCCGCATTCTGAGCATTGTTTGCTTTATTCCATGCTGACTTAGCCGCTTCGTAGCTGCTCGACTTCGATACATCTGAGTAACTGAATGTCTTGCCATCGCTCATAATAGTCAGATCAACAAAATATAAGGTATTTGTAGAGCCATCCGTATAAGACGGCTCTGTCGTCTTCCAATTACCCCCAGGATTGATAGTTGTAGGTTTAGCCGGTGCTGTAGCTGTGGATGATTGAAGTAGATAATACCTTGTTACACTCTTGACATCCTTGACATTAAATATGGTTATTTCTGCCTTGGCTTTGATAGTAGCCATAGAAACACCCCCTTACGCTTCAAGCTGACATGTGTAAGCCTGAGAGTTGTCCACAGCCCCAGCAGTAACCGTATACGTCTTTGATGTAGATACAAGTGTTGCCCCTTTATACCATTTTATTGTTCCAAGTCCAGATACAGTTCCATTATCAGCTATTGTCTGTTCGGTGCTTCCTTTAAATACATGTGCTGTAAGCACGGTAGAACCGGTATTATTTTTAAAGATAATGCCATTGCTTGATGTGATTGTTACAGTTATTGCGTCTGCTCCTGCATTACCTTGAGGTCCCCGTGGTCCTGTTGCTCCAGTATCCCCCTGTGGTCCTGTTGGACCTGTAGCTCCTTTATCGCCCTTAGCACCTGTTTCACCTTTAATTCTCGCCCATGTATATGAACTGACGGTTGCTGGGTCTGCCTGGTTATAATCAGTACATGTACCGATATACATTCCAACATCTTCACCTGAGTTTGATGTGAATGTCTTGCCGCCATCATTTGAGTACTTTACATGGAAGTATGGGGTCTTGCCGTTTGCTCCCGCTGCACCAGGAGTACCATTTGTACCATCTTTTACTGTCTGGGTATGTGTGCCGTCTTTATCGGTGATGGTTATGGTTGTCACACCATTAGCTTTGGTAACTGATACAGTTGGGGATACCCCCTGAGGACCCTGTGGTCCGGTTGGGCCTGTAGCTCCTTTATCGCCCTTAGCACCTGTAGCTCCTGTCTTTGCTACTGCAAATGAGAACTTCTTGTTGATAGTTACACCGTCAACAACAACTGGGACAGTCGCTTCGCATGCGGTTGTCAGCTTTGCTGTCAGAGTAAACGTGATTGTAACTTTTGAAGTTCCACTGTTGCTTACCTCAGCCGTCACACCTGTTGGACATACGATTGCCTTAGCATCTACTGTAACAACGGAACACATGTTATTACCGCAATATGCTGCTGCATCTGTTGTGCATTTAGAACCGGCCGCAGCTCCCTGCGTGTCCCCAAGAAATGTATACGCCTCGCTTGACAGCACAACGTTATATGCGTCTGACACATCAAGCACTGTAATCTGATCTGCTGCTTTTATTGTTGCCATAGATTATTTTCCTCCTCATTAATCTGTTATTAATTCACACATGAAAGTCACCTTTGTATCTACATCATCCGGTGTGAGTACAAAAGAAAAACCACCATTTTCTATTCGAGAGTCGGTGGATAATATGATTCCATATGTTTCTTCTTCAAGCCTCTGCCATTTCCACTGAATATATGCAGAGTTTCCATATACCTCGTGTAATCTGTCTATATCGGTTATCCTATCTTTTCCATGATATATGACAACCGATAACACCGTGGATACTGCATTATTCTTAAATACAGTACCTCGCGATGATTCTATTCTCAGGAGTGTGGTTATCTCATCTCTGACATTATTGACATCCTGTTTTATGTCACTTATAACGTTTTCTATATTCTGCTTGCCAAGGGTGAACTTATCTGCCGATATGACAAGATGGGATTCTCCCTTATTATCTACATAGAACATTATGAAATTGTCAGAATCACCAATATTTATCTGGCCATCACTTCCGAGATATGTCCCCCGGGAGATATTACTCATACTCTCCTTTGTGCCAGAGTATAAACCGCCATCCACTATATGCCAGCCACCTATTGTTGCTCCAAATGCCACAAGATCATCAACAGCTATCTTAGTTGCCGTGATAGACTTGGCTCTGATCACACCGCCATCAAGGCTATTGTAATCCGTCTGCTCTTTCTCTACCGTGTTACCATCGGTATTCAGCTTGTAGTACAGTCCATCTTCTCCTTTGATAACCAGCTTATCTGCTATGACTGTACCGCCCTTGATGCTGTCACCAAGGATAGTTACACCAACCAATGTGCCAGTTATCTGCTGATCGCCAACCACGACATTTTCTATCAAACCGCTTTTCGCAAAGAACTGCTCTAGCGCCGCCTTGCCTATATTTGCAAAATCTATCTGTGCATACTTTATATCAGCCAGTTTTGCATCAAGCTTCCTGGTTTGAAGTTCTTCTATGGTTGCATCATTGGCAGTGAGTTTCTCATGTATGCTGACATTGTCCACTTCAAGTTCCTTGATGCTGGCATTATTAGCTGTAAGTTTTTCATTTATAGTGACATTATCTGCTTCGAGATCTTTTATATCGGCTTCTGTAGCTGTCAACTTATCGGATATCTCTACGTTATCAGCCTTGAGATTCTCTATATCTGCATTTATTGTCTTGAGATCGCCAATACTCGCCTTGTCAGCAACAACTTCAGTAAGTACTTTAACATCATCGCTTCGAGCTGATGGTGAAGATATATTTCCCATTATTGTTGCTGTATGATCCTTAACAAGAACCATTACCCGCTCAAGACTGTGCACATCCGCCATAGATGTAACCGGGGTGAGTATCTCAGAACCATCAAGTCGTACATATGGGGTACCGTTCTGCATCACCACTGTGCCGTACATAGTTGTACCATCCTGTGTTTTTGTATCCTTGGTTGCCTTAACAAATTTAGATACAAGATCCGCCGATAATTGCATGGCTCATCACCCCCATAAACTATTTGTATATATTGCCTTTTCTGTGACAACGCATCCTGTTGTACACTTGATAGACTGACTTATGATTTTTGCTTTCTGATTGAGTATCCCTGCCCTTTCATAATTAAGCAGAACACAATCCCCAACCCGAACTGGATAATACCCATGGGAATAACTCACAGTATATTCTAGTGTAGACAGTGTTTTTAACAACTGCCTTGCATATTCGTCAATCTGTGCTTTTGTTGGATTCCCTGTAAGCGACGGATTCGTCACTCTGCGAATTATTTCCCGCCCACGATTCACTGTAGATATCGGGCTATTCGGGTCGTTGTTGACCACTCTTGTCTGATATGTGAGATTGTTTCCGGAATACAGTATCTCCACAACATTTGGTATCCCATAAAGGTCCCTGCTGATGGTTATACTTGGTAAAAGTATAGAACTGTTGCTATCGTCGAAAATAGCAACCGGTTGTAATGCCGTAACCTCCTGCACTGGCCTAAAACATATCTGTCCCAGATCGTCAAGTTCGTACTCGTACTTCGCATTACTGCTCAGATCTTTCAGGAACGTTAGCCAGTTGTCGTCCGTATTAGAAACAAAATCCACTTCCAATTTCTTATTGTCTGTGCACTCTATCACCGGCGCCCTCGCATGTGACTTGGTTAGTGAGCACACATTGTCCATTATCGGTTCACCCTTCCGTATGGAAAAGCCAAGTGGAGGCGGATTTTCTTTCAACTCGATAAGCGGTGTATATGCATCTACAGATACGCTTTTTGCCTTACCATCAAACTCTTCTGATGGCGTCTGAACCATATGCGTCCCCAATGGAAACCGTTCACGTATCCCATTTTGAATTGTGACGAGGTATGTCCTTATATAACATTCCCCAATACTCTCTGATAAATCAAAAGACGCTGAGCCAAGTGTATCAGCATCAGCGTCCCTCGATATTGTTGCACCCATCTTCACGTTCATAAGCCGTTCGGTATCCCGCCATGTCGCAGGATCGACAATGTAGTATTCGTATGTCTGCTGCATTGGTTTTGTCCAATCAGGCATATCACTTACCCCCTTCGACTCGTGTTACACTGAACTGTACCGGTGTAGTTAACTCGCAATGTGTCTGGCTGTAGGATACAGAAATGCTTGCCCAGTAACCTGTACCGGACGGCTCTCTTACATATACGTCGTTAAGCCATCTTGTAAGCTCCCGGATCATCGAAAGCGTATCTTTATCATTGTGCGGTATGACTACATTCCAGTTCGATGTATGCCCTATCTGTGTTCCGTAATAGCTGACAGGATGCTCTCTACCAGCATATTCAAGTAACTCTGTATCTGGATTAAAGCTATCTGAGATGTCAATATTATAAGGAAGTCTGAGCATCTTGCATGTCCATGCAGGTTCCTCTAAAGCATCCCCATCTCCACCCGAAGCATCATATGATCCCCACTGTTCATCCCACTGGATTATTACAGCAGTTTCTCCGACATCTTCTGCTACATCTGCATAACTGACTACCCCCGTGTTCTGATCTATTGCAATTATCCTATAACTTGCCGTGTCAAGAGCCGGATGCTGGTCTGGCACTGAAATACCCATTGTATTTGCTACGCCTGTTTCTATTTCCGTAAAGGTGCCGTCAAACTCTCTTCTGTACACTGATAACAATACATCGACTGCAAGTTCTTCGTTCTCATCAACGCACCATGGACTGATAATTGCCGTGAGTGTTTCTGGGTCGATTACTATTGACGCATCTGGGGATAACTTGTTTTCTTCCCATTCCACAGTCATTTCTATGGTATCTGTCGCAGTAAGCCCAGAATCTAATGCTACAACACAGTTGATCGTATAAGTATGACCACTTTCAAAATCTATGTTGTTAGCGCTCAGTGTAATGGCAGTTCTGTTGTCGTCATATTCTACACCGTCCTTGGATGTCTGCGGAGTTCCACTGTAATACTTATTGAATATCACATCCCCTGCATATACCATTTTGAAGTTACCCAAGTTGTCCATTGTCTGGTATGTATCATTTGATGATATTGTCACACTCGCACTTATGAGTTTCTGCGTATCAGGCTGAGTTGTACATTCAAGTACTATTGGGAACGATGTGATCTCAGTGATTGGTTCATTATTCTTATTACTTAACGTAAGCTGTACTGTTGGCTGTGCATACACTTTCACTTCTCTGGTTATTGACCAGTCGCCGTATTCTCCGGTAACACCTGCTGTTCGGATTGACCATTTTATCACTGTGTCTTTCGTATAGTTCTTTGTATCTATAGTATAAACACTGTTTGTATCGTCCTTGCCAATATATTTGTCCAGGTTTATTGTCGGCTGTGATACACCATCGATACTCAAATTAAGCTGCGCATGTGACTGGTCTGACCCATCCTCTGAATTCTGAACCCAATAAAGTAAGATCTTCTCGCCTATACCTAACACAGTCTTATTTGACCATGTTGTTGGGGCAGATGGTTTGGTTCCTAGAGCAACTGTATATGTTCCCGTCGTCCAGTTTGATGAGCCGGCACTATTAGTTACTCTGACTCTGAAATAATACCTTGTTCCTGTTGTAAGCCCTGTTATCTCGGCATGATTTACATTTGCATCAACGGATGTAGAACTTACCGCATTAGAACTGTCAAAGTACTCTTTCTTTTCAGTGTATTCTATTTCATATTTCTCGGCCTGTGCGACCTTGTCCCAGCTTATGTATGCTGATGTTTCTGTAAGAGCTTTTACACTCGTGATCTTTTTTATCTTACCCGGTGCAGACTTTGTATCATATGTCCATTCGCCCCATTCACCGGTTATACGTGTCTTCGAGCTCACTACATTGATGGCTCTACATCTTACATCATAGCTACAGCCAGCATCCACAGTGATCGTTATTGATGCCTTGGATGCTTTTACCTCTGCTGTAACTATCTTTGCTTTTTTCTTATCTTTGAGTATATAGAATGACACTTTATCACACTTAGAATCTGTGATGTTGTCGATGCTTGCAGTAAGCTTGTACTGTTTTATGGATACCGTAGGTGCCCCTAGAGTCTCCGGGTTGTTTACTCCCTCGACGCTTCGTATAACTGATACAGCATCCCCAGTCCAGTAACTCTTAGTTACCTGCTTTGTGGTCTTTCCAGATTTTACATTTTCCTTATACGTTTTAGACACCGGTTTGACCACACATTTCATTCTTATGGCATTACTTGGAGGGGTGTATGTGGCGTTCTTGACTTTGACATCCGATGCACCGCCATCAAACCACACACCATCTCCACTACTGTAATACCAATGCACACTGTAATGGTCAGTATTTGCAATGGGTATCAGTGCTTTCTTTCCATTATCAGCATTCTTGAGGTGTTTCATAGATACCGTACTATTCAGGTTTTTTGTACCTGATTTATTCTTGCCTAACCTCGCATTGTTACCTTTTATATCGGCAACCTTCCACGTATCATTCTTCACATCTGAACTGACCTTAACGCCATTGGTGAACTGCACGATTTCCGACTCGAGATAATCAAAAGATACAACAGAACCCACGAGAACATATTTGGACTTGGTATAAACCTTAGGCTCTGCAAACTCCCATGTAGCAAAATATGTATTGTCTGTTCCTGTCTGCTTGGTAATCTTGAGCTTTGTGACTTTCTTACCCATGCTTATGCCCTCCTCTCCACTACAGCTGCTCGTACTAACTGTTCGACAACAGATGCGATATTGCTTCCGTCGTCATAAGTTATTCCGTTCACATTATATGTATTTCCAGGAGTCTGATTTATTCGCTTTGACAACCTGTCTATAGCTTCAATAACATCTGAATTTCCATTTTGATTATTTCTACGCTCAAGTAGCGCATCCACTGAACTGGATCTAAGTCCTGTGAAAATCTGTGGGTTTTTGTTGAGCATATTATTAATTGCATCCATGCTACTTGTCACATTACCCATATCGACTACAGGTGTGATTGTTGGCTCATAATCAAAATCGAGGTTCAGCGCATCTGATATCATCGACATTACTGTGCCAGCCTTGTCTACGACAGTATTGGACAGATCGCTTACTGACGCATATACCTTGCTACTTCCACGAGCAACACCTATGGCAAGACCTTCTGCAAGATATCTACCTATACGCAGGAATACCTTAGATGGTGAATGCTCATCCAATACTTTCTTGGTAATAGTCTCTGTATTCTTAGCCATCTGCCTTGCAGCATTGGTGGCTTTGTATGCTCTGTCTCGTATACCTCTGGCAAATCCTTCTACAAGATTCACGCCGATATTGTAGTATCGGTTGTTATACTCCGACATTGCATCTGCTCCGTCGCTTGCAACTGTCCCCGCTGCCGATGCTACTTCCCCGGATTTATTACTGATTCCTTTCTTGAACACGATCATTGCCGAACTACCGGCATTCTCCCACTTCTGCTTTCTGCCATTCACTTTATTTATCATATTGTCGATAAATGTCGTTATGACAGAAGAAGCCTTATCTCCTGCATCACCAAAAGCATTCACAAAATTATCCAGACTGATTGTACCTATATTGTTGAGACTTGCTGTGAACTGTGAAAGTCCGTCCGCATCAAATGTTGTCATCTTTTCCACGAAGGAATATAGAGTACTTATTTCATCTGTTACCTTTCCGAGCTGGTCTGTGTCTATGCCTGAAATACTTGTAGCGTATGTATTTATTCGCGATCCCCATGTAACTAAAGCTGAGCCTAAATCATCCAAACAGTCAAATGCTCCATCGCTCAGATTCGACACTTGCTTCTGGAGATTGACCATCATTTGTCCAGCATTATCAGCAGCACTCACAGCTTCATCGCTTATGTTACCGCTGACTTTGTTTGAAAATTCGACCAGAGCCTCACCAAACTTTACTATGTTATCACCAAAATCATCTAGGTCTGTACTACCTGTGATCCAGTCCATAAAGCCGCCCTGTTCTGGTACTGCTTCATTAAGCTGAACCATAATATCTCCTATATTCTTAGCATTAGTTATGGCAGCATCATTGATTGCGCCATTACTGCTGACAGTGTTACTGAACTCGACCATCGCATTACCAAAGTCTTTGATATTGCTACCGAATGTACTGAGATTCTTTTCGCCAATAAAGCACTGCCATACTCCGCCTTGCGCTGGGATCTTATCGTTCAATGCAGCCATGATTTCGCCACACTTTGCAGCATTGTCTACAGCATCTTTGTCTATTCCACCATTTTGAACTATCGTGTTTGAGAATGCGACTATAGCATCTCCAAAAGCTGTAATACCGTCAGAGAATGTGCTCATGTCCTTTTCGCCCATGATTTTCTGTGCCCATCCACCAGAACGCGGTATAGACTTCTGAAGCTCTGCCAGCACCTTTCCAGCATTTGCCGCTACGGTCACCGAATCACCGTCTACCTTACCCTTTGTCGCATCTGAGAATGCTACTACAGCATCACCATAAGCGGCTAAATCTAGGGCAAGCTGGTCATAATCAACTCCACCCCCAAGGAACTTCGCAAGGCTATCCAACAGACTGGCTGCTGTAAGCAGTAGAAGTGTCTCTGCTAGCGCCTTAGCACCTTCCATGGCTGTCTTGTCGACTAGCGTCATTGTCGTGATGAATGGTGTTATATTAAGTGCAAACTCAGATAACTTCGTACCTATGTCCGGTAATACATCTGCAACACCTGATATGAAACCACTAACTATATTGCCTAAGAATTCACCTATTCCCTCACCTATCGCTGACAATAATGGTATTCCCTTGTCCAGGAAATCCTGTAACTCTGGAAACTCGGTTACTAATGCGCCAAGTGCTGCTATGAATAAACCTATCTCGGCAACAACTGCAATCATAGCCGTAACACCTACTATTGCTGCAAGTGCGCCTGTTCCAATGAGAGCCAAAGGTATCATAGCTACTGACATTGCCACGAGTAATATAGATAGCGATGTTGCGATACTTATTGATGCATTCAGATCATATTTGTTCAGTAATCCAAGTATGACTCCCAGCTCGCCTACAACAAGACCCATCAAGGCCATAGCGCCTACAGCGGTAGTTGGAATCTTTTTTACCAAACTAAGCATTACCATCGATGCCGCCATAGCATTCAGCAATACACCTAAGGCAATTGCACTCTGTATTGACGCCTCTACATGTAGCGCATTCATGGCACCCAATATAAGTGCTAATACTCCAACAACACCAGTCATGGTATATAGATTGTCTGTGACTGTCTTGGATATTCGTCCTGACCTACCCATAATTGCAAATGCTGAGGCAAACGATAAAAGCAATAACGATAATGCTGCTGAACTCTGAATAGCATTATCTGTATTTAGCATAGACATTGCTGCTATTACCCCACCGAGAACCGCCACAACGCCCAACATCTGTACCATTGTTCCACGCATCTGTTTAGTATTCTTGCTAAATTTTGTAAGTGCCATCATTGCGCCGAACGATATCATAAGTGCAGAAATGCATGATGTTGCCACTGCTAACTTACTCGAATCCAGGAATGTAAGTCCGACTACAGCTGCCACCAATACGCCGATAGCCACTGTCATGGATATGATAGTGCCCTTTTTCACCTTCTCAGCATACTGTGATACATATATGAGTCCCCCGAATAAAGTCTCTAATATAGAAACGACCAGAGTTGCTCTTGGTAATGCATCAGGGTCTATCTGTGTAAGGATGAATATGACTCCTGTTATTATAAGCAATGCACCCGACATCATGAGCAACATGGCCCCAGCTTTAGCTGCATTCGCGCCAGCAAGTTTTGATATTGCAATAATCGCGGAGAACATTACTTCTATAACACCGATTATCTTGAGTCCTCGTTTAACTTCTGATTCATCAAGATAGCTTATTAACTTTATTACCCCAACTAAAATCCCAATAGCAATACTCATACCAAGTAACATAGCGCCTGCCTTGGAGCCGTATTCGCCTGCAGTTTGTGAAATTACGATTATGGCCTCAAACAAAAGTGTAATCAGACCTATTACTGCTATTCCGCTAAGCACTTCATCACCATCGAGTTTAGACGCAAGTTTTACAACACCGACCATGATAGCCATTGCCACGCTCATCTTGATAAGCATTTTTCCCGCCTTATCGGCATGCTCTCCTGCAAAGTATGAGACTGCCACCATCTTTATGAAGAACCCCTGCATGAGTTCTATCACTATTACTCCCTGAAGGACTCCCTCTGGGGTAAGCTTGGCCAGCGCCTCTATAGCTTTTGCAATTATTAGCAATGATGCGGACATCTTTAACAAAAGACTGCCTGCTTTATCAGTACCTTTTGAAAGGTTCGATACAACCATCAACGCTCCGCAAACTATACCGAGTTTTATAAGTAAGTCACCAAGCGCATCAACAATAGGCCCCATTTTTTCTGGATCGAGACTCTGTAACTTCTTCAACGCTATCGTCGCTAATAACAATGCTGCACACACACCAACAACTGTTAGAGCGCCCTTGACACCTCCACCGATTTTACCAAGTGCTGTTATGGCCGCTGCTAGTCCTGCTGCAATTCCAGATAATGTGGCAATTGCACCTATCGATGCCCACAATCTATCTTCAGGGACTTTTGAAACTACCCATAAGGCGCCTGAAAGTACTGCTACTGCCAATGCGAGTTCCAGTACTGATGATGCTATGACTTTTATCTCTTTTACACGAAGATATTTTTTTATGTTAGTTCCAAGTTCTGTAAAGAACCCTCCTACACTTTCGAGTAATTTACCAAAACCTTTAGCAGGTGCGGCGATTGCTTCTACTGCCTTGCTGAATGATGTAACCGCCTTCGTTACATTATTGGTTACATAGAGCAATCCAACGCCGAGACCGACAGCCAAAACTTTTCCGAAGTCAATCCCCTTGAGCGTGTCAAGAATACTACTACCTATGCTCTTGATAAGTTCCAGTAACTTGGATACTCCATTTTGAATTCCATTGAACCATCCGGTCATGGAGAAATCGCCGATTTTGTAAAACTCTACCGATGGAGAATGTATCCCAAGCACAGATTTAATTCCCGCCAGCATATCTTTTCCTATCTGGATTATTGTACTGACTACTTCTTTTCCACCATTCTTGAGACCGTTTACAAGCCCCTCCAATATGTACTTCGGTATGTTGTTGGCATCTTTGAGTCCCTGTATCCAATCTTTGAAACCGGCTGAAAATTTTCTGAGATACGGTGAAACTTTATCCAGTACCTTACCAAACAATTTACTGAAGTCGGTGGCGTCACGAAGTTTTACAAGGAAGTCGCCCATGTATGCAGTCACTGTCAAAAGATCAAGATTGAAATACTTGAGTATCGTGTTTATAATCTTGAGACCAAGTTTCAGTCCGCCTCCTACAACATTACTTATCATGCTGACTAGAGCAAAAAGTCCTTTGAGAGTCCTCCGGAGTTTGTCTGCCTTTTCATCACTCATAACAAGATGCTGCGAGAACTTATTGACAGTTTCCGTAATACGATATAATGTACTTTCTCCGGACTTATCCGATGTTGCGAACATCTCTGAATATGCCTGTTTGAATGCTTTGGCAACCTGGGTTGCTCCTTTTACTGCATTCTGGAAAGACTCTATAAGTAACTCTTTACCGCTTGGTTTGTTCAGACTCGCTATCAGCTCGCTAATCGGAGTACCTGTCTTTTCCGCCTGTGTTGCAAGATCTCGAAGTGTCTTTATCTGGTCTTCGGTAAGTCCCAAAGTTTCCGCTTCTTTATCTGACAGACTTGCCATGGCCTCTGTGAGCTCATCTGCACTCAACGTGCAATCAGACCAGTTATGCCCATTACGCTCCCAGACTTTATTAACCAAAGCCTGTACCTGAGCATAATCGTAGTTGGCTGCGGTGAGCGCCTTTATTCTTTCCTCGCCATTACCAAAATCTCCGCGAATAGTTTTCGAGACAACATCATTGAAGTATTCAACCTTGTTAGTTATGTCCTGTGTAGACTCAGATGCTTTGGATGTGACATTTGTGAGCCTTTTCAGAGTATCTATTATCAAACTGCCAGATAATTTACCCTTGGCAAAGATATTTGCCAGTGAGCCATACTTCTTCAGCAACGAATCTATGTTTATGCCTTGTTCTTTAGCAACCTCTTTAAGTTTTGCTGTAAAGGTATCTTCGGATACGCCAGCTTCGCTTATCTTATTCATGAGATTATCCCATTTTGAAGTTAATCCGCTGAACAGTGTTTTTGGATTGATCTTGTTTACCAAAGTATTTGCGTAATTGATAAGCTTGGCTACGCCTTTAGAGGCACTCTCTACGAACGGAAGTGTTACCTCTTTTATATCATTTATCTTCAGTCGAACAGTGTTAAGTATTCCTACTAATGGACCATTCTGTTCTATGAGCGGCTTATAGAAATTCGCACCGATCTTAGCAAGCGCTGACTTAACATTTGCTAATGCTCCATCAAATGTCTCGTTTGCTTTCTTGGCATGCTCTCCATATTCTTTATCCATAATGTCGGCAAACGTCTGGAAATCTATCTTGCCTTTGGAGACCATGTCACGAACTTCGGCTTCGGTTGTATTAAGATACTTTGCCAATGTAGCGGCAGCGTTCATACCCCTTCCTGAAAGCTGAAGCAACTGATCTCCCATCATTCGTCCCTGGCCAGCAATCTGTGTATATATACGACCGATATCTTCGTATGTACTTCCAGTCATAGCTGCCACACCAGAAATGCCTCGTAATGCATGTTGCATGCCTTCTCCGGCTCGCATACCAGAAGCTGCAAGCTGAGCTGCTACACTTGCTGCCGCATCAAGACTATATGCCGTTCCTGATACACCATAATCGACATCGTCCATTATTGCGGCCACCTGCTTAGCATCATCCTGTAACAATCCCATAAGCTTGAAGTTTGCCTGATCAAGTTTCATGGCTCTGCTGAGACCACCGCCCGATATAGCCTGCTCGACAAAGTTTTTCGCTTTGGTTACGGATGTCATGACGGTGTTTGTAAGGTTCTGTACAACCTGCATTCCAGCTATACCCATAACTGAGAATCGCTTCCTGAGATATTCAACATTCGATATAAGGCTGTCAAACGATACACTCTTAGCCGCGCTGTCTATAGCCTGAAAACTTTTCTCAGAACCCCTAAGCTGAAGTTTTTCTTTCAATCTATCCAATGATGTCATGGTTGTTTTGACATTTGTTTCAAAGTTTTTGTTGTCAAATTTCATCTCGACAACTTTTTCATCGATTGTGTTGCTCATCCACTTATCACGTCCTTCCATGCATCATTTGCTATTTGGTCAAAAATAGGCCGGATAGCAGGATTGATGTAATCTCTTCCTTCTACCCAGCCTCCAGTACCGGTTCCGTGTCCGTATTGCAGTATCACAGCTATCGGAACCCCTTCATTCACGTTTGAATTTAAAAAAGAGATTGTAGCTGTTCCGTTCTTATTTTCTATCTTGTAATACCATGAGCTGGCAGTTTCTCCTGAATCAATAGGTGTTGCCGAAGCCAGTGCTTCTACCCCAGCTCTGCCATACCTATTGAGTTTTCCAAGATGTATTCCTTCTTTGGCTCGTTCAAGAAAACTCGTAAGTTTTGAGAAGTCGCCTTTCTGCTTAAACTGAATAGCACTCATACAATCCCCCTATCCGGTCACCCCTTCGTGTGCCATTTTCTTTTTCTTTCTGCATTCAGCTTTGCATAGTAATCCAGAGTCTCTGCTTCCGACCGTTTTTTCTGTGGTTTGTTCTCTTCCTCGAATATCTTGAGTAATGTCATTAATCGATTGAGGTGCCATTTCTCGCATTCAATGGGAACACCAAGACTAAACATGCAGAAATATAAATACTCTGATGTTATGAACTTGCTATTATGTTTTTTGGTCGTAGTCATTTCATTGAATGTTGTTGCGGTCATGGGGTCATTAATATAAGAAGAGATTTCTTCTATATTTCGCTGAGATAAAGCGAGAAACACTGAATCTTTCACATTTTTTGTGATTGTCATGCATTTGAAATAGTCAAGTATTTCTGTTGCCGAGTGCTGAAGTTTTGGGTCGAGATACGCTTTGTGATGCTTCTCTTCCCATTTTGAAAGTGACACCAAGGAGTGCTCCATCTGTATCGTGGTTTCTGGAATCCACAAAAACTGATTTGTATTCTCATTGAATATTTCAGTTTTTGGTACAGTAATCTGAAGCACTCTGGATCACCCCTCTATTACATGCTTGCTAATACGTTTGCCGTATTATTCGTAGCTGTTTTTTTCATTTCCTCTGACACCTTTTTAGGCATGATACCGTTTATAAAAGCTGCCCCTGCCTCATCATTAGTAGCCAGCTCCATAAAAAGCTGATCGTACATTGGTGTCGCAATAAAATTAAGATAAAGCGGATTTCCTTTCTCATCTGTCTTACGGAATGACTTACCATCTGGGGCAAGCTCGCCATATGATTTACAGATAACCTCCTTGAACACCTTGATAATCTCGGTGGTGTCCTTTGCATCTACAATCTTCTGAAGAAGCTTATCTAAACCACCCTTTTCTGAAAGTGCCATCTCCGTAAGCTCTGCTTCGCTTAGGTGGAAGTATTCGTCCTGCTTGATCTTGTTTCCTTCATAATCTTCATATTCAAATGTCTTCTTTAACATATTATTTCCTCCTTAATAAAAAGTCCCCAACACATCTGATCTGACATGCTGGGGGCTACAAAAATTCATTGTTGCAGACAGAATACTATGCTGCCTGTGCTTCTGTGATGATCTGTGCGATCTCATCTGGAAGTGGGAGTCTTGGATCTGTGGTCGCATCGCCGTAAAGAACCTTCTCGATAGCTGCCATAGCTGCCTCTCCAACATCAACACTTGAGATCTCAAGGTATGCTGTAGACTTACTGCCCGTTACAGCAACTGGTGTTGTTGAAAGCTCGTATGACATTGTCGATGCCTCTGGGCTCTCGTTTGTTGATGAGTGAGTCTTGGATGATGGCTTTGCCACTGCTCCATAGATAATATGGATCTTGTATCCATACTCATCCTTCTTGGTATCGTTCCCCAGGATTGTCTGGTAAGTCATACCAAATGTCTTCCTATCCTGCTGACGGATTGTTACACCCTTTGCAATTGTCTTCTTACCATCGCAGGCATCAAACTCATCAGGTGTTGTGTAACATCCGACTGTAGCTCCAAAGTCCTCTGCTGAATACAGTGAGAGATACTTCTGATTATCTGCATAAATCTTAGTCTCTTCTCCACCTGATGGATTCTCAGCTACAGAGGAAAGTCCATTCCATGCTACTCCCTTTGAGTATGCACCAGTTTCATCCTGAAGGTATAATCCGCCCTTAGATACACCTGTCTCGTAGAACTTCTGTCCGGTTGCATCCCAAACCATTGCTTTACTTGCCATAGTTTTTTATCTCCTTTTCTAACAATATAGTGTGAATACGTTGTGATGAAGGTTAGATGCCCGGTAATGCCTGTCATGGGTGCAGTAAGGCACCTCAAGCAGTTTTTCTATTACCGGAATATCTGGATCTTTTGAAATCACAACTATTTCATAGCAATAAAAAACGGAGTAATTTGAGTTGTCAGCTCTTTTACTCCGTATGGTTGTTCTTTGATATCTGATTGCCGGGTATGACATCTTTAACGTCTCAGGGGGTTCGTAATACACGTTCGTACTGCCCAATAACTCAACGAGTAGGGCGTGCAGTTCAAGTCTGCTCATCTTCTGTATACACCTCCCCGATTGTCAAAAGAAGTCTAGGGTACTGAGAAGCATCAATCTTATCGACCTGCCACTTAGTACCCATATACTCTGCATATATGATGTTTGAGCAATTCTCAATGAGGCGTGGATCTGCCAGTATAGACAGGGTAACATCGTACTTGATGTTCCGATTAACACTCTCTCCAGATGACTGTCTTCGATAATAATTATTCATGGCGTCGCCATAATAATTACGGGCATATATCTTTTCTTCCCAGTACCCAGCTCGAGTCTCAATAGTTTTAGAATACCCTATTTCACCATACCATTTAGCCATTTTGAATTTCTCCTTATCTGATCTACTCAGACTTAACTGTTGCCAGCTTAGCTGTGGTAGATGTAGTTGAATCTGTAGTTACATACGTAACTGTAGCAACATTTTTCTTAACCTCGCATGATACAGGGAGATACTGAATGCCTGTGGCATCAACAATAACCATTCCCTTGATGAATGCGTCCTGAAGATCTGTTGCGTTGATCTTCTCAGTACAGTCTGCATCTGCATATGCAAATGTGTCAGCCGCCTTTGTATAAACCTTTCGTGCGGCTACATTTGTATCTGTGGAATTCATGAAAATCTTATCCATTTCTGTATTCTCCTTTCATCGACTTAGGCTACTGGCTCCTCGAGAGCGATAGCTGAGTATGGCTTTGTGAGGGCTCCTGATATACGTGTCTCAAGCAGGTACTTGTATCTGTTGAAGTCAATATCGAAATCATCAAACTTTGTAACCTCGCCGCCCTTTGTAGCACCAAATGTGTAATCTGTAAGATTTACAAAGATGCCAAGGAGCTTATGCTTCTTAGACTTATCATCAACTCTAGTGAGTCCCTCAAACTGCTCTACGGTATGGATCTCGTTTACGTTGAGTGCTGCTGCAAGATCGGCCTTTGAACTGTAGATTCTTCTACCATTCAGATCTCTTGCAAGGAGCATTACGTTGAGTGCATGTGGTGTGCAGTAGTAATCTGGTGTACCGGATCCCTTGAACTGCTCTCTTGAGTACAGGGCAGCCTCGATAAGTGCCTCAGCGTAAATATAATTCTCACTGAAGTTAGCACCTGTGTTTGTACCCTGGAGCTTAGTCTTAGCGGCTGCAAAATCAACATCCTTCTTGATACAGTACAGCTCGTCATCATGCCAAATCGATCTGATATGATCTTCATGGATCTTATCAGGATCACCGTCATCTCTGCCGTCACCGACAAGTGCTGCCAGAGCAAGAGTCTCGTCAAGAGAATGTCTCATAAGATTCCACTGATACGAAACTACATCGAAATCTGTGATGTCAACTATGTCATCTCTCTGAAGCTCGTCCTTGATGTACACTGTCTGTGGATCTGTTGTTCTGCTAAGCAACTTAATCTGATTACCATCTGTCTTGTAGTCACCCTTCTTCTGATAACCCTGTGAAAGGGCCTTCTGTCTTGCATCAGCGTTTCTTGTCCTGATTCTGGTAAAAGGCGCCTTATGAATCTTGCTCATTACAGCGCCAATCCATGTCTGATCTCTCTCAAGAGTATCTGGCTCACCCTTCTTAATAAGTTCAAACTCTGGAAAGAGCTGCTCGACATCCTCATCTGCGAAAGCTCCATGTGCAAGAGTATCCTTGTGCTCTGCAACATAGTCTTTAAGTGCCTGTCTGAATGATCCAACATTACTCTGCTTTGCAGCCTTGATAATTGCTACCTCGTCTGAATGAGTAAGCGCTGTTCCCTCAGACATCTCTGCCTGATCGAATACGTTATGCTTGATTGTTCCCATTTCTCCATCTCCTTCTTTATTATCTTTTTTTGCCTGAGAAACTGCTGTTCCAACTAAGAAATCAACAACTTTCTTCTGCTCTTCATTTAATGTGTTATAAACATCCTCTACAGTCTTGTCGTCATCAGACTTACCTTCTGACTGCTCTGGCGTCTTTGTGTCCTTGTTATCCTCCACTGTTTTCTCCTTTTCTGTCTTGTCATCTGAGTGATAGAGCACTAAACCTGCAACATCGTAATTTGCAACGAACGCATCGTCTTCTCCATCACCATGTGCTATTGCCCAATCGATAGTTGCCCCCGGATTACCCCCTGCTAATACCAGGCTCAATTCCCTGATGATTCCGTGAACCACATTAGATCCTGCATGTTTCAACTTGTTCGCGTATATAGACAGAGACCTTATATCCCCATGCTTAACTAATTCCTTTGCGTGCTGTCCTTCCTCGGTGTTATTGAAGACACCGTACGCATACACACCATCTTCTCGGTTTTCGAGTACGGCACGTCCTAATACAGAATTCACCGAATCATGATCATGGTTCCAGACAATAGGAACTGTCACACCATCCTGATCTTTAAACGCGTCTTTCTTTATGGTTCGACCATCACTACACACAAGATCATTTCGTGTAGCCCAACCACCAAAATCGTATTTACCCATTTTGATTTTCTCCTTCCTGTGTTGTTTTATCCGTATAATCCTGTGGGGTACTCTCGTTTGGCTGTGCGATATTGCTATTGATAAGCTGATCAGCCTTTGGATCTGGAGAAGGCATCATGCCGATGATCTGACGTATCTCATTTGACGTCATTATTTCGTTTCTTGTGAACTTGTCCGCTATTTCTGCAATATTGCTGACTGGGACTAACTTGAATGGGTCTTTGAAATACGTGATCGACTGCCCCTGTGTTATGGCAGTCTTTGTTAAGAACTTTCGTTTGAACTCATCTGCGATTGCTGATGCGATTGGTTCTATAGTTCTGCTGTTGTAGTTCAGCATGGTCTTCTCGTCTGCTGTACCATCGAGAATACTCTGAGTAATACCTAGCTGTGCATAAAGCTGTTCCTGAAGAGTCTCTATCTGCTTCAAAAGATTATTCTCAAGAGATCTATTAAGCTGCGTTATCTTTTCGGTGCCGTCTGCATAGGCAATTCCATACTTAGATCCAGACAGCTGATCCTCGATTTCCTGACGTCTCTGATTCGCTTCTTTCCTCTTCTGTTCAGTTTTTATGATATATGGTAACTGGATTATAAGATCGAGTTTTCCAGATGCCGTCTGTTCATCAGTTATGTCCAAAAGGCTTAACTTACGAGCAAGACGCTGATAGACTGAGTTATACTCGTTGATTACCGCGTACATCGGATTTTCTATAATCGCAACGTTACGCTTAGGAAGGATAATATCCTCTTTTCTACCGGTTCGTTCATTATAGAGTCGAATCTTAACCTTATATGGAAACCATTCTGTGATCTTACCGACTCTCATTGATGTGATATCGTATGAATCGGTATCAGTCGGATCATAGAGTGTGTCCACAGGAACGACCGCTGCAACCCCTTCATCAAACATCGTGAGAACCGTATCTCTTATAAAAGAACGACTTGTCTGATCGATATTTGCCTCAAGGGTAAGGCATGTATTTAGCCCAGTATTCTTTTCAGATTTGAACCGGCCATTATCATCCAACTGACAATGTTTGAAGCCTATCTGTTCAACGTCTATTGCAATCCGGTTGAATATCGAAGTTATTATTGATCGTTCATTCCCTCGAGTTAATCGCACACGATCGGGTCGTGACGAATAACTGGCTCCCGCTGAGTATCCTAATGTTGGATCCTTATTCATAAAGGCATTCCAACCATTTTTCACCCTTTCGGGTAATCTGTATGTTGCCATTCATGCCCTCCTTAATCAAAAGCTTCACGATTAAGCTTGTATGCAACATAGGCATCCATCATGGCCGCAACTGCATCTATCTTCTGCTCATATCGTTTCTTCAATAATTTTCTATTACCATTTGTATCCTCGAGGGTTATGCAATTACCCATGGCAAATGTCATAAGTTCCTCATCAAACAAAAGAAGCCTGTCCTCAGCCAATTTCTTCAACTCGCCAAGAGGTACAGACTCAGTCTTTGCTCCCTGTATTACTTTTTCTATTCCGAACGGGCCATTTTCACGTTCCCATCTTTCTACAAAATCCCTTGCATTATATGGGTCAAAACCGAACGCTCTTACATCGTAGGAACACTGACAAATGTAACCGTCCAAGTCATCGTATACTTGCATCATGTCTAGTACCGTGCCTGGCATTACCATTAGACTGCCTTCCTTTATAAAAGTTTCATATTTCTGGCGCATAGCCGCAGGGAGTTTGAATAATGTCTTTTCAGTTATATAGTTTCTGGTTTTTATACCAAAAGCTCCTGTTGATAATGGGAATAAAAATGTGAAAGCGCAGAAATCGTCACCTTGTGATAGATCTGCACCCATAGAACAAGGCATCTCCCAGAAATCTCTTTTACGATGTGGAAGTGTCTCATCATAGGTAAAGTAATATGTGTATCCTTCCATAGGGATGCCAAAACGTTTTGCCAAAATATCATTACGTGTTGCCGGGGCTTTCTCTGCTCTCTCAACATCATCCTGATATGTTTCATAGGTAACAGTCTTACCCAGATTTGGATTGGCTTTGAGCCACATCTCTGGCTTAGCCACTTCTTCGATGGAGTCGAGTTTATACCACCAGATTGATGTGTGTGGTGCACTATACTCGCCTTTAAGAATGGACATCAATTCCATTTTGATTGTGTCACCGCTGCCATTACGAACCGTTCCCTCCGAACTGATTGCTACTATGAGATAGTCATTGTTGCTCGTACTTGCATCGCCTTGCTCCTTGGCAGCTCCCTGTTCAATAGAACCAATAACGTCTTCACGTACATCACCAGACAACCACTCATCTATAGTTGCCACTTTGATTCTCATTCCCTGAAGAGCATCGATACTCATTGGCCTAATCTCAAGAATCGATCCAGTCAAGAAATTCTGAATACCTTTCTTGGTGCTTGCCAGCTTAACTCTACGTGCTTTTGAACCTGTTGTATTCTGTAATGATCCCTCTGTAAGGAATTTATACAATGGTCCTCTAGCTCTCGCTATTGCTGTTCGGAATGGAGACATGACTTCTTCTGCCTGTGCCATTCTTGGTGCGACGGTAACCTGATGTGTTGTCGATTTATCGACATTGAGGAAGTAATTCTGGATGCATGATGCATACATAGATTTAGCTGCACCTCTGGCAACTATGAGATACTGCTTTCGGACAAGTCGTTTCTTTATACGTTTCTTTACATACCTGCCGCCATGATTATCTTTACCAGGGACATATATGCTACGTTCGACAAAGTAGTACCAACCAAATATCTGTTCTGCCCAAAGCTTGAATGTAAACAATAAATGAAGGTCTTCGCCATTTGTAAGGGTCAACTCATTCTCACAGTAATGCACAAAACCATTTATAGCCTGGTCGTCATAGTAAACTCCGGGATTGGCTATAAGTGCATCGATTCGGTTCATTTCCATCTCTATCTCTTTACAGACAGGAATCTTACCAGCTATGACATCATCTCGAAACTGACCATAATAAATAGGTGTCGCTGTATTTGATAAACTCATGACATCACCTACTTATCATCATTCTTCTTATTCTTCTTCTTATCTTTTTCTTTTTCACCGATAATAGGAAGTCGTTCGTCACCTGTTTTTTTAGTATTGTAAACCTTAGCAAAGTTATTCCATCCATTTATACTGTTTGAAGTAACTTCATTCATCTTCTTGCTCCATTTGTTAAACGAATCAAGGAATTTCTCCCCACGACTTATCTCTTTGGGAATTAGGGATGAAATGTTCCGTTCGAGTACCAGTCTACGATACGCAGAATCCAATTCATTAGTCGAGAAAAGGTCGGCATGTTTATATAATTCTTTCGCCGATCTGCTTTTAAGAATCTGCTCTTTTTGTTCTTCTACCGACAGTGGTTTGGATTTTGAACCTGTTAGCTGGTTGTGCTCTTTAACCAAACGATTGTATTTCTTTGTGTTGTTGACCATTCGGTTTTCTACTGTACGGAGTCTTCTCTTTCCAGCAGTAGTCAGAGTCCCATCTTTTCTCTGATACCGACGCACCCCCCACTTCATACCAAGAATCCCATGGTGAGCTAATGCATCAGAAGGGATTACATAATAACCCATATAATCACCCCCTTATTTGGCAGCGACACTAAGTCGCCATTCAAGTTCTGCTATTTGTCTGTTGATAGATTCTGTTATTACTGAACTTGTAGGTGGATCAAAAAGTAGACGCACCTTTAAATAGATATAGCTTTTTACAGCTTCAAGATTTGTAGAATCTGTTAGATACTCGCTCCATGTTGTTGTCTTATCGCTTATGGTAAAACCATTTGGCGGTCCAACACCTATCTGGTTGAGTGAGAAGAATACAGTGTTAATATGCATTACTACATCCTTATCAAAAGGATCATAGTCCTCTGGTATACCAAGGAGCTTCTTGATGGATGTTAAGATACTATCGTCCATATATACCCCCCTATCTCTTCCACGGACAAGTGTCATATCTTGATCTGGTAATTGGTTCAGATACAAGTAGACTCCTGTCTCCGTAATGTATTGCATTATGCGTATTTCTTGTTACTGAAATGAGATATTCTGGATTGAGCAAAATATCAGTTGCCTCCAGAATGTCTATCTTAGAAATTGGATTCATATGATGTATAAGAATATACTTGTCAATTTCATGACCTGGCATAGCTAAATCGCATGCATTGTCTCGAATGATTACTTTATCTCTAACACTACGCCACTCTTTGGATCTATAGAAATCCTGATTCAAATATCTATCGAATCCGAATGTATCTTCCCCTACAACCCCAGATAGTTTTAAATATTCAAATCGTTCTTCAAATGTTGGTATAGTGATAAGCTCTGAATACGTTCTAATCTTCATCGTAGTCATCACCTACTTCTCCAGAACCAGAGTAGTCCATCATGGCGGCAATTGCCTGTTTGTAGAGCTCATCCTGCTCTTCTGAACTCTTAATACTATCTATCTTCGCCTGGTTCAGTTTTTCTTCTGATCGTAACTTTTCAAGTTCCAACTGATACTTTGATGTGCCGAGTTTGAGAAAGTGACATACCAATGTATCAGATGCTGTGTTATCACGTATTCTTTGTTCAGCGGTGTTCATGGCTAGAGATATGATCTGGTTCTCTCTTGCCTCTGGCGTAAGTGCCGGTCGGAAACTCTTAGGCTCTTCTGAAGTAGTTTTCTTGACCTTTGCCATGCTATCACCTGCTTCCAAATATATTATTATGTACTTAGATGCCATTTGTAAGGACTTATGGGGCCTGTTCACGGATGGTTGGCGAACAAAAATATGTAAACTTGAAAGGAGTTTTACTATAGGGGTTTGTATATAGACGGAGGAGTATCTACGTCCCACCACAGGTTATCCCATAAACCCTTGCAAATATCATCTAAGCTGTTTTTCCAAATATACCCCCGGGGAATTTTTGAGGAGGCCGGCGATGACAGGAGGGGGTGCATTTTTACAGACCCCCCCCTATGTCTTTTTCGCCCTCTATGTTGCGTTATTTATGCCGCATTGTCTTCCATTTCCACTTTTTTATAGAGATCGAATGGATCATATGCGATAATACTGTCGATTGCACGCTCAACTTCTCGATCATACTCAACCTGTGACATTCCATCAGAAATGTGGGTAATTCTTCCAAGATAGTTGCACGTGTAATAACCTTTTTCTGTATCAAAGTTATTCCAATCATTAAACTCAGTGATTGGATTAAAAGGATTATCAAAAGTTGTAATAGCAACTCGTTTGCTTGTGTTCTCGTGGGTCTCTGCCATACTACTTCACTCCTTTCAAATACTTTGAAACTGTTGATATTGAAACACCAAGTTTATTTGCAATTTCCTGCAATGTATAGTTAGATGCAGCAAGAGCTTTGATTCTGCTGACTTTTGCTGAACTGAGTTCAGAAGTCTGTTTTGGCATTGCTCTTTCTCTAAGCTTATCAGCATTTGCATTATTGAGAATACGAACAAGCATGTTATTAGTTATGGCACCAGCCTGAATAGCTTCCCATTCTTTGTCTGTAATGTTAATTTCTCTGTCTCTTCTTGAAGATGCACCAACATCTATACGACTGGCAACTATAGCCTGCTGAGATGCCTTCTTTATATCGCTAACCTTGAGATCCTTATTGTTTGCTTTCTTTTCGCCAACAATAACACTGGCCTTTCTCTGTGCTGCACGCTCCCTCGGTGCATTGAGTTCGGCAGTATTAAGTTTCTCTTCCAGACTCTTTACCTCTGATGCATACTTCTTCTTAGCCTCTTTTGACATAGCTATATTTTCTATATTTGCATAGTCCAGTCGAGCTCGGTTGGCCATAGCCTTCATGCTATTAGCATAATCTGCATACAGTAGTTCCATAGGGTGTCTAGCCTTGGATACTAATGTATTAGCATCGTCTGTCTCAGCCATCTTAGTACTCTGCTGTTTCTTATAGTCCCTTGCATACTCTATGGTACCCGTCTTATCAGTATAGGTTACTTCCTTGGTCACGGGGTCTATATGCTTAACAGGGGTATACTTCTCTGCTGCTACTGGGTCGTCCTTCTTATACTTGATGGTCTCACCGGATGCGGTCTTGATACTAACCACTCCTGACTTACTCGTGGATCGCTTAGGATAGTACAGGTCTTCAGTGGTCTTGTATATAAGTGCACCTTCAGGCTTGCTTGGGTCATACCAATCTTTGCCTTTTTGATTGATCTTTGGTGTACCTTGTCGCTTTGGTACTGACGTTTCACCCTTGCTTCTCGAAAGAATTGTAGCAGCGCCACCAGCTCTTACAAGATTCCCGTTCTCATCGTATTTAGGCTGATACTCTTTTCTAAGAGCTGAAATGTTATTGTCATGCTCGCTCTGTTTATAGTCTAGCTTATGCTTCTCAGCATCAATAACTACCATTGAATGTCTAACTGCTGCTGCAAGCTGATCTTCTCCAGCTCCCGCAAGTGTCATATCTGTAATCAGATTTGAAATTTTCCCCATCTCAGTCTGAGTGTTCTTCATGATCCTGTACTCATGGCCATTACGATAGTAGTGCTTCTCTCCATTACTATCTACTTTGCACTCACCGCCATAAGCAACCTTAGGATCAAATCCCTCAAGCCCCTTCAAAGGCTTTGTGGATGTGATCTTAACTTTTCCACCGGCATCATGCGTTGGAATACACATAGCAGTATCACCATCAAAGTCTGCTCCAGACAATCTTTCTGCTACTTTGCTGTTAATACCTATGGCATCCTGAACATCACCGCCAAGAAGTTTCTTTGCCTCTTTATAATTGTTGTTTACAGTAAGTATAGGTATCTCAAATGTTCCACCATGCGGAAATCTGATGAGTGCTAGCTTGGTTCCTGTTTCATAGTTGGGGGCATACACTTCTGTGTCCTTCATTGTTGGAAATGGGATAATAACATGATATCTCTGTCCCGGAAGTGCTGCCGCCTGAAGATTAACTGCTGCTGAATCACAGCCCTCTGCAAACTTCTGAAGATAGTGTTTTTTTATGACAGGATTCGTAAGGGACATAATCTCGTCATATTCTGCTGCTTTGTCTGCCTTGGCGAGATCTAGCTGCTTCTTTGCCATCGTTACAGACTGCTTACCAAGAAACTGCGATGGGAGTGCATTTTTCCATTCAGTCCAGTCACCCTGATCAGCTCTTTTATTTATAAGTCCCAGTTTTTCTTCTCCGGTCTTAGCGTCTTTGTACCAATACTGTCCACCCTGGTCAGCATCTTTTATAAGAGATCCAAAAGGATTGTCTGGGTCACTCTTTATATCTTTAAGGACTTCCATCTTTGACACGTCTTTTGTTTTATTTGTATTAAATATAACGTCAACGCCATCTGGCATATCGTCAGAATATACTGCCATACCTTTGAGATACTTCTTACCGTCTACCATGATACGAACCTGTGCATATTTGGAATCACCAAGGCTAAGGTCTTGGCATCCTCTACGAAGTTCTATTGTTCCGTCCTTTTCTATTCCACCATCTTCACTATAACGAATCATAAGCCGCTTGGAATCAAGACTTTCTGGATATGTAAATTTACGATGGAATGTTTCACCGCCATCTGTTGAAAAATAGTCGGTCAAAGGTTTGACTTTATCCAGATCATATATTTCTGAATGTGGTATATCTGGTTTAGTAAGAACTTTCTGAGTAGTCATCTGGTTTGAATTAGTCGCCTGTGGAAATCTACCATTATATACATGGTATCCTTCTCTTTCCAGAATGGTTAATGCCTGATTCATCTTCTCCTCAGAAATATGAAGCTCACGCTCAACTCCCTTACCGACATCAACCATACCCTTCTTATCGACCTGCTCTCTCATGAAATCAGCAGCATTCCTAGCCTGTTTCATTCGACTCTCAGAATCTGCATTGAGCAGTGATCTGACTGTGGATTCGGATATACCCATCTGTCTTCCAATCTCTGTAGCGCCAAGGCCATCTTCTTTGAGTGATTTAGCTCTTGATACATCGAGCATTCTTCTCTCATCCTTACAAAGAGACTTCTCGGTTCTATACTGTGTTGTTGTCATACCAAAGGTATTTCTTATATTATCCGGAGTTTCTTCCCAGCCGTCTTTCTTGAGTGATTCAACTCTACTCAAAAAATCATCGCCATGCTGATATGGGTTTTCTCCGGACCCCCAAGGATATCTACCAGAACGCCTCGGCATTCCGTAATGCTCAAGAACCTCAGCATCTACGGGTTCAGAACCACATCCCAAATTTGATTTTATTTCATCTGAAATTGAACTCATGATTTAAGCAGCCTCCTTTTCTAACTTTTCAAGAAGTTTGTCGAGGTGGATTATCTTGTCCATGATCGGAGCAATCTCCTCTGCTGTCGGATTATGAACCAGCACTTCATCCTGCTTGTATAGTCGGAGTTCCATCTCAATGTCGCCAGGAGCAACATGATATTCAAGACAAAATAAAGCAGCATAAACCTCCAGCTGCTCGATATGGTCTTCGATCTTTCCAGACTTACCAGTTTTTAAATCATGAATTCGTAATACATTATTCTTGAAAGATATGGCATCCGCTGTGCCAAAAAATCTCTCAGAATAAAATAAAACAACCTCTGTACTCATCTTGAATCCGATTGCATCATTTACATATGCATTCAAAGTCTTCTTTGTACGAGGTTGTTTAATCCCAAGGTCTATTGTTTCTTTAGCCCATGCATGGAGCCTTGTTCCAAACTGTGCCATTTTCAGGTTTCGATACACCTCAATTGCTTTGGTATCGTCATACCTGAGCCACGAGCTTTTACTCGCCGAGAAAGGCGCGTGAAGGCCTTCCAGTTTCAAATGCTGATTGAAGTTCATCTAAAATTTCCTCCTTGTTCTCCGGGTAAATAAAAGCAGCATATGACATCTTATCCATAAGGTTTACATAGTAATCCTGGTTTGGACGATGGCTTGCTCTCCTGCTCTCTTTACCTTCCAGTGCTGCCCATTTGTCCCTATACAAAATAAGCAGGTCTGGTATTCCCTGTTTTTCTGTGGCATCCAGGTGTATCACCATACTTCCTGGAAACCGATGTTCAATTTCTTTTTTTAGATCTGCCTTGAATTTTCCTTCAGGTGTCACTAAAACATTCCTCCTTTCATTTTCAGAAAGAAAAATAGAAGCACACATAAATATGGCGCTTCTTACCTCTCTCTCTATAAAAGGGGATGTATTTGCCGCGAGCAAAAATAATAGGGATTGTGTCTGCTGCAAAAAAAGAAGAGCCGTTGCAAATTTAACGACTCTCCTGATTGAGATAGATTATTTTTTATTTGTCTTCTTCGTTGTCATAATTATTAATGTATTTGTTCATTTTCATAGCCTTGTTAAAGACATCGTTGTCGTAATTGCACTGTGCTTTGCACCCTTCCCGAAATCCGTCTTTATGTCCAATGTTGCATCCTATAAGCAATGATATGCTTGCACACACACCGCCGTAGATACCAACAATAATTTCTTCCTTATGCTCCTTAACGTACTCCTTTGCTGTCTCATACTTTTTCTTAGTTTTCTCTTTAAAATTACTCATAATAAAATCCTCCTTTTGAATCATTAAAAAGTTTCTATCTCGTTATATAAGATGTATTTGCCGCGAATTGTGCAAATACTAACCGATATGTGTCATATTGTCTCGCAACTCCTCTGTATTACCATTAAGTACTTTTGTATAATCAATACATAAACTTAACAGAGAGGAGGTGAAACAATATGGAGACCTTTAAATACAGAATGAAAGCTAACAATCCTTTGAACAAGCTTATCAATTTCTGCACACGATCAAACGGTGCACAATGTTGCAAATGTTATAAGCAAGCCGCCGGTGGTAAACTTGGTAATTTAGGTAAAGCTGTAGCAAAAGAGTTAGATACAGCATACACTAAGGGAATATTAACCGGTGCTGGGATTGCCGGTATTTTAATACTTGGAGGGCAGTATGTAGCTGTACCAGCCGCTAAGAAAGTGCATAACTACATAAATAGTAAAGTTCATAAAGAACTTCCACCACCCGAGAAAGTCGTATATATTGAGGATTATCGTCATGATGATTCTGACAATAACAACGATAACCAACAATGCATGTAAATCATTTTGTATTTCTATAGAGAGATAATAAAACTCTCATCTTCTAAAATAGGTAAAATTATTATATTAATATTTGATAGGTTAATATCACCATGGACCCAGTACAGCTTTGTTGTATTGGGTCCTTAATCTTGCCACAAAAAACAAGAGACCCAGCATATTTCTATACTGAGCCTCCCGGTCCTTGATACTATTTTATTAACTTGTATTCTGATATTCTCTTATGCTCGTACAGTTCATTTAATCTAGCACATATTATGTTTAACTCGTCTTCTGTACTGTCAAATCTAAATATTCTCATGTTGTCTTTAATTGACATCTCTGCGGTAACTGTACCGCGTTTAGCTGTCCCTAATACACCCATGATAATGCCTGAAACTTGACCATGCAAAAAATCGCAATGCAAACAATCAACTGCAATAATGTGTTTCTGTCTTTCTTCCATAATGAATCTCCTTTCATGTTTAACAAATAGTTTCATTATAGAAGATGTATTTTTCGCGAAAATTTGCTAATCAAAACGACACGATGTAATACATTCCGGATAACATTCTGCACCACAATGATTCTTGCATATGGCGGGTTTATATGCCATCAGTTTTCTTATCTCTCCTCCAAACATGTCACCTGGATATATTTCATAGCAATCCCAACATACAAACTTATCCATATATTCGTTATAGAATAATGGAGCCCCACATTTAGGGCAGAATATAGGATATTTTTCATCTCTATCAAGATAAGCTTGACTTGTAGTTAGCTCTTCTTCATCAAACTTTGCATCACAACATGTGCATTCATATTTCTTGATTATGGAGTTATATTCTATTTCTCCTTGATCACATTCTGTACAAACCATTCCTACAAGATATTCTTTCATAATTCAAAAACCTCCTTAACTCTTACTCCTCCGTCTACTAGTTACTAACTATACTGCAATTATACTTTGACGACTGTAAAAACTAAAGAGATTTTATAATATATTATAGCTTTGTAAAGTTCGTTTCCGAGATGATAAATTTTGCTGAAAACAGCCCTCTGCCCGGATGCCCACTTTTATTTCCCATTTATATATATTTATATAATATTTTTTTCATATTAATTTAAGAAAAAAAGTGGGAAAGTGGGCAGAAACCCCGCAAACCCGCATAAATACTAGGTTTTTCGCTGCCCACTTTTGTTTTTAAAAGTGGGCAAAGTGGGCAGAAAAGTGGGCAAATGGCCATTTTTTACAAAATTTTTGGGTCTGCTACCGCCTCAAAAATGGGCAAAACACCCACAAAACCGGGCAGAAGCCCAGATATTTTTGTAAAAGTGGGCAGAGATTTTTTACTGTTTTGACTCATCAGTTAAGCAAATCGATGCATGTTTATCGCTTGTTGTATACATAATTTCGAGATAATACTGACCATCTTCTGTATATGCCCAATAATGACTACCGGTATCGTCAGATCCTTGGCTTGTATTTGACACGTAACCCGCATCCTGACACAACCTTACATACGCATCAAATGTGTCGCTTTCAACATCATCGATGCCATATCTAACATACGAGTCGTCGACCACTACACCTTTTATCTCTCTATCCGGAAACGCACTCACCATATCTGGTAACTTCTCGGTCAGGACTGATGTATCGACAGCGGATAAACCTTTTTTCTCGGTACTCTCCTCACTGCTTGCTTCCTCAGTCTCACTCTCAGCCTCAGTACTAACACTCTCGCTACTTCCCGAACCAGCATCATTACCTAAATCGTTATCACCACCGCATCCAACAAGTCCAACACACATAGCTCCAACTAACAAACCTATAAATAATCTCTTTTTCATAAAAATCTCCTCCTCTGAAAATATAAGACTATTATACTATTCGCCTACGCTATCATCAATCTGCAAATACTCATAATCGTCAGGATCAATCCAGCACCTTACAACCTCGTATCTTCTCAGAAATAGCTTGTCGCCGCGCCACAACTGTCTACGTATACTACCTCGCGCTATTCCCAGAAACCTGGCCAAATGCGCCTCACTCATGATCCCAGCACAACTACCATTATTATGTTGATCGTATACAATATAAGCTCTCATCACGGTATGCCCATCCCTACGCAATTTCATCACCACCATTCTTCTCTGCATATAAACACTCGGTCCTGAATTTGCAAAAAGAACAGGCAAGCCCTCGTGAAAGAGTCTTACACTTACTCATCAAAGCCGTCTTATCCCTATGTAACTGCAAGACCTGCTCCTGTAATTTTTTAATCTCCTCATCTCTCAAAGTCGCTTTTACAGTCTTTTTCCGTATATCCATGTTTTTATCGCCTAACCTTTTCTAATAAAATAAATAAAGCGCCAATGACGTAATCATCAGCGCAAAATCAATTATCACCGCAACAGCCAGCAAAACCGATCTGGCGGTCTCACTCAGTTCCTTCTTCTCCATTTTCATTCACCTCTTTATCATCGTAACTCATAAAACATCTCAAATCCTCAATGCAAGAATCACACAAATCATACTCAGCTGTTACGAGACCATCTTTACTCATGATATTTATTCCTCTTGTGATTGAGCCGCCATTGAGATACCACCTTGTACTATTTTTCTCATAGAACTTACCACACCTATCACATTTTCTCGCCATTGACATAAATATCATTCCTCCATTTCTATATACTCAAGTGAATCAACCACTTCCTTGCTATAGAACCAATTTGTCCAAGGACTCTCAGACCAGTATTTCTGTGAATACACAGTACCATTCCATTCCTGTACATCTTTAATAACTGTGACTCTGGATACTTTCTCATCGGTATCCTGTTCAAGAGCCTCTACCTCTTTTACTATAGAATCATGTTTCATCTGATATTCGGCGATCGTTTTGTCAATTGCATAATGATTCGTCACTATCATAACAAGCGAAAAGATTGCACCCACACCCGACAACGTAATAAATACAGCGCCTGTAATAGACATCCAATCTATACATTCGTTGTATGCAATTACAGATAATACGATCGACACCACCAAAACCACTACAAATATAATTGTCCAAATCATAGTAAAACCTCCTTCAAACTCTTCTAAATATACTATCGTCTGCTGGCTTGAAATCTTCCTGCCATTCACGACGGATAACCTGAAAACGCCCTAGCTTGTCATATTCTGTTAAAAGACTATTCGTCTTTTCATAAAGCCTATCGCCAAACACGTATATACGATTGAGTGGCAATGAACATACCTCCTTATCCCGAATAATGTCATCAAGTACCAAATAATCGCCTAAATTTTTTATCGATATATTAAGCCCGTCTATATTACCTAAAGGTGTACGATTAGTAATCCACGACGACCATAACTCACAAGCATTCGTATACACGATCACGCGCATTATATTTGGATATTTATGCTTATAATGATATGCCATTGCGTTCGGCTTAGTATAAGCAAAAGGCTCTCCGCCCGTGAGACATAATGTCTCCACCTCTCTCAGTTCTTCATCCGTGGCATATGGAATACTATTCAGATCATATTGCTTGTTGCAGCAATACTTGCAATCCCTGTCGCACAGACTAGTAACCATCAAATGCATGACCTTCTTGGTTTTCTCGGTCCGTGAATTCAGATTTGACCTCTTTCTAAGACTAGGGCTCTGTATATTTAATAGACGTTTATCCCTTTCCCACCAGTTTTTTCTAATCCTACTCATCTCTATCCGCTCCTTTATATTTGCTTAAACACTACTTTATGATCTTCGATATAGACTAATGTCGGATCATCGAACTCTTCATATCTTGCATAACCAATAAATCCGCATGTTTTGATATAAGGTACTAGCCAATCCAAGAATTTTTCAATCTCAGAGTCGTAATTTTTTAAATTAGCTCTAATATTCACCTTCCAAGTTTTTGAAATCATATCGAAGGACATTATGCTATGAGTAAGCCCATCGAAATAATAACTACCGCAGCAGCATACCATTTTCCATCTATCACATCTAAAGAACTCATGTTTTGGTAACACCACCAAGGACGGCAACTCCACATCATCTATGAGTGCATGCAATATACCTACAACATCCATCGATACATCCTGGCATAAATCAAAACATACATTGATTTCTGTATACATTCCCATTATATATTACCTACCTTTCTCGCACTTTCACGCATTCGCCATCGATTATAGGAAATTTCACCTCCCCAGTAACAAGCTCTGAATATGGCAAACTCTCAATCCACTTGCAGAAGTCTCGCCACTCATCCAGCTTATGATTCTTACGCTGCCTATATATATTAGCCAATACCTCATAATTAAACATGACATTACGAGTCTGGTTGTAGCTGCTTGGAAGGAGCTGTATCATCTGCCACCAATATTTCTTTTGAGCCGTTTTAATTCTTTTTCTTTGTTCTTCAGGATTAGCACCATAGGATTCATTAGCTTTAAGCACCCTATCGCATGACATCCAAAGTTTTCTATAGTAGTTTAAAGTACCAACAACCTCATTCATTAGATACATTGGATTCACACAAGCTAAACGATTTCTGCCTTCAGTACTTTTAATATAATCTTCCATTTCCTGATCAACGTAATATAACTGATCTGTTGAGAAATCCTCCAGCGTAAACACCTTCTCCTGAATCTTATGCATAGTACTACAGCTATTAGCCACAGTTCCTACCTTATATGTATCAAACTCCTTCCACCAATATAAAGGCGCTGTGATTCTCACATATACAGGAATCATTCGCATATACTTCCTATGCTCTGTACCTGCATCTGAGAGCTTCTGCATGAGAGAGTGGTCGTTGTTACCCAACTCAAAGTATCCCTCAACATATTCTACGCGTTCACCTTTTAAGTCTTCTTCTGTAGGATCATCAATCTTATATCGATTACATGGCTCGCCGATTTCTCTACGAAAATAATGCCCATGACTACTATCACTCTTCTCCCATGAATTCATAGGATTCCTCATGCCCTCTATCACAAATTCCATCTGCTCTGGACTCGCCAGAACCACGTGCTCTAAATTAATCATTGTTTATTTCCTCCTTATCTGGGAATACGTATTCAAAAAATGAATTGTCTAAGAATTTGATATTTTCTGGATACGCCGTATGTATAGTCCCATCCTCAAGTTCGACAAGTGCTACCGTTGATAGCGTTTGCCTATCGCGAATGATCGCATCACACCAGCGATGGAATAATGCTTTTACTTCCTCGTCACCGGCCGCCACATAACAGGGACGTAATGGCATCCCAATTTTTAATTCAGACATTTTTCTTCTTCCCCCTGTTCGCATTTCTTCTCCAAATTATCGGGAACATCATTTTCCCCATACATACACCAGTCTGGTTCACCATAATAATATGGACAACCTCCACATCTGTTGTTATTAGAATTTGATTTAGTCATAATTTATTCTTCCTCCTTCTTACACAAAACTGGATCTTCTTTGGCAGCATATACGTCTATTAATTTGCTGATTCTTCCATCCTTTACCTCAACGTCATATCCACTCAACTTAGCTACAATATCGCTGGTTGTCTTTTTACCACGAGCAGTACATACTGGCACCCCATCTACACAAATGACATTTACTCGTTTACTCATGTATTGCGGAACTCTGTATACTTTTATTTCACTCATCTGCTATTCTCTCCTTTGCCGTGCGTATAATATCTGTACATATACTTAACAATTTCTCTTCAGAACAATTGCTGTCAGTTACCCCAAGCTCAAGTTGTTTCATTGAGCCAATACGAACCTTCAAAAACACACAATTGTTCGGGTAAATGTCTATAGATATCGAGCAGTTATTCTCTTTTGCCAAGCTATACAAAGCTGGTAAAATCACGCTTCTCTCTTGATCACCCTCTCCAGACATCTTCTTCTCGATTTTGTCAAGCCTATCGGATATCGTCTCAATACCTTCCAGAAGTCTCTTATCATACTTATCATGTGCCGCCATTTTTATCTCCTCCTTATTCGATTCTGTTTTAAGAAATATAGTAGTTCTATAAAATTATTATCAAGTTTTCCGTATTCGTGTTCGTCCAACAATATAGCTTTCTTACATTGAGGACAATGAACCCAACGACTAAGCAAGTATCCATTTTCATGATGGATGGAATATATCTGGTCCATGTCAGCCAAAAATATAAATTTGCAATAATTGCACTTACAAAATCGTTTGCATCCACTATTGCCGATCATTTTATATGTTCTCTCCTTCATCTACTCTCATTAGCCTTTTTCATCATTCCTGGTAATAGAGCATTATAATATTTGATTGCATCAATCCAGCCATTTTTATATGAGTCAATCACTGCCATCTGTGCAGTTACACGTATCGCATCATTTGGACAGTCAGAGGCAATTTCCGGATATTGTTTTCCTATTTGCTCCATGTTTTTAAGGATTCCCTCTTTTATAATTTTTTCATCAGTCATTGTATTCATCCATGTCAATCCTTTCTACCAACAATTTTAACCTTATGCCCAAGCTTCTCCTCTATCTCCCCAAGGGTCATTTCTTTAATTCCATACTTGACTATGGTATCAATTACCGAATAATCACCTGGTAAATCCACATCACCATAGCCAACATCTATGGAGGGTCCGGCGTTGATATATGATCCCATGGTATATACTGACTTGCATTTTATTTCAGGGATACCCTGATCATAAATAGGCAAGGGAACTCTACTTATATACACCTCGTGAACGTTTTCTTGCGCATCTTCAAACTCATACGTTAGGCCTAGATAATACCTACCATTTTTGCTACAAAGAGTATCTTTTAATAATGCCACGCTCTTTAATCGTTCATTTTTTCTCTCGAACATAACTACATCTCCTCCTAAAAAATAAAAAGAAGAGAATCCTCATTTGAAGACCCTCTTCTAATTTTAAGTTATCTCTGTGCTACATTTTTCCACTGTTCATTTATAGTTATCATCCTGTCATCTGCACTCATAAATATCAGTGCCATTCTCATATATTTAGCACTCTGCTTCATACTTTCAATGCCACCTCTAGCTACAAGTTCACTAGACCTCTCTATAAAATGATTACTTATTAATTTTCGTAACATAGTTACCACTCCTTTCTTTCACTATAGAGCATGTAAACTACGCGAAAATTTTAGGAAAATATGCAATATTAGTACTCGCTAGGGAACAAAATTGTCGTAACACTCCTATCCCACTCGGTAATTATCCATATTTTGCCGTATTTTTCATCTTCATACATCGCCAAAATACGATCATCACCATTTTTTACGGCTTTATCGTTTATTTTTGCGTCATCAGGACATAAATTACCCCAGTCGCAGGTCTCATACCGCTTGAATGACACAAGAATAAACTTAATAAAGCCAGGATTGTGCTCCATCTTGGCGGCAACCCCGGCTGTAACTACGACCTGACCAGTCTCAAATTTACCCATTTTTAGCACCTCCCCCATACAAACTTGCTAAGTTCTTTGTATTCGTTACCATTAAGCAAAAATAAATGCCAGCTGCATATCAAAATATGCCCTCTTGTTGAATATGAACTGTCTATACTGGTCTTCCTACCACAAATAACACAAGTATACAGATCATCGCCGTCGTATCGTCCTACTCTTCCAGTTTCTTTGAACTGAGCTACATTTGCAGCATCAACTTCTTTGTACTTATCTATAGTTTTTATCATGCGGATTCCTCCTCCCATACTTCATACAAAATATAAATAGAATGTAGTACTTTGTATGCCTTATCAAACACACATGTATCTCCAATATGTATTATATTTTCTACTTTTGGATCGGATAGAAGCTTATTAACGGACGCTTCTGCTTCCCCTCTTCCTCCAGATATAATTTTAAACCGCCTAACCAAATGCCTCTGCATACTTATAGTTCCTCCTCTATAATGGTGATACTAAGATTCTCTATAACGGCCACTGCACTAACACCAGCTGGCCTATTTGCTAAGGCTCTCTCAAACTTTTCTCTATATTTTTTATGATTAAACTGGTTGACAATGCAAAAATCGTGCAATAGCTGCATCTTCTCGCTAATAAGAGCATCTTCTTCAAGACTCCTATGTCTATGCATATCATAATTCTTTCTTTTCTTCTCCTTTGTCTGCATAAAAACTCCTCCTTAAATATGCAAAACCTTGCTACTTCTGTTCTTTTGCATTTTCATCTTTATCGTAATATGTAGGCTTATGAGAATCGATATTACATGGGTTAGCCAAACAAGGATTGCACGGATCCTTCCAATCTTCTATATCTCGATGCTTACAAGTCTTACAATATTCGTGAAAATATACTTCTTTATAATCTCCAATCATCGCTATTCCTCCTCATATAACCGTGGTTTACCATCACTATCAAGTAGAACTGTCATTGTATTTGAATATTGTCTGGTTGTATAAAAATACATAACCCTAGTTGTTTTATCGACTAAAACTTCATAATCACCATATTCAGGCATTTTACCTGACTCAACAATGTTAAATACATTCCCAATGTCTGTTTCGGTTACATCTACTGCATCAATTGCGCTACAGCCAATACAAAGCACCAACGATGCAGCTACAATCAAACATATTAATATCTTTTTCATTCTTCTACTCCTAACTGAAACTGAATATGCACCCAATTTATGAGTGTATCTTCGATATGTACCCATTCGTTCATTTCTCTTAGATCGCTCATGCTAAACACGTATGTATACCGCTCTCTCCCTCGTCGGAATACAAAACGCTGACCATCTACCAAACTGTCGTAATCCATACGTACCTCTATCCCGTATTTACGACAAAATAAGATTAATTTTCGCATATCACGCCTCCTCTAACTTGCCAAACTGTTTTTCATATGCCTTATAGTCACGTTTAAGCAGCATATCTTGAGCTTTTTTTTCGGTCACCGCACGACCATGTCCGTCAAAAACAACAAGCCAATTACCATTCTTGCTTTTATACAGTCCGGTATCGTACGTAACGCATGTAAACCCACCAAAAATCGGGTGATTTACTTCATATTCATATCTGAACTTATTCGATATAAGCTCCATCTTGTTAGTGTCATATTTCTTTTTATTTATTATGTATACTCCCATGATTACTCAACTCCTTTCTGGTGGTTGTCTAGTATCTGTTTTGTTGCTCTTATATTTACCTGTAAGTCCTCGCTTATATGAAGTGACGTGGCTGCTGGTAAATCTACCATAAAGGTTTGCATCTCATCTATTGCTGACATGATTGTTCGTTGGTTTATCAAAATCTGTCTTGATATTTCGTCCATGTCATTACCCCCTTCTAATCAATATAATCATCAAAAATCGTTATTGTAGGAAGATCGCCCGCATCGTCTTCATCATAGACTATGAACCCATATTTAGTTCCTTCCTGAGTCCGTATCAAACCCATAAGCTGCTCCAAAGAATTAATATCAATGGTCCAGCGATCATCGGGCTTTTCTTTTTGCGTCTCTATAACATTCCCAGTCTGAATATCATGTATGTTCACCGGGTACTTTTTCATTCGCTTCTCCAATACACATCCCGGTATCGGTGGCTCAGCATTATCCGGAATATTATGACGATAATCGTCGCTCACCCTTGAAACTACGAATTTCATAATTAACTTACTCCTTTATTACCTTTTCTTTATGAGCCCCTGTTCCATACCCACGGCAAGAATCACCAAGGCCTGCAATATAACGTAATATGACCTATTACAACCACGTGGTGGGATATAGAATGATTGCCGTCTGTATTTTACGGATTCATACGTTTTTTCTACGAACTGCTTATCCAAATCTGATAGAGGATGTTCCAAATACCCCTCGACAAACTCTACGATAGTCATAAACATCATCCTTTCTACAACTTTCTACATGCAATCTCAACTTCTTTTCTTGCCCAATCTAACATATTCATTTCTAATCTCCTCCTTGAAAAAATAAAAGAGCCTGAACCAAATATCAGTCCAGACCCTCTCGTCTTATTTTTTAAATTTGTTCTTGATACGATTTACCTGTATCTTAGCTTTGTCTTTAAGCTCTGGATGCAAAGTCACAAGCCCAGTAATACCTACTACCGCTGGTACTATGACCTGTCCAATCCAGAGTCTTACTTCTCTAGCTGTTTCTCTCTGTCTGTAATTCATATCGATCACCTCCTCGTTATAGAGGTTGTAAATATCGCGACCAAAATAAAAGAAGAGTCAATGTTTCCAAAGACCCTTCTCTGTTGTTAATAGAAATAATTATTTAATATAAATACCTTATACATGTCGTAACAGTACTTAACCACGCTATCAACCGGATAACCCGTACGTATCTTTTCTGTTATTTCATCAATGCTATACTCAAATTTTTTACCATCGTTTTCGATGATTATATTGAGTACGTCATCCCTGATTACACAAAATATACTTCCGATTATTCTCGGTTTTAGTGCCTTTTGTACTGCCATACTATATATATATTCATAGTCTGTCATATACTTCACCTCCACTATAGAGGCTGTTCTTTACGCGAATTTAATAAAACTCGTCCTTCTCTTTTAAAATATATACGCATTACATAATCCCTATAAAGTCTGAGTATTATGTTAATTAAATAATCCAAATGCATATACTCGATAGTATCTACGTCGTAATATTTGTAATACTCTGTAGTGCCATACGTTATGGTTATTTTTAAAAAGTCATCAAAAAGCTCACATTTGATATTTCCAAACACAAAACGTGATAACTCCCTTTCAAGTACATCCTTACAATCGGACCAGTTTTTTACTGAGAAAAACATCCCCGACGACTTGTCTAATTCATCCATATATCCTCCTATATATGTAACCATCTGCTTTCATTGAATTTCTTCTTATTATTGATAGCTTTGCTGATTGCGATATCAATACTGGCTCTACTCTTCAGATGATAGTAATATAAATCGACAAACTTGGTATTCAGTCTATCGATTCGCCCTGCCGCCTGCTCCATAACTTTATATGAGTAGTTCTGTGAGTAAAATATAATCGTATCGGTGTCAACACAATTCCATCCCTCACACCCAGCTGTATACTGAACCAAATATACCCATCGCTCTGTATGCGGTATTTCCTGATGAGCATGTCCATTCCACTCAGCAAGTTCAAACCTATCATCATCCCTATACACATCAAATATACTCTTTAGTATCTCCAGCTCATAATCAAAGTTATAGAATATAATGCATTTAGGGTGTTTTTCATACAGCTCCAACACCTTAGTCTGTCGTGTTTCATCGCTATTTACTACTTTTCTCAGCAAATAACATAACTCCGACGCATTCTCTATTGGTTTGTTCTCATATATATTCCATCTATCTTTGAATAATGACTTATACAGTTTCATGTCATACTCAGCGAAGACATCTTCATGATGCTGCACTGTAGATCGGTCAAATGGCATATCTACCAGCAGTCTCTCTCTGAGTCGTATAAGTCTACCAGTATTAACATATCTATCAATCTTTGGAAACTTGGAAAACCTTGAATATATAACATGCTCATGGATAAACTCAGTCTTATTTCTATAAAAGCCATTAGCCAAAAATACTGGTAGATAATCCATCCATGTATCTCCAGGCGTGGCGGACAGTAATATCCATTCATTCGATTTTGTTATCTTCAGAAAAGCCTTTACCCAGGTTCCGTAACCAACAACCCTCTGTTCATCAAATATAAAAAAAGCACCCCTAACATCAGAGTGCTTCTTTACATTATTCCAACTATCCACAACTATTTTGTTGCCGTTGGTTTTATTTAGTTTCGGGTTAGTTGACATCATAAATGGGGCCATCTCATCCTCCCATTCATGAGTATCGCGTTTTCTTGCAGTGGTTATAATATATAAATCCTTCGGTCTCTTCTTCACAGGATGATAGCCGGACTTATCAATCCGACCACCACTCTGCTGAAAAAAGTAATATAATCCCGTCCTACTCTTTCCAGAACCCGTACCCCCACACAATATACAACCATTGTGCATCTTAGCGAGGGCTATCTGCTGATGAGGACGCAGAAATTCTTTGTCTTTAGTCACCGTCCACTGTGTCACCTCCTTAATCAAGCTTATACTCTATCATGCTTAGAATGAGCTCAACACTACTCCTTGTCCGCTCACTTAACTGCATATATTTTTTGTGGTCATCATACCACTTAAATATCCCAGCCAAATCACCAGACCGCCATGAAAATGACCACCAGTCGCAAATCATCTCGATGATATATTCGTCAGGCATGTCAAGCGCTACTATGCCTTCAGTTGGATCATCGTTTATAAGAACCCAATACTGCCAATGATGTGGATTGACGTGAATATGATGAAGCCATGCACGCCTAAACTCTTCAACTACTGCATAAGATCTATTCCCACCATAGAAGTACTTGTCATAGGCATCATATTCCTCATCCGAATACTTTGATGTATCATGATTAAGCAGATTTGCTTTCAAGTTGGGATACTTGCTTATTTTGAGCACGTCATCGTAATTATCCAAAAGCCATGTATAAGCTTTCATAACTGCAACCTTATGCTCTTTAATATATTTGTCATACTCCTTACTCATTTTCATTACCTCCCGGCACAAGCTTGTTTTTCATCCGCTGTAAAGTCTCTATAAACATGTCCATCTCCGCAAAACTTACAAACCCTAAATATAAAGGTTCGCCATTAGGTGCATCCTTTGCTACAGCACCATCGTTATAGGTGAACTCACAGGTAGCAAGCTGCTTAGTCTCAGCCAAACCGACGCATACGCCCGTTACTGCTGTATCAAGATTGTTTCCAGACATCATAAAGCAAGTTCCTCCCCTCTATATGGAATCTGATCTACGTCTCCTCCTGGAAGAGTAACTGACTGCATCATTACCCCCGTTTCTTCATCAAAATATATATCGTCCAGCTTATGATCCCATTCCTGGAACTGCTCCAGCACATTGTAGTTTCTCTGTTTTCTGAGATTGATAAGTTCGTCACTTATAAGTCGTCTCCACTTACGTGCAAGAGGCTTTCTGCTCTGGGCTAATATGTTATATAACCCAGACTCAGTAACAAAGCTGACCGATCTACTCTGCCCTGCAACTACCATTGGTAGTATCAGCTTTTCGTCTGTCTCCACCATACCGAGCATATTCCAAGTATTTCCCGCGCTATAACCAACCATATCTGCCACATCTCTAGCACTGAACAAAGGTTCGTCCAACGACGAATATACGTCTAACTGCCTCTTATCAAAAGTAAGAGTACCTACCTTATTGGTATTCATGTCACTCCTCCTTATCTGAGCTGTTTACACCCTCTTCTGGTGGGGTCATATATTTACTCATATCCATGCCCCAAGGATATTTGCCTGATCTTATACCCTCTTTTTTCTTCTTACAATCTGCTTCAGCTTCTTCTCTCTTCCGTTTCTCTCCAACACGCTTAGCAACCTTGTTGACCAATTCCTTCCATTTCCGCCTAGTAAGCCCTGGCCATATTTTACCCTTTTCCTGACATTCATTGATCATACCTGCGATTTCATTCTTGACCTCGTCTGAAACAGCCTGATCTGTTATCATGATGTCTTTCTTAGCATCTTTCTTATCCACAATATAATGTGTTACTGGTACATACTTCTTGAATACCTCATAATAGTTACCCTCATTGCCGAACATCTTCTTGCAAACAGCCATAGCAAAACCTTTCTCAGGATCATAGTATTCATGTTTTCCAGCCCTAACCATAGTTTTGGTTCCATCCTTCCAAAGTATGATAGTTACTCGATCACTAAATATAACGTCCTTTATGTTTGATCTAATATCACAATTCATAGTTGTTTCCTCCTTTATACATGCAACGACATTTGGTTTGCATAATTCTGTAGATAAGTGACACTGTCTGAGTATCTCGCTGGTCAGGCGGTCTATTTCTATTCCATATGCCTCATTATGACCAGATAATCCATATATACTATTGAGTAACAGCCTTTTAGCAATGTCTACTTCATTTTCTGCTCTCCGAAACACCTCTGCCATAAAACAATGCAAATCTATAAAGATTTTTCCACCTGGGGTCATTCGACTTTCGATTCTACTAACCATAGAGGCTTCAATTGAAATGCCGTAATAATAGACAATATCGATCCTAAGTCCTAATAGGACCTCAGGTCTACGTGCAAAAATTATGCTATATGGCCCAATGCGCACATTACGGTTCGCTCCAACACCACTATATCTATATAGCGTTTTATCAACTGGATTTTTCATCACCCAATCTGATGCATCGCGAATAAACTTACTTATATCACTCTCATATTTTGTAACAACAACAATATTCATAAAAATCTCCTCCTTAAAATATAAAAGAGACCTAGCATATTACTACGCTAAGTCTCGTGTGATCTATTCTTACATATTATTTGAATGGCAGTTCATCCTCATCGTCAGGTGCCTCTTCCTCTGCAAAACGCTGAGCAAACCTGTCAATATTCTGCTCCACATACATATTCTGTAAATATGCAGCTCTACCACGTTTCTCGTTCTTAGTACCTTCCTGAGTTACCCAATCATATGGTCGAATATCAAGATCGACCCTTGCAATGCTGATCCTGTCCAGAATCTCAACCTCATCTTCAGTAAGCTGTCTCCTGTTTTTACCGCTCGTTAAATATATGTTGGGACCAGAACGTCCAAACTTTACCTTCACAGGCAGGTGCATTCTTGGTTCGTCCCCCGGATTTACCCCATCTTTGATCTTTACATTCCAACCATCTCTAGCCAACGCATCAGCCATCTCTCTGGTAGGTATGCTCAGAGCAAAGTTTCTGTTGCCCTCAGCATTATACGCTGTCATTTTCCCAGCAAAATTCTTAAATATGATGTGTCCATCGTCTACCATTAATATTCCATTTTCTGCTACTTTAAGTTCCATTGTCTTATTCTCCTTTTGCAAAAAATAAAGAGAGTCTAAGTTTCCTTAGACCCCCTAATTGTTATTTCGTGATTTCTTTTATTAATGCTTTCATAGTTCTTACATATATAATTACGTAATATGGCCATACAAAATATGATATAACCATACCAATAAATGCATCCGCTCTTGACTCGTCATCTTCTTCGCATAATGTCCAAGCACCACTACCAGATACTAATATTAATAGTATAGTAATACCCATAACTACACAGCCAATTAGTAAATACCACTGTATTAAATGTAATATCATAAAATCACCTCCTCATTATAGAGGCTGTAATCTACGCGATACTCTGTTTGAACGGCATATCACCAGTTACTCCTGGTGGAATATACATAAAATCCATAGGTGGATCCGTACATACATATGGATCATCTGAAGCAAACTGCTCAAAATCACCATACTTAGATATTTCTGCTATTGCTGCATCTACCTGTTTTCTGTAGAATGACTTGTCTACAGCATCCTCTTTTCCGAGCTGTCTCACCATCTCAGACTCAAGCCACCTGTAACCAGTCGATCCCGATGCTGCATAATTCTTACCGTTATCCACACGATATAATACACCACCATTCTCGCCAGCCAATATAGGTGTAAACTGACCAACCCTTCCTACAAACTGTAGGTTGTGACCCGGTTCAATATCCTCAGCAAGTTTCTTAGCCTCAGGCTCAAACATTATATCTGATATCTTACCTTTCTTATAGTCACTCTCGAGTTTATCAAGCTGTTTCTCGAGCTCACTCACGTCCGGAAGTTTTTCATTGATGTCCAAATATAAAGCTCCCTTGGATACTGAAAATGTCTCACACATATCGTCAAATACTATTGGTTCATGGCTGAATAGCGTCTTGAATACATATGGGACTGCGAACTGCTTACCAGTAGCTGTCCACTCTCCACCATGCTCAGCATTATCACCTGGCACATAACCATACATCTTCTGACAATCCTCTGGGGACTTGTATTTTGCAATATATACTGCATCATTCACAAGGCACATCTTCTCATATGTAGCCTCATGCTCAAATGTGTATCCATACCTCTTGCCGAAGTCCATAACGAACTTGATAATCTCCGGAGTGGCATCTGGTATCTTGATTGAGTCCGTCTTGATATGAGCAACCTTGAACCCACGCTCCATAACGGCATGCTTGAGATCTATCATGAACAGAGCTCCACGCTTTGCCACTATATTATCAACGTTTCTGTTGTCCCTAAATGCATTATCAAAACCTGCGGCTGTCAAACCATAAACTGAATTGATAGCTGTCTTGAGTGCATTTGCCAAGTCCTTATGACTCAGTTCGCCATTCTTGACTTTCTCAATATATGGTCTGAGCTTACCATCCATCATTTGGTCAACTTCATCCCATGCTTTATGTTTGATACTTACACGTCCTTCAACAATATCACGGAATGCTCTAGTGTACTTAACACCAAACAAACACTCTGCAATTATCGTATGTGGATGCATTGAAACAATATCAAGCAATGCTACGTTACCATACATGCCAGGTAATCCCTGAGCGAAGCCACCCTCTTTTGGATCCTCTCCTCTGTACATTGACTTGCCAAACTCGTGTGTATAACCTGGAAAATATGGAAGTAAGCTATCCTCTTTGAATGGAGCCTCTGCATGTTGCGGATTATGTGGTGCTGCCATCATCTCCGGACATGTGTCTTTCAGAAATAACAGCACATCTGGCGGAAGCTCTTTCACGGGCTGTGACAAATCCCTATACATAAATTCGCTCTGTGGTTTTCTATTTTTACCAAATATAATTCTTGTAGTCAGAGTATTTGTTGTATCATTGGCTGTCATCTCAGCCAAATCTGCCAGAATCTGCCTTGCCGTCCAGTCTGCCTTCAAGTAATAGAACGCTGCCTCTGTGGATATAACATCATTGTCACAATACTCAGCAACTTTCACCCAAAGTTCCTTTGGCACAGGCTTATCCCATTCTAATCCAAGCTCCTGGTGTTTGATCCTCAGTAATAACTTTCTGAGTTCATCACTTATCTTAGATTTTGGGTCGTGAGCAACCTTTGACATCTCTATCTCGAGCTTCTTCAAACTCTTTTTATTGGTAGACGATGCAAAATCATAAATATCAGTGTATGATATGTTATACGCCTCGCCAAAGAATGCGTTATTATCGTGATTTATTATTCTCTGTGATAATCTGTAGAGCTGCTCGTTGTCATACCCCATCATAATTGCAAACAGAATATGATTATCGTATCGTCTACAGTTAAATCCGATTAGCCTATACCCGGTTATCAACTTCTCAATATCTATAGGCTTTGGATTGATCATACGAACCATTGAATTTCCTTCACCGGCAATCTTCCAGTTCACCAAGCACAAGTTTGGAAATATCTCTATATCATAAAATGCTATAGGTTTCTCCGTGTCCTCAGTATTTTCAGAAGGTTCGTCTGACTTGAACTTCATTTCTTTTACCTGCTTAATGCAAAAGTCTGCATTATTTGTACTTGACATGGCAAATGCTAATACAGCATCGAACATATCGCTTACGTCATAATGCAGACCTTGATTATAAGCATCATCTAATATTTGTCGTATAAAACAAATACTGGGCTTAGTATATGGGTGTATCTCTTTATTGAGATTCCTTTTTATCAGCTGTCTAAGCCCTCGCTCGCTCTTTATTTTATCTTTTCCTACCGTGTTTTTCTCCTCCTTCAAAGGTAATCCAGAGTTAATAGTCGCTATAGGGATATCGTTACACTTGGTAAGCATACGTCTTAATGAACTATTACCCGTAAATACCTTTATTTCAATATCCTCATCATAAATACGACTAAGCATTGAAACGTCCCCATCATAAATATAATGAAGATGTATGCCAGCTCCACTCTTACTAAGTTCTGCATATGTAGCAGGCCATTTACTTGCTGCTTCAAGATTTCTCTCGAAGGATTTTTTACCATCATCTCCTTTTTTATCGAAGTCTATACCTATCAGATTAGTTTTGACATCTTGGACTTTCACGTAATGCAGTTTATGAGTATCGAGCTCTTCCAGTTTAGTTTTACACGTATCCCACGATATCGTCGGTGTTTCGTTACTTGACGCATATTGCGCTGGGCAATCTGCGAATTCATCGTCAAGTAAACTATGTTGTTCTTTAAACTTCAACCACGCAGGAATACTCGTTTCGGCAACTTCCATCTTCTCTGTGGATTCCTCACGCTCAAAAATATCAGTTCTAAATCCAGTATAGTAACTTCTTACCCTCGCACCATCGTCAAGTGCTATACGATCTGAATACTCCCTAAAATAGTTCTTGAGTTCCTCTTTGAAACTTCTCTGAGAATATGGATAAGGAACCTTTGCATCGTCGCAATACAATTTGTACATTTCCCACGCCTCTTTGAGTGTTGTACTGTCATGCTTCTTAAATACATGGTATGCACTCAATATAAAGTTGTAGAAATCATTTGACGCTCCCAGCATCGCAACTGGCACATAGTCGTCATATCTTCCTGGATCTGCCAAATATACTTCCTTGCAATGCCAGGCAATAGCCCCAAGCTCAAACTTAACTTTTGCCATCGCCTCTTTGTATTCTTTTTGGCTGAGCTTATCCCCTGATGGAGATACATCTATCAGACGTCTTAACAAACCCGATTTACCATCGGTGATCCTTACTGGTTTGTTTGTACCCATGATAAGAAAACACTTAAAACTGTTTGTATATGTACTTTTGAACTTCTCGTTTACCGTCATCTGCTCATGTGACACCAAACTGTTTATCTTCGTGTTATCCTCAATCCTGGATAAATCGCCGTCATGCTCTATTGCTACAAGCGGATTTGATCTGAACGCCTCCAGAGCAAACACATTCGTAGCAGAACCCAATGCCTTTGAATCAAATACTGAATAATATCCATCAAATAACATCTGAATAATATTCAAAACTGTTGATTTACCTGTTCCGGCGGCACCATATAACACTACAAATTTCTGAATGGTCTTGCTATCACCGGTTATGATAGAACCAATAGCCCATTCAATCTTGTGACGTTCTTCCTCAGAATATAAAGTAGATAATAGCTTATCCCATGACGAATAGTCGCCCGCCTCAAGAGGATACGGCAGTCGTTTACTTGCATAATCCTCTTTTCTGGCGGCATCATTTGAAAATATAAGTTTTTCATCCAACATATGGAACGAATCTCTGGACTGTTTCTGACAATATTTATGAAACTTATCAATCATCCCAGTATCGGCATCCCACATATACATAGGTTTTGCTAAATCTGTAAATCTGTCTCTATTCTCCTCATAATATGTTTTTATTTCCTGATCTATGAGACGGACAACATCTTCTTCATCAGTCGACCAAAGTTTACGTTCTTCGTCCCATATAGCGTAGAAATCCTGACCGCGAATCATGAGATCCTTACTCTTCTTGATGATGAATTTAGGATATATCTCAACCTCGCCACGTTTGGGCGATCTGGTTGCGATAGTCATAAAATCTAACATACTCACCACCCTCTCTTTTCATTATTTGATTCACGATATACTATCAAGAAACCAACACATCTGTATCCATATTTCCTCACGTCTGAGATCTTCTCGGCAATTTGGAATTGTAAATAATCCTCCCTTGCCATCTCGGTCATATTTTCTGTCGAGAAATGTATCTGTTATCTCATGTACGAGTCGAACATCAAAACATCTATCATGCATTCCCTGTAATCCCAGACTGGATATCATCTGCCAGAACCACTGACCTGTACGATTTCCTATCTGTGGATTATCCATGATCGTCCGCTCACATCTTAATGAAAGTGCAACCATCATTTCTAAGATATTACATGGCTCAGATACCAAGTCTGACATAGACGTATCATAACCATTAGCAAACATGAATTCCTTGCGAAGATCTATACCATCACTTGCTCTATTTTCGTCTCTTGCCATTACTGCATAGAATTCCTTAGAATATAAAAAAGAAAGCAGCTTATTGTAAGAGACTTCTCTACCAAACCGCTTTCCGCAGACTATATTACATAGCCATTTGAAATAATCTTCTCGAAACTTATCATCTAAATACATTAGTCCTCCTCTCCAGAGTTGCACTGAAGTATCTGATAATCCATCTCAAGGCGATCATTTCTTACATACACTACATCTGGCTCCTCTGGATTCTCACCGAAATGATCTATGAATTCTCTGCCGACTGTGTTGGCGATGTCGTCTACATTCACTCCATATGTATCAGTCAGAATATCATCGCCATACCACATGAGTACTGTGCACTCGTTCTCTGCCTTATTACCATACTCTTCAGGTTCAATGATGTACGGAAGCATACTGTCGTCTGTATCTTCCGCCAAATCATCATCTGCTGACTCGGTATCGTATGTATCCACAAGACCACAGTATGTTACGTTCTCCTCAGCTAACTCAACTTCCTCTTTTTTTTTACGCTGAAATACTTCCTTCACAGATGCAATCTCGTCATCTGCTATCTTTCTGTACTTTTCTCTTGCTATAAACCAAGAAGCCACAGCACCTACCGCAACTCCTAATGAAAATATCAATATTTTATTGTTCATATGTGTTCCTCCTACATGAAAATAACCCTCAGCGTCCTATAAACAACTGAGGGTAATCAAATATATCTCTGTACCAATCACCTGACCCATAAGAGTCCAGTCCTCTTCAAGCGCATACGTAATCGGTAATTGGTCCGTCTACATTAAAATCCAACAATACCGCCTTCTCATATCCATTAACGAATCTACGTTTAGCAGCATTGTTGACATCAAATATGCCAAAATCCACAAAATTGTCACCGATTGGATTCTTCTCATCATAAATCCAGCCAACCTCATGGCCAATCTTAGTTCCCTGGAAACCAAGCATGTTGAATACATCATTCAGATATAAATATCCCTGTGCTTTGAGCTTTTCGTTCGCCCAGTTCTGCTGCTGTCTGAGGAACCATAACGTCTGCTCTGGGTCATCATTCCAGCCAGTATTGCCACAGTCAAATATTCTTGTATATACTGATAGTGTATTTGGATCTACAACATCATATTCCTCGGTAACCACTGTCTGAGTACCATCTTCATTCTGCACCACAGTCTCCATGGTATTGTGCTGGATATTGTATCTGAGTTCCTGATCTACGTCTTTTCCAAACTTCTCAACAACCCGGTTTCTATACTCCTTGAATGACTTATTTACTGTCATGTAAGCCGTAGCAAGAGCTGCATTTCTCTGTCTGAGAATCCTGTTAGATGTAACTATGCTACCGATGGATAAGGCACCAAGTAATATGGATGGTCCATAGAGCTTTGTAAGCTTCCAACCAGCCTGCATATAGATAGTTGTAAGGCTCTTCTTACAGTCCTTCATCGTGTACTCTGACTCTTCGCCGTCTTCGATAGCCTTGATATCTTCATGAACAGAATCGAGCTTTTTATGGGAATCCTCCATAACGTTGTCAAGTTTTCTTGTAGCCACGCATGCCCATATTGCACTACCTACTGTACCTACTACTCCCACGATCATACATATCTCTGGGCTGTGCTGTCTTGTCTTGAATATAGCTTTATTGGCTGCTACTGCCATCTTTGATAAGAATTTACTCTTCATTTATATCGTCCTCCTTTAATACATTTCTAAAAAGCATATAACCGTGTCTCAGTGCGACAATGGCGTCATCGTGTGCTTTCTTACCCTTTTCACGAGGAAAAAGTTCCTTGCCAGCCGCAATCTCCCCACCAAGTACCGCATAACCACAAATATCAATGTAGTTATCATCCTTATATACACCACTTGAGTTTCTGGCTACTTTCATAAGGATCATCATATTGGCAACATCTGTGCTGTCGATTGGAGTATTAAGATATGTGCTCCAAAATGCAGCTATGCTTGCAAAGTTATCCTCTGCATTGCCATACGTACCCTGTCGTTCACCATTTATAATGGTTTTTGCCTTATCTAAAATATCATTCTTATCCATGCTTTACCTCCTGAGTGCCTTTGCTCTAGGCAACTTTATGTAATATCCGTCTCTTATGCGGACCACCTCTGCGTCTCTGAGGCTTGTCCATCCATAATCGTTGTATGTATAATCGCACGTAACACCTGCCAGATCATACATATCGCCTATCGATACCTGATGATACTCGTCCAGAATATCTTCCATATGCGCCAGTACATCTTCTGCTGATCCACGATGCTCAAATATCAAGTCGTCGTAGTCACTGTCAGATCTACTATCCACATATCTTCGTTCTCTTGACGAATCACTATATGACCTGTATGACACATAATCCGATCGCAAACTACCCGATTTCTTTGTATGTCCGGTCTCGCCATACAGAATCATGTCAATACCATTGGTAACAATATCCGATATAGCTTTCTTAAATGCCGGGATAAGAACCTCAAAAACAACATACGACTTTACATGCTTCACGTCATCACTAATGATTGCGTCCGTGAGTTTTCGCCCCTTGTTCTCTTTTCGTACGACCTTTCCAGAAACAACTTTCTGTACTTCTTTCTTATTCGGTTCTTCAGCTTTTTTCTCTGCCTCGATTCTAGCTCTATGGGAATTACTTGGTAATTTAACTTCAGCCATAGTCTCCTCCTAACTAACCTTTAACAGCTTACCTGGCAATGTTATCTTTGTATTTGCTGTTCGGTTATTATATTTTTTAAACTGGTAACTAAGATTGCTCTTAGCTTTTGCCTCTGATGGAGCCTCAGTCTGCCCTGTCCAGTTGTTGACTATGCACCTATCAAACTCCATCACTGGACCTCTGTATAAATATTTTGCCATAGGCATGTCCTCCTAAAAAATATGCAAAATAAAAAGGAGAACACCTTGTAATAAGGCATCCCCCTTGCTTTGACTACGTCGTAAATAACTCTACTTAGCCTTCTTCATGTCGACAACTGTATCTTCGTCCTCGTCGATTTCATCTTCTGGCTCAGGCAGTTTCTCAACCTTGTAACCCTTCTTCTCCAGATTCTTGATCCTCCTCTGAAGTATCTCATTTCTTCTTGATATAGCAAATGCGACTAATCCGCCGACTGCTGCTATTCCAAGTCCAATAACGATTCCTCCAGCTGTAGATCCGCCTTCTGTTGAATCAGTGTTATCATAGTTTGACTCGCTAACCTCGTTTACCTCATTCTCCATCTCTGTGTTCATGATTTCTTCGTTGTTCTCCATAGTTTTATCCTCCTAAAATATAATTTATTTGACTTATAGTCTCATAATATGACTTGTAATTTTCGCGAATTTGCATCAGTGATACATGGAATATTCGTACCTCGGGGCTACACGATAGCCTATTCCAAGACACGGACGACCATCCTTTGCAATATCGCCGGTGATATCCAGCTGAATGAGCCCATCTCTACTTACATTCCAGCCAATCTCGTCACCGATTGATGTCCTTTCCAACCCAATCTTATCGTAGAAGTCGTTCAAAGATACATAGTCACAACTATTCAGTACCTCGTTCAGGTCATTTACTGCTGCGCGAAGTGTTTCTCTGTCAGATTTAAAATATCTTTGAGATATATAATCCAGACAAAGCTGCTCTCCGTCCCCCGCTACGATAACCTGTGTATTTGGCGCTGGTGCTTTCTCGATTTTATCTTTAACAACTGCCTTTGCTATCTTTTTCTCTTTTTCCTCACCAATAGTCTCGATCACCTTGTTCTTATACTCATGCAATGCTGCTTCAGACATAGAGTATGCTGTAGCTATAGCTGCATTCCGCTTAGCATTCACATTGTTGGCACATATAATACATACTACTGATGTGGTGAACGATATAGCTGTTGGAATGTAGCACTTCCACGTTGCCTGTACGATTTCTTTCTTTGTGAGCTCCACTTCTACAGGAATATCTTCGACCTCTTCCTCCATGAGCTCGTTTATCTTAGCCTCTTTTACCTCTTCGACTTTCTTATTTGCAGCTATTGTGCCTTTGATAGCAAATATAATGGCACCTGCTGCTGATGTAATACCCAAGCCTATCAGTATTGCAGGGCTATTTTTTCCAGCTTTGTTAGCCATTTTATTCATGGCTTTCGTAAATTTATTCATCGCAATTCTCCTTATCAATTCTATTCATGGCTTCGTTTACCTTAGCTTCAACCATCTCTTCAGTCTGCTTCTCCTGCACATGATCTGATAACATAGATATACCAAAACTTAACACTGGTACGACCATTCCTAATATTTTTAACCACTTATTATTCTTCATTCCGTTTACCTCCTTGCGTCTCTCGAAAAAGATTCTATTGTGTAATCGCCTGATACCGAAACATATGACGCGTCTCGCCATTCGTCCAGGGCATCTTCATCTGGCCCATACATATAATCCACCTCATATATTGGTTCGCCATTCATTATCTCCTTTGTTTTTCTATGATGAATGTCGATCCAATACATACCACTATCAATACTCCAACCAATGTCATCACCATTTGAAATTGGTGAAAGGCCTACAAACTCTAACCATTCGTTAAAAGTTACGTATCCACGCATTACATAATTACGATTGATGTGGTACTCAGCATCCATGAGTTCCCGCTCGTACATATCAAAATGCTGATTGGAAATAGGTTCATAGAAATGGAATATCTTATCTGGAGTCGTAGCGCCTATCTGATGATAATTGCAATATTCCCTGATGACGTCGCCCATTATCTCCTTATCAACATCTTCACCATATCTCTTTACAACTTCTCCGCGATACTGCGCTAAGGTTTCCCTTACCATTGTGTATGCCGCCATAAGCTGTGCCTGTCTCTGATGGTTAATGACATTTGAACCAATGATACAAGCAATAGTTGACACTGCAATAACGCCTGTTGGAACATAAACCGGCGTTGCAATAACTATTTTTTCCTTAGTTGTGAGTGGCTCTCCTTTCCGAAGTTCTTCTTTCTTCAGTTTTCTCATTGCTTTGGGGGTTTCTTTCGCTGCAAATATACCCGTAGCAATAACACCCACTGTGCCTAATACTGTAAGTATCGTGGGTGAATGTTTCCGTACAAATATCTTTGCACATGGTACTAATCCTTTCATATAAATTCCTCCTTTAAAAATGTATTTATAAAAATAAAAGACCCAATGCATTAAGCACTGAGTCCTCTATAATTATCTTCTTCTGTTTATCAATTTGACAATTAACCAGATAATAAATCCTATACATACGATCACATCGCTAAATACCAGTATAAATATACTACCGCCTACACTGACGGCAATCACTGTAACCGCTATTAAAATCAATGCAATCATTAGTAACAGTAATATTAAAAACATAATTGTCACCTCCTTCATTATAGAGGCCGTAAAACTCGCGAATCCAAAAATAAAAGTGAGAAATCTATGATTTCATAGACATCCCACCTTTGTCTTAATTATTCCGCCATACATCTTCTCTAGCGAAAAACATCGGTATTGCTATAGCTGTCAAGAATACTGAACCTGTTCCATCTCCAGTAGCTAATATTGCTATAAGACCTACTAGTAACATGCACAATGCAAATATCTTATTACGCCATGTCCGCTGTAAGTTCATAACTATACGCTCCCACAATGTCAGTTTTCGTTCCTTTGCTAAAGTCCTCATCTGTCATTCCTCCTTAAAATATATGTTCATAAAGGGGAATGCATTTTTCGCGAATTAAGTAAGATTCATATAAAAACGTTTATAGTATGTCATTGTCTTGGTAGTTATATGAATGCATACCCTGCCACAGGGTGCAATGCCGATATATGATTCATACCCAAAATAATCAGTCAATATAGCCATGTCTCGAATAGTTACTCTTGAATCGCCCCGCAACTTACTTTTCGCAGTAGATAAATTTACTTGCCAGATATCCGTTAGTTGTTGATATGTTAAATGCAATTTTTTCTTCATATCGAGCAGTATATCTATAAGATTTTCTGTTTCCATTTCAAATATCCCTCCTGTCAAAACAGGTCTCCCATCTTGCTCTTGGTAATGGCTTCATCCGTAATGCATGCATGATTTGCCTTACCGTCACTGTGGGATAATGTCCATCACTACGCAATCCGGCACGGTCATCAAAAAATTGCTTAAACCCTTCTGCAAGATATATGCTATCTACCAACCAGGGATCTATCTCACCCCACCAAGTTCGCTTTGTATCAGGGTCGTATCTTTGCTGGATGACCGCCAATCCCAGATTCTCTATCAAATATAAAGTACATCGATCATATACCGGATGATCACAAGCATATATAACCCCATACATAGATGTATAGTGTCTTGGCTTTTCATAGTGATATCTCATGTTTTCCTCCTAAAATAAAAAGAAAGAGCCCTTGCTAAGAGCCCTCTCTCATTTTGGTTCTGTCCTAATTACTTTCTTTTAAAACTTGTGATTTCTCTCCACGCCTGCTTTCCAGATTCGGTTGAAGCGATATTTCCTTCAGTTTCAAACTTGACATTTGTTATGACCCCCCAGATCAAAAGACCAGCATTAGCCAGTATTCCAAGTCCTGTCAGAGCATGTCCGATCCATCTACTGTGCTTTTCAGATTTATCTGATTCAGCTTTAAGTGCAAGCTCAGCTTCACTCTTAGCTCTATCAGCCTCAATCTTCTCAAGCTCAATGTATTTGTCGGTAAGCTCTCCAATTCCTTGAACTGCTGGATTGTAGTCTTCTGAATCCATGTCGATATCATTCAAAGCATCAATCTCTTCCAGAATCTCACCTTTTAACTTCTCCTTAACTTCCTGCATAGTAAAATCCTCCTTAAAAATATAATTTTCCTACATTACCATAATAGGACCTGTTATTTGCGCGAATCGTCTCTGAGCAAAATGATACGTTTCTTGTCCAATAAAAGTTTATTTGTTGGGATCGTAACATGTACTGAATATCGTTCTGGCTCATTCTCTGGGTCTGTCTGTTCCATTGAAAAACGCCCATATACACTCTTCCTGTCGCGCAAATAATCTACAATACAAGTTACTACAATAGTTCCAAAGACTATTGCCACACAGTCCAACCACCACATAATACTTCCTCCTTCCTTGGGTTATATAAATATAGCTTGTTTTCCCGTCACCTGCGTACGGAAAAAGAAAAGTGTAAGAATCGAACTTACAACCTACAGTGGATAAACCTCTGTTGCTCTACCAATTGAGCTAACTTTTCATTATATGAGGTGTATTTTTCGCGAAAATAAAAAGAGGACCCCATGTGGAATCCTCGTCTTTTCTACTTACTATAAATCTTCTCTTCAAGCCCTGCTACCGTTCCCTGTAATTCTATCAATGTGTCTGTAAGTAACTCGATTAATTCGTCCTGAGCTTTAACCTTAGTCTCCAACTCGCTTACTTTCCCAATTAACTTGCCTACTTCGCATTTTAACTTGATATAATTATTCTCGTCCATAATAGTTTCCTCCTTAAATGAAAGTTTATTGTTTCATTATAGGAGTTGTTATTTTCGCGTCTTATTTAATATCCAGAAGAACTTTCTGTATCTATCGTAATACGTATCTTTTGAACAAGGGATGCTCATACGAGTAACCAACGTATTGTACGGCACCCCCTCTGTCACACCATGCAAAATATAATCAGCAAGTTCATCATCCGCCTGCTCAGCTGCATCTCTTACAAGATCCATACGTTCTGAGAAAAATGTTTTTGCCTCCGCGCACTTAGCTGTTGGGTCGCCATGTGTATATGTTCTGCCGATACTTGCAAGTGCATCAGGTCGCTGACTCAATCCGTCTAATGAAATATAAGCACTGTGCCATATTGGATACTGTAAACAAAAATGCTTGAGTTCATAGTATCTGTGCTTCTCAATCCAATACTTACTATTTTGTGAAATGTTAGCTCTTATTGTTGTACTCATATCTTTCGTTCCCCCTTCCAAACATATCCCGTCTCTTCATACAATTTCTTTGGAGAAATATAGAAGTTGATACGTCCATGACTTATCCTTAGATCATCCAGTTCTGTTACAACTTTTCCATCTCGAGTCGCTATCCCTATTGGTAGCCACCCTTTGATAATCCCAGCACGAACCCAAGTAGCATCTTTATGATATACTTTGGCTGCCACAGCTACCGGGACCGATCCAGCTGTGAATTCAATTATCTTTTCTTCTGTACCATCCATCTGAGTACCTCCTTTCACCCACAATTCTAGGCTACCAAATACCAGTTTGTTAAACGGACTCAAGTGGTAAAATTTTCCAGCTATTTGTCTTTTCCAAAATCTTTCTTCCATTCCTTGATGGTCGTCTCTGTTGGATAGTCCTCAAACCCTAAAGTGTCCGGCGTGATCAGTCCTTCGACTACTCCATTGATAATCTCCGCCTCATATTGTTTGAAAGGGAAAATATCTTCGGTAATACTTCTGTGCACTTTGCCACAAACCCTACACTTGTAGCGCTTTATGTCTATATATCTGCTTTTATGTCCCTGCAACCGTACTATACGCTTGATTTTATCGTAATATCGTAGTTCTCCCCCACATTCTGGACAAAATTTTGCTCCGTCAAGAATCATAAAATACCCCATTTTTCTAATCTAGGATACGAAATAGAACCCTAAATTTCGGCAATTGTACTAATTGTAAGATCGTACATCTTAGTATATGCTAACACCCACAATCTTACTCAGAGAGGAGAAATAAAAATGCTTATAAAGTGTCCTGAATGCGAACTACAAGTGAGTGATAAAGCAATGAATTGTCCACATTGCGGATATCCCATAACAAGCAGTACTCCTGTTAGGAAAACTTCAAAAAAGAAACACCCGAAACTGCCAAATGGTTTTGGACAGATCTCGGAATTGAGTGACTCAAGACTTAGAAATAAATATAGAGTAATGGTTACCATAGGACGGGATACTGTAACTATGAGATATAAGACAAAAATACTAGGCTATTACTCAACATATAACAAAGCCTATGCTGCCTTGGTGGAATATAATAAAAATCCGTATGATCTGGATAATGATATTACCGTTGCTGAATTATATGAAAAATGGTCCACTCAGTATTTTGAAGAATTAAAAAGCCCATCGAGTGAACGTACAATAAAAGCCGCTTGGAATTATTGTTCATCTATCTATAATATGAAAGCTCGAAATGTACGTGCAAGACATATTAAGGGATGTATGACCGATGGCGTATACGAATATCGCGGTCAGATAAGGCATGCCTCCCCCGAAACCCAAAGTCGAATTAAATCCATGTTTAATCTGATGTTTGATTATGCTTTGGAATATGAGATTGCAGATAGAAATTATGCCAGAACCTTCAATATTCCTGATGATGTACAAAAGGCAAAAACAAAACAAACCTCGGGGCATATACCATTTACCCAGGAAGAAATGGATAAACTCTGGGACAACTTGTATAAGGTGCCGTACATTGATATAGTCATAATTCAATGTTATTCAGGATGGCGTCCTCAAGAATTAGGGTTAATTAAACTTGAAAATGTAGATCTTGAAAATGGATACATGATTGGTGGCATGAAAACTGAAGCTGGTGAAAATAGAACGGTTCCAATTCATTCAAAAATAAAAGAACTTGTCGCAGCAAGATATAACCAAGCTAAAGATATGGGGAGCGAATATTTGTTAAATTGTACAGACACCGTAACGCATAGGTATTCTTGGAAATTAACATATGATAAATATAGGCATCGTTTTGACAAGATTCGTGATCAGTTAGAACTTAATCCAGATCACAGAGCGCATGACCCAAGAAAACATTTTGTAACTATGGCTAAAAAAGCTGAAGTAGATCAATACGCGATCAAGTACATTGTAGGGCATAAGATAGATGACATAACAGAGCGTGTATATACACAAAGAGAACCTGAGTGGTTGAAAAGCGAAATAGAAAAAATAAAATAGGATGTGATTTTGCTGTACGAATAATGTTGTAGGAACAGTGTAGGAATATTGTACGAATAGACTACTATTTTGTACTTTTTATTCCTACACCATACCATTAAAAAGTCTTATTTTAAGCCAAATATTAGAACTTACCAGCGTTAGCAGCTTCCTCTACAGAAACAGCAACTGCAACTGTAGCACCAACCATAGGGTTGTTACCCATTCCGATAAGTCCCATCATCTCTACGTGTGCAGGAACTGATGATGAACCAGCGAACTGTGCATCACTGTGCATACGTCCGAGAGTATCTGTCATACCGTATGAAGCAGGACCTGCTGCCATGTTATCTGGGTGAAGTGTACGTCCTGTACCACCGCCGGATGCTACGGAGAAGTACTTCTTACCCTGCTCGATACATTCCTTCTTGTATGTACCTGCAACCGGATGCTGGAAACGTGTTGGGTTTGTAGAGTTACCAGTGATGGAAACACCTACGTTCTCATGATGCATGATTGCAACACCTTCCTGAACATCATCAGCACCGTAACATTTTACAGTTGCGCGAAGTCCGTTAGAGTATGCTTTCTCATATACGATGTTAAGCTTTGCAGCCTTGTAATCATACTTTGTCTCTACGAATGTAAATCCGTTGATACGGGAAATGATCTGTGCTGCGTCTTTTCCAAGACCGTTTAAGATAACACGAAGAGGTTTCTGACGAACCTTGTTTGCCTTCTCAGCGATACCGATTGCACCCTCAGCAGCTGCGAATGACTCATGTCCAGCTAAGAAACAGAAGCACTCTGTCTCCTCCTCAAGGAGCATCTTACCAAGGTTACCATGTCCTAAACCTACTTTACGATGATCTGCAACAGATCCAGGAATACAGAATGCCTGAAGTCCTTCACCGATTGCTGCGGCAGCATCAGCAGCTCTCTTGCATCCCTTCTTGATTGCGATTGCAGCACCTACAGTGTAAGCCCAGCAAGCGTTCTCGAAACAGATTGGCTGGATTTTCTTTACCTGATCGTAAACATCAAGTCCAGCGTCCTTTGTAATCTTTTCAGCTTCTTCGATTGAGCTGATACCATAGCTGTTAAGTACAGCATTGATCTGGTCTATTCTTCTTTCATATGATTCAAATAATGCCATTGTCGTTCTCCTTTCCTCTTATTCCTGTCTTGGATCGATGATCTTAACAGCACCCTGCTCTGGAGTTACACGACCGTATGATCCTGAAGCTTTCTCCCAAGCTGTGTTAGCGTCATCACCCTTTTTGATAAAATCTGTCATTTTTCCAAGAGAAACGAACTGGTATCCAATTACTTCATCGTTCTTGTCAAGAGCGATTCCTGTTACATAGCCCTCAGCCATCTCAAGGTAACGAACTCCCTTTGCCTTTGTTGCGTACATTGTACCAACCTGTGAGCGAAGTCCCTTTCCTAAATCCTCAAGTCCTGCTCCAACAGCAAGTCCATCATCAGAGAATGCAGACTGTGTACGACCGTAAACGATCTGTAAGAATAACTCTCTCATTGCTGTATTGATTGCATCACAAACTAAGTCAGTATTGAGTGCCTCCATAACAGTCAGACCTGGGAGAATCTCAGCAGCCATAGCTGCAGAATGTGTCATACCAGAACATCCAACAGTCTCAACGAGAGCCTCCTGAATGATACCCTCTTTTACATTGAGCGTGAGCTTGCACGCACCCTGCTGCGGAGCGCACCATCCCACACCGTGGGTAAGGCCGGAAATGTCCTTGATCTCCTTAGCGACAACCCATTTGCCCTCCTGCGGAATGGGAGCCGATGCGTGGTTGGCGCCCTTTTTTACGCAGCACATCTGCTGCACTTCGTGTGAATAAATCATAGTTAGAAGAGTTTATTTGTTCGTATAACAGTCTGTTTGCCCCTGTTATGGCTTTGGTTAAAAGCCGTTGCAAATTTAGATATAAATTCCCTCAATAGCAATCAAAGGTTGTTTTTTGTTGACTAATATTCTACCTTTGTAACAAATAAGGTTTTTATATGGCTGGAGGA